>Ga0182792_1000013_pt1 | contig 167578 bp, 153 predicted proteins | sample Passage237B_FD_130497 | JGI IMG/M metagenome (GOLD analysis project Ga0182792, IMG submission 130497) | Cellulose adapted compost microbial communities from Newby Island Compost Facility, Milpitas, CA, USA - Passage2 37B (version 2) (version 2) ...
AGCGCGGCCATCTTCCTTGCGCCGGGAACGACTCATGCCGTCATCGGACCACTTTCCCATGAATATCGAGTCACCCCGCTCCGCGTGGACCGATCACCTGCTGCGCATGGTCGATCGTCCGCTTTCCGCTTTGGTCGAGGATCGTTTGCGCGCGTCGATGCCGCTGGAATGTCGCCCCGGGCATGAGGAGCGGGGGGCCTTCGCCCACCTGGAGGCAGCGGCGCGCATTCTGGCCGGCATCGCTCCATGGTTGGAACTGGACGTGCCGCCGACCTCGGAAGTCGAAAACCAGAGTCGGTTGCGTTCGCTGACGCTCCTCGCTCTCGGGCGCTTGCTTGATCCGAAGGCGTCGGATTTTTGCGATTTCGGCTCGCACCCCCAATGCCTGGTCGAGGCGGCGTTTCTCTCCCTAGCCTTGATCCGCGCGCCACGGAGGCTGGCCGGCGCTTTGGACGAACGCACGCGCGGGCGTCTGGTCGACGCCTTGCGGGCAAGCAGGGGACATCTCCCCAGCGCCAGCAACTGGCTGCTGTTTTCGGCGTTGGTCGAATGCGCGTTGTTTCGGCTGGCCGGGGAGGCGGACCTCATGCGGATCGACTATGCGTTGCGGCAGCACGAGCAGTGGTATGTCGGCGACGGCGTCTACGGCGACGGGCCGCATTTTCGCTGGGACTACTACAACAGCTTCGTCATCCAGCCCGCGTTGCTCGACGTGCATGAGGCGATGCAAGGACGCAACGAACACTGGGACGCGCTGGCGAAGCGGGTTCGGGCGCGCGCGGACCGATACGCGATCGTGCAGGAGCGGCTGGTGGCGCCGGACGGCGGTTTTCCTCCGCTCGGACGCTCGATCGCGTATCGCTGCGGGGCGTTTCACCATCTGGCGAGACAGGCGTGGAGGGAGGAATTGCCGCCGGAGCTGCCGCCCGGGCAGGCGCGTTGCGCATTGGGCGCGGTGATCGCACGAACGCTCGGAGCGCCGCGCACCTACGACGAACACGGCTGGCTTCGCGTCGGCCTGGCGGGAAGCCAGCCGGGCCTGGCGGAAACCTACATCACCACGGGCAGCGTCTATCTGGCCGCCTTCGCCTTTCTTCCCTTGGGATTGCCGGAGTCCGCCGCCTTTTGGCGGGAGGCGGATCGCGCGTGGACCTCGGCGCGCGTCTGGGCGGGAGAGGACGTCCCGGCGGACATGGCGCTGTGGGATTGAGCCCGGGCGTCGCCATCGCCCCGGGACGGCGTATTCGAAATAAAAATACAAAGCCCCGGCCGCGGGGGCGGCCGGGGCCCGGAGGCGAAGATGACGGGCGAGATCAGAACTGCCAGTTGATGAAGGGCAGCACCTTGTAGACGTCCGAGTTTTCGGCGTAGTTCACGAGGCCGATCTGGAGGCCGTCGAGGCGGTCGGCCCAGTTCACGAAGCCGAGTTGCAGGCCGCGGGCGTGGGCGGCCTTGTTGACGAAGCCGAGCTGGAGGCCCTTGAAGTCGGCCTCGGCGAGATTGATGAAGCCCGACTGGAAGCCGACGGAGCCGGCGCCGCTGGCGCGGGAGATGATGGCGCTTTGCCAGCCGGTGAACTCCCCGGCGGTGTGGGAGTAGATCCAGGACCACTGGACGCCGACCGCTTCGCCTTCGACGAGGTTGGCGCCGAGCGCCCAGCCGAAGCCGGCGAAGTCGCCGGTGGTCGAGTTGACGACGCCCAGGTCCACGCCGCTGACGTCCGCGTTCTCGCCGTAGACGATGTTGATGCGCAGGCCGCGGACATCCTCGGTGGCGTCGACGAGCTGCATGTCGGGCGCGAAGAAGCCGAATTGGAACGCGGCCTCGGCCTTCGCGGTGACCGCGGAGGCGAGAAGGGCGAAACTACCGAGCAGGGTGGGGAGGGTTTTGCTAAGTTTCATGGCGCCGCGATTGAAACCGAATCTCCACGGGAATCAAAAGGCTACGGAGGTGAGCACCCTGTAAATTTTACCGGGGATTCCCCTTGTCGCCGGGGACGAAAAAAGCCCGGCGACAAGCGCCGGGCTGAAAGGGTGCGGGGGCGAGGAGAAGCCGCGCGATCAGTAGTTCGTGCGAATGTGACGCTGGAGGATTTCGCCTTTGCGGAACGACACGACGTGACCGTCGGCGAACACGACGTTCGCGCGGCCGTCGTGGCGGTAGCGGAACCAGGAACGGTTCGGCTGGCTTTCGTCGTCCGGTCCGATGGTGATCGGATTGTCGGCGTTGCCGCTGGAGCCGTTGCCGAAGATCTCCGGCACGCTGAAGAGATTCGAGTGCGAACCGCCCTCGGTCTGCTGGGTGGCGTCGCCGAGCAGGATGGTCTCGGTCGGACGGGGGAGGCTGCCGAAACGGACGAGCGGACGCGCGGGGTTATCGGTGCGGTCGGGCATGACCGTCGAGTGCGCCGAGTAGGTCGGACGCACGTTGGTGGCTTCGTCCGCCGGCACGATCACGCGAGACGGGCAGACCACGACCTGGCTGTTGAGATGTTCGTCGTTCTGGTTGCCCTGCCTCGAGCCCATATAAGGGCGAAGCGACTGGCGCCAGAGAAAGCCGGGATCGGAGTCGGCGGTGCCGTTGCGGCTGGCGGGATAGTATCCCCGCTCGTTTCCGTAGAGTTGGATGGCGAGGCCGATCTGGCGGAGGTTGCTCTTGCAGGCGGCGTCGCGGGCCGAGTTGCGCACGCGACTGACGGTGGGAATGATGATCGCCGCGAGGATGCCGATGATCGCGATCACGGTCAGCAGCTCGATCAGCGTGAAGCCACGGGTGGTGGAGGGAGACATGGAAGGGCGGGGCGGATTCATGAGGGGATGATGGACACACTGCTCACGGATCGGACGCTCGCCACTTCCCGGGAAGTTAACCCGTTATATTCAGGCGCCCGATTATCACGTAGGGAACGGGGCGGTGTAACTGCGCAGAGCACGAGGTCGCGCGGGGTGCTTGCTCGGGTTCCGCTGTCTTGAGCGTCGTAATCTCGACCGACCCACAAAGAAGCCCGAGCTTCGTTTGTTTAACGAAGCTCGGGTCGAAATATCGTGGCTGGAGCTGGTGAACGACGCCGGTGCGCTCAGGGCCAGAAGCCGGCTTTGACGAGATCGGTCATCGAGTCGCGCGAGCGAGGGATGCTCGGCATGGGCTCGCCATGGGGCAGCGCGCCGGCGTCGGGTGACGGCGCGTTGGTGGACGCGGGAGGGAATCCGGGGAGCGGTTCGGCGCGGAGCTTGGCGAGCGGCACGCCGCGGCCGCGGGCCGGGCTGTCGGCGGTCAGCGAAAAATCGAGGGAGTGCGGTGCGGCGAAACCGGGGCCGGTGTTCTCTATCCACATGCTTTCCTGATCGAGGCCGGCTTCGGCGGCGAGGGCGTGTCCGGTTTGCCAGCGCTCGAGTCGGCGTGTGGTCTCGGCGTCGTCCATCGCTTGCGGATCCCAGGGGCGTGGGACGGCGACGGCGGAGACGAAGACGTTGTGATCGCTCTTCCAGTCGGGCAGCGGATCCCGACGGCCGCGGCGCAACCACTCGAGGCACCAGAAGAGATTGTTCGCGTAATGGTAGCGGGGGGTGCTGACGGGGATGACGGTGGCGCCGTAGTTCATCGTCACGGCGGCGTCCGAGGTGCTGGTGTTGTGGTAGACCCACACCTCGGCTTCGGGATACATTTGTTCGCCCTGTCCCCAGTGGCGGAGATCCTCGAGGTTGTTGGCGAAGAAGTTTCGATAGATGTAGAGCGGTCCGCGTTGGGGCGCCTTGATCCGGAAGGCGCAGCGGGCGCCGATGACGAGGTTGTCGTGCCACCAGCCGTCGACGCCGGGGCCCATGGTTTCAAAGCCGTCGTCGGCGAGGTTTTCGATGCGGTTGTGGTGGACGCGCAGGCCGGTGTTTTCGGTGGGATCTTTGCGCGAGGCCCAGGGCGGGTTGCCGAAGTCGCTGATGCCGTCCCAGTGGTCGTGCACGTGGTTGTCGTGAATGAGATGGCCGCCGCGGGTGGAGCCGATTCCGATGCCGGTGCGGTCGTAGAAGCCGCCGGTTTTCATCGCCTGCCAGTTGTCCCAGGCGCCGGGAGCGCGGGGATCGGCCCCGGCGAAGGGGCGGAGCGAGATGCGGTTGAAACGCACGATGCAGCGGTCGGCGTCGTTCGTGAGGCGGATGCCGAAATCGGCGGGATCGATTTCGCAGTTCTCCACCACGGAGCCGAGCGAGCGTTCGATGAGGACTCCGGTGGCCGCGTTGCGGATCGCGAGACCGCGCACGACGCAACGATCCACACCGCTGATGAGGATGGCGGGATCGCGCGGAGCGACGGTGATGGGGCGTGTGCGCGGATCGGCGAGATCGCCGAAGCGGAGAAGCAACTCACGTTCGGCGTGGCGATACATCGCGAGAGCCTTGACGCCTTCCCATCCGGAAGGGCCGACTCCGTGCACAAAGGCTTCGCGCCAGAGGATACGCTTCCATCCATGCGGGGGCGGAGGGGCGTCCGGAGTGGAGGTGCGCTTTTCATCGAGCGTGGTGACGATCTTTCCGTCCGCGGTGACGGTGAAGGGGAACCAATCGAGCGGAGCGCGGTAGACGCCTTCGCCGATGTCGGGCGCGGGTTGCCAGCGGAGTTCGACGGGAGAACTGGCGTCGAGGATCGCGCCGGGCTCGCCGTCCAGGACAATGGGCGCTCCGGAGCGTCCTCCGTGGCGGAACCGGATGCGCTCGCGGTAGATGCCTGGCGCGACGCGCACGGTGTCACCGGCCTCGGCGGCATCCAACGCGGACTGGATGTTCGTGAACTTGGCGGCGCCGGCGGAAGAAACGCGGAGCACGCGGGCGGTGGCGACAGATGGGGCGAGGATGCCGAGGATGCAGGCGAGGAGCGGAAGGGCGGGGTGTGGACGCATCGGTTACGATGGCTGGCGGCGACTAGAAGGCGTTACTTAGGCTGCCAGGTTTCGCCGACGGCGGCGGGCAGGGACTTCGGGTGGAGCGCGATGTTGTCGACGAAGAAGCTGATGTCGGTGTTGGCGTTGACGGTGGTGAAGCGGATCGCGGAGAGCCCGGCCACGTTCTCGACCGTGAAGGCGGAGGAAGTGACGAGATTGCCGTTGAGGAAGATCCAATAGGTGCGGCGCGCGGTGTCCCAGGAGATGGAGAAGGTGTTTTTCCGGTTGGGAGTGGCGATGGCGGAGGTGGGTTTGATGTCGGCGCCCAGCGCGCTCTCGGCGAAGTAGGAGATGCGGCCTTGGGTGGCGGGGTTGGCGTTGGATGCGTTGATTTGGAAAGCGGCGAACGAGTTGGGCCGACCCCGGCTGTTGGGGGTCGACATGGTGCCGAGGTTGACTTCGACGCTGCCGCGGCTGGTCGAGAGTTCCTCGACGAAGAGGTCGAAGGTGACGGTGCCGGAGGAAAACGGGGTGGATCCGGCGGGCGTGTCACGCGGGAGGGTGATCTGGAGCGTGGGCATCGTCGCTTCGCCGGCGGAGCGAAACACGTGGATGCTCTGGTTGGACGGGGAGTCGGGGGAAAAGGGATCGCGCGGCGTGGTGTTGGTGTCGACGACGTGGACGTGGTTGCCGCCGGCGGTGTGGGCGATGCCGATATGCTCGGTGGCCGGCGTCGCGCCGGGGCGGAGACGGGAATCCTGGAAGTCCCAGAACAACGCGGGCGGAGAGGACGGCGCGGCGGTCGCGCACGGGGCGACAAGCGCTGCGAGGAGGGGCGCGAAGGCGTATCTCATGAATGAATGAAGGCGATGTGGTGGAACGCGCGATCCGGGGAAGAGCGGTCAGAGTCCCGCGCGGACGCGGCGACGTTTCAGGGTGAAACAGGCGGCGGCGGTGGCGAGGAGCGCGGAGGCGTGCGCGGGCTCGGGGATGGGCGAGGCGGCGACGGTGATGTTGTCGACGTAGTAGTTGATGTCGGTGGTGCCGTTGACCGTGGTGAAGCGGATGGCGTTGAGGCCCGCGACGGACGGAACCGTGAAGTCCGAGGTGAGGGCGTGGATGCCGTTGACGTAGATCGAGTAGGTGGGGCTTGGCCCGCCGGCGGCCCAGGAGATGGAGATGTTGACCGCGGTGTCGGTGGGCACGAGGAACTCGCTGGCGGTGATGGCGCCGCCGCTGGTGGTGTTGGAGAAGTAGGAGATCCGGCCGATGGTGCCGGCGTTCGCGGTGGACATGTTGATCTGGAACGCGGCGAAGGAATTTGCGCGGCCCGCGCTGGTGGCGGAGTTCATCGTGCCCAGGTTCACCTCGATGCTGCCGCGGCCGTTGGTGATGGTGTCGGCGAAGAGGTCGAAGCTGACGGTGCCCGAGGTGAGCGGGTCGGCGATGGTGTAGCCGGGGACGTTCAACTGAAGCGTGGGAGTGCTGCTGTCCGCGGTGGCGCGTTGGATGTAGAGGCTCTTGTTGCCCGCGCCGCCGAAGGGATCGGCCGGGGTGGAGGAGGGGCCGACGACGAGGACCTGGTTGCCGCCGCTTACGTTGGCCAGGCTGATGCCCGCGCCGGAGGGCGAGGAACCGGCGGTGTAGGCGTCATCTTGGAAATCCCAAGTGACGATGGTCGACGCGCAGAGGGCGCCGGAGAGCGATAGCGATGCGAAGAACGAAGCGACGATGCGGGTGTTCATGGGGTGGAGAGAGGGCGGCGCGGCGGTTCAGGATTTGGGAGCGATGCCGCTCCAGATGAGGGCGTTGCGGTCGGCGAGGCGGTCGGGGGAGACGAGTTCCACGTGGCCGTCCACGAAGAGGACGTTTTGTTTGTCGCGGTGCGGGTAAACGAAACGGCCCAGATCCTCGTCCTGCGGGATGACGTAGGAGCTGAACCAGAGCGGATCCATCCAGGCGCCATCCATCATCCAGGCGGTTTGCGTGGGGTGCTGGATCCGGTTGCGGTAGACGGATGCGCGCGCGCCGGCCTGTGTGTTGCAGGTGGCGACCACGGCCAAGGTGTAGGTGTGGGGGTTGACGCTGCTCGGGTAATGCGCGAGCGCGGGGCAGATGAAGACGGGGTGCCAGCGGTTGTCGTCGAAGTATTCCCGCAGACCGGGCTCGTCGTCGCGGATGGAGTTGTAGAGGCGTGAGCTGGAGAAGCGGCCCTTGTGCTCATCGGAGTAGAGCATGCCGGCGGCGCCGATTGAGCGAAGATTGGCGACGCACTTGCTGGTGTGGGCGGCGGCGCGGGCGCTGGCGGCGACGGGGATGAGTATCGCGGCGAGCACGCCGATAATCGCGATCACCGTGAGGAGCTCCACCAACGTGAAGGCGGGCGAGCGACGAGCAGGGGTGGGCATGTGGAAAGAGGGGCTTGTCGCCTGTTGAAGGCATCCGTGACTTTTGTGTCAATGTTTATGACAAAAATCAGACCTTAATTGTGATAGAATGTCTTTGTTGATAGGGGTTATTTTGATGCTTAAGCCTATGGTTTATTGGAGAAAATGCTAAATGACAATTTTGTCATTGCACCAATCATTGTTCTGATATGGAAACGTTGACGTGAATAGCGAGCAGGGGCTCGGCTTGCTGCCGCTGTCGTGCTTTGCCTCATTTTTCTCCTATGGCCATCAGCCAAAAGCACATAGCAGACGCCTTGAACCTGTCCGTGATCACTGTGTCACGTGCGCTGCGAAATTATCCGCATCTCGCTCCCGAGACGCGTGCGCGGGTGCTGCAGAAGGCGTCCGAGCTGGGGTATCACAAGATGTCGGCGGTCCAGCCGGCCCAATCCACGTCGAGCCGACCCAAGCGGGCCGGCATCTTGTTTTACGAGGCTCCGGGGCAACCGCAGCGGCCGCTCGGGTCGCGAGTGCGGGAGATGATTTTCTATGCGTTGCAGCGAGAGGCCCGACGTCTGCACGTCGAGGTGCTGGTGGAGACGGTGGTCGCCGATGAGACGCCGATGTTGGTTCGCAACCGCTCGATAGACGTGGCCTTCCTTTTCGGGCGATACACCTCCGAGTCGGTCAAGCTCCTCGGGGGCTTGCCCAGTCTGGCGGTGAGTAGCTTCGTGCCGTGCCCGGGCTTGCCGCGGGTGGTGGCGGACAACGTTGGCGGCATGCGATGCTCGACCGAGCATCTGATCGAGCTCGGGCATCGGCGTATCTTGTTCCTCGGTTTGGAGGCGTCGCACACCGACATCTTTCGAGAACGAAAACATGGCTACTTGATCGCCATGCACGAGCGAGGCTTGGAGCCGATGCTGCGGACTTATTCGGGTTGGCCCGGGCCGAGTTTCGCGATCCCTACCGAGGATCTGCGCGGCTGCACCGGCATCGTCTGTGCGTCCGATGCGCTCGCCTACTACGTGCTGGGGTGTCTCGGAAAAATGAAACTGCGGGTGCCGGAAGATCGCGCCCTCGTGGCGTTCGATCATCTGCAGGACGACTATCCGCACAGTCCCTGCAAGATCACCAGCTATGGCCCGGATTGGGATGTCATGGGGCGTGTTGCGGCGGACCTGATGTTCGCTCAGCCGTCCGAGATCGCGCGGGGAGATATCGTCGTCACGGTGCCTGGGGCGCTCCATGTGCATGGCTCTTCGGTTCCGACGGCGGATGTCGCGGCGGGCTGAGAAGGAGGCGCGCACGCCGTGTGGTTCGCGTGCCCGAGCGCGCGGTGATCGGCACCGCCGCGCGGTGGATTTCACGCCAAGCAACTCCGTCGGCCAGCGCTGGGTGCCGGATCGGGTGCCGGTGTCCTGAGGACAGGAATCCCTGACGAAACGGCTCCGCCGTTCCGCTACCGATGCGCCCGTGTGGCGGAAGCGCGGAGCGTTTTCGACTCCATGTCGCCTGTAACAAGACCGCCGCGACTCGCTTCGACCCGCGCCAAGAAATGAAAAGCCCAAAGTTCGTAATACGAACTTTGGGCTTTTGCGCGAGGACGCGAGGGGCGGTCGCTCAGGGTGTGGTGACGGTGAGGCGGCCGATGGTGGCGCTCATGTAGGTGTCGGGCTTGGCGGCGGCGTGGTTGCGGCGGGCCTCAAGCACCAGGGCGCTCGAGCCGTCGCTCGCCGCCCAGTCGACGGCGCGGAGATCCATCACGCCGCTGCGGGTGATCGAGGGCTGGTTGCCGTTGGTGAACACGGTGAGCGTGTAGGTGATCGAGCCGGGCTGCGCGTGGGGATCGAGCGAGAGGCGGAAGCCGGTGGCGCTGCCGTCGAAACGAAGGAAGCAGACGGAGCCGCGGCGTGTGCCGGTCACGTCTTCGGCGGCGAGCTTGTCGATCGGGCCGGTCTTGAAGCCGAGCATCGCGGCGCCGGGCATGAAGCGGACGCTGAGCGACTGCGGCGACATGTTTTGCCGGAGCTCGGTCGAGTTGAGCGAGACACGGAAGACGGCCTCGTTGTCCGGGATGCCCTTCGAATCGAGCACCATGTCCTCGACGGCGATGGTGAGCGGGCGGGCGAAGAAGTTGAGTCGCGTGTCGAGCGCGGTGTTGAGGCCGGCGAAGGTGTAGGCCTGCGAGGTGGCGAAGAGCGTGAGCGCGCCGCTGTTTTCAAACACGCCGTTGTCGCCGGTGATCGTTTGCAGGCTCCAGAGACCGGGCGCGGAGGCGTGGCCGGTCGGATCGCCGTCGTCGAAGGTGTCGTCGATGATGACCTCGGGGGCGGCGAGGAGCGAAAGCGGGGCGAGGAAGGCGAGGGTTCGGAGTAGGTGCATGGTGGGGATATGGGTTAATGGACGGTGAGCGAATGCGTGGCCCCGGCGCCGGGCGCGTGGCGGACGAGGTGGGTGGCGCGGCGCCCGTCGGCGTGGACGATCGTGATCTCGTAGTCGCCGTAGAAGGCGGCGGGGATCTCGCAGGCGCCGTCGCGATCGGTCTCGGCGGCGGCCTCGGTATGCCAGGTGCGCTTGAGCAGTTCGCGGAAGGCGCGGGCGTTGGGCTTTTCACTCCAGTCCTTGCGGAAGAGCGCGGCGGATGGCCACCAGTGTTCGCCTTCCCAGAAGCCCCACATCTGGATGCCGATGGTGCTCGGATGGCTGAAGACGGCGGTGCAGAAGTCGCGCAGATACTCGGCCTGCAACTCCTCGTCGTCGGCGGCCATGTCGAACTCGGTGATGCGCACGGGCAGGCCGAGCGTGGCGGCGTAGTGGTCGAGGGTCTTGAGCAGCGACGCGGGCGGGCAGGGGATGCCGCCGATGTGAGACTGAAGCCCGAGGCCGCCGAGCGGCGCGCCCTGGTCGAGAAGCATGCGCGCGGTTTTCACGAAGTGCGCGACGTGCTGCGGATCGGAGTCGATGTCGTGCGTGCCCCAGTCGTTGAGGAAGAGCGGAACGTCGGGCAGGATGGCGCGCGCGGTGTGGAACCAGTCGGCCATGATGTCGTCGCCGAAGCGCGCCATGAGGTCGTTGTGGTTGAAGGGCTCGTTGACGACGTCCCACTCCTTCACGAGGCCGCGCGTGGCGAAGGCGATGTCGGAGATGTGGTCGCGCACGAGCTGCGGGATCGCCACGTCGCCGGGCGTGTCGCGCAGGCGGACGATGTGCGGCGGAAGGTGTTTCCAGCTCGGCCAGAGGAAAACGTGTCCGCGCACGGCGATGTGCCGGTCGCGCATCCAGCGCAGGCCCGCGAGGACCGACTCGCGGTCGAGGCTGTTGGCGCCGGCGCCGATCCACTTGGCCCACTTGAGATCGTTCTCGGGGCAGGCGGCGTTGAAGAGGTCGAGGAAGACCTCGCGGTAGCGCACGCAGTCGGGCGAGGGATCGAAGACGAACTTCAGCGGCACGCAGGTGCCGAACTCGTAGGCGTGGCGCACGAGGCGCGCCTCGACGCGGAGGCCGGGAGAGGGGAGTCCGGAATCGGCGAGCGCGCGCAGCCGCAGCGGGCCGCGACGGTGGGCGCGGATGCGGGCCTCGGCCTCGGCGCGCCAGGGCGCGTCGGCGGCGCGGCCGGCGTAGGTCATGCGCGTGTGCGGCAGCTCGGCGAGCGTGACGCTCTTGCCGTAGTGCGTTACGGATACGTCGCGGATTTCGACCGTTTGCTCGAGGTAACCGAAACCGAGGGCGAACTCGATGGTGCCGGCGGGACAATCGCGAGGGAAGCAGACGGGCAGGTGGAGTTCGCGCCAGGCGGCGCCGACGGCGAAGCGTCCCTCGGCGGGACGCGTGAAGACGCCGCCGTGATTCTGCACCGTGATGGCGACGGAGGCCTCGGCGGTCTCGTGGGTGACGCGCGTGGCGCGGGCGACGACGCGGACCAGCGCGAGGTCTCCCTTGGCGACGGGTGAGCCGAGCAGGGCGAAGAGTTTGACCGAGTTGGGCGGCGGCGAGGTGCGAAGCGTGGCGACGCGCCAGCCGGCCCCGGACGCGGAGTCGGCGGCGGGCAGCCGTTCGAAACGAGCGGCGTCGGGTTCGGTGGCGACGGGTTGAAAAGCGCCCGCCCAGTCCGTCGCCAGGAGGCTGGCGAGGACGGGCGGAGCCGAATCTGCGGCGACAAGCGGATGCATAGGGGATGCGGGGTGCGACGAATGCCGCGTCGCAAACTGTGCGAAGCCCGGCCGGCCGAGCCGACGGCGCCGGTGCTTAACTCGTTAGACAGCCACGCAAACCCTTCGTGCGCGAAGCGGTGTTCGTCGGCCGGCCGGGGCCCGCGGGGGGCGCGGGCGGTGCGGATCGTCAGGGGCGTCCGTGGCGCGAGACGCGGGACGCCTGGACGTGGACGGCGGGGCAGGTGGGGCCGTCGCGCCAGACGCCTTCGATGAGCACGGACTTGGGCACCTCGGGGATGCCGCGGCGATTCTGGTTGATCTGCTCGACGAGAAGATCGACGGCGGCGGCGCCGACTTTTTCCGGCTGCTGGTCGATGCCGGCGAAGTCCCCGCGCTCCGGCGTGTAGTCGAGATAGACATACGCGACGTCGCGCGGCACGCGCAGACCGGCGGATTGCAACCAGGAGAGGATGGGCACGTGCGTGGTGACGATCACCTCGGGACGTTGTTTGGCGTGCCAGGCGAGGAAGGGTTCGCGTTCGAAGCGCTCGATCACGAGCGGCGCGAGTTTCTTCAGCTTCGGGTGGCGCGCGAGGAAGCCGAGGTAGGCGGAGAGCCAGATGTGTTCGGTCTTGTCGTCGACGATCTGCGGGATGGCGAAGCCGATGCGCGTGAAGCCGCGGTCGCGGCAGGCGACGAGCGCGGTGTTGATCGTGTGGAACTGGCTGTTCGCGATGTGGTGGGCGGGCACCTCGTTGAAGGACCAGCCGAGCACGACGGTGGAGAAGCGGCTCCAGTCGAGACCGAGTTTGTGGCCGTGGCTGGGGAGCGGGGCGATGATGATGCCGGGGATGCCGCGCGCCTCGAGGATGTCGCTCATGCGGGCGCCGGAGTTGGCGGCCTCGCCCATCCAGTGGGTTTCGAGTCCGTAGCCGAGCTCGGCGGCGCGCGCGCGCGCGCCGGCGTGATAGCGAGGGAAGACCGGGATGCCGCGCCAGCCGTCGCGCGTGGGAAAGGCGGTGAGGAAGCAGAGATTGAAGGCGGCGCCGGTCGCGCGTTTGGTGCGCAGGCTGACCATGAGCGCGCTGACCATCGGGTTGGGCTTGTAGCCGAGCTCCTCGGCGACGCGGGCGATCTTGGCGCGCATCTCCTCGGAGATGCGGCGGCTGCCGCGCAGGCCGAGCGAGACGGTGACCTTCGAGACCTTGAGACGCCGGGCGATGGTTTCGAGCGTGACGGCCATGGGGTGGGGAGGCCGTTTTCTCGGACGTGGGGGCATGGCGGGCAACAAAAAGCGCCCGCGCGCGAACTACGCTCCTCGGGGCGAGGCCGAGCAGGACGACGGCTCGGGGCGCCCGCAAGAGGGGTGGAGTTTAACTCGTTAACACCGAACTGAGCGTGGCGAAGTCGCCTTCCTCGATGCCGGTGCCCTTGCTCGCCGCGCCCTACTACTACCCGAACAGCCGGCCCGAGCTTTTGGAATACATCCAGCACATCGCGCCCGCGCTGCCCTTGCCGCTCTTCCTCTACAACATGCCGACGCACACGAAGACCTTCTTCGACGTCGATACGGTGCGTCAGGCGATGGAGATCCCGAACATCATCGGGATGAAGGACAGCTCGTCCAACATGGTGTATTTCCACCAGCTCTCGGGCCTGATCAAAGCGCATCGTCCGGAGTGGACGCTGCTCATGGGCCCGGAGGAGTTGCTCGCCGAATCCGTTCTCCTCGGCGGCAACGGCGGCGCCAATCTCTGCCCGCGGCTCTACGTGGATCTCTACGAGGCGGCGCTGGCCAAGGACGTGACGCGCGCGGCGGAGCTGCACGCCCGCGTGATGAAGATCTCCTCGACGCTGTATCGGGTCGGCAAGCACGGCTCGGCATTCATCAATGGCCTCAAGTGCGCGCTCAACCTGATCGGCGTCTGCGACGACTTCATGGCGCCGCCCTTCAATCGTTTCGGCGAGCCGGAGCGCGAGATCGTGCGCCGTCGTCTGGCCGAGCTCGGCATCAGCTCCGCGCATCCCTATCCGGCCGCCGCTTGAGGGGGCGGAGCGGGGATTGCGAAGTCGCGGGCTTCACCGCTTGCGGTCGGGGAGCGTCGGTCCGTCGCGCCAGACGCCTTCGATCAACACCGTGCGCGGCACGGCGGGGCTGCCGCGGCGGTTTTGGTTGATCTGCTCGACGAGCAGGTCGACCGCGGCCTCGCCGATTTGCTCGGGGCGCTGGTCGATGGCGGCGATGTCGCCGCGTTCGGGAATCCAGTCGAGGTGAACGAAGGCGACGTCGCCGGGCACGCGGGCGCCGGAGCGGCGCAGCCATTCGAGCGCGACGAGCTCGGGAGTGACGACGACCTCGGGGCGGTTCTTTTTGAACCAGGCGAGGAAACTTGCCTCGTCGAAGGGGTCGCCGACGAAGGGCGGGATCTTGCGCACGGCCGTGTGCGTGGCCTGGAAGGAGAGAAAGCCGGCGAGCCAGATGTGGTTCACGCGCGTGTCGTTCGCCTTGGTGGTGGCCAATCCGATACGGCGATAGCCGCGTTCCAGGCAGACTCCGAGGGCGGTGAGGATGGTGTGGAACTGGTGGTTGGTGACGCGGTGGGTGGGCGCCTGCTTGAAGGTGTGTCCGAAGGCGACGGTCGCGAAGCGGGACCAGTCGATCGCGAGGCGAGGCGTGTCGGAGGCGAGCGGCGCGATAAGGATGCCGGGGATGCCGCGCGCCTCGAGGATCTGCGTGAGGCGAGGGCCGGAGAGCTCGGGATCGCGGGCCCAGTGGATCTCGAGCCCGTAGCCGAGCGACTCGGCGCGGCGCAGGGCGCCGGCGTGATAGCGATGGAAGACGGCCATGCGTTTCCAGCCGTCGCGGGTGGGAAAGGAGGTGAGGAAACAGAGGTTGAACACGCGGCCGGCGCGGCGGTGGGCGCGGAGGCTGACCATGAGCGCGCTGACCATGGGATTCGGCGTGTAGCCGAGTTCGTCGGCGGCCCTGAGGACCTTTTCCCGGATCTCGGAGGAGATGCGGGTGCTGCCGCGCAGCGCGAGCGAGACGGTGACCTTGGAGACACCGACTTTTTTCGCGATGGTTTCGAGCGTGACGGCCATGGGGCGGGGTGGTCGTCGTTTTCGCCGCGCCGGGTGGCACGGGCAATCAAAAGTCGGTCGCGATCGGCCGCGGCCGCGACTCCGGCTCAGGCGCGGCCGCGGCGGGCCTCGAGTTCGGCGCGGATTTCTCTCATGCGCGGCTGCGAGAGGGGATAGCGCACGAGGAGCAGGACGGCGGGCACGAGGAAGAGGGAGGGCACGAGGGCGAAGCAGAGCCGCATGTTGCGGAAAGTTTCCGGACTCTGCTCGGCGCGGCGCGCGACCTCGAAGCCGCACCAGGTGACGATGAGGCCGGCGATGCCGTAGGCGAGGGACACGCCGGCCTTGTTGATCCAGGAGAAGATGGCGTTGAAACCGCCCTCGCGCCGGTCGCCGCAGCGCAGCTCCTCGGAATCGACGACGTCGGCGAGCATCGAGGGGATGACGAGCCAGATGCCGGTGTAGCCCGGCGAGAGGAGCACGCCGGTGACGAGCGCGAGCCAGGGATGTTCCGGCGTGTAGGTGACCCACGAGAGCCAGGTGGCGAGGAGGATGACGCCGGTGGAGCAGATGAGCGTCTCGCGTTTTCCGACACGGCGGCAGAGCCATTGGAAAAGCGGGATGGTGAGGATGCCGAGCGCCATGGCGGCGGTGCTTTCGTAACCGCTGAGCTCGGCGGAGAAGACGGTGTCGCCGCCGAGCGCGTAGTAGGTGCGCAGGTAGAACATCTGTCCCTGCACGAGATTGAGGCCGAAGCCGAAGAGCAGCGTGAAGATCGCGAGCACGCGGAAGGCCGGGTTGCGGAAGGTGCGGCGGAAGGCGGGCCAGAAGGGCTCCTTCGGCTGGCGCGCGACGAGGGCGGCGTTGCGTTCCCGGACGAGGAAGGCGGGCAGCACGCTGAGGAGCATGATGAGCAGGCCGAGCGAGAGGCCGATGATGCGCATGCCGCGCAGCGAATCGGGCTGGCCGGAGACGGGGTCGTGGAAAATCTCGAGCTGCGTGAGCCGCCACACCCAGCCGCCGAAGATGGTGGCGAGTTTGCTGAAGAACGAGAACCAGGCGGACACGCTCGTGCGCTCGTTGGTGTCGGGTGTCATCTCGGGCAACATGCTCTGGAAGGGCATCACCCAGACGGTGAAGGCCGCGTAGAAGACGAGGCCGGTGCCGACGAGGTGGGCGATCTTCGCGCCCTCCGACCATTCGGGCCGGCCGAGCCAGAGGGCGGGAAACAACAGGCCGGTGAGGAGCCCGCCGACGAGCACGTAGGGGCGGCGTCGACCCCAGCGCGAGCGGGTGTTGTCGGAGATCCAACCCATGAGCGGATCGGTGACGGCGTCCCAGAGCCGGAAGACGAGGAAGATCCAGCCGATGTGCGCGGGCGAGATGCCGAGCGCGTCGACGAAGATCGCGGCGCTGAGCCACTTCACCAGCGTGGTGCCGAAGAAGGTCGTCATGCCCGCGGCGCCGTAGGCGGTCTTGGTCCAGAACGGCACGCGGTCCTCGGGACGGACGTCGTGCGAGGCGGCCGCGGCGGCGGGGCGGGCGGGCGGCTCTGCTGCTGCGGGCTTTGGCATCACTTGAAGACGACGGGGCCGGAGGGATCGAGCTCGGCGGCGCGACGGAGCGCGTCGATCACGGTCTGGTCGGGCGAGAACACCTCGGAGTCGGTGCGCCAGGAGGACCACTTGCGAAGGATGGTGTCGTAGCCGTCCTTCTCGAAGTCGGGGATGTTGCGGTCGTTTTGGCGGCGCGCCTCATAGAGGCCCCACTGGCTGGCGGAACGGGTCTTGTAGGCCCACTTGGCCCAGCCGATGCCGTGGCGGGTGAACAGCTCCATGCGCGGGATCCATGCTTCGGGGCCGTCCTTGAAGCTGAACTCGCCGAGATAGAAGGGCGCGTCGTGACGGTCGCGGCTGAGGCGGGCGTTGCGGGCGAGACGCTCCTCCCAGAACTTCGCCTCGGTGCCGCCCTCGTCGAGGTAGCGCTTGTAGATATACCAGTGGTAGGCGAGGACGTAGTTGCTTTTCCCCTCGGGCAGCTTGCCGACGTGTTCGACCTCGGACCAGACGGAGAAAAACACCACGTGGTCGGGGTCGACGGAGCGGACGACGCGGTAGAGCTCGGAGACGAAGTCGACGATGAGGTCGTCCCATCGCTTGGCCTTGTTGTCGCGCGCGGGCTCGTTGAGCAGGTCGTAGCCGGCGACGGCGGGCTCGTGGCGATAATGGCGGGCGAGTTCGCGCCAGAGGTTTTTGGTCATCTCGCGATAACGTCGCGAATCCCAGAGCAGCGGGCCGCGGCGGTCGCCGGAGTGGTCGCGGCCGTTTTGCGAGCCCGGCGCGCCGTGCAGGTCGAGGATCGAATACAGGCCGTGGCGTTTGGCGGCCCGCACGGCGCGGTCGATCCGGGAGAAGTCGATCGAGCCGTCGGGCAGGCGCTTGAACGCGCCGTCCTCGTGCATGTGGTTTTGCCAGTGGATGGGGATGCGCACGGAGTTGAGTCCGGCGGCGGCCATGCGGGCGAAGTCCTCGTCGGTGATCCACGCGTCCTGGAAGGCGGCGACGAGTTTCTCGGCGCGCGCGGCGCCGAAACGCTCGGTGAGCTTGGCGCGGACGCGATACTCGTCCCAGCCGTGCGGGATGGGCGACATGAACGACTCCTGGAGCATCCAGCCGCCGAGGTTGACGCCGCGGAGGCGCACGATGTCGCCCTTGCCGCGGTCGTTGCGGAGGAAGATGCCGTCGGTCTTGAGGAACGGATCGCGCGGCCCGCGGCGCGCGAGGGCGAGGTCGCGGATCCGGACGGGCGAATCGGAGCCGGGCGCGTCGGCGACGCGGCGGAGCTCGACCCGGTGGCGTCCGGAGATCGCCGGGTCGATCGCGAACGGGAAACGCTGGCGGCGGAAAACGCCGGGTTTGCCGGCGGTGGGCTCGACGAGCACGCGGCCGAGGGGACGGGCCCCGCCGTCGGGCGGGGTCAGCCAAAGCTCGAGCGGAACGGCTCCGGGAACGAAGGCGGCGGCGGCCTCGAACTCGACGGAGTCGGCGCCGGCGGGGATGCGGAGAGTCGTGGCGAGGACGGGTTCGGAGGTATCGTGATCGGCCGCGCGTAGGGACGAACTGAATACGACGAGAAGGGAAGAGGCGAGGAGGAGGCGGATCACGGTCGGGGGGTGGAGGTGACGAGGACGCGGCCGAGCGAGGCGCTGACGTAGCTGTCGGGCAGCTCCCCGGGGATGTTGCGCCGGGATTCCAGAATGAGGGCGGAGCGGCCGCCGGGGCCCCACTGCTCGCGGCCGAGGGGGAACGCGCCCTGGCGGGAGATGACGCCGCGGCCGCCGTCGGTGTAGAGCGTGAGGGAGTAGTTGATCGCGCCGGCTTCGGCGGCGGGCTCGAGGGTGAGGTTGAACGAGACGATGCGGCCGTCGTAAAACTCGTGGACGAGCGAGCCCTTGCGGTCGCCGATGATGTTTTCGGCGTCCATCTTGCCGACGGGCCGGGTCTTGTATCCGAGAAACACCACGCCGGGGATGATGCGCAGCGTGACGGATTGCGGCGACATGGTCTGGCGTTTTTCGGAGGAGTTGAGCGAGAGGCGGAACATGGCCTCCTTCGGCGGCACGTTGCGGGGTTCGAGCGTGAAGTCCTCGACGGTGACGGAGACGGTGTTGCGGAAGAAATCGAGACGTTCGTCGAGGCGGCTGTTGAGGCAGGCGAAGGAGTAGGCGCGGGTGGCGGCGAGCAGGGTGAGGTGGCCGTTGCTCTCGAAGATGCCGTTGTCGCCGCGGCCGACGCTTTGGATGTTCCAGAAGAACGGCATGGCGGGCGTGCCTTGGGGATTTCCGTCGGCGAAATCGTCGTCGATGACGACGACGGGGGCGGCGGCGAGGGTGCTGGCAAGGAGCAGGGCGGCGAGGGGGGCGGGGCGAAGCATGGGCGGGCGGGGTGAAAGGGAAAGGGGCGGGCAGTCAGGAGGCGGGGGCGAGACGGGCGCGTCGCGTCGCGGGCCGGGCGGGGATGCGGGCGGGAAGCGTGGGGCCGTCGCGCCAGACGCCCTCGATGAGCACGGTCTGGGGAACCCCGGGGCGACCGCGGCGGTTTTGGTTGATCTGCTCGACGAGGAGATCGACGGCGGCCTCGCCGACGTGTTCGGGGCGCTGGTCCACGGCGGCGAGATCGCCGAGCTCGGGAGTCCAGTCGAGGTGGACGCAGGCGACGTCGTCGGGGATGGAGCAGCCGTGGGCGCGCAGCCAGGAGAACACCTCGCGCTCGGTGGTGATGACGACCTCGGGCGTCTCGCGGCGGAACCAGTCGAAAAAGACCTCGGGCGTGAAGGGATCGGCCATGAGCGGCGGGATTTTTCGCAGACCGGCGTGGGTGGTTTGGAAGGAGAGGATGCCGGCGAGCCAGATGTGGTTGACGCGGGCGTCGGAGAAACTCGGGGCGGCGAGGCCGATGCGGCGGTAGCCGCGTTCGTGACAGGCGGTGAGGGCGGTGAGGATGGTGTGGAACTGGTTGTTCGTCACCCGGTGGGTGGACGCCTGCTTGAAGGTGTGGCCGAGCGCGACGGTGGCGAAGCGCGACCAGTCGAGCGGGATGGCGGGCGGGGTGCGGGGGAGCGGGGCGATGAGCACTCCGGGGATGCCGCGCGATTCGAGAAGGCGGGTGAGCCGGTCGTCGTCGCCGGGGGTGTCGCCGGTCCAGTGGATCTCGAGCCCGTAGCCGAGGGCCTTGGCGCGGGCGAGGGCGCCGGCGTGGTAGCGGTGGAAGGCGGGAAACTCGCGCCAGCCGTCGCGGGTGGGGAAGGCGGTGAGGAAACAGAGATCGAAGGCGCGGCCCACGCGGCCCTGGGCGCGCAGGCTGACCATGAGCGCGCTGACGAGCGGATTGGGCGAGTAACCGAGCTCGTCGGCGGCGCGGGCGACGCGTTCGCGGATCTCGGCGGAGATGCGGGTGCTGCCGCGCAGGGCGAGCGAGACGGTGGCCTTGGAGACGCCGACGCGGAGCGCGATGGTCTCGAGGGTGGCGGCCATGGCGGGGCGTGAAGGAGGAGGTCCGTCGGGCGACGCGCGACGGACGGGGAGGCGGCGGCGTTGGCGACCGCTCAGTAGTTGCGCAGGTGGCGATAGAGGATCTCGCCCTTGCTCATTCCCTTCACATGGCCGTCGAGGAAGACGACGTTGGTGATCCTGTTCGAGCCGTGGCGATAGGCGAAGGTGGCCATGTCGTCGCCGTCTTTCACGTCAGGGGTGGGGATCGGGGTGTCCGCGGAGGACTGGGGGGCGGTGTAGACTTGGGAAATGCCCCATAGGTTGGTGTAGGCGGCGCCTTTGTGCGGATCGAGAGGACGCTGCACACCGTCTCCCATGAGAATGATCTGGCTCGGGTTCTTGAATTTCGCGGGACGTTGGAGCTGGTTGCCCGCGTTTACGGTGCCGTCCATGGCGGGCATGACGTTGGGGTTCGCGGAATAGGACGTCACGATGTCCGTGGAATCGTCGGCCTGTTTGAGGCCGCGGCCGGGGCAGAGGATCAGCTTGCTGTTCATCTGGGTCTGGCCGTTGTTCACGATGTTGATCGCGCCCATGTAGGGGCGGAGGTTTTGCGGCCAGATGCGGCCGGATGGGCCGTCGTTGGGCGTGTTGGAGCCGCCGCTGACGGAGGGCGGGTAGTGGCCGCGCTCCTGGGTGTAGAGCTCGACGGCCATGGCGAGCTGACGGAGATTGCTGGCGCAGCTGGCGCCGTTGGCGGTGTCGCGGACGCGGCCGACGACGGGAATGATGATCGCGGCGAGGATGCCGATGATGGCGATGACGGTGAGAAGCTCGATGAGCGTGAAGCCGCGGATGCCGCGGAGGCTGGGACGGAGGGCGTTCATAGGCGGGGTGTGGCGGGGATGGACGCACGCTGCGGCACCGCGGGAGGATGGGCGAGGCAGGCGTTGTTTTACCCGTTTAACAGAGAGGCCGGTAAACGGGTAGAACGAGCCGGGCCGGCGCGGGTCAGCGCCGGTCGAAGTGGTCGAGGATACGGTGGACGCGGTGGTTGAGCGCCGACATCGCGTCACCAAGTTCCGGATACACCTCGTAGCGGATGTTGTAGAGGCCCTTGTTGGAATCGCGGTTCGACGGGTCGGTGGAGAGATCGTCGGGGTCGTTGTCGAGGTGGCGGAACCAGTGCCAGCCGACGCAGTTGGGCGTCTCGAGCAGGCCGAGGGCGAAGTGCTGGTAGAACTTGCCGCGGTCGGCCTGGGTTTTCACGACCCAGCCGGCTCCGGAGACGTTGGAGAGGCCGGAGTCCATGCCCTTCGCATACCATTCGGTGACGAGGAAGGGGCGTCCGCTCCATTCCTCCCACTTGCGGAAGAGCGATTTGTCGGGCGTCCACATGCCGTAGATGTTGACCGAGACGACGTCGAGGTGGCGGCCGGCGGCGCGCCAGACGGGTTCGGCGCGGAGGGCGCGGCCGTGCAGGCGCGAGCCGAGGTAGAGGTGGTCGGGCGCGTGTTTGCGGATGGCGGCGGAGACGATCCTGTAGTAGCGATCCACTACAAACTCGAGGAAGGCGGCGCGGTCCTCGTCGGAGGGTTTGGCGTCGGACGCGACGCCGCGTTTCTTCAGCCACTCGCGCGCGGCGGCGCCGCCGGGATCGTCGGCGGGGAGTTTGAGGAAGTTGTCGAGCGTGGTGGGTCGGAAGGGGAGTTCGTTGTCGGAGAAGTGTCCGACGATCCACGGGTCGTCCTTGAGCGGGGCGAGTTTGGCGGCGGCGTGCGCGTCGCAGAATTTCTCGAACTCGGGGTCGAAGACGAAGATCGCGCCCTGCGGATAGCCGATGTGGCCGGCGAGCTGTTTGGTGCCGCCGCGTTTCTTGCCGTAGGAGCTCATGAAGTCCCAGACGACGGCGTAGGGGAGCGGGCGCGGGTTGGCGCGGAGGTGACGGTCGTCGGACCAGGCGCCGGTGCCGTTGAAGCCGAGTGCGCGGAGCTCGTCGGCGGTCTTCTCGGCCCAGGCGGCTTCGCCGCCGTATTTGGCGCGACGGGCGGCGAGGGCGGTTTCGGATCTGCCGACGGAGGCTTTCACGACGGCGACGGCGACGTTGTAGTAGGGATGGCCGTCGGGATCGACGAGCGTCCAGCGACCGGCGGGAAGTTTTTCGACGCGGAAGAAACCGGAGGCGCGGAGGCGCGTGCGGGCGTCGCCGCCGTAGCGGGAGAGCGGGACCGGCCCGGCGTCGCGGACGGTGGCGGGGAGGTCGGCGAGGAGTCTGACGTCGCGGGGTTTCCACTCGGCGTCGGCGGGCTTGTTTTTGACGTCGACGGTGTCGGCGAAGAGCGCGGAGCCGGAGAGGGTCAGGATGGCGAGGAGCGGGCGGAGTCGGGGGAGGTGCATGGGACGGGGCTAAGTGGGAACGCAAAAAGGCGCCGAAGGCCGCAAGGCTTTCGGCGCCGGAGGGAAGACACGAGCGCGGACGCGAAGGATCAGCCTTGGCGGCGGCGGCGGGTGGCGGCGAGGCCGAGCGCACCGAGGCCGGCGAGGGCGGCGAAGGAGGCGGGCTCGGGGATTTGCGAGACGCCGGTGAGTTCGCTGACGAGGTTGGCCACGACGAGCTTGCCGTCGTCGGTGAAGTCGACGTTGAAGCCGCCCTTCATCGCGATGTAGGCGCGATCGGCGGCGGATGTGAACCCACCGCCGGTGGTCTGGCCGGCAGTCCAGTAGGCGACCGCATAAGAATTGGTGACGCTGTTGCCGTTTGCGGTGCCGGGACCGAAGCGAGCGAGGATGTCTCCCGCGCCGGAGGTGGCGATGCTGCTGATGGCGTCGGTATCGGCCTTCAGGTAGAGATTCGTCGGGTCGATGACGCCGGCGAAGATTCGGTCGGACAAGGGGGTGTTGGAGGTGCGGACGGTTTCGTTCTCGGAGCCGAAGGTCAGCGGGTTCTGCACGTTGTCGCCGGAGAAGAGACCGAGGCGACCGCTGAGGGCGCGGGCGACGAGGGCGTTGGCCACGAGAACAGGCGAGGTGATGGTGGCCCACTCGGAGCCAAATTGAAACTGCGCGCTCGCATTCGGCGAACCGATGATGACGAGATCGAAGCTCTCGAGGTAGCTGCGAACGGTCATGGTGTCGCCACCGAAGGAGCGCGTGGCGTCGAGAGTGCCGCCGATCTGGTTGTCGCCGGTGCCGGCGGTCATGTGGGTCCAGCTGACATCGGCGAACTTCTCGCCGAGGTAGCTTTGGAAGCCGGCGTCGTCGCTCGAGGCGACGAAAAGGATGTTGAGGGCGTGGGCGGACGGAACCGAGGCCGCGATGGCGGTGACAGCCAGAACGCAGGTGCGAGCGATACGGGAGTGCATGTTTTGGGGAGGTGGATTGATGGTGTGCCGACGATAGGGGTGTCGGTGCGTGCGAGTTTCGGCAGAGGTCTCGGACAGTCGACGGCGGCGCTGTTTTACTCGTTAACGAAAATCATGCGCATCGAGCGGGAGATTCATTCGCGAACGACGCGAAGGCGAAGGAAGCGGCGCGGGGCGCGCGCCAGATCGACGGTGTCGACGACGGTGACGGGCCCCTCGATGTTTTGCGCGCCGGAGCTGCTCCAAATCGTCGTCCACCCGGAGAGATCCGAGGACGCCTCGACTTCGTAGCGGATGCCGGCGGAGGCGATGCGGTGGAAGGTGAGCGAAAGGGCGTGGGGAGGTGAAGACGTGCGGTCGAGGGCGAGCGGGACCTCGTGCGTGGCGACGAGGGGGGCGGTGCCGAGTGCGTATTCGAGAAGATTGGGCAGGCCGTCGCCGTCGGGGTCGGCGGTGTCGCCGGAGATGGCGGCGTCGGCGAGTTGCGCGGCGTCGAAATGCGACGCGCGCCAGATGTCGACGGGATGCGGCGGCGCGACGGCGGTGACGACGTGAGTGAAGGTGGAGTGGTTGCCCGCGGAATCCCAGGCGCGGGCGGCGATGATGTAGGAGGCGCCGATCTCGGGCGGAACGGGCCAGAAGTATTGGTAGGGCGCGAGTCGCTCGGTCTGGCGAAGGACGCCGTCGATGCTGATCTCGATGCGGTCGAGCGCGGTGCGGTCGAGGTATTCGAGGCGGATCTCGTTGGTCTGGCCGGCGACGACCGTGTGGCCCGTCGGCAGGGGCATGGCGAGAAAGGGAGCCTGCGTGTCGGCGGAGAGCGCGTCGGCGACGAGCGGCTCGATGGGGGAGGCGTGGGCGAGTTCGAAGGCGTCGGCGGTGTAATAACCCGAGCTGATCGCCTCGGCGAAGGCGGCGCGGGCGGCGGGGGAGCTGGCGATGGTGTTGGCGTAGCCGTCGCGCGTGACGTCGGTGTAGACGAAGGCGCGGACGCGCGGATAGTTGCGCGGGAGCTGGTGCGCGAGCGCGTCGCGGAGCCAGGCGGCCTTGTCGCCGCCGTCCTCGACCGTGCCGGCCTCGGCGATCATGACCGGCTTGGCGGAGGCGAGGGAGACGAGCTGCTGGTAGGTGTTGCCGAAGGTCGCGGTGAAGTCGCGCCAGGCGGAGCCGCCGCGGTTGTAGCCGTCGATCGCGACCCAGTCGACGTATCTGTCACCCGGATACACGGGGGCGATGTCGGCGGAGGCGCCGCCGTAGATGCGGTTGACGCCCCAGACCCAGGTGACGTTCGCCGCGCCGACCTCGGAGAAGATGCGGTGCACGCGGCGCCAGGCGTCGACGTAATCCTGGGCGGTGTTGCCGTTGACGCCGACTCCCCAGGGGAACCAGTCGCCGTTCATCTGGTGGGCGAAGCGGAGGAAGAAGGGGTGTCCCCAGTTTTTCGCGGAGGCGGCCCAGGCGGTGATGTAGGCGTCGTGCGCGCCGTCGGCGATGGCGCGGAGCCGGTAGGCGGGCTGGTTGGTGCCGCCGGCGGGATCGCGAGGTTCCCAGGTGACGAGCGGGAGGGCGCCGCGCGTGCGGATGGCCTGCATGGTGGCGGCGGGGAAGGCCGGGGAGCCGTGCCAGGAGCTGGAGAAATGGACGAGCGAGACGGCGCGGCCGGCGGCGGTCTCGAAGGCGTCGATGGAGGAGAGATCGGCGCCGAGCGGTCCGTTGGTGGTGGCGGCCCCCCAGAGGACGGAAGCGGGGAGCGGGGGAAGGTCGGCGAGGAGCGTGTCGACGGAGGGGGCGGAGTTGCCCGCGCCGTCGTAGGCGACGACGCGAATGGTGTGGCTCGCGCCCGGTGTGGCGGGCACGGGGAAGGACCAGAGCCACGGTTCGGCGGTGGCGGTGTGTCGGAGCGTGTCGTTGATGTAGAACTCGACACGGTCGATGCCGCTGCGGTCGGCGGCTTCGACGCGGATCTCGGTGTTTTGGCCGGGGACGACCCGCGGAAGGGCGGGGCGGGAGAAACGGACGTAGGGCGGCTGGTCGTCGACGACGGCGCGCGAGGCGTCGGCGAGGAGCGGCGGGATGGGGGTCTCGGAGATCGAGCCGTAGGCGTTGGTGGTGTAGTAGGGCAGGGAGACGCCGGCGGCGAAGGCGGCGCGGGAGGACTCGGTGGTGGCGATGCGGTTGTCGTATCCGTTTTTGTTCAGGTTGAACCAGACGTAGGCCTTGATGCGCGGGAAGTCGAAGGGCAGGTGGCGGGCGAGGCCGTCGGCGAACCAGCCGGCCTTGCTGCCGCCCTGCTCGACGGTGCCGGACTCGGCGACCATGACGGGTTTGCCCGGAGAGAGGGCGACGAGCTGCTGATAGGTGACCGCGTAGGTGTCGTAGAACGAGCGCCAGTTGTTTCCGGGCTGGGCGGTGCCGCGGTTGTAGCAGTCGAGGGAGAGCCAGTCGACGTATCTGTCTCCCGGATACACGGTGGAGATGTCGGTGGCGCCGTTGTAGTGGCGGTTCACGCACCAGACCCAGGTGACGTTGGTGGCGCCGACCTCGGAGAAGATGCGGTGCACGCGGCGCCAGGCGTCGACGTAGTCCTGGGCGGTGTTGCCGTTGACGCCGACGCACCAGGGATACCAGTCGCCGTTCATCTCGTGGGCGAAGCGGAGGAAGAACGGGTGCCCCCAGTTTTTCGCGGAGGCGGCCCAGGCGGTGATGTAGGCGTCGTGCGCGCCGTCGGCGATGGCGCGGAGACGGTAGGCGGGCTGGTCGACGCCGGCGGAGGAATCCCACGGCTCCCACGTGACGAGCGGCATGGCGCCGTGGTTGCGGATGTTGTTGGCGATGGAAGTCGGGAAGGAGGGCGTGCCCGACCAGTGCTGGAACATGTTGATGATCGAGACCTGCTTTTCGGCCTGGGCCTCGAAGTCGCGGATCGACTGGAAGTTCGAGTTGAGCGAGCTGGTGGTGAACACGCCCCAGTAGACGGAGGGCTCGAAGCGGGCGGTGACGACGCGGGTGGCGGTGGCGGAGTTGCCGGCCTTGTCGTGGGCGACGAGGTGGATCGTGTGCGAGGCGCCGTGGGTCTCGGGGACGTCCCAGAAATATTGATACGGCTCGAGGCGCTCGGTGTGGACGAGCGCGCCGTTGATGAAGACCTCGATGCGGTCGATGCCGCTCGTGTCGGAGACGTCGAAACGGATCTCGGTGCGGCGGCCGGGGCTGACGGTCTCGCCGGCGGGGAGGACGAAGGAGAGCGCGGGCGGCTGCGTGTCGGCGGTCTGGGCGCGAACGCCGGACGGTGCGGCGACGAGGAGGACGAGGCCGAGCAGGAGGAGCAGGCTGCGGGGGAAAGCGGGACGCGACGGGCGAGGCGACATGGGGCGTCCCGAGGGTGCGACGCGGGGGCGGGGCGCCGCGAGGAATGGCTTGTTTTACCCGTTTACCGGAACCTCGCGGAGCTCAGCGCCGTCGGGGGCGCGTGCTTTCGGGATCAGTGCAAATGAGGGACGAGCTCGAACTTTTCGAAGCTGCCGATGGCGCCGTTGTGGTTGGCGAGGATCGGGCCGTCGCCGTCGTCGACCCGGGCGTAGAGATTGTTGGAGACGGCCTTGATCGAGCGGTAGGCGCCGTCGCCGGTGGTCGCGATGACGAACTGCGGCGCGGCGGCGCGCTGGGCGGAAATGGTCGGCGCACCGGAGGCGTTGTTGTAGGCGACGGTGGCCTTGAGGAGGTTGCCGTCGCTTGAATCGACGCCGACCCACTTCATGGTTTTCCGCGAAAGGAGGGCGGTGGTGAAGGACGACGCGCCGAGCGGGTCGGACGTGGTGGTGAGGAGAAAGTAGTCTTCGCGGTCGCCGGCGGCGGAGGCGGTGGTGGCCAGGCTGTTGTTTCCCGGTTGGAGGGAGGCGTATTTGCCGGATTCCTTGTTGAGGAGGCTGACCACCGGCGGCTCGGAGAAGAACACACGTTTGATGAGGCCGATGTCGGGGGAGGAGGCGCCGGGGCGTTTGGCCACGAGGACGATGTTTCGCATGCCGACGGGACGCCGCTGTAACAGCGCGCTGGATACGCCGGTGGAGTTGAGCGTGACCGTGCCGAGGAGCGTGCCGGTGGGGCTGTCGAGACGGATCTCGAGCTGGCCGCCGGCCTCGCCGGAGCCGAGGACGGCGGCGACATGGGCGTAGGCGAAGAAGCGGTCGTGGGCGGCCCCGAAGTCGACGTTGGGGAGGGTGACGTAATCGCCGGGCGAAAAATTGGCCCAACCCTGGCCGCCGAGGGTGACGCCGTGGCGGGAGTGATCCGGGATATCCTTGGTGAGGCCGTCGATCGGGCCGGCGACGACGGGGCGGGCGGGGGCGCCGAAGATGGCGACGGCGTTTTTCATCATGTCGGCGACAATGGTGTTTTTCGTGAACTTCCCGGAGGTGCCCCACTTTTCCGCCCGGTTGAGCAGGTGGGAGGCTTCGACGTTAGGGTCGTCGACCCAGAGGCGATCGTCAGAGGACGTGGTTTCATACATCCCCCAACCGGGTAAACGGTTGGAGTCTACGCGAACCTTGTAGCTCCACTTGGTCCAGCTGAGGCCGTGGCGCGTCATGGCGTTCATGCGCTGCGTCCAGCGTTGGATGGTCGCGGGGATATTGCTGTTGTCGTAGTCCTTGAAGCTGAACTCGCCGACCCAGACGGGGAACGCATAATTTTCGCGGGATTGGACCGAGTGGTGGGGGATGCGCCCTTCTCCGGACTTTAACCAGAAATCGTGCTCGGGGCGGTCGTCCGCGGTGCCAAGGGTCTCGTCGGGTCCCTTGAGGAACGCATCGTAAACATACCAGTGGTAGCTGAGGGCGATGTTTTCCAAGCCTGTGGTGAGCGTTCCGACGTGGTCGTATTCCGACCAGACGTCGAAGAAGATGACGTGGTCCGGATCGACCTCGCGGATGGTGAAGTAGAGCTCGCGGACGAAGGCACGAATGTCGGCGTTCCACTGCTTGGCCCCACCGTTCCAAGCCGCCTCGTTGAGGACGTCGTAGCCGGCGACGGCGGGTTCGGAGCGGAACCGGCGGGCGATCTCGCGCCAGAGTTTTTTCGTGTTTTCCCTCTTGGTGGAGGAGGTCCAGAGGCCGGCGGTGGTGGTTTTGGCAAGCTTGTCGCCGGAGTGGTCGCGTCCGTTTTGCGAGCCTTGGGCGCCGTGGAGGTCGATGACGACGTAGATGCCGCGCTTTTTCGCCTCTTCGACGACGGCCTCGATGCGACGGAAATCGATCTGGCCCTCATGGACGTAGAAGTTGCCCCATTCGTCCATGTAGTCCTGCCAATAGATGGGCAGGCGGATGCAATTGAGGTTTTCCGCCGCGATGCGGTCGAAATCGCCCGCGGTGATGTAGTGCTCGTAGAAGGTATCGAGGATGTTCTTCGCGGTGGCGGGATCGAAGCGACCGGTGAGGATGTCGATCGCGCCCTTTTGGTCGCGCTCCGTGTCTGGTGTGGCGGAACTGAAGGCGAGCGGCGACATCCACGGCTCCTGGATGGCCCAGCCGCCGAGGTTGACGCCGTAGAGGCGGACGATGTCGCCCTGGCCGTAGTGGTTGCGGAGGTAGATGCCGTTTTGCTTGAGGAAGGTGCTCAACGGCCCGCGATTGCGAAGGGTGATGTTGCGCAGGCGGATGGGGGCGAGGCCGGGGGTGTCCTCGATCGTGAGGTAAAGATGTCGGACGCCCGTGACGGAGCCGTTCAACGAGGCGGTTTGCAGACGGTAGTCGGCCCCGGTGTTGCCGGTGGCGTCGGCGTAGAGCGTGCCGATGATGGCGCCGTCCTTGTCGTCGGCGCGGACGTCGATGCGCTGGCCTCCGGAGCCGTAGGCGATGCGGAGCTCGATCTCGACGGTGTCGTAGCCGTCGCCGAAGTTGACGTTGTCGAACTTGAGGATGTCGCGCGTGGAGTTGGCGGGGTTGGTGATGACGTGGTTGTTCGTCACGTCGGCGGTGGCGCCGCCGTAGAGCCAGTTGGCGGAGACGGCGGCACGGGAGACGTCGGCGGAGAGGCTGGCCGCGGAGACGAGGGCGAGGCCGGCGAGGAGGAGGCCGCGAGCGAGGACGGTGAACGGGCGGGGCGCGGAGACGTGCGGTCGCGCGCCCGCGGGGTGGGGGGACTTCATGGGGTGAGGGGATGGGGGGGGAGGGGGACGCGCGGGCAGGGGAAACACGCGCGGCGGAAGACCCATCGCCCGGGGGGGCGGCCGAGTTCAACGGGATGGCCGTTTCACCCGTTGAATTTCGTGTAGGGGAAATTTCCCTACACGGCGCCGCGGCGGTTTTCCAGTTCGCCCCGGATCTCCGCCATCCGGGCGCGGCCGAGCGGGTAGCGCCAGACGCAGAGCAGGCCGGCGCCCCAGATGAGAAGGGGGAGGACGATGTAGAGTCCCATCATGCGGGAGAGCACCTCCGGCGGCTGCTGGGCGAGCTTGGGATCGACGAAGCCGGTGACCTCGAGGAGCACGCCGCCGAGGAAGAAGGCGCAGGTGTGGGCGACCTTGATGAACCAGGAGAAGAAGGCGTTGAGCGAGCCCTCGCGGCGTCGGCCGGTGTGGAGCTCGTCGGCGTCGGCGACGTCGGCCTTCATCGCGGGGATGAAGAGCCAGAAGGCGGAGAGCGCGCTGGCCTCGAAGACGCCGGAGACGAGCTGGAGGTAGGGATATTTCGGCGTCATGCAGACGTAGGCGAGGAGGTGCCCGAGGAGGCTGAAGGCGAGCATCGCCGAGATCATGACGCGCTTGTCGTAACGGCGGCCGAGCCAGGTGAGGAGCGGGATGGAGGCGATGCCGGTGACGACGATGACGCTGGTTTTCCAGCCGGCGATGACGTTGGCGGTCTGGAGGTCGCCCTGGTTGACGTAGTAGAAATTCAGATACTGGCCGAGCGTGTTGACCGAGCCGGTGCCGAGGACGAGGCAGAAGGAGGCCCCGACGAGGAACCAGAGCGGGCGGCAGCCGGCGGACTCGCGGATGCTGGTCCAGAGCCCGGTGCGCGGCTGGGCGGCGGCCTCGCGGGCGTAGTAGCGCTCCTTGACGAAGAGCGCGGGGAGGAGGCCGACCACGAGGATGGCGCCGGCGATGAACCAGGAGAGGAAACGCATGCCGGCGACGATGTCGGGCTTGCCGGTGGCGGGATCGAGGAAGTGGTCGGAGGTGGCGACGGCGAGGACCCAGCCGCCGATGAAGAAACCGAACTTGGCGAAGAGCGTGCACCAGGCGGCGAGGCGCGTGCGCTCGTCGTAGTCGGGCGTGAGCTCGAGCTGGAAGCCGTAGTAGGGCATGGACCAGACCGTGTAGACGGTGAAGTAGAGCAGGCCGACGCCGAGGAGGTAGGCGATCTTGCCGTTTTCGGAGAGGGTTTCCGGCATGTGCCAGAAAAGTGGATACGCGCAGGCGGTGAGCACGGCGCCGACGACGAGGAATGGGCGGCGGCGGCCCCAGCGGGTGCGGGCGTTGTCGGACCAGTTGCCGATGACCGGGTCGGTGATCGCGTCCCAGGCGCGGTAGATCATCAGGATGACGCCGAGAACGTAGGGCTTCAGGCCGAGCCCGATGTTGAAAAACGGCATCCAGAGCACCGAGGTCATCAGGCCGGTGCAGATGAAGTTCATGTTCTCGCCGGTGGCGAAGGCGAGTTTCTGAAGGAGCGGGATGCGGTCGCGCTCGAGGGTGGTGGCGGGAGCGGAGTGGGGGGACATCGGGAATGGGCGCGCGGCGCGGAGGCGGACGGATCGGGCGGACGGAAGAAACACCGCGGGCGGTCCCCGGCAGGCGGCCGGGGACGCGCTTTCCGTGGCTACGGGCGCGGGGAGGTGATCAGGGCGGCGACGCCGGACGCCGGCGTAGTTGCCCGGGACTTACGGAAGGACGAGGCGGAGGCGGGTGGGCGAGGCGCCCGGGACGTGGCGCAACTCGGCCTCGACCTCGCGGTCGTCGAGCGTGGCGCGGACCTGGTAGCGACCGTAGAAGCCGCGCGTGGCGTAGGCGCCGGAGACGTCGGTCTCGCCGGAGGCGCGGGTCCACCAGGTGTCGCGGATGAGCGTGCGCACGGCGGTGCCGGCGGGGCGTTCGTTCCACTTCTTGTCGTAGAGCGCGGCGGCGGGGCGCCAGTGGGCGCCTTCCCAGAAACCCCAGAACTGGATGCCCGCGACGATCGGGTGGCTGAAGTAGGCGATGAGGAAGTCGCGGCTGTATTGCGCGTGGAGCTCGGGGTCGTCGGTGGTGAAGTCGAACTCGGTGGCGCGGACCTTCAGGCCGAGCTCCTTCTGGTAGTGGTCGAGCGTGGCGAGGAGGCTTTCGGGCGAGGGCGGGACGCCGCCGATGTGGCATTGGAGGCCGAGGCCGTCGAGCGGGCCGCCGCGGTCGAGGATGAAGCGGGCGGTGTCGATGAAGTGTTTGAGGTGGACGGGGTCGAGGGCGAGGTCGTGGTTGCCCCAGTCGTTGAAGTAGAGCGGGACGTCGGGGCCGAGGACCTCGCGGGCGGTCTTGAACCAGTCGACCATGATCTCCTTGCCGAAGAGATCCATGAGCTGGTGGTGGTTGAAGGGCTCGTTCAACACGTCCCATTCGGAGACGAGGCCGGCGGTGGCGGTGGAGATTTCGCGGATGTGCTCGAGCACGCGGCCGGGGATTTCCTTTTCACGCGGGGTGCCGATGAGGGCGACGATCTCCTTGGGGAGACGCTTGGCGGCGGGCCAGACGAAGACGTGGCCGCGCACGGGGATGTCGCGCTCCTTGAGCCAGCGGAGGGCGGCGAGCGTGCGTTCCTTGTGTTGGCCGTGGTTGTCGCGGTCGCCGACCCAGAAGGGCCACTTGAGGTCGTTCTCGGGACCGACGGCGTTGAAGATCGAGAAGAGCGTCTCGCGGAAGCGTTCGCCGTTTTCGCCCTCGCTCATGAGGAGGGAGAAGGGGGCGGCGGTGCCGAACTCGAAGTGATGGCGCGTCATCTCGACGGAGACGCGCGCGGCGGGCACGGGGCGTCCGTCGGCGTCGACGACCTCGATGGCGATGTCGCCTTTGCGGATCTGCTCGATGCGCGCCTCGGCTTCGCGGCGCCAGGGCGCGTCGGGAGCCTGACCCTGGTAGGTGACGCGGGTGCGGGGGAGGGCTTCGTAGGCGAGTTTTTTGCCGTAGTGGAGGAGCGCGAGGTCGGAGACCTGCACGGTTTGCGCGTGGAAGCCGAAGCCGAGGTAGACGCCGACCTCGCCGGCGGCGTAGTCGGAGGCGAAGCGCACGGGCACGAAGAAATCCTGCCATTCGGGCAACAAGTCGAAGCGGGCGGTCGCGCTGCGTTGGAAGTCGCCGCCCGCGCGTTGGACGACGGCGCGGATCTGGCCCTGGCCGGTCTCGTGTTCGGTGTGGCTGACGCGGGCGCGGAAACGGAGGAGGGCGACGTCGCCTTTTTTCACCGGCGCGGTGCTGCGGGCGACGAGCTGGATGGCCCAGGCGGGGCTGGTGTCGCGCAGCGTGACGACCTCCCAGACGGGGGAGGAGGAGGGGCCGATGGTCTTGAACTTGTAGAGCTCCTCCTTGCCCAGGGGCGAGACCTCGGAGGCGGAGATCAAGGGGGAGCCGCCCGGCGGCTCGGGTTGTTTGACGGCGGATTGCGCGACGGCCGCCAAGGGGGCCAAAAACGCGAAGGCGACGAGGCGGAGAAGAGGGGGGAGGGCGAGGCGAGGCATCATGGTCTGGGGGCGATCAACCACGATGCGCAGGTGTCCGGCTTTGCCGAACTCCGATGGAGTTTACCCGTTAAGCTGCCTCGTTCGTCGGAATCCTCGCGGGAAACTCTTCGAGAGGGGGGGAGCGATCAGCGGCGGATGTTGCGCAGCAGATCGGGGAACTCGGGCAGGTTTCGTTGGAGGGTGCGCACGCTGCCGTCGGCCATGGCGACGTTCATGGTCTCGCCCTTGTGGTGCCAGTTGAGCTCCTGGCGCTCGATGGAACCGAAGCCCACGACGCTGAGGCCGTCGGAGGTGGAGCCGGTCTGGCGGCTTTCGACCAGAAGAATGGAGAGCGACGGCGCCGAGAGCCGGAGAAGGAGGACGGGGTCCTGTTCGCCGCCGCCGGCGAGGTTGAGGGCGTAGGTGCGGCGGGGGGCGACGGTGAAGGTCTTGTAGGCGAGGGGGCAGAGAAACAGGTTGTCGACGCCTTCCTGAGGGAAGCGGAGGCCGAGGCGTTTTTGGACGAGCTGCCACCAGCTGATCAGTTCGCCGCCGGGGTTGTCGGGATCGGGGTTTTGACGCACGGGAGTGCGGCCGCGGTTTTCGTGCGAATACTGGATGAGCTCCATGCCGAGTTGCCGCAGGTTCGACTTGCACTGTGCGGAGCGGGCGGAGTCGCGGACCGCGCCGACGGTGGGGATGAGGATGGCGGCGAGGATGCCGATGATGGCGATCACCGTGAGCAGCTCGATGAGCGTGAAGGCGCGACGCGAGGAGCGCGCGCGGACGACGGGGCGGGGCGAGGGGGCGTTCATGGGGTGTGCGGGGGTTGGGCGCGCGGGGCGGCGGCGTCGATGAGGTTCAATCCGGCGACTCGCGACGCGGCTTCGTTGAGGGTGGTGGGGGTCGTCCATTTGGCCGACTCCTTGTGGCTGATCCAGGGGCGGGTGGTGTGCGGATTGCGGTAGACGAGGAGGTTGTCGGCGAGCGTCTCGCCGTCGTTGATCACGAGAAACTGGGCCATGCCGTTGGCCCACACGCGCACGTTGCGGACGTCGATGTGGCCCTGCTTGACGCCCAGGCCGAGGCCGAGGTTTTCCCAGATGTCGACGTCGCGGAGGACGGCGCGGGAGCGGTCGATGTTGTAGACGCCGTTGTCGTTTCCGAAGAACCGGCCGCCGACGATCTCGCAATGCATGTCGCCGTGGGCGGAGAAGCCTTCGTCGAGATTGTGGCAACCGACGATGTTCTCGAAGTGGAGTCCCGAACCGGCGCCGTGGAGGTTGAAACCGTCGTTGAGCGCGCCGCTCGCGGTGAGGTTGCGGTAGCGGTGGTGGGAGACGTTGAGCAGGCGGACGGCGAAGGTGCGGGTGGAGACTTCCCAGCCATCGGGCGAGACGCCGGGGGCGAGCGTGAGGCGACGCGTCTCGGGCGAATAGGACGCCCCGCCGGTGAAATCGCCGGTGGCGGGGTCTTCCCGCAGACGTTCGCCCTGGTGGCGAAGGACGAAGGGGGGCTTCACCGCGATGTCGGCGACGTGGCCGCCGTCGGGGGTGCGCTTGAAACGAAGAGGATCGAAGCCGGTGATCTCGTTGTAGTTTCCCTCCACCGTGATGGGCGCGTCGGCGGTGCCGGAGGCGGTGATGTGGAGTTCCTCGCGATAAGGGCCGCTGCCGGGCGCGAGCCAGATCACGTCGCCGGGACGGGCGATTTTGGCGGCGGCCGCGAGGCCGGGGATGGCCGCGGGGTCTCGCGGATCGACGCGGAGCACGCGCGGTGCGGGGGCGGGAGAGGCGGTCTCCGCGCCGGGCGGAGTCCGGAGCAGGTGCATGCGCAGGGAGCCGGTCCGGGCTTGTTTGCGCCAGACCTTCCATTCGCCTCCGTCCTGCCGAAAACCGCTCGAGGAGGCGGCGTCCGCGGCGTGGGGCGCGACGGCGAAGACGATTTCCTGGGCCTGGGGCGTCTCCCGGGCGAAGGCGAGTCGGAGCGCGTAAGGGCGTCCGGCTTTTTGTTCGACCGGCGGGAAGGTGACGCGGAGCCAGCGTCCGCGATGGTAGGCGCGGTGGTGAGGATTGGTCGGAAGCTCGACTTCGGTGCTGAGAACCAGCTCGGGCAGCGGACCGAAGGGGACGGCCCGCCCGGGGGCGGAAGTGCTCAACTCGACGAGCAGGCGAGATCCGGTGAGCGGCGAATTCGAGCCCGATTGGATGGCGATCTCGAAACCGTGGAGCGGAGCGTCGCCGGACGCGGTCCAGAGTTGGACAAGTTCGCGGCTTTGAGAACCGGCGTGGCGATAGACCCGCCAGCCCTCGATCTCGGCGACGGGCGGCGGTGCGACGTCGGTGACGCCGGTCGCGGCGGGGTTGTCCACGAGCTCGGCGCGCGCTTCGCGACCGGAGGTCGGAGCGGCGGCGAGCAGGACGGCGAGAAGCGGAAACAGCGCGGCGATCAGGGAGAACGCGCGGAGTCGGAACCTGTGCGGATGCGGGGGCATTGCTGCGCGGGGTGGAGAAGCGGTGTCATTCGCCCGGAACGACGAGAACATCCTCGGAGGCGTCGATGCCGATGGGGCGGTCGGTGGTGAGTCCGTAGCGGTTGTTGTTGGCGGCGGCGGGCGCCTGGTTGGCGCGGGAGATCCGGTTGTTCACGATGCGGACCCCGGCGGCCTGGTTGATGTGGATGGCGGGGCCGCCGACGTTCTCGATGCGGTTGTTCTCGATCGTGATGTTGCGGTGGCGCGCGACGACCGGGCGCGGGGCGTCGGGCGTCTCGCCGCGGTGCATCACGGAGATGGCACCGGGCGTGTAGGAGGCGTGGCGGACGAGGCCGGGATCGAAGCAGGAGTCCAGGATGGTGTTGCCGCGCAGGACGACGTTCTCGACCCAGCCGGCCTCGCGGAAGCCGACAAACTCGGGGCCGAGCGTGATGGCGGCCTGTTTGACGCCCTCGATGTGGTTGTTCTCGACGAGACCGCGCGAGCTCATGAGCCGGAGCGCGCGTCCGCGGTGGTGGCCGAAGCGGTTGTTGCGGATGGTGTAGCCGGCGGCGGCGATGGCCGGGATCTCGACGAAATCCCCCGCCGCGAGCGCGAGGGGCGCGGTGAGCTCGAGACGGTAGATGCTGAAACGCTCGCCGCGCACATGGGGGAACAAGGTGGGGAGCAATTCGACGAAACGCGGGTCGGGCGAGGATTCGCGGGCGACGGAGACCACGGTGGAGGAGCCGGTGATGTCGAAGTTGCCCTGCGCGATGCCGCGGACCTCGTCGCCGGGACGGATGACCTTGTCGAAGGCCTCGTGGCCGTAGGGGCGGATGAGGCGGAGCGTGGAGCCTTCGGACTCGGCGACGGCGAAGGCGATGCCGTGCAGGTTGACCGAGTCGTCGCCCATGAAGGAGAAGTCGCAGTTCTCGAGCACGAGGCCGGTGCGGGCGTAGGCGTAGTTGAAGGCGTCGGCCGAGGTGGAAAGCAGACGCGGTTCGGTGGCGCCGGGCGGGGTGGGGCCGCGACCGACGCGGAAGCTGAACCGGTTTTCCCCGTCCACGAAGCGGACGGTCATGGCGATGCCCGGCGCGCTCCAGATGGTGACGCCCTCCACGGTGATGTCGGAGCAGCGGTCGATGCGCACTCCGCGTTCGCGTCGGATGTCCTGGACGATGAGATCGCCGGGCGCGACGTGGGCGAGCTGCCAACGGCGGTCGCGGGCGAAGACGAGTTCGCCCCGCCGCGGCGTGAGGGCGCGGCCCGAGCTGGCGTAGATGTCGGGCGCGGAGGGTTTCCAAACCCGCGTGTCGGGCGTGAAGATGTGGGCGCGGTGGCTGACGTAGTCGGCCGTCAGGTCGGGATAACCCTCGTGCACCGTGTATCGCACCACGCCTTTTTCGGCGTCGACGGACTCGATCACGCCCTGCGTGAAGGGCAGGGGATCGAAGTCGATCGTGAAGCCGCGCAGCGTGAGGTTCTCGCAGTCGGCGATCGCGAGGCCTCCGTCGCGCACGTTGGTGAAGACGAGCAGGGCCTCCTCGCCGACGATTTCGACACCGGACAGATCCTTGATCTTCAGGGCCTCGTCGAGGCGATGCTCGCCGGGCGGGATCACGATCCGTTTTTCCCCCTTCGCCACGGCGTCGTCCAGCAGCGTCTGGATGTCGGCGGCGCGCACGGCGAGGGAAGGGATGAGCAGGCAGCAGGCGAGGAGGGCGTGTTTCATGACGGAGCTCGGCCGGTGAGGGTTCAGCGGCGAGCGCGATGGCGGGTGCAACCGAACGCGAGGGCGCCGGCGCCGAGGAGCAGGGCGCCGCTCGAGGGCTCGGGGATGGACGCGGTGGAGACGGCTTGGACGTAAAACTCCAGCGAGCTGGTGAAGGTGGTCAGCGAGCCGGGGGCGCCCTCGGACCCGTTGACCCGTGTCAGGTGGCGGGTGTCCGGGGAGAGGCCGCTGCCGCCGTTGTAACGGAGTGAAATGGTGCGGCTGTCGGCCATCTCCTCGAAGTGAAGCAGGAATCCGTAGCTGACTCCGGCGGTGAGCTGCGTGTCGGGAAGATTGAAGGTGAAGAAGGTGCCGCCGGGGATGGAGCCGGGGTCGGGGGTGACGCCGCTCCAAGTGCCGATGACCTCGGCGTTGGAAACCGAGAAGCCGGTGCCGAAGCTGAAGAGGGTGATCGTGAAATCGACCCCACGCGCGGGGGCATTGGTGCCGGAGGAGCTGACGACCGTGATCGACTTCAGGATGGAGTCTTCCGGCGCGACGAAGATCTGGCCGATGTCGCGCCATTGTTCACTCGTGATGCTGCTGCGGGAGTCGGCGCGCCAAGCGCGACCCGAGGTGGTGTCGGTGGTGAAGGAAAACAGCAGGTTCTCCGAAGGGGCGGTGGTGGACGTGGAGACGGTGACCTGCGCCGAGGCGCCGACGGTCAAGCCGGTGAGGAGAGTGGCGAAGAGCCACGTGCGAGTGCTGGCAGACAGCGAGGTTTTCATATGGGGGAGGGGGGCGGGAAAGACAGGGGTGAGGGCCGCGTCGACAGGAAGGGCCGAGGGTCTTCTAGGCGGGGTGTCGGGGTTGACAACGGGGCCGCGGGTTTCCACGTAAAATAACCATGATCGAGCCACGTCCCACCATCCGCGATGTGGCGGCCAGGCTCGGGGTGAGCCACACGACTGTGTCGCTGGGCCTGCGCAACGACCCGCGCATCCCCTCCGACACGCGACGTCGGGTGCAGGAGATGGCGCAAGCGATGGGCTATCGGGGCAACATCCTCGTCAGCGCCTTGCTCAGCCAGGTGCGCAAGGGGCGGTTGGCGAACCAGTCGGAAGTCGTGGCGGTGTTGGTCGCGCAACCGGTCTCGGATTGGCTGAGCCTGCCGAGCATGGCCCGGGGAATGGAAAGTGCCCACACGCGAGCCGACGAGCTGGGGCTGCGGTTGGAGGTGTTTTCCATCGGTATGCGCGGCCAACGCGCCCGGCAGGTCGGCCAGGTGCTACGGAGCCGGGGCTATCGCGCGGTGCTTTTGCCTCCTTTGCCGACGGATTTGCCCCCGCTGCGCCTCGACTGGAGCCGTTTCGCGGTCGCGACCTTGGGGTATTCGTTCGCGCAGGTGGAACTGCATCGGGTGGCCAACGCCCACTTCAACGGCATCGTCACCTGCTACCGCGAGCTGCGAAAGGCGGGCTGCGAACGCATCGGGTTGGTTTTGACCCGCGACGACGACGCCCGGGCGCGCCACTACTGGTCTTCGGGATTCATGGGCGCGCCGCTCGTGCATGGCGGCGCCGCCTTGCCGCCCTTGTTGACCGGGCAGACCATGGATCGTCGCGAATTCGAGATCTGGTTCCGAAACAACCGCCCGGACGGTATCATCGGCCTCAGCCGCGAGGTCCTGCCGGAGTGGCTCGACGACATGGGCGTCTCGGTGCCGGACGATGTCTGCTACGCCTGCCTCGACATGATCGAGGGGCGGGGCCGTGCGATGGCCGGCATCCGCCAATCCTGGGGGGACATCTTTTCGATGGGTGTGGAGCTGGTGGCGGGTCAGCTGTCGCGCAACGAGATCGGCCTGCCGAAATCCCCGACGGTGACCTTGATCGACGGCACCTGGCACGACGGGCCGACCGTCGCCCCGCGAGGAACGAGCCGGAATCGGTGAGGATTCATGGCCCGCCTCGGAGGCGAGGGGCGGGAACGCCGGGAGGCGTTTAACCCTTGATGGCGCCGGCGGAGAGTCCGCGGACGAAGAGGCGCATGCAGAACAGGAAGATGATGATCAGGGGAATGGAGGCGATGAAGTAGGCGGCCATGATCTGGCCCCATTGTTTGACGTATTCGCCGTCCAGGTAGATCAGGCCCACTCCGAGGGTGAACAGCTCCTTGTCGCGCAGGATGATCAAGGGCAGGAGGAAGTCGTTCCACTTCGAGAGGAAGCTGAGGATCGCCAAGGTGCCGATGATCGGCCCCGACATCGGAATCACCACGTGGATGATCTGCTTGAAGTGGCTGGCGCCGTCCATCTCCGCCGCCTCGAACAGGTCCTTCGGCAGGTCCTCGATGAAGTTGCGCAGGACGAAGAGATTGAACACCTGGCCTCCGGCCACTCCCACGATGATCAACGCCCAGAGGGTGTTGAGCAGGGAGAGATCCTTTAGCAGGGTGAAGAGCGGCACGATGTTCGCCACGCCGGGCAACAGCATCAGCAGCATGAACGCGCCCCACAGCACCCCGCTGAGGGGCATCTTGTATCGGGCGAAGAAATACGCGCCCAGGATCGCGAAGAACAGGGAGGCCACCGTGCCGCTGACCGCCACGAAGACGGTGTTGGCGATGTAGGGGCCGATGAGCTTCAGGCCGAAGCCCCAGTTCTGGACCTTGTAGACGCCGAGATCGAAGCGCAGCTCGCCCCCCTGGTAGGCGGGATCGGCCGGGTGACCCTTGGGCGAGCCGGACAACACTTCGCCCCAGGTCGCGTCGCGTTCCTTGACCAAAGGCTGGCCGTCGGGCGCCTGATAGGTTTCCGTCACCCGGAAGGGCGGCGAGGGGGCCCAGGGGTTCTGAATGAAGGAGGCGTTGTCCTTAAACGACACCTGCAACATCATGTAGAACGGAAACAGTTCGATGAGGATGAAGGCCAGCAGGACCAGGTGCTTGGACCAGTCCTTTTGGCGATGCGATCCGACCGCGTCTTTGAGTGCGCTCATTTGTCGACCCTCACGTATTTGTTGTTCACGTAGGTGAGGCAGAGGATGAAGACGAAAAGGATCATGCCGATGGCGCAGGCGTAGCCGAACTCCCCGGCGATGAAGGCCCGGTTATACATCCACAGACCGGGCACCATGCCCCGGCCCCCGGGACCGCCGGCGTCGCCCAGCAACAGCAGCTGCAGGCCGTAGCCTTGGAGCGTGCCGATGATGAGCAGGATCAGCGAGAGGCGAACCTGGGTGAGGATGAGCGGCAGCTCGATGTAGAGGAACTTCTTGAAGGGGCCGACACCATCGAGTTCCGCCGCCTCGTAGACCTCCTGGCCGATGGACTGGAGTCCGGCCAGATAGATGAGCACGCCCACCGTCCCGATCCAGGGGAAGCCCCAGATGAAGAGCGAGGGCAGGATCAGCTCGGGCTGGGAGAGCCAGCCGATCGGAGCGTTTTCGAAAAACACTCCCCAGCCGAAGAGACCGTCGAGATGCACCAGCAGGGTCTTGAGACCGGTGAAGTCCAGGACCTTGTTGAGCACGCCGAGGTTAGGGTCGAAAAAGAACTTCCAGATAAAGAGGGTCACCAGTCCGGGCACGATCATCGGCACCACCAACAAGACCCGGTAGAGATACTGCGCCCGGTCGCTCTTGAGCCGGTGGATCAACACCGCCATCAGGATCGAGGGGATCATCTTGAACAGATTGAAGACGATCAGGATCGAGACCGTCTTGAACGACCCCCACAGCACCGAGTCGCCCAGCGCCCGCTCGAAGTTGGCCAGGCCGATCAACTGCTTGTTGTCCCCGCCCTGCCAGTCGAAGAAACTATGGTAGATCGCCGAAGCCGCCGGGAAATAGGCAAACGTCGCCACCAACAACAGCGACGGCACGATGAACAGATATAGCTTCCACTCTCGAAGCGCTTTCTGGGGACTTAATGGAACGGGCATGGGGGGCGGCTAATGGGGAGTAGTCGTCGGGTGTTTTTCAATTACCTTGTTTTGCGTTACATCGATTTGCACGCGAAGTGCGGACGACGTGGACACGGTTGGGGCGGCGGCGGCTTCGTTTCCGAATCCGCCACGTTTGGCAAGGAGACGGTAAGAATGCGCCTCGTCGAGCACGAGTCGCCGGGAAGGCCGAATTAATGGAGGCGAGGGCGAGGAGAGCGGCTTGCTTCACGCGATCAAGATCGCGCAGTATCCGCCTTTTTCCGAAATGTCCGCATCGACCGGTTCCGCCTCGCTAGTTGCCTTGCTTCACGGTCCCGACCAGCCGGGGCTGGTCGCGCGTGTGTCGGGATGGATTTTCGAACGCGGGGGCAACATCCTGCACGCCGACCAGCATCGCGACATGGAGGCGGGGGGGTTTTTCCAGCGGGTCGAGTGGGTGCCGCCGTCGGGCGCCGATGCGACGGCGGTGGCCGCGGAGTTCGAGGCGTTCGCGCGCGGGCTGGGCATGAACGTGCGGGTGGCGCGCCGCGACCATCGGCCCCGCGTGGTGCTTTTCGTTTCGAAGTTCGACCACTGTTTCCACGATCTCATCCTTCGCTGGAAGAGCGGAGACTACGCGGCGGATTTCCTCGCCGTGGTTTCGAACCATCCCGACTTGGCGGAGGCTTCCCGGGGTTATGGCCTGCCCTACCATCATATTCCGGTCACGGCGGCGACGAAGCCCGAGGCCGAGGCCAGGCAACTCGCGCTGTTGGCTGATCTGAAGGCCGATTTGGTGGTGATGGCCCGCTACATGCAGGTGTTGTCGGCCGATTTCCTCGATCGCAGCCCGCCGGTCATCAACATCCATCATTCCTTTCTTCCGGCCTTCGCGGGCGGGCGGCCTTATCATCAGGCCTATGAGCGTGGCGTGAAGTTGATCGGAGCGACGGCGCACTACGCGACCGCCGTGCTGGATGACGGCCCCATCATTCAACAGGACGTGGCGCGTGTGACCCATCGCCACGACGTCGCCGACCTCATCCGCTTGGGGCGCGATTTGGAGCGACTCGTGCTGGCGCAGGCGGTTCGCATGCACTTGGAGCATCGGGTGCTGGTTTACGGCAAACGGACGGTCGTCTTCGATTGATCGCAGCCCCTGTGGGGCGGGATTGCTAATCCCTGCTTGTCAGTGAGTTAAGATTAGGTAAATCGCGGCTTTACGGCAGGCGAAACGGGTGTTTTGTTCGTCACCCTTTCTTCGAACATCGCATGGCCGCCTCCGCAGACCAGACTTCCTCCCGCACCGCTGGCGACGATCGCAACTTGGTGACGATCGACGAGAACTATCTCGCGCCCACGCTCGAAGATAAGTTGCTGATTTTCTGGGAGAAAAACGGACGCTCCGTGATCGCGGTCGTGGTGCTCGTCGCCGTGGGCCTGATCGCCCGTTGGGGTTTTCAGGTTTTTGCGGAAAACCGCGAGCGCGCGATCGCGGCGGAATATGCCGCGGCGAACGACTCCGTCGCCCTGAAGGCTTTCGCCGAGTCCCAACCGACCGCGGCTCTGAGCGGTGTCGCTTATCTTCGTCTCGCCGACGAGGCTTATGCCGAAGGTCGCTTCGCCGCCGCCCAGGCCGACTACGACTCGGCCAAAAAGATTTTGGGCAACAATATCTTGGGGGATCGGGCCCGTCTTGGTTCCGCTATTTCCCAGATTCAGGCCGGGGATGCCGCCGGCGGGAAGACCGCGCTCGAGGCCTTGGCCAACGACGTTTCCTATCTCGGCACCCTGCGCGGCGAGGCCGCGTTCCACTTGGCGGTGTTGGCCCGTGAGGCGGGACAACCGGCGGAGGCGAGGAAGTGGGTCGAGCTTACCCTGTCCGCCGATCCGACCGGACTCTGGGCGCAGCGCGCGATGCAATTGAGCATCGGGTTGCCCGAAGATCCGGCCTCCACGGAGGCTCCCGCGAATTCCGAAGGAGGCACGGCCTCGCCGGAGGTTTCTTTTTCCGCACCGCAATAATCATTCATTGCGCAACCCTTTCTCCCATTGGTTCTGGGGGACACTCGACGAGCCCGCCGACGCCCCAACGGCGGGTTTCGTTTTGTCCGGAACCCGCGACACCGGCGGTTTGGTGGCCGGTGAAATTCAACGGAACGTTGACTCGCTTCTCGCCGACGCCCTCCTTCCTTCGCACGTGATGCAGTTTCGGGGCGTAGCTTAGCCTGGTAGAGCGCCTGGTTTGGGACCAGGAGGTCGTAGGTTCGAATCCTATCGCCCCGACCACCGCAGGGTGTGCAAGCGGCGTCACAGATTATAGGCGTGCCGGGGTAATCTCGGCTTGAACCGCCTTTCCTCTACACCTACCCACAAAGAAGTAACTTTACACAAATGGACACGATTTCGCGTGAATCTTCTCCCAGCTACCTGCCGATCGCGGGTCTTATCGCCGGCATCCTCGGCGTGATCTTGGGGGGGATTGGCTTGGCCAACGCCGCCAAGGCCAACAAGGCCGCCGCCGAAGCCTTGGCCCAGGCCACCGAGCAGGTCGATCGTATCAGCGACATCGACTCGCGTCTGTCTTCCGTCGCTTCCAGCGCCGACGCCGCGTTGCGCAACGTCAACAGCCTGAAGGCGTCCACCCAGGACAGCTTCAACCTTGTCGCCACCGAGCTCGGCAAGACCAACGGTGAAATCGCCAAGCTCCAGGAGGCCGCTTCCCGGAAGGCCGCGCCCGCGCCGACCAAGTCCGAGGCCGGTCCCGTGACCGCGGGGCCCGACGAATACGTCGTCAAGAGCGGCGATACCGGCATGAAGATCGCCGCCGCCAATGGTGTCTCCATCGGCGCCCTCCAGGCCGTGAATCCCGGTGTCAACTGGAACAGCCTCAAGATCGGGCAAAAGCTCAAGCTGCCCGCGAAGCGCTGAGCCGCCCCCGGATTTCGATTCATTTTCGCCTCCCGCCCCCGATGGCGGGAGGCTTTTTTTCGCCCATGTCCGTCGATCCCGCCGCGTCCGATTCCTCCGCTTCTCCCGACACGTCCGCTTCGCCCGCCCGTTGGCGACGAGGCGAGTCGCGCCTGCTGCAACGCACGCGCATCCTCGATTTGAACAGCGTGTCCTTCCATCATCCGCGCCGGGACGTGCGTCGCGATTTCGTCATCGTCGACGCGCCGGATTGGGTGAACGTGCTCGCGCACACCACGGACGACCGGCTCGTGCTCGTGAACCAGTTTCGCTACGGCATCGACGCCTTCTCGTGGGAAATTCCCGGCGGTGTGATCGATCCGGGCGAGGACCCGGTCGCGGCCGGCGTGCGCGAGCTTCTGGAGGAAACCGGCTACGCGGGGGAGAACGCGCGGCTTCTCGCCAGCGTGCATCCCAATCCGGCCTTTCTCGGCAACCGATGCCATCTTGTGCTCGTGGAAAATTGCCGGCCGGTGTCGCGACCCGCCTGGGATCCGGACGAGGAAATGGAAATTTCCGCCGTGCCGGTGGAGGAGGTCTACGCTCGTGCCCGTGCCGGCGGCATCACCCACAGTCTCGTGCTCGACGCGTTGTTCTTTTTCGAACCGCTATGGCGCACCCGCTCGGCCTCCCGAACCGGCGTCTAGGAAAATCGCCGGTCTCCCCCCGGGGGAAACATCCGGTCGGTTTGACTTGGCCGTCCATTCCCCGTCTTTGTTCGCCTTTGTTATTCGATGTCCGCCGCGCCCGCTTTCGCTAACTCCCCCGAACTCCTCGTCAGCGACGCGCCTTCCCGTCTGCCGACTTTGCTCGAACGCGAGATTCGTCGCATCTACGAGCGCAGTCCCCTTTACGGGAGGCGATTCCCGCTTCACACCGAACCGCTGCACTGGGCCTGTTATCGCGAGATCCCCGCGCTCTCGAAGAAGGATATCGTCACCCACGGTCACGAGGCGTTTTTCGAGGATTACCGCGTCATCCAAAAGGGGCTCGACGAGAAACGCTACGAATACGAGTCCACCTCCGGCACCACCCAGGGGCCGATGACCGTCATCATGGAGGATGGTTGGTGGGACGCCCAACTCGCCCGCGCCTACCGCGCCCACCCGTTGCTCGCGCCCTACGCCGACCGTCCCTATCGCAAGTGCATCCTCGCGCCGGTCGGCTGCTCCTCGAACCTCTGTCCTTACGAGGACCATCCCTTCCCGCACCGCTACTTCGACGGCACCGTCTACCTCAACCTCACGAGCGATCCCTTCGTGTTTCCCGAAACGGAATGGGACCGCATCGTCACCGAACTCCAGGCGGTGAAGCCCGAGGTGCTCGAGGGGGAGCCGATCTATCTCTCGCTGCTCGCGCGCGCCGTTCATCGGCGCAAGGTATCCGTTCCGTCGATACGCGTCGTCATCCTCACCTACGGCAAGGCCAGCCTCGTGCACTCGCGTCGCATCGCCGAGGCGTTTCCCGCGCCGCAGGTCGATCTCTACGGGTCGACCGAGGCCGGCTACATTTTCGTCGGCGAGGCCTTCAAGGACGACTCGCGTGTCATCGACGCGAACGCCTTCGTCGAACTCGTGCCCTATCGCGGCCTGGACGACGTCTTCCAGCTCTATGTGACCACGCGCGAGCGCGAGGCGATGCCGCTCCTGCGTTACCACACCGGCGACGTCGTGCGCCGCCTTCCCACCGGCTACCGCGTGCTCGGACGCGAGGGCGGCCTGCATTTCCGCGCCGATGGTTCGATTGTCTCGCCGACCGAGATCGATGCGGTCATTCCGGCCGACTTTCATTGCTGGCACTACAGCCTCACCCAGGCGGGCGACACGCGCTGGAATTTCGATTACGTCGCGGAAGAATCCGCCCCGGCCGGGCTCGAAACGGCCATCGCCGCCGTCCTCGGCGACGGCGCCCGCGTCTCCGCCTTCCGCAAGCGCCTCATCGCCCCCGCCGCCTCGGGCAAGTTCTCCCTCCTCAAGCCGCAGGCCAGGTGAGAGCCCCGCCCGTCCGTCGGGCTAATCGTTTGTTGGCTTTGCTCCCTCGCGGCGTGGTCATTTGTCCCGCTGCGCGGCTCTCGCAGGTTCCCTAATAAGCGTCGTTAGGCCCCTGCATGACGCGGCGCGACCTTTACAAGGCTTGGGCTCGCCGGTTAGGTCTCCCCCCCGACCACGCGCTTTTTGCGCGCGTCCCTGACTTCGACCACCCCTCACCGACCACACGCGAATGAGCCTACTCGCCAACCTGTTCCGTTCCTCCATCGGACGAAAATTTCTGATGGCCGTCACCGGCCTCATTTTGACCGGTTTCGCCTTCGGGCACTTGTTGGGCAATCTCCAGATCTTCGGTCATCCCGACCAGATCAACGGCTACGCCCACTTCCTCCAAGGCCTGGGGCCTGCGCTTTGGCTTGTGCGTTTGGTTCTCTTGGCCGCGGTCGTGATTCACGTCTGGGCGGCCGTCGCGCTCACCCTGGAGAGCAAGGCCGCTCGAGGTCCCGAACCCTACGGCGTCCACAAGTGGCTCGAGGCGACCATCGCCTCCCGCACCATGCGGGTCACCGGCCTCATCGTGCTGGCCTTCATCGTCTATCACATCTTGCACTTCACCGTCGGTCTCGCCGGCACCGATTACTACAAGGGCACACTCGATTCCGTGACGCTCAGCCAGGATGTCCGCGAGTTCGGCATCCCGCTCGCCTCGAAAGGCGCCGAGGTGCACGACGTGTATTCGATGATGTTCATCGGCTTCAGCCATCCGCTCGTCTCCATCTTCTACATCCTCGCGACCAGCCTGCTCGCCGTTCACCTCTGGCACGGGGCGGACTCGATGTTCCAGACCTTCGGCCTGCGCAGCAACAAGTGGTCCTGCTGCCTTCGCAAGGTCGTCGGTTTCCTCGCCCTCGTTTACTTCCTCGGCAACATCGCCATTCCCGGCGCGATCCTCGCCGGCGTCGCCAAGCCCGCCCCCGGCACCGTCGCCGCGCAACACCTCGCCGCCCGCTGAGCCGGCCGTCCCTTAAACCTGAAATCCCGACTTAGCCTTTAAAGTCATGGCCACCCTCGATTCCAAGATCCCCTCCGGCCCGCTCGCCGACAAGTGGCGCAAGCACAAGACCGAGATCAAACTCGTCAACCCGGCCAACAAGCGCAAATACCACGTCGTCGTCGTGGGCGCGGGCCTCGCCGGCGCCTCCGCCGCCGCCTCTCTCGCCGACCTCGGTTACCAGGTCACCTGCATCGTCTTCCACGACTCTCCCCGCCGCGCCCACTCCATCGCCGCGCAGGGAGGCATCAACGCCGCCAAGAACTACCAGAACGACGGCGACAGCGTGTATCGACTTTTCTACGACACGCTCAAGGGCGGCGACTACCGCGCCCGCGAGGCCAACGTCTACCGCCTCGCCGAGGTCTCGGTGAACATCATCGACCAATGCGCCGCGCTCGGCGTGCCCTTCGCCCGCGAATACGGCGGCCTCCTCGCCAACCGCTCCTTCGGCGGCGCGCAGGTCTCCCGCACCTTCTACGCCCGCGGCCAGACCGGCCAGCAGCTCCTCCTCGGCGCCTATTCCTCGCTCTCCCGCTGCGTCGGCCAGGGCACCGTGAAGCTCGTCACCGAGCATGAGATGAGCGATCTCGTCGTGGTCGACGGTCACGCCAAGGGCGTCATCACCCGCGACCTCAAGACCGGCAAGCTCCACCGCTTCTCCGCCGACGCCGTCATCCTCGCCACCGGCGGATACGGCAACGTCTTCAACCTCTCCACCTACGCCCGCCAGTCCAACGCCACCGCGATCTGGCGCGCCTACAAACGCGGCGCCTGCTTCGCCAACCCCTGCTACACTCAGATCCACCCGACCTGCATCCCCGTCTCCGGCGACTACCAGTCGAAGCTGACGCTCATGTCCGAGTCGCTCCGCAACGACGGCCGCATCTGGGTGCCGAAGAAGAAGGAGGACTGTAAGAAGGATCCGAACACGATTCCCGAGGAGGATCGCGACTACTTCCTCGAGCGCATCTACCCGAGCTTCGGCAACCTCGCCCCCCGCGACGTCTCCTCCCGCGCCGCCAAGCGCATGTGCGACGAGGGCCGCGGCGTCGGCGAGACCGGTCTCGGCGTCTACCTCGACTACGCCGACGCCATCCAGCGCTACGGCAAACAGGCCGCCGCCCGCGCCAACATTTCCAACCCCACGCCCGAGAAGATCCGCGAGCTCGGCGAGGCCGCCGTCGCCGAGCGCTATGGCAATCTCTTCGACATCTACAAGGAGATCACCGACGAGAGCGCCTACAAGACGCCCATGCGCATCTATCCCGCCGTCCACTACACCATGGGCGGCCTCTGGGTGGACTATAACCTCATGAGCAACATCCCCGGCCTCTTCGTGCTGGGCGAGGCGAACTTCTCCGACCACGGCGCCAACCGCCTCGGCGCCTCCGCCCTCATGCAGGGTCTCGCCGACGGTTTCTTCGTCATTCCCTACACCATCGGCGACTACCTCGCCACGCAGAAGCCCGGCAGCCGTCCCTCCACCGACCGCGCCGAGTTCTCCGACGCCGAGAAGAACGTCTCCGACATCATCTCCCGGCTCCTCGCCGTGAAGGGCAAGGAGCCCGTCAGCTACTACCACAAGAAGCTTGGCAAGATCATGTGGACCTACTGCGGCATGAGCCGCACGAAGGAAGGCCTCACCAAGGCCATCTCCGAGATCCAGGCTCTCAAGCAGGAGTTCTGGGCCGGCGTGAAGGTGCCGGGCTCCGCCGACACCCTCAACCAGTCCCTCGAGCGCGCCTGCCGCGTCGCCGACTTCATCGAGCTCGGCGAGCTCATGTGCCGCGACGCCCTCACCCGCGAGGAGAGCTGCGGCGGTCACTTCCGCGAGGAATACCAGTGGCCGGACGGCGAGTGCAAACGCGACGACGAGAACTTCGCCCATGTCGCCGCCTGGGAATACCAGGGCGAGGACAAGGAACCCCTCCGCAACGTCGAACCCCTCAACTACGAGTTCACGAAGATGAGCGTGCGCTCCTACAAGTAAGCCGCGGCCGCCGCCCGAACCCGGAAAACGAAACACCCAACCCACCGCTTCCCATGGTCGCCGAAAACAGCACCAAGCCCATCTCCGTCACCCTCCGCGTCTGGCGCCAGGCCGGCCCGAACCAGCCCGGCAAGTTCGTCGAGTATCAGGCCAAAAACCTGAATCCGAACATGTCCTTTCTCGAGATGCTCGACGTCGTGAACGACGACCTCGAGCGCAAGGGCGAGGAACCGATCGCCTTCGCCCACGACTGCCGCGAAGGCATCTGCGGCACCTGCTCGCTCGTCATCAACGGCAAGCCTCACGGCCCGCACCGCGCGGTCGCCAGCTGCCAGACCTACATGCGCAGCTTCCAGGACGGCGACGTCATCGTCGTCGAGCCCTTCCGCGCCAAGCCCTTCCCGGTTATCAAGGACCTCATCACCGACCGCAGCGCCTTCGACAAGATCCAGCAGGCCGGCGGCTTCATCACCGCCCGCGCCGGCTCCGCGCCCGACGCCAACGCGATCCCCGTGCCGAAGGACGACGCCGACCTCGCGATGGACGCCGCCCAGTGCATCGGCTGCGGCGCCTGCGTGGCCGCCTGCAAAAACGCCTCCGCGATGCTTTTTGTGTCCGCCAAGGTTTCGCACCTCGGCCTCCTCCCGCAGGGCCAGGCCGAGCGCGATCAGCGCGTGCTCGCGATGGTCGCGAAGATGGACGAACTCGGCTTCGGCAACTGCACCAACCAATACGAGTGCAGCGCCGCCTGCCCGAAGCTCATCTCGCACGACTTCATCGCGCGCATGAACCGCGACTACATCGGCGCGACCTTCCGCCAGGCCTTCAAGCCCAAGAGCAACAGCACCGCCGGCGCCGCCTGATCCGATATAATCGCGACGCATTCTCTCCCACGCCCGACGCCCCTTCGCGTCGGGCGTTTTGTTTCCGACCGCCCCGTGCGTGCGTCCCATCGCCGACCCCAATGTTCGTAATACGAACATTCATCGGATTTCGATCACCGCGGAGCCCGATGTCTCGTTTCCGGGGGTATCCCCGCCGCGATTGTTCGTAATACGAACAATCATTTCGGGCTGCCGCCGGGATCGGCGTGGCGGGCGAGCCAGACAAGCAGCCGAAGCGCGCGCTCGGCGTCGGGCATCGCGGAACGATCATCGAAGTATTCGCCGATACGGGCGCGGTGGACGCCGAGCTCACGCGCCAAGGATGCCTTGGCGCCACGGCGTTGAAGGACCGGATGAACCATCGCGACGACCGCGTTCCAGAGCGGTGTATCGAGTCCGGGACGGAGCGTGGCGCCTCTGCGGATACGCGGGCGCCGTGCGTCGGCCTGTTTGCGTGCGTTCTGGGCAAGCTCCTTTGCGAGCTCCGCGATCGCGTCGGCGAAACCGAAGAGGGCGTTGAAACCGGGATGGTGGGGCGTGTTCACGCCCAATGTTCGTATTACGAACATTGGGCCGGCAAGGATGGCGACTTGGGCGGACGGGGGGGGCGCGCGAGGAAACGGCGCCGGAGATGCGCGGATGGCGCGGCGAATGGACGTCCGGGGTCGGTGTCGTCTTACGCGGCGAGGCCGGCGGCGAGGGCGAGGGCGCTGCGGGCGCGGTTGAGGATGTAGAGGTGGTAGCCGGGCGCGCCGTTGGCGAGGAGGTCGCGAATCTGGTCGAGGGCCCAGTCGACGCCGACAAACTCGACGACGTCGGGATCTTCGCTCGCGACTTCGAGACGGCGGGTGAGCGCGGAGGGGAGGACGCTGCCGGAGAGCGTGGCGATGCGTTGGATTTGTTTCAGCGAGAGCACGGGCATGATGCCGGGCACGATCGGCACGGTGATGCCGGCGGCGCGGCAGCGTTCGACGAAGCGATGGTAGATGGCGTTGTCGAAGAAGAGCTGGGTGGTGACGAAGGCGGCGCCGGCGTCGACCTTGCGTTTGAGCGCGTCGAGATCGGCCTCGAGCGAGACGGCCTCGGGGTGTTTTTCCGGGTAGCCGCCGACGCCGAGGCAGAAGTCGGGATGGCGCGCCTTGAGGAGCGCGACGAGTTCGTTGGCGTAGCGCAGGCCGTCGGGCGCGGGCGTGAAGGTGGCGACGCCCTTGGGCGGATCGCCGCGCAGGGTCATGATGTTGCGGTAGCCCTGGGCGTGGAGCGTGTCGGCGATGGCGTTAAGTTCGGCACGGCTGTGCCCCACGCAGGTGAGGTGGGGCATGACGGTGTAGCCGAGTTCGTCCTTGAGAATGGCGGAAACCTGCGCGGTGCGGTCGCGCGTGGTGCCGCCGGCGCCGTAAGTCACGGAAACGAAGTCCCACGGGATGCGCTTGAGCGCGGTGGCGGTGGCGCGCAGCGCGGCGACGCCGGCCTCGTCCTTCGGCGGGAAAAACTCGAGTGAACGGAGCGGACGGTTTTCCGCGAAGAGAGCGGAGATGGGACGATCGGCGCGAGGAGCGGAAGCGACGGCGGTGGCGGACATGTCGTGCGTGCGGCGGACAGACGGGAGGACGGAGTGTGGCCGCGGATTACGCAGGAGGGAGCAGGCAAAAGGCAAGTAACATATCTTCGTATTTGGATATGTTGATAATTGGGTCCGAATGCCGATGGATTTCCGGCGTATATAGGACCTATGCGCTCCATGCTCCCATCCGTCCTGCCGAATTGGAGCTTCGGAGTTTAGCCGAGCTTGAGGAGTTCTCGGCTGAGGAAGGCGGTCTGGGCGGCGGCGAGTTCCCGGATGCCTTTTTGGGCGAGGGCGAGGAGTTGGGTGAACTCTTCGCCGCTGAAGGTGGCTTCCTCGCCGGAGGCTTGGGCCTCCACGAAACGGCCGCGGCCGGTCATGACGATGTTGGCGTCGACCTCGGCGTCCTTGTCCTCGGAGTAGGGCAGGTCGAGGAGGGGCTGGCCTTTGAGCAGACCGACGCTGACGGCGGCGACGGAATCGGTGAGCGGGTTCTCCTTGAGTTTGCCGGAGTCGATGAGCGACTGCACGGCGAGGCGGGCGGCGAGGTAGGCGCCGGTGATGGAGGCGGTGCGGGTGCCGCCGTCGGCCTGGAGGACGTCGCAATCGATCCAGAGCGTGTTGGGCCCGAGTTTGTCGAGATCGATGACGGCGCGGATGGAGCGGCCGATGAGGCGCTGGATCTCGACGGTGCGGCCGTCGATCTTGCCGCGGGAGATGTCGCGCGGTTTGCGGTCGTGCGTGCTGTAGGGGAGAAGTGAATACTCGGCGGTGAGCCAGCCGCCGGGCACGCGCTGCTGCTTCATCCAGGTGGGGACGTTGTTCTCGATGGTGGCGGCGCAGATGACGCGCGTGTTGCCGAAGGATACGAGGACGGAGCCGGTGGCGTGGGGGGCGATGCCGGCCTCGAATTTGACCGGACGAAGCTGGTCGAAGGCGCGGCCGTCGGAGCGGGGGGCGGTGGGCATGGTGAAGAGAGAAGGGTCCAATGTCCGGGGGCCGGCGGTCATTGGTCAAACCGGGAGCGGCGCGAAAGCGGCCGCGCGGGGCGGTTTATTCCTGCACGGAATCGGCAACGGGGGCGCGGGGACCGGAGGGGGAGTTGCCGACGGCGGGCTTGATGACGCGCTCGGGCTCCGGCGGGAGCTGGGCGGCCATGTGGGCGATGAGGCGTTCGTTGAAGGTGTGCGCGGGGTCGTGGCCCATGCGGCGGAGGGCCTGGACCATCGAGGCGACCTCGACGAGGCGGGCCATGTCGCGGCCGGGGCGGACGAAGAGCTCGAAATGGGGGAGCTTGAGATCGAGGATCTCGAAGAAGTTTTCCTCGAGGCCGGTGCGCTCCTCGACGACCTCGGGTGTCCATTCGCGAAGGGTGACGACGAGGTCGAGACGTTTGTCGAGTCGGACGGAATGGATGCCGAACATCTCGGCGATGTTGATGATACCGATGCCGCGACACTCCATGTAGCCGCGATTGAGCGGGCGGGAGGAGGCGAGGAGATCGCGCTCGTCGATGCGTTTCACGACGGTGAGGTCGTCGGCGACGAGGGAATGGCCGCGTTCGATGAGGGCGAGGGCGCACTCGGATTTGCCGGAGCCGGCCTCTCCGCGGAGCATCACGCCCATGCCCTTGATGTCCATCGTGGTGGCGTGGACGGTGGTGGAAGGGGCGAACTCGTTGTCGATGCAGAGGGTCGCGAGGTTGACCCAGTGCATGGTGATCATCGAGGTGCGGAAGATGGGCAGCTTCTTCTCGACCGCGATGGAGAGCATCGAGGGGGTGGGCTGGTAGTTGCGGGTGAGGACGATGCAGGGGATCTGCCGCTCGACCATCTCGGTGAGGATGCGCGTCTGTTCGGCGGGGGCGAGGGTGCGCAGGTAGGTCATCTCCGCGGCGCCCATGACCTGGATGCGCTTGTTCGCGAAATACTTGAAGAAGCCGGTGAGGGCGAGGGCGGGACGGTTGATGGAGCCCTCGCGGATAAGGCGATGGAGGCCGTCGGGTCCGGTGAGAAGCTCGAGCTTCAGCTTGTCGCGGTGGGTATCGAAGAAGTGGGCGACGGTGATGCCGTGGATGGCTTTTTGCATGGCGGCGGGCTGGCTGGATTTTTGACCGCGGGTTACCCGGAGGAACGCGGAGAAGGAGGAGCGGAGTTTTTAACCACGGAGAACACGGATGAACACGGATCAGGTTGTCAGCGCACGTCGAAACGACGCTGCGGATCGATCGGGTGGCCGCGCTTGCGCAACTCGATCGCCAGCGCGTTCTCGTAGGTCTTTTCGTGGAACCCTGGACGGAGCGGGAGCGTGTTCAGCACCGTCATCGAGGCGCCGATGATCGCCTCGGATCGTCCGCGATGAAGGATCTCATCCGTGCTCATCGGTCCCATTCGTGGTCAGAGATTAAAATCCTCGCCGAGGTAGAACTGGCGCGCTTCGGGGTCGTTCACGAGGAAGTCGGCGTCTCCCTGTTTGAAGACACGGCCCTCGCGGATGAGGTAGGCGCGATCGACGATCTTGAGGGTTTCGCGGACGTTGTGGTCGGTGATGATGACGCCGATGCCCTTCGAGCGAAGGTCGACGACGATCTTCTGCACCTCGGCGACGGAGATCGGGTCGATGGCGGCGAAGGGTTCGTCGAGGAGGAGGAACTTCGGTTTGGTGACGAGGGCGCGGGCGATCTCGAGGCGGCGTCGCTCGCCGCCGGAGAGGGTGTAGGCCTTTTGCGTGGCGACGTGGGTGAGGTTGAGTTCGACCAGATGTTCGTCGACGCGGGCGCGGCGCTCGGACTTCGGGACGCCGATGGCCTCGACGATGGCGAGGAGGTTTTCGGCGACGGTGAGTTTGCGGAAGATGGAGGGTTCCTGGGGGAGGTAGCCGAGGCCGAGGCGCGCGCGCTCGTGCATGCGCAGGTGGGTGATGTCGCGGCCGTCGAGCGAGACCGTGCCCCGGGTGGCGGGCACGAGGCCGACGATCATGTAGAAGGTGGTGGTCTTGCCGGCGCCGTTGGGCCCGAGGAAGCCGACGATCTCGCCGGCGCGCGCGGTGATGTCGACGCCGTTGACGACGGTGCGCTGGCCGTAGGTTTTGACGAGGCCGGCGGTGGAGATCTCGGCGAGGGCGGTTTCAGGCATTGGCCGCAAAAAGGCGCAGAAGGCGCAAAAAAGGAAGGCCGCTGTTTCAGCGGGTGGTCGTGCCGGGATTGGGAAAGGTGACGGTGGGCGGGGATTGCGGCGCGGGAGCCGGTTTGGCGGCGGACGACGCGTTGTTCGTGGGCGAGGCGGTGGCGCTCAGGTCCTGGATGGGCGGGCCGGTGAACTTGGGCTTTTCGACGAAGACCTCGCGCTTGCCGCGGAAGAGGGTGATCTTTTCGCCGGCGGCGACGAAGCCGTTGCTGTGGTCGATGATGACGGGATCCTCGGTGAGGACGACCTTGTCCTCGCGAGGGAAGACCTCGGCTCGTTGCGAGGTGGATTCGCGGTCGCCCTGGACGATGCGGACGTTGCCGGTGGCGAGGATGTATTTGAACTTCTGTTGGGCGGGGATCGTGTCGCCCTTGTTTTCCTGCGAATCGAGGCGGATGGTGATCGCGACGAGGCGGTCGCAGGTGATGCGAAGGTTGGTGCCGGTGAGGATGACGTTTCCGGTCGCGATGGCGGTGGTCTCGTCGTCGGTGGAGGTCATCTCGAGCTGTTCGCTGACCAGCTCGGTGGGGACGGCCGGCGCGGGCTGCGCCCAAACCGGGATGGTCGACGCGGCGGACGCGAGGGAGACGGCGCACGAGAGGCGGAGAGTGCGAAGGAGAAGGGATGTCATTTGATGATGTCGCCGATGGAGGAACGGAAGATGACGCGGGCGTCACGTTTGATGACGACCTTGCGGACCTTGTGGTCGTAGCTCCAGTCGGCTCCGGTGAGGGTGAGATCGGAACGCTCGAGGCGCACGGTTTCCGAGCCGGTGGCGAGGAGCTTTTGCGGGAAGAACGTGGCGGAGGGCGCGGCGAGCATGGCGTCGATTTTCTCGTCGGCGTCGCCGGTGAAGAGGGTGAGCTCCATTTCGACGAGGTCGATGCGCGCGGGATCGGGGATCCGGGCCTCGTCGGCGCGAAGGAGCGTGTGGCGGAACCCTTCTTCGGTGAAGGTGGGGAGGCGGAAGTTTTTGATCGGCGCCGTGGCGGTGACCTCGGGATGCGGCGCGGCAAAAGTCGCGGGGACGATCCCCGACGAATGGCCGATGATCCACGCGGCGACAGGGAGAATGGAGGACGGAATGCGCAAGGGACGTGTCAGCGGTGAAGATCGGTGTGACCCTGCGCGCGCAGGATATGTTCGCACACTTCGCGGACGGCGCCGAAGCCGGCGGGACGGGTGGTGAGGTAGTTGGCGGCGTCGAGGGCAAGGGGCATGGCGGTGGGCACGGTGACGCCGATGCCGGCCCAGGAGAGGGCGGGGGCGTCGATGTCGTCGTCACCCATGTAGACGATCTGCTCGGGTTTCAGGTCGAGCTCGGCGGCGAGCTCCTGGAGGGCGTCGAGCTTGTCGGTGCGGCCTTGCACGAGGTGCGGGATTTTCAGCTCGGTGGCGCGCACGGTGGTGGCGCCGGAGGGGCGGCCGCTGATCCAGGCGGTGGCGATGCCTTTTTTGCCGAGGCGAACGAGTCCCATGCCGTCGAGGATGGAGAAGGTCTTGGTCTCGCTGCCGTCGGAGGAGATGTGCACGGTGCCGTCGGTGAGGATGCCGTCGACATCCATGGCGAAGAGCTTGATCGCGGCCCAGCGGGCTTCGGTGATTTGTTGCATGAGGAGGGAGCAGGGAGCTAGGAGTGGTCAGCCGAGCCAGGTGACGAGTTTTTCGATGAGACCGTCGCGGGTGGGACGGTAGGCCTGCTCGAGCTCGGGTGCGAAGGGCACGGGAAGGTCGAGGGCGGCGACGCGGAGCGGGGCGGCTTCGAGGTCGAAGAACTGTTCCTCGACGATGCGGCTGACGAGTTCGGCGCCGAAGCCGTGGGTGCGGCGTCCCTCGTGGAGCACGCAGAGGCGGTGGGTGCGCGCGACGGAGGCGCGGATCTCGTCGAGCCGGAGCGGGGCGAGGGCGCGGAGATCCCAGATCTCGACAGTCTTTTCGTATTCGGTTTCCAAATACTCGGCGGCCTCGATGGCGAGCTGGGTCATCTCGCCGTAGGTGACGAGGGTGGCGTGCGCGCCGGGGCGGACGAGGCGGGGGCGCCAAACCTCGCGGTAGGCGGGGTTCCATGCGATGGAGTGTTTGCCGCGGCGGTAGAGGGCCTTGTGCTCGAAGAGGAGGACGGGGTTGTCGTCCTCGTAGGCGGCGAGGAGCGCGTCGAACGCGTCCTGCGCGGTGCTCGGGTAGAGGGCCTTGAGGCCGGGGTAGGCGAGGAGGGCGGACTCGAGTTCCTGCGAGTGGAAGGAGCCGAAGGTGAGGCCGCCGCCCGCGGGGAGGCGGAAGACGACGGGGACCCTGGCGCCGGAGCGGAAGAAGTAGGTGCCGGCGTTGAGGGCGATCTGGGTCATCGCCTCGGTGGCGAAGTCGGCGAACTGGAACTCCTCGATGGGACGGTGTCCTCCGAGGGCCATGCCGATGGCGTAGCCGGTGCAGGCGGACTCGGCGAGCGGGGTGTTGAAGACTCGGGCGCGGCCGTGGGCGGCGAGCAGGCCTTCGGTGATCTTGAAGGCGCCGCCGTAGGCGCCGATGTCCTGGCCGAGGACGAGGGACTCGGGCCGCTCGCGGAGGATCTTGGCGTGGGCGAGGGTGAGGGCCTGCGCGAAGGTGATGTTTTCCGCCTTGGGGGAGTCGGCGGTGACGAGCGGCCGCCAGTCGATGGGCGCGGTCTCGGGCGCGTAGGCGTCGGCGGGGAGGCTGGCGGGGGAGGGGCGGGGAACTTGTAGGGAAATTTGGATACAGGCTTCGACCCAGGCGTTGATCTCGGCGTCGATCCGGTCGAGCTCGGCGGTGCGGTCCGGCGCGGCGGCGACGATCTGGAAGCGGAGCTTGGGCAGGGGGTCGGAGGCCTGGATGGCGGCGTTTTCGGCGGCGGAGAGGTAGTCGCAGGTGTCGTAGGCGGCGTGGCCGCGGAGGCGGGCGGTTCTGGCCTCGAAGAGGATGGGGCGGCGTTCGGCGCGGACGCGGTCGAGGGCGGAGGCGAGGGAGCGCGCGGCGGCGAGGGGATCGGCGGTGAAGTCGGCGCAGAGGCCTTCGATGCCGTAACCGGCGGCGCGTTGCCAGAGCTCGACGTTTTGCGGGAACTGTTCGGCGACGGGAGTCGAATAGGCGTAGCGGTTGTTCTCTATGACGAAGAGAACCGGGAGAGAGAGGAGGGCGGCGAGGTTGAGCGTCTCGTGGATGTCACCGGTGGAGGAGCCGCCGTCGCCGAAAAGGGCGAAACCGACCGCGCGGTGGCCGGCGCGGACCTGGGCGTCGGTGCGGCCGGCGACGTGGGAGAGCATGGAGCCGAGATGCGAGATCATCGGCAGCGAGCGGTTGGCGGGGTCGCCGTGGTGGATGTTGCCCTCACGTGCCAAGGTGGGGCTGTCGGCGTTGGCGAAATACTGGTTGAGGTGCTCGCAGAGATGGCCGCTCCAGATGAGGTGTCCGCCGAGGTCGCGGTGGGTGAAGGAGACGACGTCGGTGGCTTTGTCGGCGAGGAGGGCGAGCGGGACGATGAGGGCTTCGTTGCCCTGGCCGCCGGTCACGGTGCCTTTGATGAGGCCCTGGCGGAAGAGTTCGAGGATGCGGTTGTCCGTGCGTCGGGCGAGGGCGGCCCAGGCGTAGAGGCGGAGCAGGGCGTCGGGGGCGGGCGTCGGGCCGAGTTCGTCGGCGCGGAGATCGCGGACGGCGAGGCAGGGGGGCGCGGGAGGGAAGTTGTGGGACATGACCGGTCCCCAGACGGTGCGGGCGAGGCGGCGCTCGGCAATGCCAATGACCGGGATCGCGAGCGGGCCGGTCATCGGCTCAGGAACGAAGATCCGCGAGGTGATACATGATCCAGTAGCAAAGGAGCGAGACGAGGACGACGCCGCTGACGAAGAGCAAAGCGATCATGTCCGAGCGCGGAAACGGGCCGACTTGGTAAAACGTCCAGGCGGAGGCGGAAAGCAGGGCCACGGTGAGAAGGTAGCGGCGGTTGCGTCGGGCGCGGCGGTTGCGGATCCGGCCGGGCTCGAAATGCTCGGAGACGGCCAGGCGGGCGGTGTTGTCGCGCAGGATGTGGTCGACCTCGACGGTGCGGAGGGTGGAATCGGCGGCGACGTTGGCGGCGTCGAAGGAGGCGGTGGCGCGGAGCGCGGGGGCGGGTTTGGGCGGGAAGAGAAAATCGTGAAGCTCCGGAATGGCGCGGATCGGCATCCACGGGGTGTCGGAGGGGGAGAGTGGGCATACGGAGGACTCCGGGCTGATGACCCGGATTTCCGCTTTTTGTCGAAGAACGAGGAGGCTGTGCGGACCGGTGGCCTGGCCGTCCTCGAGAAGGTAGTAGGGCGGTTTCATCGCGCGGCGGGAGAGACGCCATGGTGCGTGCGCGGCGAGAAACGTAAATGTCGGGATCGGCAAAACGACGGTGAAAATGCGGCGCGCCTGCGGGATTGCGCCGGGGCGGGCGTGGAGTTGTGGTGGCGGCCCTTTTTCTCATGACGCTTATCGACCGGCACATTTTGCGGGAGTGGCTGGGCATCCTCGGTCTGGTGCTCGCGGCCACCCTCGGGCTGCTGGTGATGCATGCGCTCTACGACGAGCTGGAGGATTTGTTGCGCCTGGGCGCGGACGTGAGCGAGGTGGTGGTGTATTGCCTGGTGAAGACGCCGGGTTTTCTGGCGACGCTGCTGCCGCTGTGCCTGCTGGTTTCTCTGCTCTACGCGCTGGGAAAACTGCATCACGGAAACGAGATCACGGCGATGCGCGCGGCCGGGCTCGGGTTGGGGAGGATAACGCGTTCGGTGTGGGTGGCGGGCGCCTTCTTTTGCGCGCTGGTGTGGTGGTTGAACGCGACGATCGTGCCTTGGTCGGTCGAGGAGACCCGCAGGTTCTGGGAGGAGCTGCAGGTGCGCCAGGAACTCGCGGGCAAGCCGGCCGATTCGGTCGCGGCGCGCACGGCGGTGACCTTCGAAAACGCGACCGAGGGCCGGTTGTGGTTTATCAACCGCTACAGCAATTTCACCAACCGGGCGTATGGCGTCACGATCAGCGAGCGCGACGAGGAAGGACGCGAGACGACGCGCTGGCTCGCGGCCGAGGCGTGGCGGGACGAGGCGGGCGGCTGGATCCTGCGCGACGGGCGCGAACTGAGCTTTGATCCGGTGAGCGGCGAACTGCTGAGGCCCGCCATGTTTCGCGAAAAGAAGATCGCGCGGTTCGACGAGGACCCGCAGCTCATGCAGGTCTACGACACGAAGCCGGAGTCCCTGTCGCTTTTCGAACTGCGGCGCGTGATCGCGCATCATCGCGAGACGAGCAGCCCGAAGTTGCGCGCCTACGAACTGCGGCTGGCGAGCGTGCTGGCGGAGAGCCTGATGCCGCTGGTGATCATCGCGTTTGCGGTGCCTTTCGCGGTGGCGGGTGTGCGGGTGAATCCGGCGGTGGGGGTTTCGAAGGCGCTCGCGTTGTTCGTGGTGTATTTCGTGGCGATGAGGCTCGGCTTGGTTTTCGGCGGACGAGGCGCGTTGTCGCCGACGGTGGCGGCGGTGTTGCCCCACCTGGCGCTGTTGGGCGCGGGCGGCTGGGCGTGGGCCCGGGTCCGTTAACCGACCGGACGACGGGAGCCCGGAGCGGGCGGAGGCGTGTCGCGGCCGAGCGCGAACTCGCTGAAATCGTTGATGATGCCTTCGCGGGGAGGGTCTTGTTTGTAGATTTGCAAGATGCGTCCGTGCTCGGCGTCGCTCGTCGGAAAAATGCGCGGCGGCTCGCCCGGCAGGAAGATGCCGGTGTAGGCGCGTCGGCGGTCGACGAGGCGGCGGATGACGATGACGGCCGCGGATGAAAGCGCGGTTCGGGGGGGAAAGGCCACTGTTGACGCAGGCGCCGGGCGTCGGGTGTCCTCTACGGTTTCGTCGCGTAGCACTCCGTAACCTTCCGCAACCCTTTTAAACACCGCGTCCGTCCGGTCCCCGCCGCCATGCTCGATCCCAAGCTCCTCCGCGAATCGCCCGAACTCGTCCGCGCCGCCATCGCGAAAAAACATCTCGAGGTCGACCTCGACGCCGTGCTCGCGCTCGACGCCGCGTGGCGCGCCCAGTTGACCGAAGTCGAGGCGCTCCGCGCCAAACAGAAGGCAGCCAACACCGAGATGGCGAAGCTGCCGAAGGGCTCGCCGGAGTTCATCGCGAAGGTGCAGGAGATGAAGGCCGTGTCCGCCGAAGTGAAGGCCCGTGAAGCCGCGCTCGTGGAGACCGAGGCGAAGCACAAGGCCGCGATGCTGTCGTTGCCGAATCTGCCGCACGCGAGCGTGCCCGAGGGCCGCACGCCGGAGGACAACGTCACTCATGCCACCTGGGGCGACGTGAACGCGCTCTCGCCGGTTGCGAAACCGCACTGGGAGATCCCCGGCTTCGACAAGATCATCGACTTCGGCCGCGGCTCGAAGGTCACCGGCGCCGGCTTCCCGTTCTACGTCGGCGACGGCGCCAAGATCGTGCGCGCGCTGCTCCAGTTCTTCTTGGACGAGGCCGTCGCCGCCGGCTACACCGAGGTCAACCCGCCGATCTTCGTCAACGCGGCCAGCGCCACCGCCACCGGCCAGCTCCCCGACAAGGAAGGCCAGATGTATGAGGCCCCGGCTGACGGCTTCTACGCCGTGCCGACCGCCGAGGTGCCGCTCACGAATTTCTTCCGCGACGAGATCCTCGACGAGAGTGCGCTGCCCGTGAAGCGCGCCGCCTACACGCCCTGTTTCCGCCGTGAGGCGGGCAGCTACGGCAAGGACGTGCGCGGCCTCAACCGCCTGCACCAGTTCGACAAGGTCGAGCTTCTGAAGTGGGTCCACCCGACGCAGAGCTACGACGAGTTGGAAAAACTCCGCGCCGACGCCGAAAATCTCCTCCGCAAGCTCGAGCTGCCCTACCGCGTGCTGCTCATGTGCGGCGGCGACCTCGGTTTCTCGCAGGCGAAAAAATACGATCTCGAGGTCTGGGCCGCCGGTCAGAAGCGCTGGCTCGAGGTGTCGAGCTGCTCGAACTTCGAGAGCTTCCAGGCCCGCCGTGCGCAGATCCGCTTCCGCAACGCCGACGGCAAGCCCGAGCTCGTGCACACGCTCAACGGCTCCGGCCTCGCCGTGCCGCGCGTGCTCGCCGCTCTCCTGGAGAACAACCTCCAGCCCGACGGCACCGTGAAGCTGCCCGCGGCCCTCGTGCCCTACTTCGGCCGCGACACCCTGCGCTTCGGCTGAGGTTTGATTCATCAATCCCGGATGGCACGGATGAGCACGGATAAGGGCCTCCCTCGCGTGTCGTCCGTGGTGAGAAAAAATCCGTGGCCCCGCGTCGCGGAGAAGCTCGCCGTCGCGATTCCGCGCGAGCGTCTGCATCCGGCGGTGCTGCGTTGGATCGCGTGTTCCCCGTCGCGCGAGCGCTGGGCGGTCGCGCTTTCGGGCGGAGTCGACTCGGTGGTTTTGCTGTTGCTGCTTTGGGCGCATTGGCCGGAGCGCCGATCTCGGCTGCTTGCGCTGCATTTCAACCACGGGCTGCGCGGGAGCGACTCGGGCGCCGACGCGCGGTTTTGCGCGGTGTTGTGTCGGGCGCTCGGGGTGGGGCTGCTCGTGGAAACATGGAAACGCCCGCGGGGCGCGGCCATGCCCTCCGAGGCCGAGGCGCGCGCCGCGCGACACGCGTTTTTCCGGACCGCGATGGGCCGCCGGCGCGTGGCCGCGCTTTTCACCGGCCATCAACGGGACGACGTTGCCGAGACCTTGCTCATGCGCTTGGCCCGCGGCAGCGGTGCCTCCGGCCTGTCCGCCCCGCGCCCCGTGCATCCGCATCCGACGTTTGGTCGCACGCACCTGCGTCCGCTTCTGACCCTCGACAAGGCCGCCCTCGCCGCCGCCCTTCGGGCCGCCGGCGGGGCATGGCGGGAGGACGCGTCGAACGTTTCCCCCGCGTATCTCCGCAACCGCGTGCGCGCCGAGTTGCTGCCGGCTTGGCGCGAAGCGGCGGCCGAGCCCGGTCGCGACGCCCTCGCCGGGCTCGCGCTCTCCCGCGACCTGCTGGAAGAGGACGATCAAGCCCTGGAGGTTTGGGCGGAACGGGCCACCCGCGTGGATGCCAAGGGACGTCTGGCGCTGGCTCCGCTTCGCCGGCTTCCCCGGGCGGTCTTGCGGCGGGTGATCCGTCGATGGCTGGCGAAGTTTCCTTTGAAAACAGATCTTAATCGGAAGGGTTTCAATGGCTTGCTGGACCTGATTGTGTCGGGGGCGCCCGGCGCGCGCCATAGTCTCGGTGCGGCCCATTTCGTGCGGATCACCCGGACGCGGGTGTGTTGCGAGCCGGTCGAGACGACGCGTTTCTAGGCATTTTTGCCCCCGCTGCCGCCACTCGGCTGCGTCCGTTGACTTATCGCAGGGGAACCTGCACGGTTCGCGTCCAGTCCATTTTCTAATGCCTGATCCTTCCCAAGACAGCAACCGCTCGCCGCGGCGTCCACTCAAGAGCCTTCCGCCCGACCGCTTCCCTCGTGTTTGGCTCGTTTGGATCGCGTTGCTTGCGGCGCTCCTCGCCGTGCTCTGGCTGAACCCGGCCAAGACCCAAGGGCACGCCGTGCTCATGATCTCGGAGGTCGTCGACTTGGCCGAGTCGGGGAAGATCAAGGAGGGCGTCATGCGCTACAACAGCGCCGGCGGACCCTACTGGTTCGAGATCAGCGGCGAGACCAAGGAGCCGCTGCTTTCCGCCGAAGGATCCTCCGGCAAGACGGCGCTCTTCCGCAGTTCCGGCCGGCTCACCGACGGCACCTACGAGCGACTCGAGCGCACCGGCGTCTTCAAGCAGACCCCGGCCTCGAACGTATGGGGCAACATCCTCGCCCAACTCATCCCCTTCATCCTCATCATCGGTCTGCTCTACTTCCTCTTCGTGCGCCAGCTGCGCAACGCCGGCCGCGGCGCGCTCAGCTTCGGCAAGAGCAAGGCCAAGATGCTCACCCGTGATCGCGACAAGATCACCTTCGCGCAGGTCGCCGGCTGCGACGAGGCCAAGCTCGAGATCGCCGAGGTCGTCGACTTCCTGAAAGACCCGAAGAAGTTCCAAAAGATGGGCGGCAAGATCCCGAAGGGCATCCTGCTTGTCGGTCCTCCGGGAACGGGCAAGACCCTCCTCGCCAAGGCCGTCGCCGGCGAGGCCGACGTGCCATTCTTCAGCGTGAGCGGTTCCGACTTCGTCGAGATGTTCGTCGGCGTCGGCGCCAGCCGCGTGCGCGACATGTTCGAACAGGGCCGCAAGAACGCCCCCTGCATCATCTTCATCGACGAGATCGACGCCGTCGGTCGCCAGCGCGGCGCCGGTCTCGGCGGCGGCAACGACGAGCGCGAGCAGACGCTCAACTCCCTCCTCGTCGAGATGGACGGCTTCGACACCTCCGAGGGCGTCATCATCATCGCCGCGACGAACCGCGTCGACGTGCTCGACCAGGCGCTCCTCCGTCCGGGCCGCTTCGACCGCCAGATCTACGTCGACCTGCCCGACCTCGCCGGCCGCGAGCAGATCCTCAAAGTCCATGCGCGCAAGATCCAGCTCGCCGACGACGTCGACCTCAACGTCGTGGCCCGCGGCACGCCCGGTCTCTCCGGCGCCGAGCTCGCCAACCTGCTCAACGAGTCCGCCCTCCTCGCCGCCCGCCGCGGCAAAAAGCGCGTCGACGCGCAGGACGTGGACGACGCCCGCAACAAGGTTCTCTTCGGTCTCGAGCGCCGCAAGGGCATGGACGCCGAGGACCGCAAGATCGTCGCCGTGCACGAGGCCGGTCACGCGCTTGTTTCCGCCGTCATCAAGGACGAGACGATGCCCGTCCACAAGGTGACCATCATCCCCCGCGGCCGCTCGCTCGGCAGCACGATGTATATCCCCTCCAAGGACACCTACAACTACGCCAAGCGCCGCATGCTCAATCAGCTCGCGACGCTCTTCGGCGGCCGCATCGCGGAGGAGGTCGTCCTCGGCGACATCACCTCCGGCGCCTCGGGCGACATCCGCCAGGCCTCGAAGCTCGCGCGTCACATGGTGTGCGATTGGGGCATGAGCGTGCTCGGCCCGATTTCCTTCGGCCAGAACGAGGACACCGTGTTTCTCGGCCGCGAGATCACCCGTTCCCAGCAGCACAGCGAGGAAACCGCCCGCGTGATCGACGCCGAGGTGAAGAAGATCGTCGACGAGCAATACGCCCGCGCGAAGGAGATCATCCTCTCCCATCGCGAGGCGTTGGACAAAATCGCCGACGCCCTCCTCGAATACGAGACCATCGACGGCAAGCACGTGAACGAGATCCTCGAGTTCGGAGAGATCCGCAGCCCCGTGCGTCCGCCCGAGCCGCCGCCGATCCCGCAGCCTCCGGGCAAGCCCGAGGGCGTCATCGCCCCGCGCCGCGAGTCCGAGCCTCCGATGGGCGGCGCCCCCGCGCCGTCGCCGGCCTGAGCCGAGACGGGAGATTTTCGAGAGCCGCCTTTTCCCGGGCGGCTCTTTTTTCGGACGTGTGTGGCGGGAACGACGCGGCCGTTTCGTGCTTGTCGCCTTCCGCCCCCTTGCAAGCGCGTCGCGCGGGGCTATGCGTTCCCACGTGCCAGATCCCGCTTCCGACACCGAGCCGGTTTCCGGCCATCCCTCGCCCGCGTTCTCGTCCGACGCCACGCTCACGCTGCGCCCGATCGGCTACATCCGCAGCGGCAAGCACGTGAAGTTCGCCGCGCGGCATCAGCCGGACGAACGCGAAGCCGAGGAGAATTTCCTCGAGTTGTTGCCCGACGCGCAGCTCGCCCTCGCCACCGCGGATCTTTCGGGTTTCGACCGCGTGTGGTTGCTCTGGTGGTTCCATCGCAACACCGGCTGGCGCCCGCAGGTGATTCCGCCGCGCGGACCGCAGAAACGTCGAGGCGTGTTCGCGACGCGTTCGCCGCATCGACCCAACGCGCTCGGGCTCACGCCGGTGCGCCTGTTTGGCGTGGAGCGGGGAGGGCGTCTGCTGCGGCTCGGCCCCTGCGATCTGGTCGAGGGCACGCCCGTCTTCGACATCAAGCCCTACGTGCCGGCCTACGATTCGTTTCCCGAATCCCGTGCGGGTTGGATCGACGAGGTCGACGCGGCGGAGCGGATGGAGCCGCGTTTTGTCGTGGAATTGTCGCCCCGGGCGGAGGAACAGGCGGAGTGGCTGAGGGAGACGTGGAACATCGATTTTCTGCCTCGTGTGCGCGAACTGCTCGGACGCGACCCTTCTCCGCATCGCACGCGGCGCATCCGTCGGGTGGCGGTGAAACACGGCGGCGGAGCGCAGATCGGTTGTGGCGCCTGGCGGGCGATGTTTCGCGTCGACGAGGTCTCGTGCCGCGTCGTCGTCACCGGTCTTGGACCCGCCTATCCGCTCTGGCAGCTGAGACGCGAGGGAGCGGAGGTGGTGCCGGATCGAGACGCGCAAGAGGCGTTTTTGCGACGTTGGCCCGATGCGGAACTGCCGTTGCAAGCGCCTCCCCGGGGACGTCTCGGCCAAACGTGGGCGGACGCCAAGGGGGATTAGGCAAGTGAATTGCCAATGAAGTGTTGTTGATACTTGACCAGGGCTTGTTCCTTGGTCGGCGGGCCCGCCACGCCGATGAATGGATACGTGATCCTGGCTTTGGACGGGCTGCTATATCTGGCGTGTTTCGCTCTTTTGGTGGGATTGACCGAGGGGTGTGCGCGTTTGTTGTCCCGCGGACATGTGCGGGCGGGGGCGATGGCCGCGGTGTTGACGGTGTTCGTCGTCGGCGTGGGCAAGAATCTCATCGATGGCCGGATCGGCGCGTGGCTGCCGAACGTGGGGCCGTATGTGCAGCTCGGAGAGGGGGCGGCGGCGGTTTTCCTTCTCGCGGTGGTGGTGGTGCGGTGGCGCTACTCGTTGTCCGCGCTCGGTTCGGTCGGCACGGCGGTGGTGCTGGTGCTCGCGATCCATGGCGCCGTGGCGGAGACGATTCCGGTCACGGGCTTTCTCTCGGGCGGCGATCGGGGGCGGGTGGCGTTGGGCAACCGGTCCCTCGGGTTGGGCGAGGTCTATACCGTCAGCCGCGGGAGCAGGATCTACGTCTTCCGCATGGAGGCGTTTTCGGACGGGGCCCTGCACGTCGCCGAGACAAGCGGCGCGAAGTGAGTCCGTCGTCGGGCGGCCGCCGTCTTACATGGCGAAGACGTGAACGCCGAGCAGGCGACCGCGGAGCGGCCGGAGATCGCAGTCGACGAAGCCCTCGCAAGCGGAGGCGGAGGCGCGTTGTTTCACCTGCTCGCTGATGGCGATGCGGGTGCCGAGCTCCTTGTTCATCTCCTGCAGTCGTGCGGCGACATTCACGGTATCGCCCATCACGCAGTATTTCATGCGCGAGGCGCCGCCGATATGGCCGGCGACGACGGGGCCGGTGTGCAGGCCGATGCGCAGCGTGATCTGGTCGACGCCGGCCTTCTGCCAACGCTCGGCGAGCCCGCGCGCCTCCCAGGATCCGTTGAGCTGGGTCATGCGTTGTTGCATGAGGAGCGCGCAGCGCAGGGCGCGGTCGGCGTGGTCTTCCTGGGCGACGGGGGCGTTGAAGACGGCCATGAGGCTGTCGCCGCGGAAGTCGATCACGCAGCCCCCGTGCTGCTCGACCAGGGTGGTCATGGCCCCGAGGTATTCGTTGGCGAGGTTCACGACCTCGACGGGGGAAAACTGTTCGCTGATGCGCGTGTATTGGGAGAGATCGGCGAAGAGCACGGTGGCGAGGCGTTCCACGCCGCCGAGCGTGGGAGTGCGGCCGTTGGCGAGGACGGCCTTGGCGAGTTCGTCGCTGACGTAGAGGCCGAAGGTGGCGCGCAGCCGTTCGCGGTCGCGGAGCTGGCGGGCGAGGTCGTCGAGGTGGATGGCGAGCAACGAAAACTCGTCGCCGTTCTTGTCGGGTTCCGCTCCGGGGGCGGCGGGCTCGTGGCGCCCGGCCGCGATGGCGGCGGTGGTGGCGAGGGCCTGGGAGAGGGGGCGCTGGACCCGTCGGCGCACGAGGGCGGCGATGAGGACGACGGCGCCGGCGGCCAGGCCGAAGATCGCCGCGCAGAAGAGGATCACCTGCCGGCGCGTCTCGTCGAGCCGCACGGCCAGCACGTCGACGCCGACGATGGCGACGACCTCGTTGTCCGAGGTGCGAAGCGGGGCGTAGGCGGATTGGGTCGCGCCGAACTCGTCCGCGTAGACGCGATCCTCGACGGAGACCTGGCTGAAGCCGCGCAGCATGAACGGGTATTCGCTGGCGTCATACAGTTCCCCCGGTTCGGCGACGCGGGAGGCCTTGGAGGCGTCGAGCAGGAAGCGAAGCTGGGCGGGCCGGTCCGTCGGGAGCAGCACGTAGATCGAGTCGATGTCGGGTTCGCGCTCGACGATGCGCATGAGCCGGTCGCGCCACTCCGCGCGCCAGGCCGCGCCGCCGTCGGGTTGCTGGTCGAGCCCCGGGATGGCGTCGGCCTCCACGGTGTTGGCGAGCGAGAGGGCGAGCGATTCGAGGCGTTGCGTGAACGACTGCATGCGCGCCTCGACGATCATCGAATAGGCGAAGATGCCGGCGGCGACGACGACGAGGAAGGCGGCGCCGCCGAAGAGGGCCGAGATGCGGACGTCGAAGCGGCGCCACCAGGGCAGGGCGTTGAGCGCGGGATGCTGCGCGGAGGAGTCCGCGGTCGACGCGGGCTCGGGCGCCGGTTCGGCCGGCAACGGCGGGGCCGCGGTGGGCGACGGGGCGGACGAGGCCGGTCGTGCGGAGTCTGGGGCGGCGGGCTGCTGGGACATTACTTCTTGGGTGGCGCAGCGTGGGAGCGAGTGGCGGAGGGCACAAGCCGTCATTGGCTTGCAGAAGCCTCCCCGGGCCGCGAGCGGGCTTGTCGACACCGCCCGCGATTTGGTGGGATGGGCGGATGTCGTCTCCTTCCTCCGCCGTGTCCGCCGCGGCTTTGCCGATGTCGAAGCTGGGCCAGCGTGCCGCGCCTCCCGCGATCACCGGACTCATGCAGGCGGCCTTGGAGACGCCCGGCCTGCTTTCGCTCGCGGCGGGTTTCACGGACAACGTGACGTTGCCGGTGACGGCGATCCAGGAGGCCCTGGCGCGCCTTTCCGCGGAGGCGGCGGATCACGAGTTTCTCCAATACGGCACCAACGCAGGCCGGCCCGGTCTGCGCGCCGCGCTCGCGGCCCGCGTGTTGGCGCAGGACGCGGGGCGGGGAGGGGAGGTCCCGACGGCCGAGGCGGTGGCGGCGCGTGCGGCGCAGACCTTCGTCACCAACGGCTCGCAGCAGGCGCTCTACCTCGCGGTGCAGACGCTGTGCGAACCGGGCGACATCGTGCTGGTGGACCGGCCGAGCTATTTCGTGTTTTTGGAACTGCTCCGCGGCCTCGGCGTGGAGGCGCGTTCGATGCCCGTCGACGCGGACGGGCGTCTCGATGGCGCGGCGCTGGCCGCGTTGCTGCGTCGTCTGCGCGAGAGCGGCGAGCGGGCGCGCCTGAAGGCGGTGTATTTCGTGAGCTGGTTCTCCAACCCCAGCGGGCGCACGCTCGACGCAGCGGAGAGGCGCGCGCTCGCGGCGGTGCTGCGCGCGGAGGATTGCGTGGTGCCGGTGATCGAGGACGCGGCCTATCGCGAGCTCGGCTTCGAGCCGGGCGCGGCGTCGGCGCAGCCGGGCATCCTCGGCGATCCCTCCTGGGACGGGTTTCCCCGTCTCTACACGAGCACGCTCACCAAGCCCTTCGCCACGGGCCTGAAGGTCGGCTACGGCATGTGCGATCACGCGGCCTGGCGCTCGGCGATGTTGCACGTAAAAGGCCACCACGACTTCGGCACGGGCAACTTCGCCCAAGCCCTGCTCGAGCGGGCGATCCTCGACGGAGCCTACGAGGCGCAGCTCGAAACCCTGAGGAAGGCGTATCGGGAAAAACGCGACGCCTTGCACGCCGCGTTGGAGGCCGGCGGGTTGGCCGGGCTCGGCTGGCGTTGGCGCGTGCCGCAGGGCGGTCTCTATCTCTGGCTCGAAGGCCCGGAGGGGCTCGACACGGGAAGCGACTCGGCGTTTTGCCGCGCCTGCCTGCGCGAAGGCGTGCTCCACGTGCCGGGCGCGCTTTGCCACGGCGATGCGCCGGCGCACAACACCGTGCGGCTCAGCTACGGCGTGCTGGCGCCGGATGCTCTGGCCGAGGCGGGTGCGCGTTTTTGCCGAGCCGCCAAGGCGTGCGCCAAGGGGATTGCGTGATCAGAATCCGGGCCGCCATTGTGAACAAAATGAAACCGAAGGTGACTCGTGTGCAGATCATTGGTCGCGGCCTGACCAACCGTTGCCCGAATTGCGGGGCGCGTTCGTTGTTCGAGCCCGGCCGGCCCTTCACGCTGCGCCCGGCCTGCGGAGGCTGCGGACTGAAGCTGGAGCGTGACGAAGGCAGCTTTTTGGGCGCGGTGTCGCTCAACTACGGGGTCACCGTCTGCCTGTTTCTCGTGCCCGTCCTGCTGGCCTACCTCGCCGGTTGGATCAGCGGCCTGTTCGCGGCGACCGTGGCCGGAGCGGGCGCGGTGCTTTTCCCGATTTTGTTCTACCGCTCGTCGAGGAGCTGGTGGCTGATGAACTACTACCTCGTGTTGCCGCAGCATCTGCCCGCGAACCAGCGCGCGCTCGCCGCGGGCGAAGACGAAAACACGTGAGGGGAGACCGCGTGCTTTCGGGCTATGGCCGGAGGCGCGATGCCCCGACGGGGGCGGGGGGGGTTGGAAACGACGGCGGGTTTTCCAATCAGCGTCTTCTTGTAGTCGGTGTATGGACGCTGTTTGCGTGGCGCGACGCCCGCCGGCGTCCTTGAATGACAACCGACATCCTTCTCTTTCCCTTCGCCGACTACTGGTGGCTCTACGGCCTCTTCACGCTTTTCGTTCTCGGAATGCTGGCGCTCGACCTGGGCGTGTTCCACCGCGAGGCCCACGAGGTCTCGATCAAGGAGGCCGCCGTCTGGAGCGCCGTGTGGGTCAGCCTGGCGATGCTGTTTTGCGGGGCGTTTTGGAAATACGCCCACCACAAGCTGCCGACCTACGAGCCTCTGCTCGCGGAACTCGCCTCCAAGGGCATCACGGGGACCGAGGCGACCGTGGCGGCGGCCAAGCTGGCCGACCAGTCCACGCTCGAGTTTCTCACCGGCTTCGTGGTCGAGAAGGCGCTCTCGGTGGACAACATCTTCGTGTTCGTGGTGGTGTTCTCCTACTTCGCGATCCCCGCGCGTTATCAGCATCGCGTTCTCTTCTACGGCATCCTGGGGGCGCTGGTTTTCCGGGTCGTTTTCATCACGCTCGGAGCGGCCCTGATGCAGTTCCACTGGGTGATCTGGATATTCGGGATCTTCCTGATCCTGACGGGAGTGAAGATCCTGTTCGCCGAGGAGAAGCCGATCGAACCGGAGAAGAATCCGATCATCCGCGCCCTTAAGCGGCTCGTGCCGGTCACGCCCTCGCTCGAGGGGCAGGCCTTCTTTCTGCGCAAGTCCGGCGTGCTTTACGCCACGCCGTTGCTCGTGTGCCTGGTCTTCATCGAGATCACCGACATCGTGTTCGCGGTGGACTCGGTGCCGGCGATTTTCGCGATCACGAAGGAGCCCCTGATCGTGTTCACCTCGAACATTTTCGCCATCCTGGGCCTGCGCGCCTTGTTTTTCCTGCTCGCCGGCGTGATGCACAAGTTTCGCTTCCTCAAATACGGCCTCGGTCTGGTGCTCATCTTCGTCGGCTTGAAGATGGTCTGGCTGAACGAGGCCTACGGCGGGAAGTTCCCGATCGGTCTCTCGCTCGGGATCATCGGCGGCATCATCATGCTCTCGGTCGTCATCTCCCTCGCCGTTCCCGAGAAAACGGAGGCACCCGCGCCGGAAAAAACGGATTAGGACGCGGCCGGCGACCCGAAGTGGCGCCGGGTTCTCGACAAAGCCGCCCACCGGGTCGAAGGTGGGGCGGGGCGGCCGCGCCCCGTGTATCAATAATCAACTACAGAACGCATGAAACTCATCATCGCCATCATCAAACCCTTCAAGCTCGAGGAAGTGAAGGAGGCCCTCGCCGGAATCGGCGTGGAGGGCATGACCGTCACCGAGGTCAAGGGCTTCGGCCGTCAGAAGGGGCACACCGAGATTTACCGCGGCAGCGAATACACCGTCGATTTCCTGCCGAAGACGAAGCTGGAAATCGTCATCGCGGACGATCTGGTGCCGAAGGCGGTGGAGACCATCGCCGCCGGCGCCAAGACCGGCAAGATCGGCGACGGCAAGATCTTCGTGCTTCCGGTCGAGGACGTGGTTCGCATCCGCACCGGCGAGCGCGGCGAAGCCGCGGTCTGAGCGGCCGCCGTCCGACGTTCCGCACACGATTCAGCCCCGCTGTTCCGGCGGGGCTTTTTGTTTTTCACGGGAGAACAAACGCGCCCGCGTCCCTCAGCCCTGCTGGCGCATGAGGAAACGCAGAGTGCGTTGATGGGCGTTGAGGCCGACGTCTTCGGAAAGGTCGAGGAGCGTGTCGAGGAGCAGGGAGCAGGCTTCGTCGGCGCGTCCGGCGCGTTTGAGCGCCACGGCGAGGTAGGCGGCGAACTCGGCGTTTTCGGGAAATTGGACGCGGGCCCGTTCGAGTCCCGCGACGGCGTCGTCGGCGAGGCCGAGGCGAAGCTGGCAGGCGGCGCGGCCGGCGAGCGCGTTGGCCTGCTCGGCGGGGCTGGGCAGACCGAGGGCGAGGGCGCGTTCGTAGGCGTGGAGCGCGCCCGTGTCGTCGCCGCGCGAGGCCAGGGTGAAGGCGAGCTCGACCGCGATTTCGGGCGTGTGGGGAAAACGCGCGTCGAGCGCCTTGAGCGCGGGCAGCACATGGTCGGTTTGCCCGCCGTGACGGGCGCCGACGATCGCGTCGAGTTCGGTCTTCCAGGCTTCCATGCGCGCCAATCGCGCCGGCCTCGCGAAAATGTTCAATCCCGAAGGCGACGGCTTTCGATCCCGGTCGAGGAGCGGGGAAGTGTTTGGGGTTGGCGGACGTGAAGACCGACCGCGACGCTCAGCGCGCATACGCCTGGCGATACTCGGAGGCCGAGCGGCCGAAAAATTTGCGGAACGCGCGGCAGAAGCTCTCCGCGTTCGGATATCCGACCTCGGCGGCCACCGCCTTGATCGACTGATTGCCGGTGGCGAGGGCGTGTCCGGCGGCGCGCAGACGCTTTTGGATCAGGAACTGATGCGGGCTTTCGCCCAGGTGCACGCGAAAGAGCATGTGCAGATGCGAGACGCTCACGTCCGCGGCCCCGGCCACGTCCTGCAGGGAGAGCGGTTTCCCGTAGTTGCGGTTGATGAAATCCGTGGCGAGGCCGAGCTGCGGCGGGATCGCGAGCGAGCGCGCGAGCGAGCGCGAGCGTTCGAGCTCGAAAGCCAGGCGGGAGAGTATCAGGTTCCCCACTACGCCGCGGTCCATCGCCGCGTAGTGGAACGCGTGCAGCATCTCCTCCATGAAGGCGTGCATGGACTTGCGATCCTTCCACTGGAACACCCGCGGCCAGTCGGGGGGAAGCCCCTCCTTCCCGCAATCGAACCACAGGACGTAGCAGTGGTAGTAGCTTTCCGACGGCGAGTCCGAGACGGACTTCTGCCCGGCGCGATGGGAGAACACCGCGCCCTCGCCGTGGAGCACGGGCGGCGTCTCGAAGCCGTAGACCGAACCCTCCTGGATGATCTCGAACAACACTTCGCCGGCCGAGGCGGAGGTGGGCCTGCGCGAGCCGCCGGGCGGGCTCGCGTAGGTGGCCAGACGCTTCAGGCGGAGCGGTAGGTTTCGCCAGTGGTTCATAGGTTTAATCAATTCGCATCCGGAATCGGCTCTGCTATGGTGGAAACGATCAACCCCTCACGTAGCTTTTGACAAGCCACCCGCCCCCGACCTCTCCCATGATCCCTCAAATCACCGTTCAGCTCTACAGCGTTCGCGACCTCGCCAAGCAGGACTACGCCGGCACGATCCGCGCCATCGCCGAGACCGGCTTTGGCAACGTCGAACCGGCGGGTTATCCCGGCACCACCGCGCAGGAGGCGGCCAGGCTTTTCCGGGAGCTCGGTCTGAAGGCGCCGACCGCGCACATCGGTCTTCCCATCGGCGACAAGAAGAACGAGATCATCGAGGAGGCCCTGATGATGGGGCACAAGTATCTGATCACCGGCTGCCCGCCGAAGTTCAAGGAGCACTACACCTCGCTCGACAACGTGAAGGCGATGGCGGAGCTCTACTGCGAGGCCGCGGCCAACGTCGCCCCGCACGGCTTGCGGATCGGCTATCATAACCACGACTGGGATCTCGTCGTCGTCGAGGGCCGCCGCGCCCACGAGGTGTTTCTCGAAAACACCCCCGACACCGTGATCTACGAGGCCGACGTCTTCTGGGTCGCGCGCGCCGGGCTCGATCCCGCGGCGTTCATCCGGGAGATCGGCGCGCGCGGCAAGGTCCTCCACTTCAAGGACGGCATCGTCTCCAATCAGGCGACCTTCAAGGAGGCCGAGACGGAGAGCGGCAAGATCATGGTCAGCGACGCCGTTCCCTTCCGCCCCGCCGGCCAGGGCCAGGTCGACCTCGTCGCCGCGTCGAAGGCAGTCCTTCACGCCGAATATCTCGCCGTCGAACTCGACAGCTTCGAGGGCGACATGATGCAGGCCGTCAAGGAAAGCTACCGCTACCTCACCGCCAACCGGATCGCCCAAGGCGTCAAGTAAGGCCAACCCTTCCGGCGCGTCCGACCGCGACCGGTGTTTTTCGGACGGAACCGGCCCAACGGTCTGGCCTCCGGTCCGAAACGACTCTTCGCTCCCAACCTCCCCCCATGTCCCAAAAAATCGGTATCGGAATCATCGGCTGCGGCAACATCTCGCAGGCTTACTTCAACGGCGCCAAACTCTTCGAGGTGCTCAAGGTCGTGTCCTGCGCGGACCTCAAGACGGAGCTCGCCGAGGCGAAGGCCGCGGAGAACGGCGTCAAGGCCCAGACCGTGGACGAGCTTCTCGCCAACCCCGAGGTGCAGCTCGTCATCAACCTCACCATCCCCGCGGTCCACGCGCAGGTGAGCCTCGCCGCGCTCGAGGCGGGCAAACACGTGCACAGCGAGAAGCCGCTCGCGGTCACGCTCGAAGACGGCAAGAAGGTCATCGACACCGCGGCGGCCAAGGGGCTGCTCGTCGGTTGCGCGCCCGACACCTTCATGGGCGGCGGCCTCCAGACCTGCCGCAAGCTCGTCGACGACGGCTGGCTCGGCAAGGTGGTCGGCGGCACCGCGTTCATGATGAGCCGCGGTCCCGAGAGCTGGCACCCGAATCCGGCCTTCTTCTACGAGGTCGGCGCGGGTCCGATGTTCGACATGGGCCCGTATTACATCACCGCGCTCGTGCATCTGCTCGGCCCGGTGAAGCGCGTGAGCGCGATCACGACCAAGGCCTTCGAGAACCGTGTCGCCACCTGCAAGGAACAGTTCGGCCGCGTGCTGCCCGTCGAGATCCCGACGCACTACTCGGGCGCGCTCGAGTTCCACTCCGGCGCGGTGATCACCGCGACGATCTCCTTCGACGTCCACAAGCACGGTCACAGCCCGATCGAGCTCTACGGCACGGAAGGTTCGTTGAAGGTTCCGGATCCGAACACCTTCGGCGGCCCGATCGAGCTCTGGACGCCCGCCACGAAGGAGTGGCAGCAGCAGGCCTTCAGCCACCGCTACCTGATGAACTCGCGCAGCATCGGCGCGGCCGATCTCGCCTACGCGATCCTCAGCGGCGGCAAGCGCAAGCACCGCGCGAGCGGCGCGCTCGCCTACCACGCGCTCGAGGTCATGCACTCCTTCGAGAAGTCTTCCAAGACCGGCACCAGCGTCGAAATCGTCTCGCGCCCCGAGCAGCCCGAGGCGCTCCCGCTCGGCCTCATCGAAGGCCGTCTCTGACCGGCGCGTCCCGCGACCGGGTTCCGGACAAGTTCACGCGACCGCGGCACCGGCGCCGCGGTCGCTTTTTGTATCCAAAAACCGGATGCGATCGGAGCCGGCGTGAACGGCTGAAAAGAATGCGAGGAGATCGACGCCGGTATTCGCGATTCTCCGCGGCCGTGCCCCGCCCGTCGGGCGCCTAGCCGAAGACGGACCAGCCGGTCCGCTGGGTGAGGAGTTCGAGCGCGGCCGTGCCGAGGAGCGAGTTGCCGTTGGAGTCGAGACCGGGCGACCAGACGGTGATCACGGCTTTGCCGGGAACGATGGCGAGGATGCCGCCACCCACGCCGCTTTTGCCGGGCAGGCCCACGCGGTAGGCGAAGTCGCCCGCGCCGTCGTAGTGCCCGCAGGTCATCATGAGGGCGTTGATGCGGCGCGCGCGGCGCGCCGACACCACGTTGTATCCGGTGCGCGGATCGCGTCCGTTCGCGGCGAGGAATAGCCCGGCCTGCGCGAGCTGGCGGCAGCTCATCGCGACGGCGCATTGGTGGAAGTAGACGCCGAGCACCTTTTCGGGCGAGTGGCGGATGACGCCGAAGGAGCGCATGAAGTGCGCGAGCGCCAGGTTGCGGTGGCCGTGGGCCTGTTCGGAGCGCGCGACCTCGTGGTCGATGACGATCGATTCGTCCTGCGCGAGGAAACGCACGAAACGCAGGATTTCGCCGATGGCCTCGCGCGGTTTGTGTCCGCCGAGGATGACGTCGGTCACCGCGATCGCGCCGGCGTTGACGAAGGGGTTGCGCGGTTTGCCCTGCTCGTATTCGAGCTGCACGATGGAGTTGAAGGCGTTGCCGGAGGGTTCGCGGTCGACGCGATCCCAGAGGCGGTCGCCGATCTGGCCGAGCGCGAGCGTGAGCGTGAAGACCTTGGAGATGCTCTGGATGGAAAACGGCTCGTCGGCGTCGCCGGCGGCGGCGATGGGACCGGACAAAGGCGCGATCGCGATGCCGAACTTGTCCGGCGAGACCTTGGCCAGTTGCGGAATGTAGGTGGCGACGCGGCCGCGCTCGGTGCGCCCGCGCAGCTCCTGGTGGACCTTATCCACGATTTGTTGCAGCGACTCCATGCGCGGAGCCAAAGACGACGCGGCGCCGGATTCCAGTTCACTGTGTCGACCGGGACGAACATCCCGGGACGGCGGGGCTCAGACGCCCTCCGCCTCGAGGAATTCGCGAAGGCCTTTTTCGGGGCCGAAAAGGACGAGCACGTCGCTTTCGTTGAAAGGTTCGTCGAGCGCGGGCGTTCCGAGCGTGCGGTAGGGGATCGGCGCGTCGGGGTCGGTCTTGAGGAGGCCGCCGAGGAACGGCTTCTCGGGCCGTTTGATCGTGACGAGACGGACCTGGTGCCGGCGGAAAAGATCGGTGCAGGAGGAGATGCTCTGGCCGACGAGCGGGGGAGGCACGGCGGCCTCGATGAGAGCGTGGCCGCTGCCCAGGTCGATGCCCTCGATCGCGCCACGCATGAGCAGGGAGTGCGCGAGGCCGCGGGCGGCGAACTCCTCGGGCACGACGAGTCGCTCGACCTTGAGCAGACGCAGCAGACGGGCGTGCATGGGCGAGAGGACGCGGCAGACCAGACGGGGCACGCCGAGCTCGCGGGCGCGCATGGTGAACGCCATCGAGGCCTCGAAGTCGTCGCCGATCGCGATGACGACGGCGTCGAGTTCGGAGATAGGAAAACGCGTGAGCGCGGTGGTGTCGGCGAAGTCGATCACCGCGGCGACGGTGACCTCGTCCTTGATGGCGGCGACGTTTTCATCCTTCCGGTCGAGCGCGACGACTTCGGCGCCGAGCTGGTTGAGGTGGAGGGCGAGATTACGGCCGAAGACGCCGAGGCCGACGATGAGGCATTTCATGGCGAAGGAGGAAGGGGCTCAGGAGAGAATGATGTTCGTTTCCGGATAGATGAGCGCGGAGGCGGGGCGGCGCCGCATGAAGGAGGCGAGGAAGGTCAGCACGCCCACGCGGCCGACGAGCATGGCGCAGGCGACGACGAGCTTGGCGGGATCGCCCAATTGAGGGGTGATGCCGCGAGTGAGTCCCGCCGTGCCGATCGCGCTCACCGCCTCGAAGGCCAGGGCGTCGGGCGGCAGTTCGGGGTGCAGCATGCAGAGCGAGATCGTCACGACGGTGGTGAAGCCGATCGCGACGAAGAGGATGGAGAGGGCGCGATCGATGAGCTCGCGGGGGAGCCGGCGGCCGAACGCCTCGATGTCGCGCCGCCCGAGAAGGACGCGGCGGAGGGAGAGGATGGCGAGGGCGAGGGTGGAGGTCTTGATGCCGCCGGCGGTGGAGGCGGGGCTGCCTCCGACGAACATGAGAAACATGAGCAACGCCCCGCTGGCGGGGAGGAGGGCGTCGACCGGCGTGACGTTGAAGCCCGCGGTGCGGGCGGTGACGGAGTAGAAAAGCGCGGTGAACCAGCGCGAGCCGGTCCCGGCGTCGGCGACGTCGCGTTGGGTGGCGAACTCGGTGACCCAGAAGGCGATCGCGCCTCCGACGAGGAGCAGGGCGGTGGTGACCAGGACGAGACGGCTGTTGGTGGTGAGGCGCGGCGGCATGGCGACGCGCCGGCCGAAGCGATGGAGGACGCGGCCGACGAGGTGGTCGCGGAAGTTTTTCACCACGGGGAAACCCAGCCCGCCGAGCACGATCAGGATCATGACGACGGAGAGGAGCCCGCGTTGCGAGGCGATGCGCGGATCGGCGAGGCCGTCGGGCAGGGTGGAGAAACCGGCGTTGCAGAAGGCGGAAACGGCGTGAAAGAGGGAGAAAAAGGCGAGGTGTTCGGGCGCGTCCGGCCTGCCGTGCAACGAGAAGTAGATGAGGCCGGCGCCGAGCAGCTCCACGCCGAGCGTGAAGGCGACGATGATGGTGAGCACGGCGCCGACATGGCCGAGGTTTTCTTCGCTGAGGAGATCCTGCAGGCCGATGCGGTTGCGCAGGGAGATGCCTCCGCTGACGAAGTAGGCGAAGAAGTAGGTCAGGGTCATCACGCCGAGGCCTCCGAGCTGGACGAGCCCCAGCAAGATCCACTGTCCGTGGAGGGTGAGGCCGGAGGAGATGTCGAGCGGGGTCAGTCCGGTGATGCAGGAGGCGCTGGTGGCGAGGAAGATCGCGTCGACCCAGGAGATGCCGGCCCGGGTGGCGTTGGGCAGTTTCAGAAGCAGGGTGCCGATCGCGATGAGGAGGGCGAAGCTGAGGATGAACACCATCCCGGGCGAGAGCGACCGGCCGCTCAGCCAGCTGTTGCCGCGGATGGCGCGCAACCCGACGAAGGCGAGGAGCGTGAGCTGGGTCCCGGCGAGGTAGAACAACCCGAGGGTGGCCGGGGCGAACTCGGTGCCAAGGCCTTGAAGCCAGGCGAGAATGGAACGGCTGAAGGTGAGCTCGAGGCCGATGGCGACGGCGAGGAGCGCCTCGATCCGGCGGCTGCGGAGGAGGGCGAGCCGGCGGGGGGCGAGCGCGAAGCGCAGCGCCTCCTGGATGACAAACACGGTGAGAATGCCGCGGGTGGAGGCGGCGACCGCCTCGCGCGTGTCGTCCGAAAGAGGGACGCCCAGCACGAGGACGAGGAGCCCGAGCGTGAGCAAGCCGCAGAACAGCACCGTGAGGTTCAGCAGGCGCGCGACACGTTCGTAGGTGGTATCGGAGAGATGGAGCGGCAAGGGACGGAAGGCGAGGCGAACGGTGGGTGGGAAAAGCGAACGCCGTCATTTGTGCGCCACCGACCGGTGGATGGAAGAGCGAACCGTGGGCCTTGCGACCGGGCGAGGTGCGGCCGGTTCTGCTTTGGCGAGTTTACTTCATGCCCGCGCAACCGAAGGGGGGCGCAAGATTTTCACTGCGGAAACTGGCGGCGGAGCTGGCCGAATTTGCGGGGGCCCTCGTTGAAGCCCTCGATTCCGGCCTTGGCGAAAAGGAGTCCGCCGGGGCGGGTCAGGGCAGGAGGCGGCGGATGAGGACTTCGGCGTAGAGGCGGTGGCCGAAGTCGTTGGGATGGTTTACGCCGTTGCCGGTGAGGGAGTGGAAACCTTTGCGCGAAACGAGGTGGTCCCACGGCGTGAGCACGTCGCAGAAGGCGACGCCTTCGGCTTCGAGCGACTCCAGCTCCTCGTGGTAGGCGCGGTGAAGCCCGGGGCGCGCGAGGTGCCAGACGGGATTGGCGTTCATGCCGCTGACGACCGCGCATTCGACGTCGGGGTTGGTCTCTCGGACGATCGCGATCATCCGGCGGATGTTTTCTTTGTATTTATCCTGTGGATACCGTCCGGAGGCGTCGTTCATGCCGAAGGCCACGATGAAGAGATCGGGCCGCAGGGCGGCGCCCTCGGGTGCCTGCTCCACGCCCCAGGGCGTGCTTTTGCCGCCTTTGGCGAGATTGTGGAGCGTCACCTTGCCGGCGGCGCGGGAACGGAGGTGCTCGACGAAGCGGACGATGTAGGGCGGATGCGCGACGGCGTTGGCGCCGGCGGAGATGCTGTCTCCGAGGAGGACGACGGTGATCTGGCGGCCCTCGTCGGCCAGTCGGGCGAGGCGTGGCAGGCCGCCGCGCGGCGGCGGGGCGGGGTGTTCGGGCGGAGTCCAGCGCTCGTCGGTCTCGTAGTCGACACGGAGCTGGAGGTCGTGGAAGTAGCGGCCTTCGGAAAAGAGGAGGTGGCGGACGCCGTCCACATGGCGGCCGATTGAGCGCGCGGTCTTCTCGGCGGGGAAGAGTCCGGATTCGTCCGGGGCGGGGACGGCGGCGCTTCCCGTGTAGACGAGTTTGCGCCCTTCTATCCGGAAATCCCCGGGCGTGAGCTGGTGCGTGGTATCGGACGACTGGATACGGACGAGCCTGGCGGGCGCGAAAAGAAGCTCGGCCTCGGGCGGGGCGTCGGGCGCGGGGCGGGTGAGGAGGACGGGCTCCTCGCGACGCAGGGGAAACTCCTCCCAGAGGGAAGCCGGCGCGGCTTTCGTGGTGACGACGGCGAAGACGGCCGCGGCGGCGAGGGCGAGCGGTTTCACCGAGGGCGGACGAGTTTGATCAACTGCGGGTAGTCGCGGATCTCCAGGCCGCGGACCTCGACTCCGGTGGCGGTGCGGGCGGGACGCAGCTGCTCGGGATCGCGGCGGTTCACGAACTGGGAATCGATCAGCTCGACGATCTCGTTTTTCGGACGTTTGGCGGGCATCGCCATCAGATCGATGAGCAGGGGGGCTTCCCAACCGGACTCCTGGAGGCGGAGCGTGGCGGGATAGCGGGCGTGCAGGTCGTCGGAGACTTCGGCGGACCAGAAGAAGACGAGCAGTTCGTCGAAGCCGGCGTGTTGCTTGCGGTAGCAATGGGCGACGAGTTCGCCCTTCGGCTTGGCCGCGGTGTCGGGCGTGAGCGTCAGACGGACGGTGTCGTCGGGCTGGTAGGAGTGGTCGAGGACGGCGTGCAGGTTTTGCGAGGCATACCAGGCGGGCTTCGGCTGAAGGTCGTTGGTGAGCAGATTGTAGGAGCCCTGGATGTCGTAGTAGTTTTCGCCGATGGGGCGGTAGAAGGCGAACTGAGTGCGCGGGTGGACGCCGAGGCGGAAGTCGAGGAGGGCGCGGCGCAGCTCGTATTTGGCGCCGATGACCCAGGTGATCTCCTGTTCGCCGCGGCCGTTGATGAGGGTGGGCATGCCGTCCTCGGTGGCGGCGAGCGGGATGGTTTTTCCGCCGGAGCGGCGGGCGAGGCGGCCGCGGAGGTCGGCGATCTGTTTCTCGTAGGTGCCCCAAGTTTGCCAGGGGTGAAACTCGGACGCGTGTTCGGGGATGTTGTCGCGGGTCGCGGGCTGTCGGTAGGGGTGGAAGGTGAAGATGTCGATGTGGTCGAGCAGTCCGGCGTCGAGGGCGCGCGGCAGCCAGGGGAGCGGATGGGGGGCGAGGCACTGGAGCATGGCGGTGCCGGGCGCGAGGATGAGGGCGTCGGGCTGTTCCTCGCGGATGATGCGCGCGATGAAGGCGACCAGCTTCACGTAGTCCTCGGGCTGGAGAATGGGCTGGGCGTTGCCGATGTTGGGCTCGTTCCAGATCTGCCAATGGCGGGCGTAGGGCTTGAGCTGGCGGACGACGTGGCGGGTGAACACCTGCGCGCGGCGCATGTCGTCGGAGTTCTCGTCGAGCGAGACTTTCGACGGACCGTTCCACGGGGTCCATCGGATGGGGTCGATGCGCATGATGAGGCCGATGTCCGCCCGGCGAAGCGCTTCGGCGTAGGTGAAGCAACGGGCGGGCAGGGTGGCGAAACGGGCGTCGACCTGCTCGACGGGCAGGCTTTCGGCGGCGCCGATGGTGAGGTATTCGACAACCCACTTGTAGCCGGCGTCCGCGAGGAGCCCGGGCGCCTTGCGGATGTAGTCGGCGTTGCCGCCTTCCTGCATGATGGTGGTGTGGGTGCCGAAGGGGCTTTCGGCGATGTCGGCCGAACGGCGCGGCGTGCCGAGCAGGATGTGCCGGCGGATCTCGGCGGGGAGTTCCGAGAAGGTGCGGGGCGGCGTCGCGGTGCCCGCCGCCGGGAGGGGCGATAACGAAACGATCATCGAAACGAGGGAAAGGACGGCGGAGGCCGTGAGACGCTTCATGGCGAGGGAGAGGCGGAGCATGGGGTGGCCGGACGAAACCCGGTCACTCGACGAAGGGCTGCCACCAGGTGCTGACGTGGGCGAGGGACTCGGAGTCGGAGGCGACGTGGCCGTCGGCGAAGAGGTGGTTCGATTTGGTGCCGTGCGTATGGGTGGAGTAGGGCGGGATGAAGGGTGCCTTGCCCTGGCCCCCGTAGGAATAGCCGGAGGGCGGCCATTCGCAGTGGGTGTGGGCCTCGTAGACCAGGACCTTGCGCGCGGGGTTGCGGATGGCGTCGGCGCGCACGGCGGTGTTCGCGGGGCGTTCCACGATGTAGTAGTTGGCGCGATAGCTGAACGAGCCGGGCTGCTCGGTGTGGTTGGGGCAATGCATGAAGGTGTTGAGCGCCGCATTGGCGCCGGCCTGCATGCGTTGCCAGCCGGCGTAGGGGCCGACCTTTTCCCACCAGGTGGTGCCGTCCGGGTATACGACGCCGGCGACCTGCCGCGGATAGGTGTATTTGTTGTCCGCCAGATACATTTGGAACGCGACGCCCACCTGGCGCAGGTTGCTGAGGCAGGTGGTGGAGTAGGCCGACTGCCGGACCTTGCCGACCACGGGGACGAGGATGGCGGCGAGGATGCCGATGATCGCGATGACCGTCAGGAGCTCGATGAGGGTGAAGGCGCGCGCCGGTCGGGCGGGGAGGAGGGATGGAGCGGACATGGGGCCGGGGGAAGCGGTGTATCGAACCGGCGAATACACGCGAGGGGGTGTTCGCCGGCGGCGGGGGATGGGACGCGTTTGTCAGGCGCGAGGGGAGCGCGAACGCGATCTGCGGCAGGCCGCCAGCAAGAGGCCGCCCACGCCGAGAAGGGAACCGTAGGAAGCCGGTTCGGGAATGTTGGAGGCCGTGGTGACGGAGATGTAGGAGTTGGGATTGAAACCGCCGGCGGTCGGGCTGCTCCAGATCTGGAAGTAGCCGGAGTCGCCCTCGATGGGGCCCTCGATGCTGACGCCGCGGATGAAAAGGGCCGAGATGCTGTTGCCGGGCAGGTTGTCGACGGTGAGGACCTGGTTGTTCAGATACAGCGGCGAGGCGTCGCCGCCCAGGAGGTTTTCCCGGCTGAAGAAGGTGGTCCAGTTCGAGCCGTCGGTGCTGTATTGCCATTCGAACTTGTCGTCGCCGGCGGGCGCGGCCGCGCCGTTGAGAACGACCTGGCGGACGCCCCAGGTGAAGCTGGTGATGGTCCGATCGCTCGGGACCTCGATGCGCCAGACCACGTAGGCCGACGGCCCGAGCGAGTTGGAGCGTCCGAGGATGGCGCTGGTGGCCTGGTTGATGCCGAAGGTTTCCCAGACCTCCGTGTCGGAGTCGCTGTTCGTGGGATGATGGATGGCCCACTGTTTGGTGCCGCTGCCGGAGACGAGATCGTCGGCGGTGAAGACGATGCTCTTGCCGGTTTGGATGACTCCGGCGAAAGCGGCGGGAACGAGCAGGGTGGAGAGGAGGACGGATGCGCGAGTTTTCATGCTGGGTTGGGGTTGAGGTTGGACAAGGGGGCCGAGACGGGGACGGGCTCCGCGGAGTGGAACACGAGATCGCGGACGTTGCCGTGCGCGGTGAAACAGAGCGGGGAGGACGGCGAAGTCGGCCGCGGGTTCACGCGGATGTTTTCGAGGTGGATGCCTTGGACCTGCAAGGCGTCGTCGCCCGAGCCGATCCGGATGCGCGGCGGCGGCGATTCCGGGCCGGTGTAGCGGATGTTTTTCAGCACGATGTCGCAGAAGCGGACGCGACGCTCGGCGTTCACCTGCGTGTCGGGGAAATATTTCCGCCAGGCTTCGCCGGGGTCCTCCAGGTTGGCGCAGAAGAGATCGGGGACGTGGGGGACGCCCGGCGGGTTTTGCGGATAGACGTGCGCGTCGTCGATCTGCTCGAGCGGAGGAAGGGCGTCGGCGCGGGCCTCGATGGAAATGTTCTCGAAGCGGATGTTGGAAACGGTGGTGTCGGGCGCGCCCCACCAGGAGAAGACGTCGAGGGCGATGTGCGTGGCGCGGACGATGTGGATGTCCTCGTAGACGACGTCGGAGATGCGGGCGTTTTTGGCGCCGGTCCAGACCTCGAGGGCGCGGCCCCAGTCGCACCAGAGGACGCAGCGGGCGACGTGGAGGTCGTGCAGCGGGGTGTTCTCGCCGAGCATGTGCGTGCCGCGGGCGATGACGCAGTCGTCGAAGGAGCGTATGAAACAGTCGGATACGCGGACGTGGCTGGAGGAGCAGATGTTGATGCCGTCGGCGTTGTAGCGCCACTGGCCGACGATCTTGACGTTGCGGATGACGACGCGCCGGCAGCCGTTGCGGATGTTGACGGACCAGAGCGGGGAGTCGCGGAGGATGACGCCGTCGATCAGGAGGTCGTCGCTGTCGATCGCGGTGATGTTGCCCGTGTAGTTGAGGTTCTCGCGCGGGATGCCGAGGGCGAGCCCGCGGGCGAAGAGTTCGCCGCCGGGTTTGTTTTCGTCGGCCTCCTGCCCGCGGAGAAAGGGGCCGCCGTCGAGGATGCCGCGGCCCACGACGCGCACGTGGTCGGCGTGGTGCACGAGAATGGCGCCATAGACGACGGCGCCCTCGGCGAGGTGCACGGTCTGGCCGGAACGGGGGAGGATGAGGCCCGCGTGGTGGACGCCGGGGCCGAAGTGGATGAGGTCGGGCGAATCCGTCTCCGGCAGTTCGTAATCGGAGGGCGGGTTGGCGAATACGTGCAGGGCGTGGTGCTGGCCTCCGATCTCGACGGTGAAGTGGCGGGGGCGGTCGAGCACGACGGAGAGGGCGCGCGACGTGTGGTCGATCTGGGGGATGAGGGCGTATTCGGCGGGGCGAAGAGTGACCGAGGCGGCGGAGAAGTCGGCGGCGCGGGGATGTCCGGGCAGGATCGTGATGTGGAGCGTGACCGGGCGGGAGAAGTCGGCGTCGAAGGAGACGAAGGAGGCGAGCTCGGTCTGGTCGATCGGGCGCTGGTGGCCGGGCCACACGCGGTTGAAGGGCACGGCGGATACGCGGGCCTGATGGACGGGGATGGGGTGTCCGTCGACCTTCACCGCGAAGTGCGTCGAGAGGCCGAGCTCGGGGCCGACGGGGGCGCCGATGGGACGGGCGGCGACGTTCGGCTCCGACGACTGCGGGGCGGGTGCGGGGGATGGGGCGGTGCTCACGATCACGGGGCATCCAAGGGGACGGAGGCGCGGTGCCGCGGACAACGGGATAGAGTGTCTGATTTCCGACAAAACTTGTGTTTGGTGAACATTTCTCCAACGCCTTTCACCTATGACGGAGCGACTCTTGCTTTCGCCTGAAGAATGGCAGGGGTGCGGTCTGCGGTTGCTGCGTCTTCGGCGCGGACCTCCGACGGAGGAGGGGCGTCACATGGAGTGTTCGGCGTCGGACCTGACGGCCTGGTGTCTGGAGGCGGGCCGGGTGAAGGTGCGTTACCCCCGCGTCACTTTCGAGGCGAAGGCGGGCAACTGGCTTTTTTTGCCGACGGGATTCCGGCGTCAGGATTTTTCCGACGACGCCCGGTTGATGTCGTTGGCCTTTTGGGCCTACTGGCCGGACAGCCAGCGACCGATCTTCGATTTGCGCCCCGGGGTCTTGTTGGAACAACACGCAGGGTTGGCGGCGGTCATGGACGCGGTGCCGGCGGCGGAGTGGCGGGCGGCCGGGCGGGAGCAGGGAGAATACGAGTGGCACTTTCGCGGGCGTCGGCGCGACTTTGAGGACACGGTGGCGATGGACGGCTGGTTCCGGAGCTGGCTGGTCGCCGCGGTCGCGGCCTGGCGGGAGGTGTTGCCCGATCTGGAGACGCCGCGCGACGTGGATCCGCGGGTGGAGGAGACGCGCCGACTGCTGGCGGCCTTGCCGATCCATTTGCCGACGGTGGACGTGGAGGAGATCGCACGTGAAATCGGAATGAGCGCGGGGCATCTGAACCGGCTTTTCGTTCACCACTATCACCAGACGCTGCACGGCTTTCACGAGCGGCGGCGTCTGCAGTTTGCGCGGCGAGGGCTGCTGGCGCCGGGCGCGCGGATCAAGAACGTGGCGCACGAGCTGGGTTTCCTCGACCTGTCGAAATTTTCGTCCTGGTTTCGACGTTTGGAACAGGTGTCGCCGCGCGAATACCGGCGGCGCTTGCAGAGCGAGGTCTGACCGGGCGCGAAAACGCGGGCATGAAAAAAGCCATCGTCGCGGAGGGCGAACGATGGCTTCGGAAGGAGGGGATCCGGGGATGCGCGGCTCAGACCGTGTAGGTCTTGAGCGAGGAAATATCCCACTCGGGTTGGCCGCATTCGCGGGCGACCTCGTTGAAGGCCTCGACCTCGGCCTTGGTGAAGAGGAGGCCGCCGGCGGCCGCGGTGGCTTTGGCGAAGTTGGCCTCGATCTGGCCGGGGATGATCGCGCCGTCGTTGCCGTGGCCGAGGACGTCGGCGAGGACGGCTTTGATGTTCTCGGTTTGATTGCGCCCTTTGGCGAAGAGGCCGGCGTTGAGCGCCTCGGGGTGGATGACCTGGAAGAAGAAGGCGCAGGTGCCCTTTTCGCCTTCGCCGACCTGGTCCCAACGGTTGCGGATGGTGGGCAGGGAGCCGCCGATGAAGGCGCCGACGACCTCGTTGAGGAGCGAGAGGCCGTAGCCCTTGTGCGCGCCGAAGGGGAGGAGGGCGGCGACTTCGTCGGGGTTGGTGGTGGGCTTGCCGTCCTTGTCCACGGCGGCCATCGGGGGGAGCTGTTTGCCTTCACGCTTGAGCTGCTGCACGCGGCCCATGGCGATGACGGAGGTGGCCCAGTCGATGACCATCGGGAAGCCGATCGCGTCGGTCGTGGGGAAGCCCCAGGAGTGCGGGTTGGTGCCGAGGGTCGGGTATTTGCCGCCGAAGGGAACGACCTCGGCGAGGGCGGCGGTGCAGTTGGTGTAGGCGATGTAGCCGCGGCGGGCGGCGTCCATCACGTAGCCTGCCCCCCAGAGGTAGTGGAAGGCGTTGTCGACGGAGACGGTGCCGACGCCGTATTGGTCGGCGAGGCGGATGGCCTCGTCGATCGCGCGGTAGGCGGTCGCCTGGCCGAGCTTTTTGTTGGCGTTCCAGATCTTGGCGGCGGGGAAGCGCGAGGGGCGCTCCTCGATCTGCGCGCCGGGCACGCAGCCCTTCGAGCCGGAGCCGAAGAGGTGGTCGAGGTGGAGGGCCTTCAGGCCGTTGTGGGTGCGGACGCCGTGGCGCGAGGCCTCGGCGCAGAAGCGCGCGCCCTCGGCGGCCTCGTCGGCTAGGTATCCGCGGTGTTGATACGCGGCGGCGACGAGGGCGTTGTGCTGTTGCTCGGGGACGACGAAATAAGTCTCGGGCATGGGAGGAGTTGTTCGAGGACGGGAGGGCGGCGCGGATCAGACGACCTTCTTGACCGGCACCTCGGGGTTGACCTGGGCGAGGGGTTTTTCGCCGTTCATCGCGAGGATGAGGTTCTTGACCGCGGCGGTGGCCTGGCGGACGACGCTCTCGTAGGTGCGGGAGCCGACGTGCGGGGTGCAGACGACGTTGGGCAGCTTGAGCAGCGGATGGTCGGGCACGGGGGGTTCGGAATCGAGCACGTCGGTGCCGTAGCCGCCCACCTGTCCGGATTTGAGGGCCTCGACCATGTCGGCGGTGTGGACGATCTCGCCGCGGGCGCAGTTGAGGATGATGACGCCCTTCTTCATTTTCGCGAAGGACTTCGCGCTGATCATGTCGCGCGTCTCGGGCGTGAGGTTGGTGTGGAGCGAGATGTAGTCGGAGGCGGCGTAGATCTCGTCGAGGGTGGTGGCGCGCTTCACCTGGTGGGCGGCGGCGAACTGCTCGTCCCAGTAGACGTCGTAGGCGACGACGTTCATGCCGAAGGCGCGGGCGCGGACGGCGACCTCCTTGCCGATGCGACCGAGGCCGATGATGCCGATGGTCTTGTCGAGGAGCTCGTGGCCGGTCTTGCGTTTCCAGGTGTTGGCCCGGGTGGAGTCGGTGTGGAAGAGGAGGTTCTTCTCGAGGGCGAGAAGGAGGAGGAATGTGTGCTCGGCGACGGTGGTGTGGTTGACGCCGGGGGTGAAGAGGAGGGGGATGCCGAACTCGGTGCAGGACTTCACGTCGATCTTGTCGACGCCGATGCCGTATTTGCTGATGACCTTGAGCCGGGGGAGGGCTTTTTCGAGGACGGCGCGGGTGATCATGTCGTCGCCGCAGATGTAGCCGTCGAATTCGCCGACGAGGGCGAGGGTGTCGGCCTCGCTGAGCGGGCCGCGGGCGGTGACGATTTCCCAGCCCGTGTCGGCGAGCATCTGGTGATGGGCGCCGGGAGTGTCTTGAAACGAGGTGGTCGTGAGGAGGATACGGGGAACGGACATGGAGAGAGAAGTGAGGGGGCGAATCTGAAACAGGATGGTGGAGGAGACGAGCGGGGAAGCTCTGAGAAGGTTTGCAGGCGTTTCTTGAGGCCCGCGAGGCCCGCCGGAGTGCGTAACAGGCAGGTCACGCTCCCCGGGGGGGGCGGTGCTCAGGCGCGGGCGAGTTCGGCGTGCGGCGCGGCGGCGAAGGACTCGGCGGCGCGGAGTCCGAGCATGAGGCCGCGGAGTTCGGCGAGTCCGCGCATGCGGCCGATGCAGCTGTAGCCGGGGGTGTCGGGCTGCGGCTTGTGGAGGTCGTCCATCATGGTGTGGCCGTGATCGGGGCGGAAGGGCAGCTGCCAATCCTCGCGGCCTTCGGCACGGCGGCGGTCCTGTTCGTCGAGGAGGGCGCGGACAACGGCGGGCATGTCGACGGAGCCGGCGAGGTGGTCGGCCTCGTAGAAGACGCCGCCGGGCAGGCGCTGCGTGCTGCGAAGGTGGACGGCGTGGATGCGCGGGCCGAAGCGGCGGACCATGGCGGGCAGGTCGTTGTCGGCGCGGACGCTGAAGGAGCCGGCGCAGAAACAGAGGCCGTTGGCGGGCGAGTCGACGGCGGCGAAGAGTTTTTCCACGTCGTCGGCGGTGCTGAGGATGCGCGGCAGTCCGAGGATGGGGAAGGGCGGATCGTCGGGGTGGATGGCGAGGCGAACGCCGACCTCTTCGGCGACGGGGACGACGTGTTCGAGGAAGCGGCGCAGGTTGGCGCGCAGGCAGGCTTCGCCGAGGTCGGCGTAGCGGGCGAGCATGAGGCGCAGATCGTCGAGGGAGAGGCCGAGCTTGCAGCCGGGGAAGACGTCGGTGAGCCCGGCGATGAACTCGTCGCGCTCGGCTGGGGTGAGTGCGCACCAGAAATCCTCGGCGGCGTCGAGTTGACCGGCGGTGTAGTCGTCGTCGGCTCGGGGACGCTTGAGGGCGTAGAGTTCGAAGGCGGCGAATTTCACCGGATCGAAGAGCAGGCACTCGGAGCCGTCGGGGAGCTTGTGACGGAGGTCGGTGCGGACCCAGTCGAGCACCGGCATGAAATTGTAGACGACGGTGCGCACACCCTCGGCGGCGAGGTTGCGCAGGGTTTGCGCGTAGGCTTCGAGACGGGCGGCGACGGAGCCGGACCCGGTCTTGATGTCCTCGTGCACGGGCACGGATTCGACGGCGCTCCAGCGGAGGCCGGCGGCGTGAAGCTTGGCGACGCGAGCGTGGATGGCTTCGCGCGGCCAGACCTCGCCGTAGGGGATCTGGTGCAGCGAGGTGAAGACCGAGGCGGCGCCGGCCTGCCGGATATAGGCCAGCGGCATGGGGTCGCCGGGTCCATACCAGCGGAAGGATTCTTCGAGAACAGGAAGGGTGTGTTTGCCCATGTGGTGAGTGGGTTCGGCACACACCTTCTGCATTAGGAAAATTTCTACTATGTATCCATTGGGAGAAGTTTTTCACGTGGGCGAAAAACGGCCGTGAAGAGGGCGTGGTGGCGGTCTCCGGATTTCTTCCGAAACCATCGCGCAATGCGTTGACAGCGATAGAGCGCCGCGGTGCTTACGGGGCGTGTTCGCCCACTGGCTTAAATTCCTGCGCGCGCTGATCGGCGCCTGCGCCCTGATGTTGTTCATCGGGGGCGGATTTTTTGTCGGCGCGGAGCCCGTGCGCGGCGAGGGCGGCGAGTCCGCCTGGGGTTCGCGCAAAGGCGCGAAGCCGGCGATCGTGGGTGTGGTGCGGGGCGTCTGGTCCTGCCCGCTCGCGGCGGCGGCGAAGACGGTGGGCGGGCGCGTTTCGGCGCTGACGCCGGTCGAGTTGTTTTTGGCGTGGAGCGTGAAACCGCGGAGCGGCGCGTCGGCGCATGGCTGGCGGCGGGAGCCGGAACGAGAACCGGGCGGGCGAGTGCGGCCCGGCGTGGTGCGTTTGTTGATTTAAGCAACGCGTGACGCGGCGGCCGTAGTCGGCCCCGGACAAGTGGCGGCGTTCGTCGGAAGGACGGACGTCGGTTGGTTTTTAGGACTCGCAAGGCGTCGGCGTGGACCGACGCGACGCACAACTCGAATTTTCAGGCAAAGGAATCGGAACCCCATGCACGACATCTCTCTCATCACGACCATCGCGTTCGGATTTACGGCCGCGCTCTTTTTCGGAATTCTGGCCAAACGCTGCGGCCTCTCGCCCATCGTCGGCTATCTGCTCGCGGGCATCGCGGCCGGGCCGCACACGCCGGGCTTCGTGGGCAACCTCGCGATCGCGGGGCAGCTCGCGGAGATCGGCGTCATTTTGCTGATGTTCGGCGTCGGCCTGCATTTTCACCTGAAGGATCTGCTCGCGGTGCGTTCGGTCGCGATCCCCGGCGCGCTCGGTCAGAGCGCGGTGGCGACGGTGGCGAGCATGGCGGTGGCGCACGCGATGGGCTGGACCTGGATGGCCGGCGCGGTGCTCGGCATGGCGACGGCGGTGGCGAGCACGGTGGTGCTGCTGCGCGTGTTGATGGACAACAACTGCCTCGAAACGCCCTCGGGTCACGTGGCGGTGGGCTGGCTCATCGTGGAGGATATTTTGACCGTGCTCGTGCTCGTGGTGCTGCCCGCGCTGGCGGCGGCCGGCATCGGTGGCGGCGAAGTGCAGGCGGGGGCCGGTTCGCTCAGCGGCGTGTTGATGGCGGGCAGCGTGGCGGTGGGCAAATTGCTCGGCCTCGGCGCGGTGGTGGCGGTGGTCGGCTCGCGCGTGGTGCCCTGGATGTTGCTGCGCGTGGCGCGTCTGCGCTCGCCGGAGCTGTTCACGCTCGCGGTTCTGGTGATGTCGATCGCGGTGGCGACGGCGGCCTACGCGGTCTTCGGCGCGTCGATGGCGCTCGGCGCCTTCCTCGCCGGCATGCTCGTGGGCCAGTCGAAATTCAGCACGCAGGCCGGCTCGGAGATGCTGCCGCTGCGCGACGCCTTCGCGGTGTTGTTCTTCGTGTCGGTGGGCATGCTCTTCGATTACCGCGTGCTGCTGGAGAACCCGATGATGACGATCGGCGTGGTGGCGGTGGTGTTGGTCGCGAAGCCGCTGATCGCCTTCGTGATCGTGATCGCGCTCCGGCACACCTTGAAGACGGCGCTGACGGTGGCGGCCGGTCTCGCGCAGATCGGCGAGTTCTCGTTCATTTTGGCCGAGACGGCGAAGAGCCTGAAGCTGATGCCGGGCGAAGGTCACGCGGTGCTGGTGGCGGCGGCGATCGTTTCGATCAGCATCAATCCCTTCCTCTTCCGCGGCATGCTCGCGCTGGAGCCGGTGCTCGAACGCAGCGCGCTGTGGCGGCGTTTCTTCGCGGGACGCCTCGCCGCGCACGGCAGCGAACTCAGCCAGCACGCGCATCCGGAGACGGGCGTAGATACCGTCGTGATCGGCTTCGGTCCGGTGGGGCGCACGGTGACGGAGTTGCTGGAGAGCGCGGGCGTGCAGCCGCTCATCATCGAGATGAACGTGGACACGGTCGCGGAGCTGAAAAAGCAGGGCCGGCGCGCGCTCTATGGCGACGCCACGCGGCGCGATCTGCTCGAGCAGGCGGGCCTGCGCAAGGCGAGCAGCCTGATCATCACGCTGCCGGACCCGGCGGTGCGGATCGGCGTGATCGGCGCGGCGCACGAGCTCAATCCCGACCTGAAGATCATCACGCGTGCTCGCTACCTGGCCGAGCACGATTCGCTGCGCGCCGCGGGCGCCGCGGTGGTGTGCTGCGACGAGGCCGGCGCGGCGACCGGGCTGACGCGCGCCTTGCTCGGTGAGCTCGGACGTCCGCAGGAGGAGATCGACCGCCACGTGCGCGAGCTGCGCGCGGGGTGGGGCGACTCGGGGGCGCGTTGAGGCGCGACGCGGAAACGGATATCGGAATTGCCCACTAAAGAAGCCTGCCAATGGGCGGCTTCTTGGAGTTTGCAGCCGCGGCCTTTGGGGCCGCGGCTTTTTGTTTTCGATGGGCGGCCAATGGCCGCGAGTTTGATGCGATATCGCAGCTCGGAGGACTGCGAACCTTGTAGGCTAGGCCGCCGGCCTGGCTGCCCGACCAGCGGTCGGGCCTACATTGATACGTGGTATGAGGTGGGCGTAGTGTGATGGGAATAGTGAGACGTTGCACGTGATGGCGGATGGGTTGAAGGTGGGCCTCCCATGTCGAAGAAGGTTTCCGCCCGCGTGTTGGCCTCGGCCACCGAAGTGTTGCGTCGCAAGCTCGGCGCGAAGGTCGTGCTCACGCACGAGGCCGCGTTGGAGGCGGCGTCGTATGATTCGAGCCGCATCTCGGTGCGGCCGGCGGCGGTGATTCGTCCGACGAAGCGCGCGCAGATCGGCCCGGTGCTCGAGCTGGCCAACAAGCACGGCATCCCGGTGACGCCTCGCGGTCGCGGCACGACGCTCATGGGCTCGGCGGTGCCGATCCAGGGCGGCTGGGTGCTCGACCTGCTCGCGCTCGACAAAATCGAGATCGATGCGGAGGCGGGGCTCGCACACGTGCAGGCCGGCGCGAAGGTCGCCGACGTGCAACGCGCGGCGGCGGCGGCGGGCTGGTTTTATCCGCCCGATCCCTCGTCGAAGGAATACTCCACGATCGGCGGCAACATCGCCTGCAACGCGGGCGGCATGCACGGCGGCAAATACGGCGTGACGCGCGATTTTGTGGTGGCGCTGAAGGGGTTTTTGCCGACGGGCGAATTCGTGGAGTGGGGCACGGCGACGCGAAAGTTCGCGGCGGGTTTCAACCTGCGCGATCTGTGGATCGGCGGCGAAGGCATGCTCGGCGTGGTGACGGATGCGGTGCTGCGGCTGATCCCGGCGCCGGCGGCGCGCTGGACGCTGCTCACGAGTTTCGCCGACGAGGTGTCGGCCTTCAAGGCGGCGCGGGCGCTCTTCGGCGCGCGCGTGCAGCCCGCGATCTGCGAGTTTCTCGACCGCTACTCGGTGCAGTGCGCGGAGCAGGCGATGCAGACGACGATTTTTCCGGGGCAGCCGGGGCGTCCGGTGATTTTGCTCGAGCTCGCGGGCTCGGAGGCGGAACTGGCCGACGCGAAGGGCGCGGTGTTGGGCTGGGCCAAAAAGCACGCGGTCGGGTATCGCGAGGCGAAGACGCGCGAGGAGGCGGAGACGCTCTGGGCGGTGCGCCGCAAGTGTTCGGGCGCGATGTTCCAGATGGGCGACGCGAAGCTCAACGAGGACATCACGGTGCCGCTCCGCGCCTACGAGGAGTTCGCCGTATGGCTGGAACAACTACGCGCGAAGTCGCGGCTCGCGATCCCGACCTTCGGGCATTTGGCCGACGGCAACCTCCACGTGAACATCATGTATCACAAGGCGGTGCCGAAGGAGTGTCGCGCGGCGGAGAAGGCGGTGCTGGCGTTGATGAAGAAAGTGGTATCGCTTGGCGGCGCGATTTCGGGCGAGCACGGCATCGGGCTCGCGAAGACGCCGTTTTTGCGCATGCAGCACTCGGCGGCGCAGGTGAAGGCGATGAAGGCCGTGAAGGACGCGCTCGACCCGAAGGGGATTTTGAATCCCGGGAAAATGTTCAACGTCTTCGAAGTCTGGAAAGCGCCGCGCGTGGTCGTGAGTTTTCCGTGGGACCACAAGTGAGGACGACGGGATCGAACCACTGATGCGGCGACGCATACCAGCGGCTTTGTGAATTTAGACGATTGATTCCGAGGTGGGCGGGAGCGTCCCGGCGCCCGCTGTTCGGGGAACGAACCATGGGCGGAGGGACCCGCCCATCCACCCAAAATCCACAAGCCATCAGCCGTCGGTATTACTCCGCGGGCTTGAGGCTGCGGAGGTAGGCGAGGATGGCGGTGGCCTCGGATTTGTTGAAGCGGTAGGGCGGCATGGGCGGGAGGACGGGCACGCCGCCGGGGCGCTCGCCGGTGGTGAGGAACTTGATCGCTTGCTCGTCGGTGTAGCCGGGGAGACCGACGAGGCTGGGCGCGTAGGACATCCAGGGCATTTCGACGACCGGCTTGAAGCCGAGCGGCGCGCCTTGGAGCCAACGTGTGCGATCGAACTCGCCCGAGGGCAGACGCGGGCTGTGGCAATCGATGCACATGCCGACCTGCTCGACGAGGCGGCGACCCTCCTCGATCAGCGAGGGAGTGTCGGCGGAGGCGAAGGCGGGGAGCGGGAGCGCGAGGGGGAGAATGATTCGGATAAGTTTGTGAAGCATGGGATTAGCGAAGCGCTTCTTGGTGAAAAACGATTGCGCAGTAAGCGCCAATCTCTGGCGTCGCTGTCGCGCGTGCCGTTTCGTCAGTGGCCGAGCGTTCCGCCTCGGTTATCCGGGCGGTGTTTTTTGCACGTTGCACGATTTGGTGGCGTCGGCGACGGCCGCGCGGCCGGTCCACGCGGCGGGTTCGGGGATGGTGAACAGGCCCGAGAGCCCGTCCCGAGGGTGGGCGGAGTGAATCGTGTTTTGCCGGCGGTCGACCGAGAGAGGTTCCAGAATCTCGTTGCCCGGCGGGCGGGCGGGGAGCTTTGCTGGCCGGCTACGTTTCCGCATCCCTTTCTCGATTTTCCGCCATGAAGCACACGCACCACTGCGCCCAGCTCACCGCCGCCGATATCGGCGCCACCGTTTCGCTCGTCGGCTGGGTGGACTCCATCCGCGACCACGGAGGCATCCTCTTCATCGATTTGCGCGATCGGAAGGGCATCACGCAGGTGAAGTTCGACCCGCAGGATCATGCCGAGCTCGCCGCGCAGGCCGCCACGGTGAAGCCCGAGTCCGTCATCGCCGTGACCGGCAAGGTCGTCGCCCGTCCCGAGGGCACCGTGAACGCCAGCCTCCCGACCGGTGCGGTCGAGGTCGCCGCCTCCGCGCTCCTCATCCACAACATTTCCGAGACGCCGCCCTTCCCGCTGACCGACGCCGGCGGCGACAAGGTCAACGAGGATCTCCGTCTCACCTACCGCTATCTCGACCTGCGTCGTCCGAAGATGCGCCGCAACCTCCAGGTGCGCCACAAGGCGACCAAGGCGATCCGCGACTACTTCGATTCGCAGGATTTCATCGAGGTCGAGACGCCCGCGCTCTTCAAGTCCACGCCCGAAGGCGCCCGCGAATACCTCGTGCCCTCGCGCATCCACCCGGGCCAGTTCTACGCGCTTTCCCAATCGCCCCAGCAGTTCAAGCAGATCCTCATGGTCGCCGGCGTGGAGCGTTATTTCCAGATCGCCCGCTGCTTCCGCGACGAGGACCTGCGCGCCGACCGCCAGATGGAGTTCACCCAGGTGGACGTCGAGGCCTCCTTCATCGATCGCGAGGACGTCTACCGTCTCTTCGAGGGCATGATCTCGAAGATCTGGAAAGAGGTATTGGGAACGGAACTACAGACGCCCTTCCTCCGCATGCCCTTCCAGGAGGCGATGAACCGTTTCGGCGTCGACAAGCCCGACATGCGTTTCGGTCTCGAGCTCACCGACCTCTCCGAGACGTTCAAGGACTCCGCCTTCAAGGTGTTCCAGGCCACCGTCGCCTCCGGCGGCGTGATCAAGGCGATCAACGCCAAGGGCCTCGCCGACCTCACCCAGGGCGAGCTCAAGAACCTCGAGGACGTGGCGAAGAGCCTCGGCGCGAAGGGCCTCGCCTTCATCAAGTGCGAGGGCGGCGAATGGAAGTCGCCCATCGTGAAGTTCTTCTCCGAGGCCGAGAAGGCCGCGCTCACCGCGCAGCTCGGCATCGCCGACGGCGACATGGTGTTCTTCGCCGCCGCCCCGTGGGAAAAGGCCTGCGCCATCCTCGGCCGCATCCGTCTCGAGGCCGCCCAGCTTCTTGTGAAGCGCGGCAAGCTGGAGATCCGCTCCGACGATTGGAAATTCCTCTGGGTCGTCGATTTCCCGCTCATGACCTACGACGAGGAGGCGAAGCGTTTCCTCGCCACGCACCATCCCTTCACCGCGCCCGTGCCGGAGGATCTTCCGCTCCTCGACTCCGCGCCGGAGAAGGTGCGCGGCCAGCACTACGACCTCGTGCTCAACGGCATGGAGCTCGGCGGCGGTTCGATCCGTATCCACCAGCCCGCGGTGCAGGAGAAGGTCTTCAAGGACGTGCTCAAGATCCCGGCCGACGTGGTCGAGAGTCGCTTCGGCTACATGCTCAACGCCTTCAAGTATGGCGCTCCCCCGCACGGCGGCATCGCCTTCGGTCTCGACCGCATGTGCGCGCTGCTCTGCGGCACCACGAGCATCCGCGACGTCATCGCCTTCCCCAAGACCCAGAAGGGCCAGGACCTCATGGCGCAGTCGCCCACGCCGGTGACCGAGAAGCAGCTCAAGGAGCTGCACATCGCGGTCGTCGCGCCCGAGGCCCCTCAGGCCGGCGCCTGAGCATCGGTGTCGTTCTCCAATTAATACAAACGCCGTCCCGTGTTTCGCGGGCGGCGTTTTGCTTTTCGGGCGCGGGCCGCGAACGGCGTCCGCGGCGGAGCGCGATCCGTCGCGTCTGTATATGATATGTGGATACGCCTCCGGCGCGGCGCCTAGGGACGCGGGCTTCGCTCCAGCCGCGGATCTTCGTCGATGCGCGGGTCTCCATGGCGGGGCAGACGTTTTTGGTAGGAGAGCGACGCGCCGAGGTGGCTCGCCACCGGGAGGGTGAGGAACTGGAAAAAGATCGCCGCGGGGATGCGCAGACCGGCGGCCTCGCTGCCGAGGTCGATCCAGAGCCCGCAGAGCAGGAGCACCAGGCCGAGCGTGAGGCCTTTGCCGAGGGCGTGGCTGCGGCAAAACACGTCGGGCAGGCGCACGGTGCCGATCATGGCGACGAGGATCGTGAGCGCCCCGCACAGGGTGAGGATGGCGGAGATGAGATGGATGAACGGGGTCATGGCCGGGGCTCCTTCCGTGTCTCCTTGGCTTCGGTTTCGGGACTGTCCTCCTCCGGATCGGGCAGGGTGCGACGCAAGTAGGAGACGAGCGCCACGGTGCCGAAGAAGCCGAGGCAGGAAACGATGAGGATGAGCTCCAGGAACAGCGACGTCTCCCACGTGCGGGAGAGGAGCACGATCAGGCCGACGGCGCAGAGCACGACGGCGTCGAACGACATGATGCGGTCGATCACGGTCGGGCCGCGCACAAGACGGAAAAAGCCGATCAGGGTGGCGACGATGAGCGTGTAGAACGCGATCTGGATGAGCAGTTGGGCGAGCTGGGTCATCGGGTCATGGCGAGGATGCCTCGCCTGAGGGTTTGATCGATCTCGCGCCGGACGGCGTCGGGATCGGTGGAGTTGAGCACGTGGAGGACGAGCCGGTCGCGGTCCTCGGCGATGCCCACGCAGCTCGAACCCGGGGTGAGCGAGATGCAGTGGGAGAGGAGGATGATCTCGAAGGTCGTGAGCCCCCGCGTATCATAGGTGATGATACGCGGATGGAGCCGCGAGATCGGCTGGAAGAGCACGATCGAGACGAGTTGTCCGCAGGCGACGAGGAACTGCCGCGTGAAGATCAGCACGAACATCGCGACGGCGGTGGTGCGCCGGATGTAGTCGCGGCTGTCGAGCACGCCGGGAAACAGCTTGATGAGGGCGAAGCCGATCAGGAAGCCGACCACGAAGCCGGGGAACGAGGCGCGCACCTGGAGCAGCAGCCAGGTGAAGGCGATGATGAGGTTGAGAACGAAGCTGTTCATGGCGCGAGGGAACCTCCGAGCATGAGTTCGATGTAGCCGGCACGGTCGGTGAGCTGGCGCGCCGCCTCGGTGGCGAGCTTGAGCGTGAACTCGGCGCCGAGGCCGATGACGAGGGAGAGGAGGGTCATGCCCGCGACGATCGTGGTCATCGGTTTCCAGCGACGGTCGTCTAGGTGGACCTCGACGTCTTCGCCGGCGTCGCGCCAGAAGACCGCCATCCAGATCTTCAGCATGCTGAACAAGGTGAGCACGCCGGCGACGAGCGCGAGGAAGACGAGCACGCCGTGGCCGAGGCGCAGGCCTTCGACGATGATCATGTATTTGCCCCAGAAACCGCTGAGCGGCGGGATGCCGGCGAGCGAGAGCGCCTGGAGGAGGAAGACGACGCCGAGCACGGGCGCGGCTTTCCAGAGTCCGCCGGTGTGCGCGAGGTCGTCGCTCCGATGGATGATGGCCGTCGTGCTGCCGACGAAGAAGAGCGAAGCCTTCACCACGATGTGGTGGATGATGTAGAAGATCGCGGCGGCGAAGGCGTATTCGGTGAAGAAGCCGATCGCGAGGGCCATGTAGCCGATCTGGCTGAGGATGTGGAAGGAGAGGATGCCGCGGATGAAGTCGCGCGACACCGCGCCGAGCACGCCGGCGATCATCGTCACCCCGGCCATCCAGGCGAGGCACTGGTGCACGAGAGTGAGATCGGGCGGGAGCACCTGGCCGAAGATGCGGAGCAGGACGTAGACGCCGACCTTGGTGAGCATGCCGGCGTAGAGCGCCGCGACCGGACCGGGCAGGATCGGGTAGCTGTTGGGCAGCCAGTAGTAGAGCGGGAACAGGCCGGCCTTGAGACCGAAGACGACGAGGAGCAGCAGGCCGAGCAAGGCCACGCGCGGATCGCCGGAGAGCGCGGCGCCGTTGGCCGCGATTTGCGCGAAGTTGAGCGAGCCGAAGATGCCGTAGGCGAAGCCCGCCGCGATGAGGAAGAGCGTGCTTCCGAAGAGATTGAGCGCGAGATAGGGGAAGGCCTGTTTGGTGTCCCAGTCGTCCGCTTCGAGCGTCAGCAAGGCGTAGGAGGCGATGAGCATGACCTCGAAGCCGACGTAGAGGTTGAACAAATCGCCGGTGATGAAGGAGAGGTTGATGCCGGTGACGAGGAACTGGATGAGCGGCGAACGCAGCGGGTGGGTGCGCCTCACGGGCATCTCGGCGAAGCTGAAAAGATTGGCCGCGAGCGCGGTGATCGCGCCGAGCGTGAGCATGATCGCCGAGAGGTGGTCGATCACGAGCACGATGCCGTAGGGCGCGAGCCAACCGGCGGCCGCGAGCACGAGAGGCGGAGCCTGGTAGGTGGCATAGACGAAGCCTGCCGCGACCGCGACGAGAGCCAGCGACGACGCGCCGGCGAGCCAACGGCGGAAACGACTGGTCTGCCCGATGAAGAGCAGGACCACCGCGGTCAGCATCGGGATGATCAGCGGGAGAACGACGAGATTGCTGGTCATCCTTCTTCCTCCTCCGGGCGGGGCCGCTCTCCGTCGAACAGGTCGCGCAGGTTGGTCGTGCGTTGGTCGAGCAGCACGCGGTAGAGCAGGATCACGAGGTAGCCGATCACGCCGAAGCCGATGACGATGGCGGTGAGCACGAGCGCCTGCGGGAGCGGATCGACCAGCGGGGCGCCGCTCTTGAGCACGACGGGGGATTCCTTGCCGTCGGGATCACCCGACATGGCGAGCACGAGCAGATTGGCGGCATGCGTGAGCAGCATGAAGCCGAAGAGGATGCGCACGAAGCTCGCGCGCAGGATCAGGAAGCAGGCGATGCCGAAGAGCAGGCCGATGAGAAGGGCGGTTTCCCAGATCATGTGGGGTTGGAAAGTTCGGTTTTGGGCCCGGCGGTCTCGACGTGTTCCGTGGGGCCGGTGTCGATACGTTCGCCGCGATCCTCGATCGGGCGCTCGAGCAGGGCTGCGTAGCGCCGGCGTTCACGCTCGTCGAGCGCGGTGAGGCCGGAGAGCGAGCGGGCGAGCACGAAGATCAGCTTGGTGGTGACGCCCACGACGACGAGGAACACGCCGAGGTCGAAGAGCATGGGCGTGCCGACGGGCACCTCGCCGAGGAGCGGCACGCTGCCGATCTTCACGTTGTATTGGTTCATGAACGCGTGGCCGAAAAGCATCGGCAGCATCGCGGTGAGGATGGCGATGAGCAGTCCGACCGTGGCGATCCGGAGCGGATCGGCGCGCAGCGTGCGTTGCGCGCCCTCCACGCCGATGGCGAGGCTGAGCAGGATGACGGAAAGGGCGGAGCCGAGCCCGCCGATGAAGCCGCCGCCCGGCAGGTTGTGCCCGCGCACGTAGAGGTAGAACGCGAACACGTTGATCAGGTAGAAAAGGAACGAGACCACCGTTCGCAGGATGAGCGAGTCGTCGACTTTCATGCTTTGTCCTCCTTCACGGACTTTTCGAAACGGGTGCCGTGGCCGTAGCCCGGCAGGGCCATCGCGCCGGCGCGGTATTCGTCGCGGGAACGTCGGTGGCGCATGAGCAGGCCGACGCCGCCGAGCGTGGCGATGAGCAGCACGGAGATTTCGAAGAGCGTGTCGAAGCCGCGGAAGTCGACGAGGAGCGTGTTGACGGCGTTGGTGCCGTGCGCGAGCTCGACGGTGTTGGCGAGGTAGTAGGCGCCGGCGAAGTCGGGATGTTTCGGCTTGAGCGCCTGGATGGTGACGAGGGTCGCGAGCAGCCCCATGCCGGTGGCCAGCGTGATGCGCACGAGGAGTCGGAGTTTACCGCTGCGCGTCTCGTGTTCGCCGGCCTCGGCGGTGCGCGGGAAGCGGGCGAGGAGGAGCAACACGAGCACGAGCGTGGCGGCCTCGACGAGAATCTGCGTCATGGCCAGATCGGGCGCCTTGAAGAGCACGAAGTAGAACGTGATCAAAAAGCCCACGATCGACATCGCGATGAGCTGGGCGGTCCAACTGCGCATCGCGAGGACGAGGATGGCGGCGACGGCGATCAATCCCGCCACAAACGTGCGCAGCGGATCGAAGTCGGCCGCGCCGGGCAGGGGCAGCCAGAGATCGGGCCGGCTCGCGATATACACGCCGGTGAGCACGACGACGAAGGCCATCACGATGGAGAGGTAGTCGAAGGGCGTGTCGGCGCGCAGCGCGCCGGTGATGCGTTTGGCCGCGCGCGGCAACGCGTCGACCGCACGGTCGAAGGCGAGATCGAGCCGCAGGCCGTCCGGGATCGAAAGGCGCGACCAGGCCCGACGCGTGATGCCGAGGTAGAGCAGCGCGCCCAGAACGAGGATTCCGCCGCCCAAGCCCACCTCGGGCGCCCAGTGGTCGGGGAAGGGTTTGAATACCGGTTGCTCGGGCGCATGGAGACCGTTGACCGCGAGCGGTGCGAACAACTCGCCCAACCATTGCGGCCTCAGTCCGAAGACGAGGCTGCCCGTGGCGAGCAAGGCCGGTGGCACGAGCAAAAGCGGGGACGGCGCGTGGAAGTGCGCCGCGAGCTCAGGCGGTTCTTTGCCGCCGAAAACGTGTCCCGCGAGCCGCAGCGAGAACGCGACCTTCAAGGTCAGGGCGAGCGCGCCGAGGATGAGCGCATACCAGGCGAGCCAGTGGCCGGAGTGGAGGAAGCCGACCAGCGTCTTGAGGAAATATTCCTTGCTCACGAAGCCCAGGGTGCCGGGGATGCCGGCCATCGACGCCGCGCAGACGCACACGATTAACGCGAGCACGGGCAGACGCCGCCGCAGACCGCCGAGTTGCCGCACATCGCGTGTGCCCGTTGCGTGGTCGACGATGCCCGCGCACATGAAGAGCGCCCCTTTGAACAGCACGTGGCTGGCGATATGGAGCAGGTCGCCTTGCACGCCGAGCGGAGTGCCGAGGCCGTAGAACCCGATCAACATGCCGAGCGTGGTGACGGTCGAGTAGGCGAGGATGGCCTTCAGGTCGTGGGAGAGGAGCGCAAGCAGCGCCGCGCATGACATCGTGCCGAAGCCCACGCTCACGAGCAGGGGGGGGCCAAAGTTGATCGGCGCCGAACACCGGGAAGAGCCGGGCGACGAGGAAGACGCCGAGCTTCACCATCGTGGCGGAATGGAGGTAGGCGCTGATCGGCGTGGGCGCCGCCATGGCGTTGGGCAGCCAGAAGTGGAAGGGGAACTGGGCGGATTTGCCCATCGCCCCGAGCGCGATGAGGAACAACGCGGCCGTCATCGCTCCTCGCGAACCGCTCGTGATTTCCCCGGACAACAGCGTCGCAAGGTCGTAGGTTCCGGTCTGGAGGCCCACGATCACGAAACCCGCGAGCATCGCGAGGCCGGTCGCCCCGGTGACGAGCAGGGCCATGCGGGCCCCGGCGCGGGATTCTTCCTTCCCGTGGAGAAATCCGATGAGGAGGAACGAGGCGATGCCGGTAAGTTCCCAGAACGCGAAGAGCAGGAGGAGGTTGCCCGCGAGCACCGTGCCCAGCATCGCCGTCATGAAGAGCAGGAGGTAGGCGTGGAAACGTCCGTGATACTCGTAGTGTTCATCCAGATACGGACGGGAGTAGAAGACCACGAGCGCTCCCATCGCCGCGACGACCAGGCCGAAGAACAGCGACAACCCGTCGACGAGAAAAGTGAGGTTGATCCCCATCGTCGGTATCCACGGCACCTCGACGACGCGCTGCGTGCCCGCCGCGGCGTCGGCCGCGATCAGACCGAGCAACACGGTGGACACGACGGGCGCGACCAGCGCGCACCAGGCGGTGCGCACGCCGAGGCGCCGGCCGGCGAGCAGGGTGACCGGCAGCCAGAGCGCGGGGAAAAAGATCGCAAGGAGGAGGGGAAGAGGGGACATGCGGAACGAACGGGGCGGGCGACGGATCGACGACGGGCGCGTCCGGGACGGGCCGGGATTTTTGGGGAGGGGAGGCGCAGAGGGGATCCCCGGTCGGCGTGCACCGCAGGGGATTCGATCAGGAGGCGGCCATGGGCCGGATTTTACTGTCGCCAACTCGAGTTTCCGAGAATCCCCGCCGCGAGACGGGTGCACGGCCGAGGCCGTGGCAGCGGCGACGTTTCGTGGAGTTCTTCCGTTGTCAACCCGAGGGGGGCGCTTGCGGAAGATTTGACGCCGCAGGGCGGATTTCGCGGGCAGTTTCCCGGGGCGGTTGTAGCGGAAATGGCCCTACGCGCGATCCGGCCACCTCGGTTGCGCGTCGTGCGGCCTCGCGGTGGCCGGCGCATAAATCGTTCGGGCCCGGGGGCGTGGCCACGTGGGGAGAGCGGAGGCGTCCAAAGGCGGCCGGTGTTGGCATGACGCCTGCTTTAAGGGGGCGTCGGGCTCAGCCGCAGTCGGCGGGCTCCAACGAGAAGAAACCGATAACCCAACAAACTACTACGCTATGAAGTCATGGTCCAAGCCCCTCGGAGGGCTGCTGAAACTGACAGGGGTGCTGGCGATGCTGGCGATCGCATTGCCCTGCTTCGCCCAAGATGCGACTCCCGCGGCGGAGGCGACCGCGGCGGCATACGAGAGTTACGACGCCTTCACCCAGACTCCGGGCTTCACTCTCTTCACGGTTAACAACCTGTGGATTTTGATCTCGGCCTCGCTGGTCTTCCTCATGCACCTCGGCTTCGCTTCGGTGGAGTCCGGTCTGGCTCGTTCGAAGAACACGGTGAACATCCTGTTCAAGAACGTGCTCATCGCGTGTATCGGCATCGTGACCTACGCGCTGTGGGGCTTCAACGCGATGTATCCGGGCGAGTTCAACGGCTTCTTCGCCGCCGGTGGCTGGTTCGGCGTGAGCAACGACGACGTTTCGCTCATGACCGACACCTACGCCGCCTATACCTGGTGGACGGACTTCATCTTCCAGGCGATGTTCGCCGCGACCGCCGCCACGATCGTTTCCGGCGCCGTCGCCGAGCGCGTCAAGTTCGGCTCCTTCATGGTCTACACCGTTCTCCTCGTGACCTTCGTCTACCCGATGACCGGTTCCTGGAAGTGGGGCGGCGGCTGGCTCGACCAGAAGGGCTTCTATGACTTCGCCGGCTCGACCCTCGTTCACGGCTTCGGTGGGTTCGCCGCGCTTGCCGCGGTCATCGTCCTCGGCCCCCGCATGGGCAAGTATGTCAACGGCACGATCCGTCCCATCCTCGGCCACTCGATGCCCCTCGCCACCATCGGCGTGATGCTCCTCTGGCTCGGCTGGTATGGCTTCAACGGCGGTTCGGTCCTCAGCGCCGATCCCCGTGGCGTCTCCTACGTCTTCGTGACCACCACGCTCGCCGCCGCCGGCGGCGCCCTCGCCGCGGCCATCACCTCGTGGTTCGTGCTCAAGAAGCCTGACTTCTCCATGACCCTGAACGGCGTCCTCGCCGGCCTCGTCGGCATCACCGCCGGCGCCGACACCGTCGGCATGGGATCCTCCCTCATCATCGGCATCATCGCCGGCATCATCGTGGTGTTCTCGATCGTCTTCTTCGACAAGCTGAAGATCGACGATCCGGTCGGCGCGATCTCCGTGCACGGCGTCTGCGGCATCTGGGGCACCCTCGCGGTGGGCATCTTCTCCACCAACGAGGAGCACACCTTCGGCACCCAGCTCGTCGGCTGCGTCGCGGTCATCGTCACCGCCTTCGTCGCTTCCTTCATCCTCTGCGCCGCCCTCAAGGCCGTCATGGGCCTGCGGGTCAGCGCCGAGGAGGAAACCGAAGGCCTCGACATCGGCGAACACGGCAACGAGGCCTACCCGGACTTCTCGCCCGCCCACAAATAAGGCTCAGGTTTCGACAAGCGGCGCTTGGACACTTGCCTTGCGCCGCTTCCCCGGGACACTAAATCATCACATAACCCACCTTTCATTCGCATGAAACTCATCATCGCCATCATCAAGCCTTTCAAACTCGAGGAGGTTAAGGAGGCCCTCTCCGAGATCGGCATCGAGGGTATGACCGTCACCGAGGTCAAAGGCTTCGGCCGTCAGAAAGGCCACACCGAGATCTACCGCGGCAGCGAATACACCGTCGACTTCCTGCCGAAGGTGAAACTCGAGATCGTGGTCGCCGACGAGATGGTGACCAAGACCGTCGACGCCGTCGTGAAGGCCGCCAAGACCGGCAAGATCGGCGACGGCAAGGTCTTCGTGGTCGCTCTCGAGGAAGCCGTCCGCATCCGCACCGACGAGCGCGGCGACGCCGCCATCTGAGCGTCTTCCCGCCTCGCTGTTTCGCCTGTTTTCCGACCGGCTCCCTTTCGCGGGGGAGCCGGTTTTTTTGCGTCGATACAACGAGAAACAGGCCGTTTGGCCAAAAATGCCCAGTTCTTTAAGGCGCCGTAATCGATTGAAGATAAGTTCGATGGGCTTTGGGTGAAAAAAAATTAATCTGAAATTTCATTCATGGCTCGGGGACTGCTCCACGAGGGGTGTCCATGAAGACACTACTGAAGACCCTCCTCTGTGCGTTGGCGATGGCCGGCGCTTCCCTCACGCTTACGGCCCAGGATGCCGTGCCGGCGGCGGCCGAGACTCCCGCCGTCGAAGCCGCCGCCCCGCTCACGCTCGAGCAGCGTCTGGCGGCCTTGGAAGAAGCCGCGAACGCCGGCGGCATCGATTCCGGCGACACCGCCTGGATGCTGACCAGCTCCGCCCTGGTGTTGTTCATGTCGCTTCCCGGTCTGGCGCTGTTCTACGGCGGCATCGTCCGCAGGAAGAACGTGCTCTCCGTCTTCGCGCAGATCTTCGCCATCGCCGGCATCGCGGCGATCGCGTGGTGGGCGATCGGCTTCAGCCTGGCCTTCAGCGAGGGCAACGACTTCATCGGCGGCACCTCGGCGGCCTTCTTCTCCGGCGTGGGCGGCGAGCCCGGCACGCTCTCGACCGTGCCCGAGAACGTCTTCGCGCTCTTCCAGCTCACCTTCGCGATCATCACGCCCGCCCTCATGATCGGCGCCATCGCCGAGCGCATGAAGTTCTCGGCGGTCCTTCTTTTCGTCACCATCTGGCTCTTCGCCGTCTACTTCCCCTTCGCCCACATGGTCTGGGGCGGCGGCCTGCTTCACGGCTCGATCAAGGCGATCGACTTCGCCGGCGGCACCGTGGTGCACATGACCTCCGGCTTCTCCGCGCTGGTGCTCTGCATCCTCCTCGGCAAGCGCAAGGGCTACGGCAAGGATCACCTCGCCCCGCACAGCGTCGTGTTGACCGCCGTCGGCACCGGCATGCTCTGGGTCGGCTGGTATGGCTTCAACGCCGGTTCGGCCGGCGCCGCCGACGGCATCGCCGGCAACGCCTTCGCGACCACCACCTTCGCCGCCGCCGTCGCCGGTCTCACCTGGGGCTTCTCGGAGTGGCTGCTCAAGGGCAAGCCGAGCGTGCTCGGCTTCAGCTCCGGCGTGATCGGCGGTCTCGTCGCCATCACCCCCGCGGCCGGCTTCGTCTCCGTGGGCGCCTCGATCGTCTTCGGCCTGCTCGGCGGTTTCGTCCCCTTTGTCGCGGTGGCCTACCTCAAGAAGATCTTCGGCTACGACGACGCGCTCGACACCTTCGGCGTGCACGGCGTGGGCGGTCTGCTCGGCGCCATCCTCACCGGCGTCTTCGCCAATGGCGAAATCAACCCCCTCGTCGCCGAACTGAAGGCGGAGGGCTACAACCTCGTGCTCGAGCAGTTCAAGGCCGTCGGCATCACCGCCGTCTGGAGCGTGGTCGCCACCGTGGTCATCGCCTTCATCGTCAAGGCCGTCGTCGGGCTGCGCGTCTCCCCCGAGGTCGAGCAGGCCGGTCTCGACACCTCCGAGCACGGCGAGGAGGGCTACATCGGCTGAGTCCCGCCGATTCGTATCAAACAATCAACTACAGCACGCATGAAACTCATCATCGCCATCATCAAGCCCTTCAAGCTCGAGGAGGTTAAGGAGGCGCTTTCCGAAATCGGCGTCGAAGGCATGACCGTCACCGAGGTAAAGGGCTTCGGCCGCCAGAGGGGCCACACCGAGATCTATCGCGGCAGCGAATACACCGTGGACTTCCTGCCCAAGGCGAAGCTCGAGATCGCGGTCGCCGACGAGCTGGTCGACAAGACCGTCGGCGCGATCGTGAAGGCCGCCAAGACCGGCAAGATCGGCGACGGCAAGGTCTTCGTGCTCGGGCTCGAGGACGCGATCCGCATCCGCACCGACGAGCGCGGCGACGCGGCGATCTGAACGCGTTCCGCTCACCCGGCGCACCGCCCGGCCGGCCTCCTTTCCGGAGGCCGGCCTTTTTGCGAAATTTTTGGGAAAGGTTCTCGATCCGGGCGGGATGTCGGAACGCGGGGGCGATGTCCCTGTCTCCTTGTCGGGGGCCGTTCCGACATGGGGCGCGGCCCCGACTTCGTTCTCCACCTCCCGCCCGCGAGTCGTTTTTCGCGACCGGTGGCATGCTTCCTTGGCCGGGAAATTTTTCTCGCGCAGTCCACGTCCTCCAATCCGTTTTTCTTCTTGTTCATGAACGCCGCCATCGCCGACGCCTCCTCCCGCGAGGTCGATCCGGAGCAGCCCGCGCCAACCCGTGAGGATATCGCCCGCCACTACGATCAGCTCGACCGTTTCTACCGCGAGCTTTGGGGGGAGCACGTGCATCACGGATTCTGGGCGAGCGGCCGGGAAAGTCCCGAGGAGGCGGCGAGGGCGTTGGTCGATGTCGTCGCGGCGCGCGCGCGCATCGCGCCCAAATCGAACGTCGTCGACATCGGTTGCGGCTATGGCGCCACCGCCCGGCTTCTCGCGCTCGAGCGACTCGCCAATGTCGTCGGCTACACGATTTCGCAGGCGCAGTATTGGTATGCGCAGGGCCAGGAGACCGCGCGCAAAAACGCCCAGGAGGAACAGGCGTTGATCGACGAGGAGGAGAACCCGCGAATCATCCTCGGGGACTGGCTGCACAACGATCTGCCCGACGCCAGCCAGGACGCCGTGGTCGCGATCGAGAGCGTCGAGCACATGGCGGACAAACCCGCGGTTTTCGGCGAGGTCGCGCGCGTGTTGAGACCGGAGGGGCGTCTGGTGGTCTGCGCCTGGACCGCCGCGCGCGATCCGAAGCCCTGGCAGCGGCGGCGTCTGCTCGACCCGATCTGCCGCGAGGGTCGTCTCGCGGGACTCGATCGCGAGGAGGATTATGTCGGCTGGATGACGTCCGCGGGGCTTTCCGTCACCGGTCGCGACGACGTTACGGACCGGGTCGCCAAGACATGGTCGATCTGCGCGCGACGACTCCTGTTCGGACTCGTGACCCAACCTCGTTACCTGAAGTTCCTCATGGACGGGCGCAACGACAGTCGCTCGTTCGCGAAGACCTTGCCACGTCTGTGGCTGGCATACCGGACGGGCGCGCTGCGCTACGTGATCTACACGGCCTACAAGCCGCCGGTGGAGTGACGGGGCGGACGCCGCCGCGGTGTGCCGGCGGAGGCGGTCAGCGACCGTGGCGGACGAGGAGTTGCTGCCAAAGCGCGTCGGCCTTTTCGGCGGCGATGGCGCGGGCGCGGGCCACCTCGGCCTCGCGCGCGGCGAGGTTTTGCGCGGCGATCTTCGCGAGATCGTCGAGGTTGTAGAGGTAGACGTTCTGAAGCTTCGCGACGGACGTCTCGAAGTCGCGCGGCAGGGCGAGATCGAGAAAGAGCCAGGGTTCGGCGCGGCGTTTCGCCTGCGCGGCCGCGACGTCGTCGGCGCGCACCACGGCCTCCGGCGCGGCGGTGGAGCCGACGACGATGTCGTAGTCGCCGAGGTGACGGGCGAAGAACTCGAAGGGCAGGGCGGTGGCCTCGAGCGCCTGGGCGAGGGCGAAGGCGCGTTCGGGCGTGCGATTGGAGACGGTGAGCGCGCCGGCGCCGCGGGAGCGGAAGGCCTTGGCGGTTTTTTCGCCGATGTCGCCGGCGCCGAGCAGCAGCACCCGCACCTCGGACAGATCGCCGAAGATGGTGGCGGCGAGCTCGACCGCGACGTTGGCCACGCTGACCTGCCCCTCGTTGAGCGCGGTGTGGGTGCGGATGTGTTTCGCGGCCTGGAAGGCTTTTTGGAAAACGCGGTTGAGCACCGGGCCGGCGTGGCCGGCGGTCTGGGCGGCGGCGTAGGCGTCCTTCACCTGGCCGAAGATCTCGTTCTCGCCGAGGAGCTGGGATTCGAGGCCGGAGGCGACGGCGATGAGGTGCCGGATCGCGGCGGCGCCGGTGGCGTGGGCGCGGATCGCGGCGAAGTCGGCCTGCGCGATGCCCGTGGTTTCGCAGAAGGCGGCTTCGAGCGCGGGGAGGGCTTCGGGCGCGGTGGCGACGCCGTAGAGCTCGACGCGGTTGCAGGTGTTGAGCACGGCGAGTTCGGGCAGTCCCGCGGCGCCGAGACGGGCGCGGAGCGCGGCGACGCGTTCGGGAGGGAGCGCGAGCTTTTCCCGGACGGCCAGCGGTGCGGTGTGGTGGCTGGCCCCGAGATGAAAGAGGAGCGGACCGGCGGGCGGATTCATCGCTTGGCGGCCTCCGGAACCGCGGGAGCGGGGGCCGTGGACGACTGACGGCTGGCGTCGACCGGCGCGATGGAGAGCAGGGCGGCGGCGAAAAGCAGGACGCAGGCGAGCGCCCAGCGACGACCGACGAGCCGGCGGGTGAGCCGGAGGGCGAGCGCGAGCGCGTAGGCGACGAAGACGCCGACGGTGGCGAGGAGCTTGAGCAGGTTCACCGAGCCCGGCTCGCGCAGCCACCAGACGGAGCCGACGGCGAGCGAGGCGGCGAGGAGGGTCACGCCGGTGACGAGCAGACGCAGGCCGATGTGGTCGAGATCGCGGATCGACGGCAGCAGCGCGTAGGCGCCGCCGACCCGCTTGCGACGCAAGCCGTAGTCCCTGAACCAATACATGCCGGCGACGAGGGCGAGCAGGCCGAGCACGCCGTAGCTGAAGAGGGCGAGCGCGGCGTGGAACTCGATCCAGGCGTTGCCGCCGAAGAGGTCGCTGCGTCGCGTCGCGTCGAGGGCGGGGACGAGCAGGGCGCCGAGGGAGAGTCCGGCCGAGAGCAGGGCGGTGCCGTAGCCGAGAAGGCTGAGCCGGAAGGTGGCCCCGACCACGAGATAGAGGGTGGCGGCGGACCAGGCGGTGAACTGAAGCAGCTCGAAGGTGTTGCCGAGCGGGCAGCCTTTCACGGCGAGGCCGCGCAGGTAGAGGCCGAAGGTCTGGAAGGCGTAACCGGCGGCGAGGATGAAATACATGACCGCGCGGGAGTGCTTGCGTTCGCGCAGAAGCGAGAGCGTGCCGAGCGCGGCGCCGGCGAGATAGCAGGCGGCGGCGAGCCAGAGCCAGGTGCGGTCGGTGATGGGCGGCATGTCAGGGGCGGCCACAAAAGCACGATCTGGCTCAAAAGAAAGCCGGAGAAATAGCCACAAAAGGCACGGAAGTCGCAAAACCGGGTCGGGCGGTTGGTTTTGCGTTTTTTGAGCCTTTTGTGGTCCCAGGTTTCATGCGCGGCGGGCGACCCAGAAGCGACATTCGTCGGAGAAGGCGCGGACGGCGGCGGGTTCGCGGGAGACGAGCTCGCGGCGAAGGTGGTCCTCGACATGTCGCCAGCCGGTGGCGGCGAGGTCGGCGAGGATCTCGGCGCGGTCGGGCAGGTGCATGAAGGTGTCGCCGCAGTCGTCGCTGAAGCGGCGGTCGCCGAACTCGCGCAGGCGCGGATCCTGTTTGCCCGCGGCCCAGCGTTTCGCCTCGAGCCGCCACGCGGCGCGCTCGGCGGGCGAGTGGTCGCGGTCGTGGGTGGTGAAGAGGAATGGCGCGCCGGGGGCGCAGACGGCGGCGAGCTGGCGAAGGGCGCGACGCCGGTTGCGGCGCAGCGGGATCTGCATGAGGCCGTTGAAGAGAAAGAGCGCGCCCCGAAAGCGCGGGGCGCGGGGAGAGGAGCCGCGTGCCTGGAAGGCGGGATGCGAGGTGAGCTTGGTGGCGTCGGCGTGGTGGATCGCGATCGTGGCGCCGCGTTCGGCGGCGAGGGCGACGGCCTGATCGACGAGTTCCTGGGCGAAGTCGAAGGCGGTGAGGTTGGTGTAACCGAGGCCGTGGAGGGCGACGCAGACGCGTCCGGCGCCGCAACCGGCTTCGAGGAGCGGCGCGGATTTGTCGGTGAAGTGCCGTTCGATCATGAGGCGCTCGCTGGTCCAGAGGCCGATCTCGTGCGCGGCCTTGGCGTAGTGGACGACGGCGCGGATGTCGTTGAAATCGCGGCGCACCTGCGCGGCGGTGATTTTTTTCGACGAGCTCAAGGGGCGTGATCGGTAGGTTCCGGGAACGGAGTCACTTTTTCCGCCACGAGGCGAGGAACATGCCGTTGGCGTCGAGTTCGTGGGGCCAGAGGAAGGTGCCGGTGGGGAGGCCGGCGTTGTTGGGCAGGCCGGGGAGGGGCGTGGGTTCGAGCTCGGGGTGCGCGGAGGAGAAGGCCTTCACGACGTCGGTCGTTTCGGCGCGGGTGATCGTGCAGACGGCGAAGACGAGGCGGCCGCCGGGCTTGAGGGATTTGTGGGTGTTTTCGAGGAGCTGGAGCTGAACCTCGGCGAGTTCCCTCACGTCCTGCTCGGTGAGCGTCCAGCGCGCGTGCGGATTGCGCTGCCAGGTGCCGACGCCCGAGCAGGGCGCGTCGACGAGGATGCCGTCGAACTTGGTTTTCGTCGGAGGAAAGGGACCGCCGTTCCAGAGGACCTGGCGGAAATTGAAGGCCTGGGCGCGCGCGGCGCGTTTGCGCATCGAGGCGAGCCGGCCGGTGTGGCGGTCGGAGGCCCAGATGAGCCCCTTGTTGTTCATCAGGTCGGAGAGATGAAGCGTCTTGCCGCCTTCGCCGCAGCAGGCGTCCCACCAGGTTTCGGCGGGCAGGGGGGCGCAGGCGTGTCCGACGAGTTGCGACGCGAGGTCCTGGATCTCGAAAAGTCCTTTTTTGAATTCCTCGCTTTTGAAGAGATCGCTCGGGCCGGAGTAGCGCGCGGCGGTGAGCGGAAGCGACGAGGGGGGAAGATCGAAGCCGGCGGGCAGGGGCGCGGGCGTGGCGTGGTGGAGGGCGCGCACGACGGAGGCGGCGAACTCGCGCTGCGGGCGGATCCACAAGGTCGGCGGACGCTGGAACTGGCGAAGGCAGGCGGCGCGCGCGTCGGGCGTGGGAAAATCGATCGCGGCGAGCGCCCAGTCGGGCAGGGCACGGGCGGCGAGCGCCTCGGGTTTGATCGCGGAGGGATCGGCGTCGAAGCGGCGTTGCAGGTCGAGGGCGGCGAGCACGCGCCGGGGCAGGGCGCGCGAATCGTCGAGCCAACGCAGCCAACGGTAGTAGGCGAAGACGGCGTCGGTGAGGGCGCGTTTCTCGTGGGATTCCAGCTCGCGGTTGGAGCCGACTTCCCGGCGCAGGACGGCGTCGGCCGGGGTTTCCGGCGTGATCAGGGAGACGATGTGCGCGGCGCGTTGGGCGAGGGCGTGGGACGACATGCTGGCAGGAGCGAGGCGCAGGGGGCGGGGAGCGGCAAGCCGGGAGCGCGCGACGTCCGCCCCGCGATGTTCAACGCCCCTTGCCGAAGAGCATCACGTGGACGGTCTTGATGACGATGGCGGCGTCGAGGCGGAAGCTGTAGTGGCGGATGTAATACAAATCGTATTCCAGCTTGCGCAGGGTGTCGTCGAGGCTGGCGCCGTAGGGGTAGTTGACCTGGGCCCAGCCGGTGATGCCGGGGCGCACGAGGTGGCGGAAGTGATAGCAGGGGATTTGCTTTTCGTAGTCGGCGACGAGCAGATCCCATTCGGCGCGGGGGCCGATCATGCTCATGTCGCCCTTGAGCACGTTCCAGAGCTGGGGCAGCTCGTCGAGGCGGGAGGCCCGGAGAAAACGGCCGATGCGGGTGACGCGCTTGTCGTCCTTGGCGGTGTAGCGGGCGCCGTCCTGGACGACGCGCATGGTGCGGAGCTTGTAGAGGGTGAAGGGCTGGCGGTGGCGGCCGATCCGGGTCTGCCGGAAGAACACGGGCCCGCCGTCGTCGAGCAGCACGGCCACGGCGGCGAGGGCGAGCAGCGGCGCGGCGAGGAGGAGCACGACGAGGGCGAGGAGGACGTCGGACACGCGTTTGATGCGTTCGAAGATCGGTTCGCGGGCGAGGGAGAAGCCCTCCTGGAACAGCCAGGTCTGGTTGATGCGATAGAGCGGAATCTTGCGCCACGCGACTTCGTGAAACAGCTCGAGCGTGTAGGTGGGCACGCCGGCGAAGTGGAGCTGCACGAGCCGCTGGGGCAGGCCGGGCGGGAGCTCGCGGGCGGTTTCGCGCAGGATGATAGCCACGGCGGCGAGTTCGCCGTTTTCGATCCGGTCGAGGATCTCGGCGAGCGAGGGGCGATCCGGCGAGGAGTCGGCTACGGAGGCCGCGGCGTGGACCACGGGGCGGAGGAAACCGACCCGTTCGCATTCGGAGGCGAAGGCCTCGGCGCTATCGGGGTCGCCGACGAAGACGACGGCGTGGTCGCGCATGACGGCGGCGCGCCGCAGGGCGAGGATGCGGCGCAGCACGAAACCGGCGGGAGCGACGAGCAGGAAGGAGAACGTCGTGACGCCGCGGCTTTGCTGGAGCGAGAAGTCGCCCGTGACCACGACGTAGGTGACGAGCAGCGTGCCGAGGGTGGCGCAGAACACGGCGAGCAGGTGCTGGCTCGCGTAGTCGAGGGAGAGGAAGTCGGTGCGCGAGGAATAGCCGTCGACGAGCGCGGTGCCGAGAATCACGAGCCCGGCCGGCACGAGCAGGGGCCAGGTCAAGGGGCTGCCGAAATCGACAATGCCGCGAAGGATCGCGACGATGTTGAAGGCCAGAAAAACGCTCGCGATGTCGCCGAGGATGAGGGCGGCGGAGAAACGGTGACTGGGCTTCATCGGGCGACTCCTTGGTGGCAGCGGCGTGTAACTAAAATGTAAACTGCTCCGTGAGAATGAACCGGCGTGATGCTTCGGCAAGACGGGTTCGAGGGGGCGGCGTTTTTGACGATCATCGGGTCTCGATCGGGAGAGGGTTTTTCAGGCGTGTTTATCCGCCTGGGGAAAATCCCGAGGCGCGGATGGGGATGTCTCCGGAGGTGGCGTGGCGAGTTGTTGATCATCAGTCGGAAGCAAAGGCGTTGGTGCGCTCGTGCTGGCGGAGAGACGCGTCGCGTCGTTTTCCGTCTTCCGGTTTGTCCGTCCGGGTGGTGCGGTGGTGAAAAAAATGTCCGAATCACGTCCGGACGGCATCCGAGCGCACTTCCGGTGTCGCGTGTTTCGCCGGGACGGGCCTCGGACGACACCGCACTCCACATGCCTTTCGAAATGTTAAAAATCCGCGTTTGCTCGCGTGTTTCCGCCGGGAGCCGGCGGAAAGGGGCGGCGGCGTCGGCCATCGAAAAGGGGCGGGGGGCGAAGTGCGTTTCCGGGCCCGCGTTTACACCATGACTTTGAACTCCGCCGCTTCCCCTCTTCCGGTCGTGCTTTATGCCGAAAACGACGAAAACGACGCGCTCCTGATGGAGGTGTGCTGGAAGCGCGCCGGGTTGGCGGCGAGTTTGCGCGTGGTGCAGGACGGGCATGAGGCGATGGACTATCTCTCCGGCGTCGGGGATTACGCGGATCGCGCGGCGCATCCGTTTCCCGCGCTCGTCCTGCTCGATCTCTCGATGCCGGGGTGCTCGGGCTTGGATGTGCTGGCTTGGGTGCGAGCCCGGCCGGGTTTCGCCGATCTGCCGGTGCTCATCCTGAGTCTTTCGAACCAGGAGAAGGACCGGGCCGAGGCCATGGCCTGCGGCGCGAGCGACTATGTGGTGAAGCCGACCGGGCTGGCGGGTTTCGTGGAAACCTTGCGCGGTTGGCCGGGGCGCTGGTTGCCCGCGCGGTCCGGATGAGCGGAGCGGATGGTCGGGCGGCGGATACATCAGGCGGCGAACTGGCGTTGGATGCTGGCGGCGATGTCCGCGAGTTTGACGGGCTTGGTGATGTAATCGTCCATGCCGGCGGCGAGGCAGGCCTCGCGGTCGCCCTGGAGGGCGTTGGCGGTGAGGGCGATGATCACGGGCTGGCGTTCGCCGGGGATGCGCTGGCGGATTTCGCGGGCGGCCTCGAAGCCGTCCATCTCGGGCATCTGGAGATCCATGAACACGAGGTCGTAGGGGCGGTTTTCGAGGGCGCGGATGGCCTCAAGGCCGTTGGCGACGGCGTCGGCCTGGTAGCCGAGGCGATCGAGGAAACGGAGGGCGACCTTCTGGTTAACGAGGTTGTCCTCCACGAGGAGGATGGAGAGCGGAAGGTGGTCGGCGATGCGTTCGACCTCGAGCGGCGCGAAGCCGGGGGAGCGAGGCGCGGGTTCGAGGGACAGAAGCTGGCGAAGCGAGGCGATGACGTGGCTGTTGCGCGACGGGCGGGCGAGCGAGGCGTGGATCGGACCGAACTCGCCGGCGTTTTTCGGGGGGTGGCCGGGCGGATGGAGCCAGAGGGTAGGGAGCCCGAGCGGACGAAGGGCGGCGAGGATGTCGTCGCGCGCGGCGGGATCGTGCAGCACGGCGGCGTCGAACACGATGGCGGAGGGCTGGAGCGAGGAATCCTCGAGCAGGGCGCGGGTCCCGGTGAAGGCCGGGGGGACGAGGACCGGGCCGAGATGGGCGGCGATGTGCTCGGAGAGGCGTCGGCGGTTGAGCGGGTGTGATTCGAGCAGGAGGATCGCGGACCGGGGATCGGGCGGGACGACCGGGGGGATCTCGACCGCGGGGGCGGCGGGCCGGAGCGGTAGGGAAAAACTGAATACGGAGCCTTCGCCCGGGGCGCTGTCGACCTCGATGTGGCCGCCCATGAGCTGGGTGAGGCGGTGGCAGATGGCGAGGCCGAGGCCGGTGCCGCCGTATTTGCGGGTGGTGGAGGAGTCCACCTGCGAGAAGGGCTTGAAGAGGCGGTCGACGCGTTCGCGGGGGATGCCGATGCCGGTGTCGCGCACGCGGCCGAGCAAGGTGCGCGGCCGGTCGGGATCGGGCAGGAACTCGATGGAGACGGAGCCGGAGGGGGTGAATTTGACGGCGTTGTTGATGAGGTTCGCCATGATCTGGCGGAGGCGGGTCGGATCGCTCTCGATCCAGGCGGGCAGGGTGGGGTCGACGCGGTAGGCGAGATCGATGCCCCGGTTGGCGGCGACGGGGGCGAAAAGCTCGACGGTTTCCTCGACGCAGGCGACGAGGTCGAAGGGGATGAACTCGAGTTCGAGGTGGCCGGACTCGATCTTGGAGAAGTCGAGGATGTCGTTGATGATGGTGAGGAGCGTCTCGCCGGACTGGCGGATGGTGTTGACGGAGTCCCGCTGGTCCTCGGTGAGGGGCGTGTGGAGGAGGAGGCTGGTCATGCCGATGACGCCGTTCATGGGGGTGCGGATCTCGTGCGACATGGACGCGAGGAAGTCGCTCTTGGCGCGCGAGGCGGCGTCGGCCTCGATCTTGGCGCGGCGCAGCTCGCGTTCGGTCTCGACGCGCTGGGTGATGTCGACGGCGAGGAGGATGATGTATTCGAGGCGGCCGTCCTCGGCGTAGACGGGTTGCAGGTCGAGCGAGAGGTCGTAGCGGCGGCCGGAGCGGGAGCGGCAGGAGACGTCGCAGGCCACGGCCTCGCCCTCGTCGACGGCGCGGCGAAGCCGGAGGGCGGCGTTGGTGTCGTGGGCGGCGATAAGCTCGATGGCGGACTGGCCGGCGACCTCGGGAAGGGTGGGGCCGAGGAGGCGGGTGAAGGCTTCGTTGACCCATTCGACGCCGCCGTCGGGACGCGCGATGACGACGACGTTGTCGGTGCGGGCGGCGACGAGGCCGAGCTTGCGTTCGGCGAGCTGCGAGGCGCGGAGGGCGGCTTCGGCCTGGCGGCGTTCCTCGATCTCGGCGCGAAGAAGGGCGTTGGCGCGTTCGGTCTCGCGTTGTCCGGTGCGGGCGACGCGGGCGAAGTGCACGGAGAGGCCGAGCAGGAAGGTGATGCCGAGACCGGTGAGGAGGGCGACCTCGGGGAGGCGGCGACGAGTGAGGGCGTCGCGTTCCCGGGTGGCGGAGGAGACGAGGCGGATGCGACGGTCGAAGATGACGAAGTCGGATTCGAGCGCGTCCTCGATCTCGCCGGCGTCGAGCCGGCCGCGGGAATCGAACACCGGAGCGCCTCCGACGTAGATCGCGTAGGTGCGCACGTCGGAGTAGCCGAGGCGCCGGTCGAGTTCGGCGAAGAAACGTTCGTAGGAGAAGTCGGCGGAGGCGAAGCCGCTGACGCCGCCGCCGGGGCCGAGCACGGGGGCGTAGATGGAGAAGCCGGCGCCGTGCGGACCGACGGTGAAGCTTCCCGAGACCTTGGGGAGCGACTTGGCACGGGCCTCGCGCAGGGCTTCGCCGCGGACCGGGTCGCGTGTGTGGTCGTAGCCGCCGAGCGCCTCGTTTTGCGCGACGGGATAGAACCAACGGTTGCGGCCGGACGGGTCGAGCCAGGCGAGGGAGAGCGAGCCGGGGGCTTCGTTGACGAAGGTGATGGCGTCGGCTTCGCGGACGACGGCGCTGGAGCCCTCGAGCAAACTCCAGCGAAGGGCGATGCGTCCGAGCGAGGACGCCTGCCGTTCGATCTCGATGTTGATGCTGTTGGCGATCGTGTTGATCGCGTTGCGGGTGGCGAGGGTGGTATAGAAGTCCTCGCGTTCGCGGAGACCGACCCAGAGCAGGAGGGTCAGGGTGCCGGATGCGACGATGACGGGGAGCGGCAGCCAGCCCGGCGGGGCGTCGGTTGTTTCGCAGTGGATACGCCAGGCGCCGGCGAGCAGGGCGAGGCCGAGGAAAAGCGAGAGCGTGCCGGACAGGATCGAGACGCTGCCGAGATCCCACACGATCCCGCTCGGAAGGCTGAGGGCCTGCCCGACGATGCCGGAGCTGCCGATCGCGGCGAGGAAGGAGCCGACGAGACCGAGGGCGAGCGCGCGACGCAGAGGGCGGGCGCCGAGCAGCGGACTGATGACGATGCCGGCGAGGGCGAAGCCGGCCGCGGCGGCCGGGGACATGCGACCCGGCGTGAGGTCCGAGGGACCGGCGAGCCGGTCGCGGGCCAGCAACTGGTCGATGCCCAAGTCTAGATGAAAAGCGTTTTGCAGGAGCGTGGCGACGCCGATCGCCACGGGAACGAGGCTGAGCCAGTCGCTGCTGCTCCGGGTGCGCCCCTGAACGGCAAGCGCCAATCCGAGAATGAGATAGCAAAGTCCGGCGTTGACCTTGACCGCTTCCGAGCGGGACGAGCCCTGCACGAGCACGTCGATTCCCGCCCACCAGCCGAAGAGCACCACGGCGCCGCCCAGAGCCACAACGAGGCCGGAGGCGAAAGCCAGCCGTTGTGACCAGGATGGCGGGCGGATCAGCGGGTGCTCGGCGGACGTCATGAAGTCTACTGGGGGGAGGACCCTAGAAAACATTTGGGCTGCGGCGAGGGGAATTCCCCGGGGGCCGCGAGATTGCACGAAGGCGCGAAAACGAGTCGTCCGAGCCCGGGCGGAAAGAGGAGCCACCCGGTGGAGAGTCGTCGGGGTGGCACGAAACCTCTGCCGGGACTTGTGTTTCCGGCGCCGGGCGGTGGAATCGCGCCCTCTTCCTCGCCATGCCCCCTGTTCGCATCGCTTCCATCGCGCGCAAGACCGCCGAGACCGACATCAAGATCCGCCTCGTTGTCGACGGCGCCGGTCGTTCCAACATCGCCACGGGCGTGCCGTTTTTCGACCACATGCTGACGCTTTTCGCGAAGCACGGGCAGTTCGACCTCGATTGCACCTGCGTCGGCGACGTGGCGGTGGATTATCACCACACGGTCGAGGATGTCGGCATCGTCTTGGGCGAGGCGTTCAAGCAGGCCCTGGGCGAGAAGCGCGGTATCGTGCGTTACGGCTTTTTCCTCGTTCCGATGGACGAGGCGCTCGCTCGCGTGGTGGTCGATCTTTCCGGCCGCGCCGCGCTCGTCTACGATGTCGAGGCGCCGACGATGTATGTGCGGGATTTCAATCTGATCCTCGTGAAGGAGTTTTGCCGCGCGTTCAGCAACGCCCTCGCGTGCAACCTGCACGTGAAGCTCGAATACGGCGAGGAACCGCACCACGTCGCCGAGGCCATCTTCAAGGCGCTCGCGCGCGCTCTCGACGCGGCGGTGAAAATCGATCCGCGCGTCGCGGACCAGATCCCGAGCACGAAGGGCCTCATCTGATGATCGCGGTCATCGACAACGGCATTTGCAACCTGCGCTCCGTGACCAAGGCCCTCGAGGCCGTGGGCGCCGAGGTGCGTGTCGTGCGCACGCCGATGGAGGTCGAGGCGGCGGACGCCGACGGGCTCGTGTTGCCCGGGGTCGGCGCCCTGCGCGATTGCGTGACCTCGCTTCGCTCCACCGGGCTCGACCGCACGGTGCGCGAATGGATCGCGGCGGACATGCCGTTTCTCGGCGTGTGTCTGGGCATGCAGGCGCTTTTCGAACATTCGGAGGAAGGCGGTGGCGCGGGCACCGAAGGACTCGGCGTTTTCCCCGGCCGCGTGGTTCGGTTCGAGCGTCCGCCGGAGTTCAAGATCCCCCACATGGGCTGGAACGAGGTGCGGTTCACGCAGCCCGATTCGCCGCTGCGCGCGCAGCTCGAACTCGAGGGCGAGTCGTTCTACTTCGTGCACAGCTTCCATTGTGTGCCGGCCGATCCTTCGCTGGTGCTCGCGGAGTGCGACTACGGCGGCGTGTTCACGGCCGCGATCGCGCGCGGGCGTTGTTTCGCCACGCAGTTCCATCCGGAGAAAAGCCAGGCCAAGGGACTCCAGATCTACCGGAACTTCGCCTCGGTGGCCGCCGACGCCGCCCAGGCGGGTTGATCCCGTGCGCCGCGCCGGGCGCTTTCCGGCGAGCGCGCGGGGTGGTTGACGACGTGTGCGGCTCGCGCCCTGTATCGCGTCGCGCATCCCATGGAATTTCTCGCCAATCCCCAGGCGTGGTTCGTCCCGCTGCTTACGTTGACCCTGCTCGAGATCGTGCTCGGCGTCGACAACGTGATCTTCATCTCGATCCTCGCCGGCAAGCTTCCGAAGAACCAGCAGGCGAACGCCCGTCGGACGGGCCTGTTGCTCGCGTTCGTCACCCGCATCGCGCTGCTGTTCAGCATCAGTTGGCTGATGAGCCTGACCAAGCCGCTTTTCACCCTGCCCGTGCTCGACCATGAGCTGACGGGGCGCGATTTGATCCTGTTGGTCGGCGGTCTGTTCCTGATCGGCAAGAGCGTGACGGAAATCCATCACCGCCTCGAGGGCGAGGACGGCGAGGCCAACCCCAAGGCGAAGGCGATCTCCTTCAACGCGGTGATCGTGCAGATCATGATGCTCGATGTCGTCTTCTCGCTCGATTCCGTGATCACCGCGGTCGGCATGGTGAACCAGCTTTGGGTGATGATCACCGCGGTCTGCATTTCGCTCGGCGTGATGCTCGCCTTCGCCGGCGCGATCGGCGATTTCGTGAACCGTCACCCGACGATCAAGATGCTCGCGCTGAGCTTCCTGATCCTCATCGGAGTGACGCTTGTGGGCGAGAGCCTCGGCCGTCATATCCCGAAGGGCTACATCTACTTCTCCATGGGTTTCGCCTTCGCGGTCGAGATGCTGAACCTGCGGCTCCGCGCCAAGTCGGTGAAACCGGTGGAGCTTCGGCGGCCGGTGAAGTAGTTTGTCGCCGTGTCCATGTTTGAAGAACCCGATCTCTTTGGCGAATCCCGACCGTCCTCCCTTCCTGCGGGCACGGGCGGAGCTTCGTCCGCCGGCGCGGCGCCGGCCCGCCAACCCTTGGCCGCGCGCATGCGTCCGCGCGCGCTCGAGGAGATCGCCGGTCAGGAGCATCTCACCAGGCCCGACGGGCTGCTCGCCCGGCTCATCGCCGCGAACCGCTTCGGCAGCCTGATCTTTTACGGTCCGCCGGGCTGCGGGAAAACCAGCTTCGCGGAGGTGATCGCCCGCGTGACGGGCAGCCGGTTCGTCCGCGTCAACGCCGTGATGAGCAACGTCGGCGAACTGCGCGAGATCCTCGCCTCCGCGCGCCGGCGGCCCTCCGAGCCGACCCTGCTCTTCATCGACGAGCTGCACCGTTTCAACAAATCGCAACAGGACCTGCTCCTGCCGGACGTCGAGGAGGGCTATGTTCGCCTGATCGGGGCGACGACCCACAACCCGGGTTTCTACGTCAACCCGCCGCTGCTCTCGCGCAGCCATCTTTTCCGGCTCGAACCGCTCGCGCCCGCCGCGGTCGCTTCCGTGCTCGCGCGCGCTCTCTCCGACAAGGAACGCGGCCTCGGCGCGACCGGCTGCACGGCGGACGAGACGGTGTTGCTCGACCTCGCGAAACTCTGCGACGGCGACCTGCGCCGCGCGCTCAACGCCCTCGAGGTCATCGTCGCCGGACTGCCGGCCGGCTCGGCCGTGACCTCCGCCGAGCTGGAGATTTTCGCGCGCGAGCGTCGCATCCGCTACGACGCCGACGAGGACGAGCACTACGACACGATCTCGGCCTTCATCAAAAGCTGCCGGGGTTCCGACCCCGACGCCGCTCTCTACTGGCTGGCCAAGATGCTCGCGGGCGGCGAGGACCCGCGCTTCATCGCGCGACGGCTCGTCATCCTCGCCAGCGAGGACGTCGGGCTGGCCGACGCGCTCGCGCTGCCGCTCGCGGTCGCCGCGCACCAGGCGGCCGAATTGGTCGGTTTGCCCGAGGCGGAATACGCGCTCGCCCACGCCACGCTGCACATCGCCTGCGCGCCGAAGAGCAACTCCGTGACGCTCGCCCTCGCGGCCGCGAAACGCGCGATCTCCGAACATCCCGTGCAGCCTGTCCCGCTCGCGCTGCGCGACAAGGGCGGCAAGGCCAACAAGGCCTTCGGGCACGGCAAGGGTTACCTCTACGCGCACGATTTTCCGGAAAACATCGCGCCGCAGGCCTACTTGGAGAAACCGCTCAGGCTCTTCACCCCGAAGACGGCGGGCATCGAGGCCAAGCTCGCGGAGCGCCTTGCGCGTTGGCGCGAGATGCGCGCGCAGGCCTTGTCCAAGGCCGGCGCGGCCCGCCCTTCACGTCCGGGGAATTGAGCCGACTTTTACGCGCGCTTCGCCCGGCGCGCGCTTGCGGGGAGGGGGCCGGCGCGCATGCTCGAGGCTCATGCGCCCGCTTCCCCTGTTTGTTGCCGCCGCCTTGCTTGCCTTGAACCCCGTTCTTTTCGCCCAGTCCGCGCCGGACGCCGGTTCGGACGCGACCGCGACGACGGAAGGGGAGGAACCGAAGATCGCCGGCGTCACGCTCAAGCGACCCGACGGTCGTTTCCTCGGCGTGGAAACCGAGGGCGTCACGATGAAGATCACGTTTTACGACGCGGACAAAAAGCCCGAGCCGGCCGACGCGATCCGGATCTCCGCGCGGTGGACCGACACGCAGCCGCGATTCACGGTGCTGCTTCCCGCCACCGCCGAGACCCTTGTCTCGCCCGGCGTGTTGAAGCGGCCGTTCAACTACATCGTCTACCTCGCGCTCGTCGGGAAAGACGAGAAGGTGATGGAAACCCACTCGCTGCGTCTGCGTTGAGCGGACGCTCCGGGATGGATCCCGCCGCCGGGCGGGGACGGTCAACGGGCCGCGGAGGCGGTCGCGGGACGGAGCGCGTCGTGCATCCGTATCATGTTCACGGATACGGAGAGTTTTTCGGTGCGGGTGCCCTTGAACACCCCGCGGGTCGGGGTCGCGTCGAGATAGTCCCGGCCGATCGAGACCTTCACATGGCGTTCGCCGGCGACGCAGTCGTTGGTCGGATCGAGCGGCCACCAATGGCCTCCGGGCAGGCAGACCTCGACCCAGGCGTGGCTTTCGGCGGAGCCGATGAGCGCGGCGCGGTTCGGGCGGTTCGGACCCTTTTCGGCGGCGAGGCGTTGACGTTCGGTCTCGATGTAGCCGGTGACGTAGCGCGCGGGCAGCTCGGCGGAGCGAAGGATGGCGATCATCACCTGGGCGAAGTCCTGGCAGACGCCGCGTTTCTGGGCGAGGACCTCGGTGACGGGCGTGTCCACGCGTGTGCTGCCCGGCCGGTAGGCGAACTCGGTTTTGATCCAATGGTTCAGCCGCAGGAGTGTCTCGCCGAGCGGATGGCCGGGCTTGAAGAAACGATTGGCGAGACGGTGCACCGGTTCCGACATCGGGATGGCGGGCGAGGGCATGAGCGTCTCGAACAACTCGAGCTTGTTGGCACGGTAGATCTGGCGCGCCTCGGAGATGCTCAATTCGAGGGCGGCCGCGGGCGGGGACCACGGTCGGGTCTCGACCACGGAGCGGCTCTCCAGGACGAGTTCCTCGTGGCGGTGCGCGACGGCGAAGGATTCGACCGTGTTGCCGAAATAGTCGACGTAGCGGTTCACCTTGCCCGCGGGCGTGGTGGTGAAGGTGCGTGATATCAGGCGCTGCCGTTCGTCGGTCACCGGGGTGAGGCGCGCCTCCATGAACGACTCGCTCGCCTCGCCGGCGTAGCGGTAGATGGTGCGGTGGCTGATCTGGAAAAGCATGGCGCGCGAGGCGCCCAAAAAGGGCGGGCTTCGTCGGCGAACGCAAGGGCGGCGCGACGTCCGGACGCGCGTGAAACTACGCGTGCGGGCGTGGCGAGACGGAACGCGTTCGTTCAGAGATCGAACCAGTAGGTGCGCGCGGCCTCGGGGCCGGGGATCGCGGCGGCCGGCGGTCGCGGTTGTTCCGGCAGGTCGTAGGCGAAGGCGGGTTCGGGCATGAGCCGGAGCAGATCGTGCTCGGTCTCGGCCGGGCGTTCGGCCCACGGACGGGGACGAGGTTGGCGGAGACGGCCGAGCGCCTGGGCGAGGGCCGGGAGTTGGTTTTCGATGTTGTTCATGTCGGGTGGTGTTTGGGTTGGGAGTTGTTCACCACCCCCTTCGGCGATCGTCCGGAGCCCGGGATTCTTCGCCTGTGACAGAACAAAAAACCCCCTCCGGTGGCTCACCGGAGGGGGCGGAAAGTGGGATTGCTTCCTCAGCGCCCTCGCGGCGTGCCCGTAACGGACACGGAAACAGCGACGACCACGGATACGACGTGGGCGAGGGCTTTGATGGAGGCGGAGAAGGAGGAAATCACGACAGGCGGAACAAGACGCGTCTTCGCCGCGGCGTCAAGGCGCGAGTCGCGGCGCGGGGCGTGGGCACGCGAAAAGCGTGCGCCCAAGCGGCTTGTAGTGTTTTTTTGACTACGGGTCGCGGCGGCGCGTTCAGAAAACGGCGTTCACTTCGTGATGATGACCGGGCTCGAGGGTGATCTCGCCGAGCGAGGTGCACTCGACCTGGTCGTTTTTGTAGAGCCGGACCTTCGCGGGGAAGAGGAGTTCGGCGCTTTCCCAGCGCCACTTGCCGATCGAGATGAACTGGAGCGGGACGCCCTTGTCGAGGCGCAGGCCCGGACCGTCGCCGCGGATGAAGAGCTTGTTGCCGATGCCGATGTAGGCGGTGGCGATCAGACGGGTATAGCCGTCCTGCGAGAGCGCGGGTTCGACGGGAGCGACGGGATCGCCTTCGGAATCGGGGGCGGGCTCCGGGGTGGATTCGTCCGTCTCGGATGCGGTGGGCTCGGGATTCGAAACCGCGGCGCTGACGGGCGTGGCGACTTCCCCGCCGGCGGTTTCCGTTTCGGTTTCGGGGGAGGGGGCGGGCGAGACCTCGGCCTCGGCGGAGGGGGGGGCGGCGACCGGCTCGGGTTCGGCGTGGGGCGTGGGGGCTTCTTCCTCGGACTCTTCGGGCTCGGCAGCTTCCGCGGAGGAGGGGGAGTCGGATGTGGTTTCGGGTTCGTCGAGGTTGGCGTCGTCGATGAGGTTCTCGTCGGCGGTCGGCGCGGGGGCGGGAGCGGGTTCGGTCTCGGTGGACGCGGAAGTCGGTTCGGGCTCGGGCGTCGAAGCCGGCGCCGCGTCCGGGGTCACGGCGGAGCGAGCGGGCGCGTGGGCGGGGAAGGGCGGGGTGGAGGTGGCCTGCGCCGCAAGGTGGGTGACGGCGTCGCGCACGCCGCGATCAAAGGCGACGCGAGCCTCGGCGGTGGCGGCGCCCAGCGCCTGGCCGGCTTCGGCGGCCGCGTCATGCAAGGCCTGGACGGCGGCGGCGGTTTCGCGATGGAGCACTTCGCTCGCCTGTTGACCGAAGCTGGCGGCGATCTTCGGGAGCTGGGCGATGGCCTGGTCGAGCGTGGCGGAGTGCTGGGCGGCGAGTTTTTCCAAGCGGGCGAGGTCGGCGGTGGCGCGGGAGAGCCCGTCGAGGGCGGCGGCGAGTTTGTCCGTTTCGGCCGCGCGCAGGGTGTCGAGCTCGTGGCGGAGCGCGGCGTTTTCCTCGTGGGCCGTGGCGGAGAGCTGTTGTTGGAGACCGGAGAGTTGTTCCTTGAGCGCGACGGGGAGCTGTTCGGCGGCCTTGAGCTGGCGGGCGGAGTTTTCCGCGATGGCGGGAAGATTGGAGACGGCGATGCTGATCTGCTCGGCCGAGGCGGAAACGGTGCGGGCGAGCGCGTCGATCTGGTTGACGCGTTCCTGCAGGGCTTCCTCCTGCCGGCGGGCGTGGTTGACCACGAACGGATAGAGCAGGACGACGGCGCCGGTCGCGACGCAGATGGCGATGGCGGCGAGCGACAAAGGACTGATGGGAGCCGGCGCGAACCAGCCGATGAGGCCCGCGGCGACGAGCAACACGGCATCGGCGATGATGAAGGGAAGAGGGTTGAGGCGCGGGACTTCCAGACGGAGCTCGTTCATGAGTAATGATCAGGGGCCAGGGTGAAGGGCCGAAGTTTCGCCCGATATGCGCGGCCCGGACGCGATGAACAAGGGTGAAAACGGCGAAAACGCGGAGGACGTCACGACGCCGTAACACGCGAGAAGAGCAGGGAGATTCGGTTGCGTCCGCGACGCATGACACGCATCCTCGCGCGCAACTTCGATGTCGGACACGGTCGGATCTTTCATGCGCGTGGAGCGCGAGCACGACGGGAAATCCCGACACTATGTCGTCCACCTGCGCGATCCGAAGTTTGCCGTGGAGATGACCCCCGACGCGGAAGCGCCGGATAAGGTTGGCGGCGGCGTGATCAAACGCGTGTGCGTGCCGAATTCCTGGGCCGGGCAATACTCCCAATATGCCGCGCTGTTGAAGGCCGCGCAGGAGTTTTTTCGACAGTCGCTGTTGACCGAGCCGGTCTCCAAACCGGAGACGCGGCGCCTGAAGTTTTGAGGAAACGGGCCGCGAAACGGCGGCGTGGATTTTCGCGAGGCGCGACCGGACGGCGATCGGCGTCGCGGGCTTGCGTCATCGCCGGGCTCTCGCGGAAGGGGCGGAGTCGCTCCGATTTGCCGTTTGCCAAGGCCCCTCTCCGCCCTAGCGTTGGCCTTTCCATGTTGTCGTTTCTCTTCAAGCGTTTTGCCGGCCGCCACTACCGCAAGTTCCTGGAGCGCGCCAAACCTATCGTGGCCAAGATCAACGAGATCGAGGCGTCCTACCAGAAGCTGAGCGACGACGAACTTCGCGCCAAGACGGCCGAATTCAAGGCTCGTATCGCAGCCGCCGAGGACAAACGCGCCGCGCTCGACGCCATCTTGCCGGAGGCATTCGCCGCGGTGAAGAACGCCGCCCGTCGCCTCGTCGGCACCAAGGGCATCGTCTGCGGCCAGGAACTGGAGTGGAACATGGTCCACTTCGACGTGCAGCTCATCGGCGGCCTCGCCCTTCACCAAGGCCGCATCGCCGAGATGGCCACCGGCGAGGGCAAGACCCTCGTCGCGACCACCGCGATGTATCTGAACGCCCTCACCGGCCGCAACACGCAGCTTGTCACGGTCAACGACTACCTCGCCCGCCGCGACTCCGAGTGGATGGGCTATCTCTACCGCTTCCTCGGCCTCACCGTCGGCTGCATCCAACAACAGATGCCGCCCGACGTGCGTCGCCAGATGTATGCCTGCGACATCACCTACGGCACCGCGTCCGAGTTCGGTTTCGACTACCTCCGCGACAACGGCATGGCCACGCGCAAGGAGGACCAGGTGCAACGCGACCACTGGTTCTGCATCGTCGACGAGATCGACTCCATCCTCATCGACGAGGCGCGCACGCCGCTGATCATCTCCGGCCCCGCGCCCATCGAGCGTGAGCAGCCTTACACCCGTCTCCAGCCGCAGGTCGCGCGCCTCGTGCAGGAGCAGGTGCGCCTCTGCAACCGCTTCATCTCCGAGGCGAAGAAGCTCCTCGAAAAGCCCGATCTCACCCCCGACGACCGTCGGGCCGCCGGCACGCGCATGCTTCAGGTGAAGCTCGGCCATCCGAAGAACAAGCAGCTCCTCGGCCTCATGGAGACGCCCGAGTGGCGCAAGCTCCTCGACAAAACCGAGATCGAGTTCCACTCCGACTTCCAAAAGAAGGAGCTCTATGCCCTCAAGGAGGAGCTCTACTTCACGATCGACGAGCGCCAGCACCAGGCCGACCTCACCGAGATCGGGCGCAAGTTCCTTCGTCCCGACAACCCCGACGCGTTCACGCTGCCCGACCTCGCCACCACGTTCTCCGATCTTGAGCGCCAGACCGACCTCACGCCCGAGCAGAAAGAGGCGCAGCGCGCCGCCGCCCAGGAGCAGTTCTCCCAGATATCCGAGGAGATCCACGCGATCTCGCAGCTTCTCCGCGCCTATTCGCTCTACGAGCGCGACATCCAATACGTCGTCGCCGACGGCAAGGTGATGATCGTCGACGAAAACACCGGCCGCGTCATGCCCGGTCGTCGCTGGTCCGACGGCCTGCACCAGGCGGTCGAGGCCAAGGAAGGCGTCACCATCGAGCGCGAGACCCGCACCTACGCCACGGTCACGATCCAGAACTACTTCCGCATGTATGAGAAACTCGCGGGCATGACCGGCACCGCCGAGACCGAGGCCACCGAGTTCCACGACATCTACAAGCTGTCCGTCCAGGTCATCCCGACGAACAAGCCCTGCATCCGCATCGACAAGAACGACTCCATCTTCAAGACGCGCCGCGACAAATACAACGCGGTGGTCAAGGAGATCGAGGCCGCCAACAAGCGCGGCCAGCCCGTCCTTGTCGGCACCGTCTCGGTCGAGCAGTCCGAGGTGCTCTCCCGCATGCTCAAGCGTGTCGGCATCGTGCACACCGTGCTCAACGCGAAGCTCCACCAGCAGGAGGCCGAGATCGTCGCCCGCGCCGGCCAGCGCGGCGCCGTCACCATCGCCACCAACATGGCAGGCCGCGGCACCGACATCAAACTCGGCGAGGGCGTGCGCGAACTCGGCGGACTCTACGTCATCGGCACCGAGCGCCACGAATCCCGCCGCATCGACCGCCAGCTCCGCGGTCGTTGTTCGCGTCAGGGCGACCCGGGCGTGACCAAGTTCTACCTCTCGCTCGAGGACGACCTCATGCGTCTCTTCCTCCAGGGCAATCTCGCCTCTCGCATGATGGAGGGCTCGATGAAGGAGGGCGAGGAGCTCGAGCATCCCTGGCTCAACCGCTCCATCGAGAGCGCCCAGAAGAAGGTCGAGCAGCAGAACTTCTCCGCCCGCAAACGCCTCCTCCAATACGACGACGTGCTCAACCAGCAGCGCGAGGTCGTCTACGGCATCCGCAACGCCGCCATCCACGCCGACCGCCCGAAGGAGATCATCTTCGAGCAGGTCGAGGAGGAAATCGCCGCTCGCCTCGAGACCGCCGGCTTCGGCGGGAACGCCGCGACCGTCAACGCCGCCAAGGCCGGCGCCGAAGGTTTTGTCGGCTGGGCCAACACCCATTTCCCGATCGGCCTCAAGATCGAGGACGTGCAGGGCAAGAGCCTCGACGACGCGCTCAAGCTCACCCTCGACAAGGTCCGCGAAGCCTACGCCGTGAAGGAGTCGGTCGAGATCCCCGAGGCCCTCGGCGCGATCGAGCGCTACATCGTGATCAACGCGATCGACCACCACTGGCAGGAGCACCTCACCGAGATGGAGGAGCTGCGCCGCTCCATCGGTCTGCGCAGCTACGGCCAGAAGGACCCGCTCGTCGAATACAAGGGCGAGGCCTACAAATACTTCGAGGAGCTGATGCAGAACGTGCGCCTGCAAATCTGCACCGGGCTCTTCCGCAGCGCGTCCAACGTGCAGGTTTTCGAGAACATGCTCGCGATGCTGGCGAAGCACGCCCGCGCCCAAGGTCCCGCCGGCACCGTGCCGCCGATGCAGGTCAAGGCCTCCGCGCCCACGCGTCCCGCGCAGCCGCTCCCCGCGCCGACTCCCCCGGCCGCTCCGCAGACGCCGACGGGCGAGATACCGCGCGTGACCGCGCAGGTCCGCACCATGATGACCACCAGCGGCCGCACCACGCCGCCGCAGCCTCCCGCCGATGGCGGCGCCTCGCAGCAACCTGAGCCGCCGAAGCAGGGCTGATTTCCTTCGCGAGAGCCGCGCACTCCGGTGCGCGGCTCTTTTGTTTAGCGGCGTGTTTCACGAACGAGGGACGCGCCGCTCGGCCGGAGCGTTTCAAGAGACGAACTTGTTGGCCACGCCGGTTCCCGGGGAGGCGACGCGCGCACGCGGCCGGACGCGGCCACACGGAGCCGAGCGGCGGGGCGGGCCCGTCGGGCGCGTCGCGTTGGGGTGGCGATTTCTCCCTGCGGGTCCCGGCCGGTCTCGCCCTGCCTTTACGCGTAGGCCACGGGATTGTTGGCGATGCCCCCGCGCTCACTTCCGCCGCACGCGGGAGTCCTCGGCCTTGCGCAGCTTCTTCGGGTAGTCGGCGATGGCGTGCAGGCCGCGGCTTTCCTTGCGCTGCAACGCGCAGGCCACGATCAGCTCGGCGACTTGGATGAGGTTGCGCAGTTCGAGCAGCTGCGGATCGACCGAGAAGTTCCAGTAGTAGTCGTGGGTTTCCCGCGCGAGCGTGGCGATGCGCGTGCGGGCGCGCTCGAGCCGCTTCGTTGTGCGCAGGATGCTTACGTAGTCCCACATCGTGCGGCGGAGCTCGTCCCAGTTGTGCGAGATGACGACGCGTTCGTCCTGGTCGCCGCCGCCGAGATCGCGCCAGGGCGGGATGACCGGCTCGGGCGCATTCATTTTTTCGATACGCCTGAGGTAGGCCTCGACGGAGGCGGCGCCGCGGTGGGCCATGACGACCGCCTCGAGCAGGGAGTTCGAGGCGAGGCGGTTGGCGCCGTGCAGCCCGGTGCAGGCGACCTCGCCGCAGGCGTAGAGGCCGGGCAGGGTGGTCTCGGCGGAGAGGGTGGTGGCGACGCCGCCGCAGGTGTAGTGGGCGGCGGGCACGACCGGGATCATCTGCTTGGCGATGTCGATGCCCTCCTCGGCGCAGGCCTTGTAGATGAGGGGGAAGCGCGAGCGCAGGAAGGCGGCGTTGCGATGCGTGATGTCGAGCCAGACGTGCGGCGCGCCGCTGCGTTTCATCTCGGCGTCGATGGCCCGGGCCACGATGTCTCGCGGCGCGAGATCGGCCAGCTTGTGGTAGCGCGCCATGAAGGCCTCGCCGGAGGCGTTTCGCAGGATGGCGCCCTCGCCGCGCACGGCCTCGCTGATGAGGAAGCGTTTGCCGGAAACCGAATAGAGCGCGGTGGGATGGAACTGGATGAACTCCATGTTCCGCACCTCGACGCCCGCGCGGTAGGCCATGGCGATGCCGTCGCCGGTGGCGATGTCGGGATTCGTCGTGTAGAGATAAACCTGGCCCGCGCCGCCGGTGCTGAGCATGACGACGGGGGCGTGGAACTCGACGACGCGTTTGTCATGCACGTCGAGGGCGTAGACGCCGGCGACGCGGTCGGGGCCGTGATGTTTCGCGGACGAGGAGACCTTTTTGCCGCGTCGACGCGTGGAGATCTTTCCGGTCGTGACGATGTCGATGGCGAAGAAATGCTCGAAGAGCGCGATGCGCGGCTCGCGGGCGATGGCGCGGGTGAGCGCTTCCTCGATCGCCTTCCCGGTCATGTCCTTGACGTGAAGGATGCGGCGTTCGCTGTGGCCGCCCTCGCGACCGAGGTCGTAGGCTCCGTCGCCGTCGCGGGAGAACTTCAGCCCGAGATCGATCAGTTCCTGCACGCGCGCGGGGCCGTCGGCCACGATCTGCTTCACGACCTTCCGGTTGCAGAGGCCGTCGCCGGCGACGAGCGTGTCCTCGACGTGTTTGGCGAAGTCGTCGGTCTGCGCGGTGACGACCGCGATGCCGCCCTGGGCGTAGTTGGTGTTGGAGTCGGCCTTGTTTTTCTTGGTGAGGATCGCGACGGAGCGACCCCGGCGGGCGACCTTCAGCGCGAAGCTGAGGCCGGCGATGCCGGAGCCGATCACGAGGACGTCGTAGCGGCGCGCGGCGGGCGGCACGGCCGCGGTCGATTCGGGGGCGCCGAGCGGCGAGGGGGGCGTGGGAGCGCTCACAGGACGATGTTGTCGATCAGGCGGACCTCGTCGACCCAGGCGGCGACGGCGAGCAGGGAGCGGCCGGGCTCGGCCTCGCGCATCGGCTCCATCGTGCAACGATCCACGAGCGAGACGTAGATCACGCGGATGCGGCGATGCTGGCTGAGAATGTGGGTCGTCTCGGCGATGAGACGATCGGAGCGTCGCTCGCCGGCGGAGACCATGTCGCGGGCCTTGAAGAGGGCGTGGCTGATCGCGAGCGCCTCGGTGCGCTGCGTGGCGGTCAGGTAGCGGTTGCGCGAACTCATGGCCAGGCCGTCGGGTTCGCGTTCGGTGGGGGCCACGACGATGTCGACGGTGAAGTTGAGGTCGGCGACCATCTTCTGGATCACCGCGACCTGTTGCGCGTCCTTCTGGCCGAAGACGGCGAGGTCGGGTCTGCAGATGTTGAACAACTTCGCGACGATCGTCGTCACGCCGCGGAAATGGGTGGGGCGGGAAACGCCTTCGAGCGGCTTGGCCACGTGCTCCTCGGTGATGAAGGTCGAGTAGCCTTTCGGATACATCTCCTCGGCCGGGGGGGCGAAAACGTAGTCCGCGCCGGCGGACTCGGCCTTGGCGACGTCGGCCTCCAGCTCGCGGGGGTATTTGTTGAAATCCTCGTTCGGCGCGAACTGGGTGGGGTTGACGAAAATCGAGACCACGACCTTGTCGGCCCGCTGCGCGGCGAGCCTCACGAGGCTCAGGTGGCCCTCGTGAAGCGCCCCCATGGTGGGCACGAGCCCGATGATCTGGCCCTTCGAGCGAAGCTCGTGGGCAAGCGTCTGCATCTCGGTGACGGAGGTGATGATTTGCATGCGTGGACGGAGCGAGGGGGGAGAGGCCGGGCTTGAACAAAGGCGGGCCGCGTCTCTTGTTCAAGCGTTTCACCCACCGCTTACCGCCCTCCACGCCCATGATCCGCATCAACGAGAACTACCTGAAGCTCAAGGCCAGCTATCTCTTTTCCGACATCGCCAAGCGCGTCGGCGCCTACACCGCCGCCAATCCCGACAATCCCGTCATCCGCCTCGGCATCGGCGACGTCACCGAGCCCCTGCCCCAGGTTTGCATCGAGGCGCTGAAGAGCGGCGCGGACGAACTCGCGAACCGCGCGACCTTCAAGGGCTACGGTCCGGAGCAGGGCTACGCCTTCCTCCGCGAGGCCATCGCGGCCAACGACTACGCCGCGCGCGGCTGCCCGATCTCCGCCGACGAGATCTTCGTTTCCGACGGCTCGAAGTGCGACTGCGGCAACATCCAGGAGATTTTCGCCACCGAGGGCCTTCGTCTCGCCATTCCCGATCCCGTTTATCCGGTCTACGTCGACACCAACGTCATGGCCGGTCGCACCGGTCCGAATCTCGACGGCCGTTATCAGGGCATCACCTACCTCGAGTGCACGCCGGAGAACGGCTACGTGCCCGCCATCCCGTCCACGGCGAGCGACCTGATCTACCTCTGCTTCCCCAACAACCCGACCGGAGCCGTCGCCACCAAGGAGCAGCTCGCCGCCTGGGTCGCCTACGCGAAGGAGAACAAGGCGATCATCCTCTTCGACAGCGCCTACGAGGCCTACATCCGCGATCCGAAGATCCCGCACTCCATCTTCGAGGTTCCCGGCGCCGACGAGGTCGCGATCGAGTTCCGCAGCTTCTCCAAGACGGCCGGCTTCACCGGCACGCGCTGCGCCTACGCCGTAGTGCCGAAGAAACTACAGGCATTCGACGCGGCCGGCAACGCCCACTCCGTGCACGCGCTCTGGAACCGCCGCCACACGACCAAGTTCAACGGCGTCTCCTATCCCGTGCAGAAGGCCGCCGCCTCGATCTACACCGAGGCCGGCAAGGCCCAGGTGAAGGCGATGACCGACTACTACCTCGGCAACGCCGCGCTCATCCGCGAGACCATCACCAAGCTCGGCTTCAAGTGCGTCGGCGGCGACAACGCGCCCTACATCTGGATCAACACCGGCACCGATTCGTGGGCCTTCTTCGACAAGCTGCTCAACGAGGCCCAGGTCGTCTGCACGCCCGGCGCCGGCTTCGGCAAGTGCGGCGAAGGCCACGTGCGCATCAGCGCCTTCAACTCGCGCGAAAACGTCGAGAAGGCGCTCGCCCGCATCGCGACCGCGCTCAAGTGACGATCGTCTGAAGTCGGGCCCTGTCCGCTGAAAGCCGGCCGCCGTGCGACCCCGGAGGGGCGCACGGCGGCCGGACGTCTCAGAAGGCGTAGCGAAGGCCGACGGAGTAGAGCCAGGGATCGAGGCGAGCCTCGGTGAGCTTCGCTCCGCCGGCCTCGACGTCGGTGCGCAGCATCGCGCGTTTCACGTCGAGGTTGAGCGACCACTTGTCGTTCAACGCCCAGTCGAAACCGGCCTGCACGGCGGGGCCGACGCTGTAGGAGTCGAGCTTCAGGCGCGTGCCGCCGACCGAAAGGTCGTCGTCGAAGATGAGCGTGAAGTTCACGCCGGCCCCGACGTAGGGGCGGAAGCCCCCGACGGGATCGAAGGCGTATTTGGCGAGGAGGATGGGCGGCAGGTGCTTGAAGCTGCCGAGCGGGGCGCCGGCGGACTTCACCGAATGCTCCTGCGGAACGGAGAGCACGAGCTCGGCGGACCAGTTGGCGTCGAAGGCGTAGGCGATGTCGATTTCAGGGATGAGTTTGTCCTCGACGGTCACGGGCACGCCGCGCGTGGACTTGTCCACGGTTTCGAGCCAGGTGGCGCCGAGCCGGACGGACCAGGGGCCGGCGAAGGCGGACGAGGCGGCGAGAAGAGCGCCGACGAACAGGGAGGAAAGACGGACGGAGGTTTTCATGTAGGTGATATACGGATACAAAACGGGCGCGCGGATCGCCGCGCGCCCGAAAGGGAGGGGGCGGAGGGAGGAGGGCCGGCGCGGTCCGGGTTTACTTCACGACGAGCTTGCCCTTCATCATGCTGAAGTGGCCGGGGAAGGTGCAGAAGTAGGGGTAGGAGCCGGGTTTCTCGGGCGCGGTGAAGACGACGGTGTCGCTTTCGCCGCCGCCGATGATCCTGGTGTGAGCGAGAATGGCCGACCGGTCCTTGGGCAGGTATTCGGGGGCGTTCTTCATGGCGTCCATGAGGAGCTTGTTCAGGTCGGCGTCGGGCAGGGGGGCGAAGAGCACCCAGTTGTGGCCCATGGCGGTCTTGGGCAGCTTGCCGACGTGATTGAGCTTGATCGCGATTTTTTCGCCGGGTTTCGCGGCGAGTTCCTTGAGGTTGAACTGCATCGCGTCGTTGGCGGTGACGACGATCTCGCGCGGGGCGGCGTCGGCGGCGCGGAGCGCGGGGGCGGCGGCGGAGCCGAGGGCGAGAATGGAGAGGGCGAGAAGAGTGTGGAGTTTCATGACGGGGAGAGGATAGCGGAGGTTCGGGCCGGAGGCCTTGATGCGAATCAAGGTGTGTCGATTTTCGCCGGGGAAGCGAACGCGGGCGAAGGCGCGGCCCGGACGGCGGAGGCGAGGGAGGCGGCGGCCTCGTCCAGCCCGCCGGAAAGTCCGGCGCGCTGGTGGACGATCTCGCCGTCGGCGCTGAGCACGGTGACGAGGTTGGAGTGGGCGAACTGGCCGTCGGCCTCGAGCTTGTATTTCACGCCGAGCAGGGCGGCGAGTTCGCGCACGGCGTCGGTTTCTCCGCGCAGGAGCACCCAGTCGGCGGGGAGTCCCCGGCTCTCGCGAAAGGCGCGCAGGGCGGCGGGCGTGTCGCGCTCGACGTCGAAGGACACCATGACGATGCGGACGCGGTCGCGAAGCTCGGCCGGCAGCTTTTCCCGGATACGCACGAGATCAACGATCGTGGCGGGGCAGGCGTAGGTGCAGGTGGCGAAAAACATGCTCAGCAGCACGGGACGTCCGCGCAGCTCGGAGAGCCGGAAGGGCTCGTCCGCGTCGGTGCGGAAGGAGACCTCGGTCTGGTAGAGCGAGGCGGCGGGAAGCGGCGCTTCGCCGGGAAGCGGCGGGTGGCAGCACGAGGCTTCGGCGCGCAGGACGGGCGCGGCGGCGCCGGAGGCGAGGACCGCGAGGGCGGCGAGGAGTCGGAGGGGAATTTTCATGGGGACGAGGGAGAGTCGGGAAGATCGGCGGCGCAGCGGAAACCGAGGGAGGCGGTGGTCTGGCGGGCCTTGAGAGAGGAGCGCAGGGCCTGGCGCATGAAGGCGGCGTAGTCGCCGGGATCGGTGGCGGCCGCGGCGGCACCGCCGCAGAAAAGGTTCTGGTCGCGGGCGGCGTCGGCTCGGGATTCGCCGGTGACCATCGCGGTGTCGAAATCGTCGACCCACTCCCAGACGAGGCCGTGCAGGCCGCGCGCGCCGTGGAGATTGGCGCGTGTGGTGGAAACGTCGGGCAGGGGCTCGGGCGTGGGCGCGGAGAGCCAGGCGTAGAGATCGCGGGTGAACTCGGGTTCGTCGCGGCCGACGGGCGTGGCGTAGCCGGCGGCGGCGGCGAGCTCCCACTCGGCGAGCGTGGGGAGCCGGCGTCCGTGGGCGCGGGCGTAGGCGCGGGCGGCGAACCAGGAAACGTGGACGACGGGGGCGTCGGGCGGCGCGGCGGGTCCGAGCTCGAGGTCGCCGGCCCAGTGGCGCAGATACGTTTCGTCGGCGAAGAGCGGGGAGACTCGCGAGCGGCGCCATTGCGGATGGGCGGCGACGAAGGCGAGGAACTCCGCGTTGGTGACCGGCAGCGTCTCGAGCAGGAAGGCGGCGACGGGGACGGTCTCGGGGTCGGTCGTGGCGCGCGTGATCGGGCGATAGTCGCCGGCCGGGATGGGCGTCATGGCCTCGCCGCCGCGAAGCGCGGTCGCGACGACCGCCAGCGCCAGTCCGAGGACGGCGAGGAGCGGGCGGGACGGACGCGAGGGCGATGAACGGAGGCGAGGCATGACGGACGGGGATCGTGCGGTGTCGGCGGATTTACTCGCCCTTGGCCTGACGCACCTCGTCGGCGGTGAACGGCTCGGCGGAGTTGCCCCAGCTGTTGGTGACGTAGGTGAGGACGTCGGCGATCTGATCCTCGGTGAGAACGTCGCCCTGCGGCGGCATGACGCCGTTGTATTCGGTCCCGTTGACGGTGACGGGGCCGCTCATGCCCTTCAGCACGATGCGGATGGCGCGCTCGCGGTCGGCCATGAGGTAGTCGGAGCTGGCGAGCGGAGGGAAGACTCCGGCCATGCCTTCGCCGTTGGGAAGATGGCAGGCGAAGCAGTTCTGCATGTAGACCTGCTTGCCCTTCTCCATGCGCATTTCCTTGGTGAGGCCGGCGATGGTCGGGTTGGATTTGATCTCGGCCTTGATCTGCTTCTCCAGCTCCTCCTGGCGCTTGGCCGCGGCGGCGGCCTCGTCGGCGGAGGCGCCGAGGTAGACGGCGTCGACCTCCTTGCCGGAGTAGATCACGCGGTCCTCGGGGCCGGCGACCTTGAGCATGCCGAGAGCGCCCTTGTTGAAGGCCCGGCTGAGGGAGTGGTCCACGAGCACGTAGGTGCCGGGGACGTCCACCTTGAAGTCCACGATCGTGGCGCCGCCGGCGGGCACGAGCGTGGTCTGCACGTTCTCCTGCGCGACGCGCGTGCCGCCCTCGAGCCAGACCTTGTCGAAGATCTCGCCGATGACGTGGAAGGAGGAGACGAGGTTGGGGCCGCCGACGCCGAAGAAGAGGCGGACGTTGTCGCCGACCTCGGCGGTGAGGGCGTTGTCGCCGACGAGCGAGCCGACGGCGCCGTTGAAGAGCACGTAGGTGGGGCGCTCGTCGATGGACTTCGGTGTATCGAAAGTCTGGAGACCACCGCCGGCGTAGGGACCGTTGGCGTAGAAGTCGCCCTGCATCACGTAGTATTCCTTGTCGGCGGGAGGAAGCCCCTCGGGCGGCTCGACGAGGATGAGCCCATACATGCCGTTGCCGATGTGCATCGGCACGGGCGCGGTGGCGCAGTGGTAGACGTAGAGGCCGGGATTGAGCGCGCGGAAGGTGAAGCGCGAGCTGTGGCCGGGGGCGGTGAAGGTGGAGGCCGCGCCGCCGCCGGGGCCGGTGACGGCGTGGAGGTCGATGTTGTGCGGCAGCTTCGAGGACGGGTGGTTGTTGAGGTGGAACTCGACGACGTCGCCGACGCGGATGCGGATGAAGGATCCCGGCACGGTGCCGCCGTAGGTCCAGAAGGTGTAGTCGGTGCCGTCGGCGATGCGCGCGACGATCTCCTTCACCTCGAGATTGACGACCACGCGCGCCGGCGTGCGGCGGGTGATGGGCGGCGGCACGTGCGGCGGGGCGGTCAATATGGCGTGCTCGACGGGCAGGGCGGCGACGTCGGGCGGGAGCTGCACGCGACCGATGGCGGGCGCGTAGCCCTCGGCGGCCGACGCCGCGGAAGCCGCGGCGAGCGAGGCGAGAAGAAGTCCGGCGAGGCGGAAGGAGCGTTTTCGGGTGTTCATGATGGGGGCGGTTGAGGGGAAAGGGATCACGAGCGCGGGCCGGCGGCGCGGACACGGGCGACGGTTTCGGGGGAGACGGCGGGGCCCTGGTTGCCCCAGGACTGAAGCACGTAGGTGAGCACGGCGGCGACGTCGGAATCCTCCAGGGGGACGGGGGGCATCGCGCTTTCGTAGGTGACGCCGTTGACGGTGACCGGGCCGAACAGTCCGTGCAGCACCACTCCGACGGCGCGCTCGGGATCGGCGAGGAGATAGTCGGAGCCGGCGAGCGGAGGGAAGGCTCCCGGGATGCCGGTGCCGCCGGGCTGATGGCAGGCGGCGCAGGACCGGGCGTAGACGGTTTCGCCGTGCGCGAGGGGATCGGAGGACGCGGGCGCGGAGCCGGTCTCGGCGTCGGCGGAATCGGCGTCGACGACGGCCCCGGCGACGAACGCGGGCTCCGGCGCGAAGGTTTTCTTCAACGCGAGCACGGGGATCGCGCCGAAGGCGAGGACGGCGAGGACGAGTTGACCGAGGGCGAGACGCACGGTGAGCGGCATGCGGCTCGGAGCGGTCGGGGCGGCGGAGTCGGGCGTCGTGGACATGGCCGCATACTAGACGCGGGGGACGCGGCCGGCCTTGACGCAGGTCAAGGCGCGCTCGTTTCGCCCGCGGTAGGATGGCGGCGATGAACCCGAGAACCCTCCTCCCATCCGACGAAGCCCGCGCCCTCGAACTGGCCTCCTCCGTGCAAACCTCGACGGCCGGCATCGTGAGCCGCACCGTTTTGCAGACGCCCGAGCTGCGGGTGGTGCTGTTCGCTTTCGCCGAGGGGCAGGAGCTCACCGGACACAGCAGCAAGCGCCGGGCGCTGGCGCAGATTCTCTCCGGCGAATGCGAGTTTCAGTTCAACGGCGAGTGGACGCGGCTCGCCGCCGGCGCGCTGCTTCATTTGCCGCCGGAGCATCCGCACGCCGTTCGCGCCCATGCCGGGCCCTTTTCGATGCTGCTCACGCTCGGATCCGAAGCGCCGGCCGCGAACGCCTGAACCTTCGGCCTTTTCCCGCCATGAAGACCCAAACCGAATCTTCCGCCGCATCCGCCGATTCGAACGGCAATCGCACCTACTTCGATGTGCGGCCGATCTCCTGCCGGCAAAAGCACGCGATGATTTTCCAACGTTGGGCGGCGCTCGCGCCCGGCGAGCATTTCGTCCTCGTCAACGACCACGATCCGGTGCCGCTCTACTATCAGTTCGCGGGCCAGTTCCCCGACGCCTTCACGTGGGAATACCTGCTCGCCGGTCCGGACGAGTTTCACGTGAGGATAACCCGTCTGAAGGCCACGCCCGAGCCGGTGCGCCGTCCCGATTTGCCGCCCTGGCCGCCCCGCGGAAACCAGGTCGCGGGCGCCGGGCCCCTCGAGGTGGACGCACGCGGACTGGAGCCGCCCGAGCCGATGATGCGCATCCTCGCCGCGCTGGAAACCCTGCCGGCGGGAGGCGTGCTGCGCGCGCGCACCGATCGGCGTCCGATCCACCTCCTGCCTGAGCTGGAGGCGCGCGGTATGCGCCACGAAAGCGCGGAACAAGCCGATGGAAGCTGGATCACCACGCTTCGCCGCGGCTGAACCGAAGGCCGTCGCGCCCGCGCGTCCGGCCGGCGTCGCCGCCGCGCCCCGGCCGGGCGCGGTGCCGCTGACCGGAGGCGGACGCCTGCCGCTCGCCTTCATCTTCGCCGGATTGCTCGCCTTCGGCGCGGTGGCGGCGTGGCTGGCGCGCGCGGCGGCGGGAGGGCTGCCGCCTTTCCTGCATCCGGAGCTGGTGGCCGCGGCCCACCTGTGGCTCCCGGGTTTTCTGCTGAGCGTTTGTTTCGGAGCGAGCTACCAACTGATGCCCGTCGTGCTCGGCGAGGCCCTGCGCGTGCGTGACGGGTGGTTGTGGATGCACGCGATCCTGCACGCGGCCGGCGTGGCGGCGTTGGTGTGGGGGCTGGCCGGGGGACGTTATCTCGTGGCCGCGTCCGGCGGCGTGGCGGTGGTGCTCGGCGCGACCGTGTTGGCGACGGCGACGTGGCGGACGTTCCGCGTGTCGCGGCGTCGCGACGCGGCGGCGTGGAGTTTTTTGTTCGCGGCGGGCTGGTTGATGGCGACCACGACGGCCGGCGTGTTGATGGCGTTGAACCGGCGCCACGGCTTCCTGCCGCTTTCGATGATCGATCTGCTGAAGGCTCACGCGCATCTCGGTCTCGTCGGATACTTCGCCTCGCTGCTGCAGGGCGTGACTTTCCAGCTCGTGCCGATGTTCACGATGGGCGAGGCGCGTCGGCCGCGGATCGCGTCGGCCGCGTTGTTCGCCACGCAGGCGGGCTTGCCGGTTTTGGCCGTCGGGCTGGCGTGGAACGAACGCGCGCCGGCGCTTGCCGGGGCCGTCGTGCTGGCGGCGGGGTTCGCGGGCACGGCGGCGGCGTTGGCCGCGACCTTGGCCACGCGTCGTCGACGCCGGCTCGATGTCGGCGTGCGCGCCTTTGTCATCGGGATGGGACTGCTCGGCATCGGCGCGGTCGGCGGACTCGCGCTCGTGTGCGGCGCGGTCGGCGCGGAACGGGTGGTTGGCGCCGCGACTGCCTACGGGTTCGTGGTGATCGCGGGCGGGCTGAGCCTCACGATCCTCGGCATGCTGGCGAAAATCCTGCCCTTTCTCGTCTGGATGCGCGCCTACGGTCCGCGCGTGGGCAAGGGACCCGTGCCGGTGGCGACGTCCCTGGCCTCGCGAGGGCTGGAGGAGACCTGGCTTTGGACGCATCTGGCGGGGCTCGCCGGCTTGGCGACCGGCGCGTGGTGCGGGGCGCGTTGGCCGGCGACGGCGGGGGGGCTCCTGCTCGCGATCGGCGCGGCGGCGTGGCTGGGCAACGCCTGCCGCGTGACGCGTCATCTTTGGCCGCGGGGCGGCCGATGATTTTTCCCGAACAACAATGAACACCTCCGAAAATCCCCTGTGCGAGGCCGTGCTCGACGCGTGCGGCCAGGTCTACGATCCCGAGTTCGGCGTGAGCGTGCGCGATCTCGGCCTGATCTACGACGTGAGCGCCGACGCCGCCGGCGCGGTTCTGGTGAAGATGACGTTGACCTCGATGTATTGTCCGGCGGGCGACGTGATCACCGAGGGCGTGAGATCCGCCGCCGAGGCGGTGCCGGGCGTCACGGGCGTGCGTGTGGAGCTGGTGTGGGATCCGGTTTGGACTCCCGAGCTGCTTTCACCGGCCGCGCGCGTGCAACTGGGCTGGGATTCGGCGCGCGTGCGGGAATAGACCGGGGCGCGGCTTGATCTGGATCAAGGGTTTTGGCCGGACGGCTTCTCCGGCGCCGCCGGCGAGGTCATGTTTCCCCGCCCGGAGGAAAGATCTCCGACGTATCAATTGAACCAACCACCATGAACACATCCCTCGTCCAAACCACGGTCGGAGAACTCGTGCGCGCGGCCCCGATCCGCGCGCGCGTCTTTGAGAAGCTGGGCATCGACTACTGTTGCGGCGGCAAGAAGCCGCTCGCGGAGGTCTGCGCCGCCAAGGGGCTGGACGCCTCGACGGTGCTGGCGATGCTCGAGGCCATCGACGGTGTCGACGCGGGGGATTCGCCGGTGGACGCGGACGCGATGCGCCTCGGCGCGCTGTGCGACCACATCGAGGCGGCGCATCACGGTTATCTGCGCGAGGAGCTGCCTCGGCTGGATTTCATGACGCGCAAGGTCGCGGCGGTGCACGGCGACGACGAGCCGCGTCTGGTCGAGATTCGCCGGGTCTTCGCACGCTTCGCCCCGGATCTGCTCGCCCACATGGCGGACGAGGAGGCGAGGGTGTTCCCGCGTATCCGGATGTTGGATGCGTCGGGCGGGTCGGCGGCCGCGCGCGAGGAGCTTAAATCGGCCGTCGACGAGCTTGAGCGCGAACATGCGGAGGCGGGCGAGGCCTTGGAACGTTTCCGCGAGCTCACCGACGGCTACTCGCCGCCGGAATGGGCCTGCAACACCTTCCGCGCCCTCTACGACGGGCTGGCCCGGCTGGAGCGCGACATGCACCAGCACGTGCACAAGGAGAACAACATCCTTTTCCCCCGCGCGATCGGCCGGGCGGCGTGATGCGCGGGGGGCGCCGCGCCGCGGTCCCGTCGTCATAGGGGCGGGATCGGGCGCGACGCTTTTTTGGAAAAACATGTCCGGTGAAAAACAAGACTGCGCCGACAAGCCCCTGATCTACTCCTGTTCGGGTTGTTCGAGCGCGGCGCAGCTGGCGAACCACCTCGCCCTGCGGATGGATCGCGCGGGGCGCGCGGAGATGTCGTGCATCGTGGGGCTTGGCGGGGACGTGAAACCGCTGGTCCGCACGGCGCGTTCCGGCCGCCCCATCGTGATGTTGGACGGATGTCCGTTGCGCTGCGGGCAACACACGCTGGCGCGGCACGGATTGAGTCCGGCGCTGCACTGGGATCTTTCGCGTCTGGGCGTCGCGAAGGAGAAGCATGTGGATTTCCGCGCCGAGGACGCGGCGCGGTTGGAGCCCTTGTTGGCGGAGGCAGTGGAGTCCCTCGACAACCCGGATCCGACCGCGATGGATTCGTGATGCCCGTGGCTGGAAACATCGCGTCACGAGTGCCCGGGGGCATTCACCTGTTCGCGCGGCAACTTGCGCGCAGGAGGTTCCGACACGAGGTCCGGGTGAAACGTCGATCCGCTTCGATTGCCCGGCCGGGATCGGCGTCTGAACGGGGGCGGAGTTCCGGTCGGCTTGATCTGTATCAAGCCAAACCGTCGGCGGACTTGGGACGGGGCGTGTCGGCGCCAGTCTGGCGGCATCGCACCATACCATGAAAATCACATCGCCTTCTCCCCTGCCGGGACATCGTTTCATGTTGTTTGCCTGGGCGCTCGTCGCCGCGAAATGCGCGCTGGTGCTCTGGGTGGCGGCCCGTTGGGAGCTGCCGTTTTCGTCCGGCTGGGTGATCTGGCCGAGCCTGGCCTTCGCAGCGCAGGCGACCTTGTTGTGGGTGACGAGTCGCGAGGGGTAGGGATCGCCTTGCGGCAAGCCGCGCGGGCGGTGGTTTTGCCGGCGGGGCTTCGCGGTTGCGATGACGGCGTTCGTCGGATTTGCGATGGAGCATGCCGTCGTCATCCGATTCCGTCGCCTCCTCCGCGTCCGATCCCCTGAGCAAGGCGGATTACGAGCTGCTGGCGGAGTTTCGTTACAACCTCCGGAAGTTTCTCGGTTTCAGCGAGGCGGCGGCGGCGCGTCACGGGCTCACCCCGCAGCAATACCAAGCCTTGCTCGCGATCCAGGGGTTTCCCGGCCGCGAGCGGGTGACGGTCGGTGAGCTCGCCGAACAGATGCAGGTGCGTCACCACAGCGCGGTCGGTCTGGTGGATCGCATGGCGAAGCTCGGCCTGGTGCGTCGCACGACGGCGGCGGAGGATCGGCGGCGGGTGGAGGTTTCGCTGACGGCGAAGGGGTTGCGGACCTTGGAGAAGCTTTATCGGGTGCATCGGGAGGAACTGCGCGCGGCGGGGCCGCGACTCATCGGCCTGTTGCGCCGTGCCGCCGATCATCCGCCGGAGGCGTGAGCGCGGGCGCGTCGCGGGAAGGGAGCGTCTGAAATATCGTATTGCGATAAAACTGGACTCGCCGGATGGAATCCTCGTGATGGCGCGCTTTTTCCGATGTCGCACGAGTTCACCAAGTCCCAGATCGCCCTCGCCACGACGGGCGCGATGATCGCGGTCTCCGCCCTCTCGCTGGTGGCGGACGTGACGCAGGCCTTGATGGTGCTGGGCTCCTTCGGCGCTTCGACGCTTTTGCTTTTCGCGTTGCCGGAGGCGCCGCTGGCGCAGCCGCGCGCGGTGGTCGGCGGGCATCTGATCGCGTCCTTGATCGCCCTGGGCTGTCTTTCGCTCTTCGGCCAGACCTGGTGGGCGGTCGGGATGGCGACGGGGCTCGCGGTGGGCGGCATGATGTGGACTCGGACCGTGCATCCGCCGGCGGGATCGAACGCCATCATCGTGTTTCTGGCCAAGCCGGGCTGGGGGCTGTTGTTGTTTTCCACGTTGGCGGGCACGGTGTTGTTGATCGCCATCGCGACCATGTATCATCGCACGACGCGGCGGCACCGCTACCCGCTGTATTGGCGTTCGGCGCCGCGCCTCGCCGTCGCGTCGGGTGCAACGGAGGCCGGTCGCGTCGCGACGGCGATGACGGGATGAGCGCCGCGTCGGATGGAACCGTCCGGCGGAGGGACGCGGGACGCGTCGTGTGGCTGGCGGCGCTGGCCCTGCCGGTGGCGGGTCTGGCGACCTTGGCGGCGCACGCGCTGCACTTCGCGATCTCGGCGATCACGCGGCTGGCCTTCTACGGGGAGTGGTCGCATGAGGCGATTTCGCCGGCGGGGAACCGGCTGGGCGCGTGGGTGATCCTGATCCCCGCGCTGGGCGGGGGGCTGATCGCGTTGCTGATCCGCTTCGGTTCGCGCGCGGTGGCGGGGCACGGCATCCCGGAGGTGATGCAGCAGGTTTTGGCCAACCGCAGCCGGATATCGCCGCGGGTGGCGGTGTTGAAGCCGCTGGCCTCGGCGATCTCCATCGGAACGGGCGGACCTTACGGGGCGGAGGGACCGGTGATCGCCACGGGCGGGGCGATGGGTTCGTTGATGGGCCAGGCGCTGACCATGACGGTCAACGAGCGGAAAGTGTTGCTGGCGGCGGGCGCGGCGGCGGCGATGACCGCGATCTTCGGCAGCCCGGCGGCGGCGACCCTGCTGGCGGTGGAGCTGCTGTTGTTCGAGTTTCGCGCGCGCTCGGTGGTGCCGGTGGCTTTGGCGGCGGTCGTGGCGCAGGCCTTGCGCGTGGCGGGCGGCGAGGGCGGGGCGGTGTTTCCGATGGAGGCCGCCCAGCTCGGGGCGGCCTCCTCCCCGCTTTGGGGACTGGTGTTTTTCGCGACGGTGGGGGCGCTGGCGGGAATACTGGCGGTGGCGGCGGGCGGGGCGGTGCACCGGGTGGAGGACTTTTTCGCCCGGTTGCCGATCAATCCCCTTTGGTGCCCGGTGCTCGGCGGCCTGGCGGTCGGCGTGGCGGGGTGGTGGGAGCCGCGGGTGCTGGGTGCGGGCTACGAGGTGATCTCGGCGCTGTTGGCGGGCAACCTGGTCGCGGGCGCGGTCGCCTTGGTGTGCGGTTTGAAGCTGGCGGTGTGGGTGGTCTCGCTCGGCAGCGGCACGTCGGGCGGAACGCTGGCGCCGATGTTGGTGGTGGGCGGCGGGCTGGGCGCCTTGGCGGCGGAGGCCGCCTCGTGGGCGGGGCTGGGCGGGGTGTCGCCGGGACTGGCGGCGCTGTCGGGGATGGCGGCGTTTTTCGCGGGCGGCTCGCGGGCCTTGTTCGCCTCGGTGGTGCTGGCGGTGGAGATCACGCACCGGGCGGAGGTCTTGTGGCCGGTGCTGGCGGCGGCGAGCGCGGCGGTCGGCGTGGCGTGGTTGTTGTCTCCCCGTTCGTTGATGACGGAGGCGGTGGAGCGCCGCGGCGTGAGGGTGCCCGAAGAGCCGGACAGCGACGTCTTCGAGCGCGTGCGGGTGGGGGAGGTGATGGAGGCGAACCCCGTGCTCATCGAGGAAACGCTCCTCGTCGGCGAGCTGGCGGACCGGATCGGCGCCGGGGAACCGGCGTTGGCGAGAAATCCTGCGTTGCTGGTGGTCGACAAGGCGGGGCGGTTGACGGGCATCGTGACCCGGGGCGATCTGCTGGCCGCGATGGAACGCGGCGACTCGGCCGAACCGGTGGCCGCGGTGATGACGCGCGATCCCGTGCGAGCCTTTCCCGACGAAAGCCTGCACGAGGCCCTCGACCGCATGCATGCGCACGACGTGGGACGGCTGCCGGTGGTGGAGCGGGACAAACCCGACGTGGTGGCGGGCTATCTGGGGCGCGCGGCCATTCTTTCCGCCCGCCGGGTGCGCTGGCGTGAGCGTCACGAACCCGAGCCGGGTTGGTGGCGGGCGCGCGGTTGATCCGGCGCGGCGAGGACAGGACGGCGCGGAGCGCGGGCCTTGATTCAGCCCGAGCCGCGGACATTGTTTCGCCCCTATGCAATCCGCCCCCGGCAGTCTGGGCTCGCTTCGTCAGGCGGCGATCAGCGCGACGCTGCGCCAGAGCCGCATGTTTTCCTCCCTCAGCCCGGCGGATCTGGCGCAGGTGGCGGACGGTTGTTCGCTGCGCAGTCTCCAGCGCGGGGAGATGTTGTTCCGCGAGGGGGAGCGGTCGGAGGGTTTTTATGTGATGCAGACCGGCTCGGTGAGCATCTACAAGGTGACCCCGGACGGGCGGGAGCAGATCATCTGCGTATTTCGTCCGCCGGAGAGTTTCGCGGAGGTCACGCTCGCCACGGTGGAAAACTATCCGGCCAACGGCATGGCCCTGGAGCCGAGCCAGGTGATCGTCGTCAACAAGGCGCGTTTCCGGGACCTGATCCGCCGTCAACCCGAGCTGTCGTTGCACATGCTGGGCTCGATGAGCCTGCACCTGAAGCACCTCGTGCAGTCCCTGCAGGACATCAAGGGCCGTCAGATCGAGCACCGGCTCGCGGAGTGGCTCATGCGGCAATCGCCGGCGGCCTCGCTCGGTTGCCCGGTGGAGATCAAGCTTCAGGTCTCCAAGAAGGTGCTCGCCGGGCAGCTCGGCGTGACCAGCGAGACGCTGTCGCGCACCTTCGCCCGCTTTCGCGACGAGGGGCTCATTCAGGTGAAGGGCGCGAGCATCCGCATCCTCGACGGGGAGAAGCTGTCGGCGTATCGGAATGTCTGATACGGATTAGAGGAACACCGCCCCGCAGGCCGCCATGCCGGCGACGACCGCCCAGGCCGGCGCGCGCCAAAACTCCAGCGCGGCGAACGCGAGCAGCCCGAGCGCGACGTCCCTCGATCCGAGCACGCCTTCGCGCCAGACCGGGTCGTAGAGCGCGGCGAGCAGCACGCCCACCACGGCGGCGTTGGCCCCGCGCACCGCGGCCTGGGTCCAGGCCCGGTCGCGCAACAGGTTCCAGAACGGCAGCGCGCCGCCGACCAGCAGGCAGGAGGGAAGGAAAATCGCCACCAGGCACCACAGGCCGCCGAGCCACGCGTGGGGACCGCCCTGGATCGTCGCGCCGAGATACGCGGAGAACGTGAACAGGGGACCCGGAAGGGCCTGCGCCGCGCCGTAGCCGGCGAGAAACGCGTCGTCCCCGATCCAGTCGACCGGCACGAGTTCGGCGCGCAACAACGGCAGCACGACATGGCCGCCGCCGAACACGAGGGAGCCGGCCCGGTAGAACGCGTCGAACAGGGCGATTCCGCGCGCGCCTGTCGTCATCGCCAGGGCCGGGAGGACGAAGAGCAGCGCGCCGAAGGCGACCAGGGCCGTCGCCGCCCAGCCGTGCCCGCGGGTGAAGCTGGTCGGCGCCGGCGACGTCCCGGTGAAATCTCGTCGATAGATCCACCAGCCGAGCAGGGCCCCGATCGCGATCACGCCGATTTGCCCCAAGGCGCCCGGGGCGGCCAGCACGCCGGCGGCGGCCGCCAGCGCGAGGGTGATGCGCGTGCGGTCGGGGCAGAGCCTTTGACCCATGCCCCGGACGGCCTGCGCCACCACCGCGACCGCGGCGAGTTTCAGCCCATGCAGCCAGCCCGCCGCGGCGAGGTCCCCGGCCAGCGAGACGCCGTAGGCGAAGAGGATCATCAGAATCGCCGAGGGCAGGGTGAAGGCGAGGGAGGCGGTCAAGGCCCCGATCAGGCCCGCCCACCGCATGCCGAGGGCGAACACCACCTGGCTGCTCGCCGGGCCGGGCAGAAACTGGCACAAGGCCACCAGATCGCCGTAGGTGGAATCGTCCAGCCAGCGTCGTTTCGCGACGAACTCCTCCCGGAGGTAGCCGAGATGCGCGACGGGGCCGCCGAAGGAGATGCAGCCGAGCTTGAGAAAGGCCGCGCCGAGCTCGCCGAGTTTCGGAATGCGTGCGGTTTGTTCGCCGCCTTGCCCCGCCGTTTCGCATGGGGTGTCGTCCATGAGGGACGACCCTCGTAAACGGGATCGACCGGGGTCAAGCGGCATGGAGCGCGCGGGGACGGCCGGAGCTTTAGAGGTAGAACATGCCTTTCGCCAGCAGCACGATGCCCAGCATGATCGCCCCGACGATGCGGTGGGTGTGGCGAAAACGGCAGACGTCCATCGTTCCCTTGCGCGCCGCGCGCATGGCGGAGACGAAGACGCCGAGCACGACGAAGGTGAGCGTCATCTTGGCGGTGAGCAGCAGGCCGAACTTGCTTTGGAAAAAGTCGGGTCGCGACGAGTAGTGGATCCAGAACATGGTCCCTCCGGTGAGATAGAGCAGCGCCACCACGATCGGCATGAAGACACGGACCCGACGCGGTATGGCGTCGGCGAGCCGGGCGCCCACGTCCGGGGGCAATGTTCGCTCGATCGGCTCGATGACGAGCACCTCGAAGAACACGGCTCCGACGAAGACGATCGCGCACAGGAGGTGGATGATGACGAGGAGTCCGTAGTAGTCGGCCATGCGAGGGAGCATGGAGGAAACCCCGGAGCTTCGCCTTGACGCGGATCAAGAGCCGACGCGGGCCGGGCGGCGGCGTCGCGCGAGGTTTTGGCCGGATCGCACGCAACTTGACCGGGCGAACCGAGGCGCGCCGTGTTTCGCGCGAACCCGAGGCCGCGCGCGGTCGACCCCGCCGATCACCGGGAGCGGATGCGGGCGGATTCCAAGGAAACGATCCACACGACTTCGCAGGCGCCGCCGCCGGTGTCGTCGCGGGTGAGGGAACTGCGCCAACGATAGCCGTCGGGGCCGGAAATCTCGACGAGGTAGCCGCCGAGGGCGACGAGATCGTGACGTCGGACGGCGAGGAGTTTTTTGCGGATCTCGGGCGTGGCCGGGATGCAGTGGGTGTTGGCGGAATGGCGCACGATCTCGGACGGGGCGAGCGGCGGACCTTCGGCGCCCCAGCGGTATTCATACCAGCGGCCCGACTGGGAAATCTTGAGGCCGTTGATCGCGGAGGCGGCGGACATGGGGCCCCAGCCGAGGGCGAGGTCGACGGGGGACAAGGCGGCGTTGATGTCGTGTCGATAGCGTTCGCGGCCGAGGACGACGGCCTGGAGCGCGTAGCGGGCGAGCGGGGTGATGGTGTAGTCTCCGTGCTTAAAGGGAGGCGGAAGCTGTTGCGTGTCCTGTTCCGGCTCGCGCGCGGCGGGGAGTCCGCGCCAATCGGCATCGGGCTCGTGTATCCACCAGGCGGTTACGGCGACGAGGAGGGCGAGGCAGAGCCACTTTTTCATCGTGGATCGGAGGGTGTCGGGGAAGGGGGGGGCTTGCGAAGAGACGACGGGGACGACCTCGAACACGAGAGGAAAATGATCGGCGCCCGTGGCCGCGCGAGGCGCGTCGCCGGGGGGCGGGCGTGGGCGCCGGATCGGATGGGGACGGAGGGGAGGACCAGCGCGGGCGAGGGGGGCTGCGTTTACGCGTGGAGCCGGCCGGGCGTGAGCAAAGAAAAAGGCCGCCCGGGAAGGGGCGGCCTGGAGAGGAGGGCGAGGGCGGCGATGTCAGATTTTGCCGGCTTTGCGCTTTTCGATGAGGCGATAGAAATCGCCGAAAAGCGGATCGGCGTCGTTCGGGCCGGGGGCGGCCTCGGGGTGGTATTGCACCGAGAAGATGGGGAGTTCCTTGTGGCGGAGCCCCTCGACGGTGTTGTCGTTGAGATTGATCTCGGTGACGATCGCGCCGCCCTTTTCGAGGGAGGCGGGATCGGTGGCGAATCCGTGGTTCTGCGCGGTGATGGAGACCTTCCCGGTCTCGAGGTTCTTGACCGGCTGATTGCCGCCGCGGTGGCCGAACTTGAGCTTGAAGGTCGTGCCGCCGAGGGCGTGGGTGATCATCTGGTGGCCGAGGCAGATGCCGAAGATGGGGAACTCGGGCACGAGCGCGGTGACGGTCTTGTGGATGTAGTCGAGGGCGGCGGGATCGCCGGGACCGTTGGAGAGGAAGACGCCGTCGGGGGAATGCTCCTTGATTTGCTCGGCGGTGGCGGTGGCGGGGAAGACCTGCACCTCGAAGCCGTGGTTCACGAGCTTGCGGAAGATGGAGTGCTTGGCTCCGAAATCGAAGGCGGCGACGCGGAAGCGCTTGGCGGGGGTGTGGGGCAGGCCGAGCGTGGTGCCGGGCGGGAGATAGGGGACGTTGAAGCGCGAGGGATCGGAGGCGCCCCAGATGTAGGGCTCGCGGCAGGTGGTGTCCTTGACGTAGTCGCTGCCGGCCATGTCGCGCCAGCCCTTGGCGCGCGCGACGGCGTCGGCCTCGGACATGGGGAGGGTGGTGAGGCAGCACTTCATGGCGCCGTCGACGCGGAGCTTCTTGGTGATGGCCCGCGTATCCACGTCACTGATACCGGGGATGCCGTATTTTTTCAGGTAGGCGTCGAGGGAGGAGTTGGCGCGCCAGTTGGAGACGACGGACGAGAGCTCGCGGACGACGAGGCCGGAGGCGCGCGGGGCGGTGGCCTCGGTGTCCTCGTCGTTGACGCCGTAGTTGCCGATCATGGGCGCGGTGAGCGTGACGATCTGCCCGAAATAGGAGGGGTCGGTGACGATTTCCTGATAACCGGTCATCGACGTGTTGAAGACGCACTCCCCGGCGATGGTGGCGTCGGCGCCAAAGGCGCGGCCGTGGTAGACGGAACCGTCTTCGAGGGCGAGGAGGGCGGGCTTCACTGTGGACATGATTGACGCGGGACGAAAGAGCCCGCGGCGCAGGCTGCCAAGGGTTTTGTGGCGGAGCCGATGGGCGGGAGGGAAGTCTTTGGGAGAGAAGTTCTTGCCGGGTGCCGGGGCCGGGGTGGTTTGCCCCGGAGCGGTGAAAATCAGCCGGCGGCGGTCCAGGCCTTGTAACCTCCGTGCAAACTGCGGACGATGCGGAAGCCGTGGCGTTGGCGGAGGATGGGCAAGGCTTTGGCGCTTCGGACGCCGCCGGCGCAATACACGACGAGAGGTCGGACGGGATCGAGCGTGGTCAGGTCGGAGTCGGCAAGTGCCTTCAGCGGAACGTGAAGCGATGGGGAGAGGGCGCCGAGGGCGCGTTCCCAATCGTCGCGGACGTCGAGGAGCTGGGGCGCGGTGGCGGGGGAGGCGAGCGCGGCGCGGAGTTCCTCCACCGAGATTTCGTCCGCGAGCGTGACGGATTTCGGCGCGGGCGAGGCGCAAACCTCGCCGTAGCCGTCCGGTGGAAGTCCGGTGACGGCGCGTGCGCGGGGATCGACGGCGAGGCGAAGGGTGCGGGTGCCCATGGTGAGCGCGTCGAGGAGAAAGAGACGACCGGAGAGCGGTTCGCCGACGCCGGTGAGGAGCTTGATCGCCTCGGTGGCCTGAAGGGTGCCGACGAGGCCGGGAAGGACGCCGAGCACGCCGGCCTCGGCGCAGTTGGGGGCGGCGCCGGGCGGCGGCGGTTCGGGGAAAAGGCAGCGGTAGGTGGGGCCGCCGCGGTGGTTGAAGACGGAGACCTGTCCCTCGAAACCCTGGATGGCCCCGTAGACGAAGGGGCGGTCGGCGAGCACGCAGGCGTCGTTGACGAGGTAGCGGGTGGCGAAGTTGTCGGAGCCGTCGAGCACGACGTCGACGGAGCGGATGAGATCAAGGGCGTTGGCGCGGGCGAGGCGTTCGACGCGCGGGTCGACGTCGACGTGGGGATTGAGCGCGCGGAGGCGCTCGGCGGCGGCGCGCGCCTTCGGCTGGCCGGCGTCGGCGGAGGAGTAGAGGATCTGTCGTTGAAGATTGGATACGTCGACGACGTCGGGGTCGACGATCACGATGCGTCCGACGCCGGCGGCGGCGAGGTAGAGGAGGGCGGGGCAGCCGAGGCCGCCGGCCCCGACGACGAGGACGGAGCCGGCGCGGAGTTTTTCCTGGGCGTCGGGTCCGAAGCCGGCGAGGCCGAGGTGGCGCTGGTAGCGGAGGATCTCGTCGGACGAGAGCGGCATCGGGAAGTCAGGGGAAACGCCAGGGTGCGCGGAAGGACGTCAACGGATGACGGTGGCGGGGATGTAGGGAATGCGAGGGAGGCGAGGGAATTAGCGAGGGGCGGGGACGGTGCGGCGGGAGACGACCCAGTTGATGACGGCGGCCGGATCGTCCTCGTGGCGCCAGACGAGGGAGAGGAACTCGGCGGGGAGGATGTCGTGGGTTTTGAAGAAGCGCCGGTCGCCTCCGCAGCAATACATCATGGAGGAGGGCAGTTCGCCGCGAAGCTTGGCGCGCGCCTTGGGGAGGATGCGCGGGAGCCATTCGATGCCCTCGATCGAATCGGTCTTGGAGGGCCAGGTGGAGGGATCGGCCACGACGGTGGAGCCGACGCCGTGTTGGACGTTGAGGAAGTAGTCGCGGCGGATGAGCTCGATCGAGAGGGCGTGATCGAAGCCGGGTTCGCCCTGGGAGACGTGGTCTTCGGCGTAGTCGTAGAGCGCCTGGGCGGAGAGGCCGTTGGAGGCGAGCCAGGCGGACTGGTCGGTGTCGAAATAGCCGGCCGCGTCGCGACGCCCCTGGGTGTAGAGCGTGACGGCGTGATCGTAGAGGGCGCGGAACTTTTGCGGGAAAAGATAATGGTTGTTCATGGCGGAGGGTAGAAACGCGAAGACGTAGGCCGGACGGGCTGGAAGGGCAAACGGGGAGACGAGGTCGGGTTCACTCGAACAGGTCGAGCTGCGTGCCGCCGGGGCGGCGGAAGTGGGCGGTGCTCAATTCGGGGAAGGGATTGTCGAGGCCGGCGCGGCGGGCGGCGATGTGGAAGAGGTTGTGTATTTGTTCGGCGAATACCCCTTCGCCGCGGAAGCGTTTGCCCCAGTCGGCGACGTTGAGGTCGCCGCCGCGGATCTCGCGGATGCGGTCGACGACGCGCGCCTTCTTGCCCGGCGCGTGGACGTCGAGCCAATCAAGAAAGATGTCCTTCACGGTGTGCGGGAGGCGGAGGAGAATTTTTCCGGCGTGCGTGGCGCCGGCCTCGGCGGCGGCGGCGAGGATGGCGGGGATTTCGTGGTCGGTGAGGCCGGGGATGACGGGCGCGATCATGACGCCGACGGGCACGCCGGCGTCGGCGAGGGCGCGGATGGCGCGGAGGCGTTGTGCGGGACGGGCGGCGCGGGGTTCGAGCGCGCCGGCGAGATCGGCGTCGAGCGTGGTGATGGTGAGGCAGACGGAGACGCAGCGCCAGCGGGCGAGTTCGGCGAGCAGGTCGAGGTCGCGCGTGACGAGGGCGTTTTTGGTGATGATGCCGACGGGATTGCGGAGCTCGGAGAAGACCTCGAGGCAGGCGCGCGTGAGGCGGAAGCGGCGTTCGGCGGGTTGGTAGCAATCGGTGGCGCCGCTGAGCGCGACGGGCGCGGGGCGCCACCTGGGCGAGGAGAGTTCGCGGCGGAGGAGTTCGGGCGCGCGGCGTTTGACGAGGATCTTGGTCTCGAAGTCGAGGCCGCTGTCCCAGCCGAGGTAGTCGTGGTAGGCGCGGGCGTAGCAGTAGGCGCAGCCGTGTTCGCAGCCGCGGTAGGGGTTGAGGCCGTAGGTGAAGGGGACGTCGGGGCTGTCGTTGCGCGAGAGGATGGACTCGGTGGAGTCGTCGAAAAACCGCGTGCGCGGGTCGGGCGCGGTGGCGGGATCATGGTCGGGCCCGAGGTCGGCGTCGGGGTCGGGGACAACGTGGATTTTGGCGAAGCGGTTGGCCGGGCGCAGGCCGGTGCCGCGACCGCGGGGAGGGGGCGGACTGGAGGGCGCGGGCGGCATGGCGCGCGAAAAGGAGCACGCGTCGGCGCGCTTGGCGAGGGGAGGATTGGAGGAAAACGCGGCGCCCGGCGGATGGGGGGGGCTCCCGGCTTTACGGGTCAGAGCAAAGGCGTGAGCAGGCGGCTGAGATCCTCGAGGAGGTTGGCCGGAAAACGGCGGCGCTTGAGGTCCGCGAGAAGGAGGGGCTCGCAGTGGCGGGAGAGTTCCCCGGCCCAGGCGCGGAGGGCATGAACATCGGTCGGCGTGTGGAGAACGACGCCGATCTCGAAGTTCACGAAGAGGCTGCGCATGTCGACGTTGGCCGAACCGACGAGACCGAGGGAGTCGTCGACGATGACGGTTTTCGCGTGAAGCATGCGTGGCTGGTAGGCGAGGACGCGGGCGCCGGCGCGAACGAGCTGGCGCAGGTAGGAACGTCGGGCGAGGTCGGTGACCGGGTGGTTGGAGCGCGCGGGGAGGATGAGGGTGACGTCACGTCCGGCGCGGGCTTTGACGACGAGCGAGCGGAGCAGGACCTCGTCGGGGATGAAGTAGGGGGTGACGATCCAGACGCTGCGTTTGGCTTCCTGGACCATCGACAGGATGCCTTCGTAAAGCGGGTCGCCGGAGACGTCGGGACCGCTGGCGACGACTTGGACCTCGGAAGAGGCGGCGGGGGGCGGCGCGGGTTCGGTGGGCGAGGACGGGGCATCGGGCGCGACGGGACGGCCGGTGGCGAAGGCCCAGTCGGCGAGAAACACGTCGTCCAGCTGGGCGACGGCGGGGCCCTCGATCACGGCGCCGAGATCGGTCCAGCGTTTTCGCCAGGGCTGGGGGCCGAGGTATTCGCGGGCGAGGTTGTGGCCGCCGACGATGGCGACGGAGCGGTCGAAGACGGCGATCTTCCGGTGGTTGCGGAGATTGGCGGAGCCGCGGCCGGAGAGCGGAACGACGGGAAGGAAGGTCGCGACCTCGCCGCCGGCGCGGCGGACGGGATCGACGAAGCTGCGGCTGGAGAAAAAGCAGCCGAGCGCGTCGAGCTGGAGGCGGACGTGCACGCCTTCGCGGGCGCGCCGGGCGAGGAGTTGCACAAGGCGGCGACCGACGGCGTCGCGGCCGAGGATGAAAGTGGCGATGTGGATGGTGTGGCGCGCCTCGCGGATGCGGCGTTCGAGCTCGGCGAAGGCATCCTCGCCGTCGCGGAGGAGACGGACCTTGTTGCCGCCGACGGGCTCGGGCGCGCCGTTGGTGCAGATGGCGTGCGCGACGGGGTGGTTGAGCGTGGCCTCGGAGGCGCGAGATTCGGACGGGACGGGCAGGCGGATGCGACGCTTGCGGCGCGCGAGGCGGCGGATCTTGCGGCCACCGAAGAGAAGATAGAGCGGCACGCCGACGTAGGGGATGAGAATGATGCCCATGAGCCAGGCGAGGGTGTTGCCGGGCTGGCGACGTTCGCCGACGAGGCGCGCGAGGGCGAAGAGCGCGAGCAGCACGCCGCCGACGGTGAGCAAGTGCGACCAGACGCTGGTCGTCACGACGTCGGGATCGATTTCGGCGATCACGGTCAACGTTGTGGCGAGAGGGGGCATGCGCGAGGAGGAGCATCCTGACGGCAAAGACGCGGCAGGATCAAAGAAGATCGTCGGGCGAGGGGGGGGCGTGAAAAAGGCCCGCCTGGCGAGGGCGGGCCGAAGGGGCGAGGAGGGACGAAACGGGCGAAGCGGTTTCGCCGAGGCGGTCGGTCCGTCCCGCGCGAGGTGCGCGGGGGGAGGCGTCGCCGCCGTTCACTTCGCGAGGATCTTTTTGCCGTCGAAGACGAGGCGGCCGGAGACGTAGGTGGCCTTGACCTGGCCGCGGAGTTTTTGGCCGCTCCACGGGGAGTTGGCGGATTTGGAGAAACCCTTCTTCGCGTCGTAGAGCCACTCGGCGTCGGGATCGAAGAGCACGAGGTCGGCGGCGGCGCCTTCGGCGAGCGTGCCGGCGGGCAGTCCGAGGAGTTGCGCGGGCTTGCGGGTCCAGAGGTCGACGAGGGTGGAGAGCTTGAATTTGTTTTTGCGCACGAGGATCTCGAGCGTGACGGCGAGGGCGGTCTCGAGGCCGAGGATGCCGTTGGGCGCGAGGTCGAATTCGCGGTCCTTCTCGTCGGGCGTGTGCGGGGCGTGGTCGGTCGCGAGGATGTCGAGCGTGCCGTCCTTCAGGCCCGCGATGACGGCCTGCCGATCCTCCTCGGTGCGGAGGGGCGGGTTCATCTTGTAGTGGGTGTCGTAGGTGGCGACGCACTCGTCGGTGAGGGCGATGTGGTGGGGGGTGGCCTCGCCGGTGACGCGGATGCCGCGGGCCTTGGCGCGGCGGAGGATGTCGACCGAGGCGCGCGAGGAGACGTGCTGCATGTGGATGTGCGCGCCGGTGTATTCGGAGAGGATGCAGTTGCGCGCGACGATGAGGTCCTCGGCGGCGTTGGGCCAGCCCTTGAGGCCGAGCTTCACGGACATCTTGCCCTCGTTCATGACGGCGCCGACGGTCATGGAGTGGTCCTGGCAGTGGTCCATGAGCGGGAGGCCGAACATCTTGGCGTATTCGCAGGCGCGGCGCATGAGCTCGTTGCTCTGCACGCAGTCGCCGTCGTCGGTGATGGCGATGACGCCGGCGCGCTTGAGCGAGCCGATGGGGGCGAGGTTCTGCCCCTTCATGCCGACGGTGATGCAGCCCGTAGGGTAAACGTGGATACAGGAGGAGCGGGCGGCGGAGTCCTTGATGAGCTGGATGGTGCCGGCGTTGTCCGCGACCGGGGAGGTGTTGGGCATGCAGACGACGCTGGTGAAACCGCCGGCGGCGGCGGCGCGGGAGCCGGTCTCGATGGTCTCCTTGTGGGTCTGGCCGGGCTCGCGGAAGTGGACGTGGATGTCGACGAGGCCGGGCGCGGCGACGAGGCCGGCGGCGTCGACCTTCTTGGCCTTTTTCAGGTCGGCGGAGGAGGGACGGGCGACGAAGACGCCGTCACGGATGTAGAGATCGCCGACGGCGTCGCGCTTGGCGGCGGGATCGATGACGCGGGCGTTTTGGATGTGGATCAGAGGCATCGGACGGAAAATCGGGTGGGAAGGAATGGCCACAAAAGGCTCAGAAGGCGCAAAAAGAGCGGAGGCGGTGAGTGTGCAGGAGGTGGAGAGTCATGCGGGGCTCAGTCTTCGTTTCGGAAAATGAACTTGCGGATCTCGATTTTGGGAGAGCCGAAGTTGATGAGCATCGCGTGTTCGCGGCGGGAGGCGCGGAGGTAGCCGAGCACTTGCGCGGTATGCTCGTCGTGGAGGGCGCGGCAGGCTTTCAGTTCGATGATGAGTTCGTCGTTGATGAGAAGGTCCGCGAAGAATTCGCCGAGGAGGGTGCCGTCCTCGCCGTGGACGTTGATGGCGACCTGTTGGTCGACTTTGAAACCGAGTTTCCGCAGGCGGTTGCGGAGGGAGTTTTCGTAAACCTTCTCGTTGTGTCCGTGGCGGAGAAAACGATGGGCGTCGAAGGCGGTCTGGCGGACGATGTCGGCGAGTTGGCGGGCGTCTTGTTCGGTCATAAGCCTTTTGCGTCTTCTGTGCCTTTTGTGGCCGGGGTTTTCTCAGTCCACGGGGACGACGGATTCGGGGACGCCGCCGGCGCAGAGGTAGAGGCAGGCCATGCGGACCGCGATGCCGTTGGTCACCTGGTCGAGGATCACGCTTCGTTCGCCGTCGGCCAGCGAGCTGTCGATCTCGACGCCGCGGTTGATCGGGCCGGGATGCATGATGATGGCGTCGGGGTGCAGCCAGCTGGCGCGGGTCTGGTTGAGGCCGAACATCGAGGTGTATTCGCCGAGGCTGGGGAACATGGTCTGCGTCTGGCGCTCGTGCTGTATCCGCAAAAGCATGACGACTTCGGCGTCGGCGAGGGCGGAGCGGAGGTCGTGCGAGACGGTGACGCCGAGGCTCTCGAGGCTGTGCGGGACGAGCGTGGAGGGGCCGCAGAGCGTGACCTTGGCGCCGAACTTGACGAGGGCGTGGATGTTGGAGCGGGCGACGCGGCTGAAGAGGATGTCGCCGAGGATGGTGACGCGGCGGCCCTTCAGGTCGCCGAGGCGCTCGCGCATGGTGAAGGTGTCGAGGAGGCCCTGCGTGGGGTGCTCGTGCGAGCCGTCGCCGGCGTTGATGACGGGGATGCCGAGGATCTTGGAAAGGTAGAGCGGGGAGCCGGCGCAGGAGTGGCGGATGACGATCATGTCGGCGCCGAGCGCGGCGATGTTTTCCGCGGTGTCGCGGAGGGTCTCGCCCTTGGTGGTGGAGGAGCTGGCGGCGTCGAACGAGATGACGTCCGCGCTGAGGCGCTTCGCGGCCATGTCGAAGGCCATGCGGGTGCGCGTGCTGGGCTCGAGGAAGAGGTTGACGATCGTCTTTCCGCGGAGGGCGGGGATCTTTTTCACCGAGCGCTGGAGCACCTTCTTGAAGGCGGCGGCGACGGTGTGGATCTGCTCGATCTCGGCGAGGGTGAGTTCCTCGATCGTGAGGAGGTGGCGGCGGTTCCAGGACATGGATAAAATGGCGGAGGCCTTAACGATGAACGGGGCGGGGAGGGGCGTCACCCCTTGGTCGGCCGGGCGACGGTGATGGCGTCGTGGCGGGGATCGGTGGCGTGGAGGACGACGGTGACCTTCTCCTCGGGCGCCGCGGCGATCACGAGGCCGGTGTAGTCGGCGGCGATGGGGAGCGTGCGCCCGCCGCGGTCGACGAGGACGGCGAGTTCGACCTTGGCGGGGCGGCCGTGGTCGAAGAGCTCGTCGAGGGCCGCCTTGACCGTGCGACCGGACTCGAGGACGTCGTCGACGAGGATGATGGTGGCGCCGGTGACGTCGATGGGGATGACGGTCGGGGTGAATTCCTTCGGGATGGGTTTCCGGCCGATGTCGTCGCGGTGAAAGGAAATATCGATGATGCCGGTCCGGGGACGGGCCGAGGCGGGGTAGTGGTTGCGCAGGAGGAGCTGGAGGCGTGTGACCACGTGGACGCCGCCGTTCGCGATGCCGATGACGACGAGGCGACGGAGCGGATCCGGGGGGTGGCGGTCGGCGATCTCGGCGGCGAGACGTTCGAGTGCGCGACCGATCTCGGCGGGGGGAATGAGGGTGGATGCTTTGGCTTGGGCGGGCACGGCGCTGGGTTTTGTCCTCCGGGGCGGGAGGGGTAAAGCGTGAAGCAGGCGCGGGAGCCGGGTGAAAACGTCCTCGACAGCGGTGCGCCCGACGCGTTAGCGCTCCCGGCCGTGATCCGCGCCATCATCATCGACGCCATTATCATTACCCGCCCTCCCGGGCCGGGAATCTTGGCGTAAACGAGCGACGCACACGCCTCCGATTTTCCGAAGACCCCGGGCCGAAAACGCCCGGGGTTTTTCGTTTTCAACCCATCTGCTTCCGCTGCACCGTCCACCCTTCCGCAACTTGATCGTTCGATCCCCCTCCCAACCTTCACCACCATGAGCACCGCCGTTAAGATCTACGACACCACCCTCCGCGATGGCACGCAGGGCGAGGGCATCAGCTTCTCCGTGACGGACAAGCTCCTCATCGCGCAGAAGCTCGACGCCTTCGGGGTGGACTACATCGAGGGCGGTTTTCCGGGATCGAACCCCCGCGACATCACCTTTTTCGCCGAGGCGAAGAAACTGAAGCTCACCCACGCCAAACTCGCCGCCTTCGGCTCCACCCGCCGCGCCGGCATCCGCGCGGAGGACGATCCCCAGTTGAAGACGCTTCTCGAGGCCGACACCCCCGTGCTCACCCTTGTCGGCAAGACCTGGACGCTGCACGTCACCGAGATCCTTCGCACCACGCTCGAGGAAAACCTCGCGATGATCGAGGACTCCATCCGCTTCGTCACCGCGCAGGGACGCGAGGTCGTCTACGACGCCGAGCACTTCTTCGACGGCTACAAGGCCGACCCCGATTACGCGTTCAAGACCCTCCACGCGGCGATCAAGGGCGGCGCGAGCAATCTCACCTTGTGCGACACCAACGGCGGCACGCTGGTCGACGACTTCAAGGCCATCGTCGCCAAGGTCGTGGCCGAGTTCGGCTCCGAGCGCGTCGGCGTGCACACCCACAACGACTCCGGTCTCGCGGTCGCGCTCTCCCTCGCCGGCGTCGCCGCCGGGGCCACCCTCGTGCAGGGCACCGCCAACGGCTACGGCGAGCGCACGGGCAACGCCAACCTCTTCACCGTCCTGCCCAGCCTTTTCCTGAAGATGGGCAAGACCGCCCGCTGCGCGGAAAACCTGGCGGGATTGCGCGAGCTTTCGCTGACCTTTGACGAACTTGCCAACCTCAAGCCCGACACCAAGGCGCCCTACGTCGGCGCCTCGGCTTTCGCCCACAAGGGGGGGCTCCACGCCAACGCCGCGCAAAAGGTGAAGTCGTCCTACGAGCACATCGACCCTTCGCTCGTGGGCAACCGGACCCGCGTGCTCGTCTCCGACATGGCCGGCCGCAGCTCCGTCGCGATGAAGGCCAAGGAGCTCGGCTTCGACCTCGACGAAAAGGCCCCCGAGATGAGGTCGCTCATCGAGCAATTGAAGGATCTCGAGTTCCGCGGCTACGAGTTCGAGGCCGCCGACGCCTCCCTGCGCCTCCTCATCGCCCGCACCCTCGGCAAGGCGAGGTCCTTTTTCGATGTGGAGAGCTACCGCGTCATCATCGAGCGCGGTCCGAACGGGCGCCTCGTCGCGGAGGCCACCGTCAAGCTCACGATCGACGGCGAGTCCCGCCATACCGTCGCCGAGTGCACCGGCCCCGTCGGCGCGCTCGACAAGGCCCTCCGTCTCGCCCTCGAACCCGCGTATCCGCAGATCCGCGACATGGAGCTGCGCGACTACAAGGTGCGCATCCTCGACGGCCGCAACGGCGCCAACGCCCGCACCCGCGTCCTCATCGAGAGCGGCTCGGGCAATCGCGTGTGGGGCACCGTCGGGGTGAGCGACAACATCATCGACGCCTCCTGGGACGCGTTGCTCGACGCGGTGAACCACCACCTCGCCGGGTGATCCCGGCGGGGCGCGTCCTCCGGACGGGGATCGTCACGGCGCGCGCCGGCCCGGTCCCCAGCGACGCACGTTCGGCAGCGCGGCGTGGAGCACGGCGTGGTAGAGACGACGGGGCAACCAGCGTCTCAAGTAATCGAATACAAGCGCGTCCGGCGTGGCCCGCACGCGCAGGCGCGGGTCCCTCGCGCGGATGGTGCGGATGATCCGCCCGGCGACGTGTTCCGGAGTCGCCCAGGTGCGGCGCATCAGGCGCTCGATCATGCCGGCCATCGCCTCGTAGTGCGCGTGGTAGGGATCGTCGTCGTCGCCGAGCGCCCGCGCGCTGCGGCGGGTGTGGAGGGTGTGGGTGAACGAGTCCGAATTGATGAACCCCGGTTCGACGAGCGAGACCCCCACGCCCCACGGGCGAATTTCATACCAGAGGGACTCGCAGGCGCCCTCGATCGCGAACTTCGAGGCGCTGTAGGCTGACATGGTCGGCATCGCCATCATGCCGCCGACGCTGGAGACGGTGACGATCCTCCCGCGGCGGCGCGCTCGCATTCCGGGCAGGACGCGACGGATCAGGTCGAGCGGCCCGAAAAAGTTCACCGCCATGATCCGGTGGATGTCGGCCTCGGAGATGTGTTCGGTGACGGCTCGCGTGGCGATGCCGGCGTTGTTGACGAGAATTTCCACGCCGCCCCATTCGGTCTCGACGGCGGCGATGGCGGCCGCGCGACTCGCGGCGTCGGCGACATCCAGCTCTTGCAGACGCACACGAGGACCGGCCGTGATCCCCTCCGAGGCGAAACGCGACAGCGACGAAGCCCGTGAGGTAAGGACGAGCCGATAACGCGTTTCACGCAGCAGCCGTTTCGCGAGAGCCAACCCCAAGCCCGTGCTGGCTCCCGTCACGAGCAGCACGGCGTCGTCGGGGAGAGCGTTCCCAATGGCTTTCACGCCTGCAAATTGCTACGAATCATTCGCTTTCGCAAGCGGGCGGCTTGGTCCGGCCGCGATGGCGGCGGCTTGGTGATGTTGCGTCAAATCATTGTAAACGGTTGCGATTCCGTCCTTGGAGGATTTCCTCGGGCACGGCTGCGGGAAGCTCGCGGCTGTTTCCCCATCCATGTCAGCGATACCCGATGATCGGCTTCCATCCGGTTCCGAGGCCGCGGTGCGGAGCACCCCGGATCTGGATCGGTTCTTCGCGTTGTCGCTCGACCTGCTCTGCATCTCCGGGCTCGACGGTTATTTCAAGCGGGTGAACCCTTCGTGGACGCGGGTGCTCGGGTGGACGGAGGAGGAGCTGTTGTCGCGGCCGGTGGTGGAGTTCATGCATCCGGAGGATCGGGAGCGAACCTTGCAGGCGCGCGCGCGGCTTGCCCAAGGCATACCGGTGCGCGGTCTCGAGAACCGCTATCTGTGCAAGGACGGCTCGCACCGTTGGCTTTCGTGGCAGTCCTCGTTGCATCGCGAGGACGGTCTCGTGTTCGCGGTGGCGCGCGACATCACCGAGCGGCGGCGCTCCGACGAGGAGCACCTCGTGCTCAGCAAGCTGGAGTCCACGGGTATGCTCGCCGCGGGCGTGGCCCACGATTTCAACAACCTGCTCGCGGGCTTGCTGCTGAATCTCGAGATGGTTCGCCTCGTGGGAGCGGTTTCCCCGGCGCAGCTCCAGCATCTGGCGCAGGCGCAGGACGCGGTGCGGCACGCGCAAGAACTCACGCGTCGGCTGGTGACTTTCTCGGAGGGGATGCGGGCTCCGCGGCGTGTGCTCGATCTCAAGCCGCTGTTCGAGCGTGTGTCGGCGGACGCCGTGGACGGCTCCCCGGTTCGGAGGGAGGTCCGGATCGCGGCGGATTTGTGGCCCGTCGAGGTGGAGGAGCCGCAGATCGTGGAGGTGGTGCAAAACCTCGTGCGCAACGCCTGCGAGGCCATGCCCGGGGGCGGCGTGGTCAGCATCGAGGCCGGCAACGTCGTGTGCGATTCGGGGCAGGCGGGCGGTCTGCCGGCGGGCTCCTATGTCTGCTTCACCGTGACGGACCGGGGCGCGGGCATCCCGACCGAGGCGCGAGGCAAGGTTTTCGACGCGTATTTTTCCACGAAGCGGCGCGGGCCGCAGAAAGGCATGGGGCTGGGGCTCACCATCTGCCACGCGATCCTGCGTCAACACGGCGGACAGATCATGGTCGATTCGCGGCCGGGTGTCGGCACCGCGGTGCGTTGTTATCTGCCGGCTTCGCCCGGGGCGACGCCGGGCGAGCCGTCGGCCGGTCGCGAGGAGGCTCTAGTCGAAAAAACGGACGCGGAGCACCGTCGTGTGCTGGTGATGGACGACGAGCCGTGGTTGCGCGAGGTGCTCAAGAAATCGCTCGAACAGTTCGGTTATCAGGCGGAGCTGGCGAAGGACGGCGAGGAGGCCGTTTCGCTTTTTCACACGGCGCGGGCGGAGGGGCGTCCTTTCGCGGGCGCGATCCTCGATCTCACGGTGCGCGGCGGCATGGGAGGCGGCGACGTGGTGCGTTTGTTGCGCGAGATGGATCCGGACCTGCGCGCGGTGCTGATGACCGGTTACGACCGGGGCACGGCCCCGGTCGATCACGCGAAACTCGGGTTCCAGGCCGCCTTGCCGAAGCCCTTCACGGCGCACGCGCTGCGTTCCGTGTTGACGGAGTTGTTCGGCGCCTGAGCGGCGCGCGTCGGTTCAGCCGCGCAGTTGGGCGACGATCTCGGGATGCGCCTCGAGGTGCCGGGTGAGGCGTTCGAGCGCGGCGAGGGTTTCGCCGCTGATGTGGTGCTCCATGCCCTCGACGTCGCGGAAGATGACGTCCTCGGGGAGGGCGAAAAAACGCAAAAGCTGCGTGAGCAGCTCGTGGCGATGCGCGATGCGCGCGGCCACCTCCTCGCCGGCGTCGGTGAGAACCATGCCGCGGTATTTTTCGTATTTCACGAGACCGTCGGCGTCGAGGCGCTGCACCATGGTGGTGACGCTCGCCTGGGAGATCTTGAGCTCGGCCGCGATGTCGACGACGCGCGCGTAGCCCTTCGTCTTGATGAGGGCGGCGATGCGCTCGAGGTAATCCTCGGCGGCGGCGGTGGGCCGGGGCCTGCCGGAGGCGACGTCGGGGCTGGGAACGGGCTCGGTCACGGGACGGATGGAAGGGGAGTTGATCGGCGCTTGGAAACGAAAAAGCCGCGATCCCGAGGGATCGCGGCCCGGAAAGAGAGCTGACGGGCCGGGGTCGCTCAGCGGGAGGAGCGCTCGGCCTTCAGGGTCTTCTCGCCGGCGACGACGATGCGGAACATCTGGATCGCCATCCAGAAAACGCCCGTCACGCACAGCGCGGTGAGGCCGCCGAAGATGGCGACGAACTTCGGGTCGTTGCTGGGCACGTGGGACTTAACCCAGCCGAACATGAAGTAGAAGAACACCGCCACGAGCACGAGATCGACGGCGATCGTCACGGGAGTGACATGCTTTTGCTCCGAGGGGGCGATTACGTTGTCGTTGGCTTTCGTGGACGAAGACATGAGTGCCAAGAGCGGAAAACGGCCCGGGCCCGCTTGTCGAACGTCTTTTTCACCGTGGTTTTTCTCCTCGGCGCGATGCCTTCCGGTCGATTTTGTCTTGGTCATTCTTCACAAAAAGCGATGAGCGCCGCCGCCTCAGATTCTGTTCAACGCAGCCGCGAGTTTGTGGACCGCCTCAAACGGAGCCGCATCTTCAAGGACTACGAGCAGGCTTTTCGCGACACGACGGGCCTCCCGATCAATTTGCGTCCGCTCGAGGCCTTCGATCTGCCCCATCACGGCGACCCGAACGAAAATCCGTTCTGCTCTCTGATGGCCAGGACGAACCAGACCTGCGCCGCGTGTCTGCAGCTCCAACGCAAGGTCGAGGAGGAGGCGGGCATGGAGCCCAAGACGCTCAAGTGCTTCGCCGGCCTTTGCGACTCCTCCGTGCCGGTGCGCGTGGGCGAGGACCTCGTGGCCTTCCTCCAGACCGGCCAGGTGTTTCTCGAAAAACCGGACAAGAAACGCTTCGCCACCGCCGCACGTCAGATTTTGGCCTTTGGCGCCGAGGTGGACATGAAGAAACTCGAGGAGGCCTGGTTCCAGGGCCGGGTGCTCGATCGTCGCCAATACGAGTCGATCCTCCGCCTGCTTTCGATTTTCGCCCAGCACCTGTCGACGATCGGCGAGGAGCTGGCCATCCAGTCGGAGCACGGCGAGGCGCCGCCCATCGCCCGCGCCCGCGCCCTCATCGCCAGCCGCCACGGCGAGGACCTCTCCCTCGACGAGATCGCCAAGGCGGTCAACATGAGCGCCTTCTACTTCTGCAAGACCTTCAAGAAGGCCACGGGCATGACCTTCACCAACTACCTGGCCCGCGTGCGGGTGGAGAAGGTGAAGAACCTGCTCATCAACCCGCACAAACGCGTGAGCGAGGCCGCCTTCGAGGCGGGCTTCCAGTCGCTCTCGCAGTTCAACCGCGTGTTTCGCCGCATCGCCGGCCAGTCGCCCAAGGCCTACCGCGAGAGCCTGAACAAGCGGCTTTCGCCGCTGCGCTGATCGCGCGGCGGCGCGCGGGAATCAGCCGCGGCCGCAGGCGCGGGGGGCGCCGCCGGCGGATTGCGCGAGGCGGGCGGCCGCGGAGTTGGCGCGTTCCTTGTCCTGCGCCTCGAGCGCGGTCCTCCGCTGGCACAGGCTGCAGAAGAGCGATATCTCGTCGGTCGCCACGCGCTTCCACGCCTGGCTGAGCGCGCGGCAAAGCTGTTCGCGTTCGGTCGGCGCCAGATGGGGCAGGGCGTCGGCCTGCCCCCAGAGCACGTCGAAGGTGGCGCATTCGCCGGTGAGGTAAAAGGCGACCAGCGGGTTCAGTCCGCAGCGGCAGTTCAAGGGTTCTTCGTTCGTCGCTTCCGTCCCGTTCGCCGGTTGCACCGCCTCCTGGCGCACGCGGGCCAGCGCGGGTGCCATAAGCGGCCCGAGCAGATCGGGATGGGCGAGCGCGCTGGAAGGGGGCAGGGCGCGCAACCGCTCCCGCCACCGCGTGAGGACGCGGGCGGCGTGACGGTCGAGCAAGGGACGCGGATCGCCGGGGTTCATGTCCCGCCCACGATAGCGGACGCCCCCGCCCGCCGCGTCGCTTTCTTTGGCCGAGGCTGCGCGCCAATTGGCCGCATTTTTCGTCTTTGGCAAGAAACGCGCCCCCGTGGACAAGGGCCGCGCAGCCCGAGGGGGCGTCTTACGCTAAGGTGCGTGGTGACCATTCACGCATTACTCCGCCCGACCATGGACGTCATTCCTCTCACGCTCGCGTTGAGCCTTTTCCTTTCGCTCACCTTCATCGCCCTCTTCGTGCGCGAGTTCTCCCGCCCTCGTCGCGCCGGCGCCGATCGCGACTCGCTCCTGCCTTTCGAGCCCGACCACGTGACGCCCGCCTTGGCGGCGACCGACACGGCCGGTGTTTCTCCCGCCACGGCGTCCCGCGTTCAGGTGGACGACGACACCTGCGCCAGCCAACGCACCGACGGCAAATGCTGCGCGTCGTGCCAACGCCGCAAGGACCGCGCCGCCGCCAGGGCGGCCGCGCGCGCGGCCGGCACCTCCGCTTGATCGGTTTCCCGCTCCGGTTTTCGGCACCCTCCTGACCCCCGCTCCTCGTTCTCCATGTCCGCCCGCACCGTCACCATCCACTACAACGACAAGATCGTCCGGCAATTCCTGCTCGCCTCCGTTCTTTGGGGCGCGGTCGGCATGTTGGTCGGCGTCCTCGTCGCCACCCAGCTCAACGCCTGGCGAGCCAATTTCGACCTGCCTTGGCTGACCTTCGGGCGTCTCCGTCCGCTGCACACGAACGCGGTGATCTTCGCCTTCGTGGGCAACATGATGTTCGCGGGCATCTACTACTCGACGCAGCGTCTCGTGAAGGCGCGCCTCGCGAGCGACTTCCTCTCCTCGCTCCACTTCTGGGGCTGGCAGGCGATCATCGTCGCCGCCGCGATCACGCTCCCGCTCGGTCTCACCCGCGGCAAGGAATACGCCGAGCTCATCTGGCCCATCAACATCGCCGTCGCCGGCATCTGGGTGGTCTTCGCGGTCAACTTCTTCTGGACCCTCGCGCGCCGTCACGAGCGCGCCCTCTACGTCGCGATCTGGTTCTACATCGCGACGATCATCACCGTGGCGATGCTCTACATCGTCAACCACCTGAGCCTCCCGACCTCGTTCACCCACTCGTATCCCGTCTTCGCCGGCGTCCAGGACGCCCTCGTCCAGTGGTGGTATGGGCACAACGCCGTGGCGTTCTTCCTCACCACGCCGATCCTCGGCATCATGTATTACTTCGTGCCGAAGGCGGCCGAACGTCCGGTCTACAGCTATCGCCTTTCGGTCATCCACTTCTGGTCCCTCGTCTTCGTCTACATCTGGGCCGGCCCCCACCACCTGCTGAACACCGCGTTGCCCAACTGGCTCCAGGTCCTCGGCATGACCTTCTCGCTCATGCTCTGGGCCCCCTCCTGGGGCGGCATGCTCAACGGCCTCCTCACCCTGCGCGGCGCCTGGCACAAGCTCCGCACCGATCCCGTCCTGAAGTTCTTCGCGGCCGCCGTCACCTTCTACGGCATGGCCACCTTCGAGGGGCCGCTCCTCTCCATCAAGTCGGTCAACGCCCTCGGCCACTACACCGACTGGATCATCGGCCACGTCCACGCGGGCGCCCTCGGCTGGAACGGTTTCATGGCCGCCGGCATGATCTACTGGCTCCTCCCCCCCCCCTTGGAAAAAACCCTGCACCCCGTCTCCCTCGCCCACGCCCCCTCTCGGGTCGGGACGGTGGGGCTC
>Ga0182792_1000014_pt1 | contig 167093 bp, 136 predicted proteins | sample Passage237B_FD_130497 | JGI IMG/M metagenome (GOLD analysis project Ga0182792, IMG submission 130497) | Cellulose adapted compost microbial communities from Newby Island Compost Facility, Milpitas, CA, USA - Passage2 37B (version 2) (version 2) ...
CTGGATCTCGTTGTCGAAGTGGCCGATGTTGCAGACGATGGCCTGGTCCTTCATCGCCCGCATGTGCTCGAGGGTGATGATGTCCTTGTTGCCCGTGGTGGTGACGTAGATGTCGGCCTTGCCGAGCGTGCTCTCGATCGTGTTGACCTCGAAACCTTCCATCGCCGCCTGGAGGGCGTTGATGGGATCGATCTCGGTCGTGATGACACGCGCGCCGAAGCCGCGCAGCGAATGGGCGGAACCCTTGCCGACGTCGCCGTAGCCGCAGACGCAGGCGACCTTGCCGGCGATCATGACGTCGGTGGCGCGCTTGAGTCCGTCGGCGAGCGATTCGCGGCAACCGTAGAGGTTGTCGAACTTCGACTTGGTGACGGAGTCGTTCACGTTGATCGCGGGCACGAGAAGCTTGCCCTGCTCGTGAAGCTGGTAGAGGCGGTGCACGCCGGTGGTGGTCTCCTCGGAGACGCCGCGCCACTCCTGCTTGATGCGGGTGAAGACGAGCGGATCCTCGGCGTGGATGCGCTTGAGGAGGTTCTTGATCACCTGCTCCTCGTCCGAGGAGGACGGCGTATTCACCCAGTCGCTACCGTTCTCGAGCTCGTAGCCCTTGTGGAGGAGGAGCGTGACGTCGCCGCCGTCGTCGACGACAAGCTGCGGGCCCTTGCCGTCGGGGCCGAGGATGGCCTTCCAGGTGAGGTCCCAGTATTGCTCGAGGGTCTCGCCCTTCCAGGCGAAGACCGGCACGCCGGTGGCGGCGATGGCGGCGGCGGCGTGGTCCTGGGTGGAGAAGATGTTGCACGAGGCCCAGCGGACCTTGGCGCCGAGGGCGACCAGCGTCTCGATGAGGACCGCGGTCTGGATGGTCATGTGCAGCGAGCCGGTGATGCGCACGCCGTCGAGCGGTTTGGACGGACCGAACTTTTTGCGGACGGCCATGAGGCCGGGCATCTCGTGCTCGGCGATGGAGATCTCCTTGCGGCCCCAGTCGGCGAGTTTGATGTCGGCGACGTGGTAATCCTGGCCGGCGGGAGGAGGAGGCGGGAGGGTGCTCATTGTGTTTTTGGAAAATTCGAGGGTTGGAGCTCGCGGGACCCGGGTCGCATGCGGAGCGCCGGGGAGTCCCCTGCGGCGAAAGGCGGCCCCGTTCGCCGGGCGGGAGCGAGGAGCCCCGCGCCGGCGTCGGGCCCCGCGTGTCGCGGGGGGTTACTTGGTCAGCTTTTTCACCGCGGCCTGGAGCGCGGCGACCTTGTTGGTCTGCTCCCAAGGAAGGTCGGCCTTGCCGAAGTGGCCGTAGTTCGTCGTCCGGCGGTAGATCGGGCGGAGCAGGTCGAGCTGCTTCACGATGTCGGCCGGCTTGAAGGAAAACACCTGCTGGATGGCCTCGGTGATCACCTCGTCGGCGACCGCGCCGGTGCCGAAGGTGTTCACGTAGACGCTGACGGGCTTCGGATGGCCGATCGCGTAGGCGAACTGCACCTCGGCCTGCTTGGCGAGCTTGGCGGCGACGATGTTCTTCGCCACCCAGCGGCCCATGTAGGCGGCGGAGCGGTCGACCTTCGACGGATCCTTGCCGGAAAAGGCGCCGCCGCCGTGACGCCCCCAGCCGCCGTATGTATCCACAATGATCTTACGGCCGGTAAGACCGGAGTCGCCCTGCGGACCGCCGATCACGAACTTGCCGGTGGGGTTGACGAGGAACTCGGTCTTCTTGTTGAGGAGCTTCGCGGGCAGGACTTTCCTGATGACGTTCTCGATCAGGAAGGACTCGATCTCGGCGTGCTTCACCCCGGCGGCGTGCTGGGTGGAGATGACGACGTTGACGATCTCCGTCGGGACGCCGTCGACGTAACGCACCGAGACCTGCGACTTCGCGTCGGGGCGGAGCCACGGCGCCTTCACCTTGCGCCGGCCCTTGCGGATGGCGGTGAGCTCGCGGCCGAGGCGGTGCGCGAACATGATCGACGCGGGCATGAGCTCCTCGGTCTCGTCGGAGGCGAAGCCGAACATCAGACCCTGGTCGCCGGCGCCCTGCTCGTCGTGCTTCTTGCCCTCGGCCCTGCGGGCGTCGACCCCCTGCGCGATGTCGGCCGACTGGGCGGTGAGGTAGTTGTTTATGAATACGGTGTCGGCGTGGAAGACGTCGTCGTCGTTCACGTAGCCGATCTCGCGGATGGCGTCGCGGATGATCTGGTTGAGATTGATGACCGTCTCGATCGGCTTCGTTTTGCCGGTCTTCTTGTCCTGCAACTTCGGCAGGGTGATCTCACCACCGATCACGACCATGTTGGACTTCACGAACGTCTCGCAGGCGACGCGCGCGGTCTTGTCGAAGGCGAGGCAGGCGTCGAGGACGCTGTCGGAGATCAGGTCGGCGACCTTGTCGGGATGGCCTTCGCCGACGGACTCGGAGGAGAAAACAAAGGTGTTTGCCATGGGAAGTGGTAAGAGGGTTCGACGATTGAGCGACCGGCCTGCCCGGCAAGAGGAATATCAACATATCCACATGAATTGATACGTTTCTGGACGCAGGGATCGTATTCCCGCATACCTCCCGTCCACGTGCGCGGTTTCCGCCGTTGCGTCCCGCCCTCAGTCCGTTTTCACCTGAACGTCCCGATGTCCTCCGCCCTACCGCCCGACCTCGACCCCGAAGCCATTGCCAACCTCCGTTCCTTGGGCGACGAGGGTGACGATACGTTTCTGAAGGAGATCATAGGAATCTACCTGGAGGATACTCCGCTGCGCCTTGCCGACATCCGCGCCGCCGCCAGCGCGGGCGACACCATGCTCTACACCCGCTCGGCGCACACCATCAAAGGCAGCTCTTCCAATGTCGGTGCCGCCGCCGTGCGCGCCCTCGCCGAACAACTCGAACATCGCTCGAAGCTGGAGCCGCACTCCGCGCTCGAACCGTTGCTCGCCGAACTCGAGGCCGCCTTCGAGCGCGCTTCCGTGGAGCTCCGTAAATTGATCGCCTGAGTCCGAGGAAGTGGCCTCGCGCCAAATCGGCGCCGCTTCATGTGCCACGGCGGAGAATACCTTTGGCCATTCCGCCCGTGGAGCTAATCGCCGGCCACGAAAACCGCGATCACGCTCGCGCTGCGCTTCACCGCCATTCCCGAGCTCGCGCCTACGGCGTCCTCCTCGGCTCGCTCGCGATGTTTTCCTCGCCGCCCGCCGCCACGCACGCGCGGCCTGAACATCGTTCTCGGCAAAACCCGGCGCGCCCTCCCGCGCCTAAAAATCGCGGAGAACAGCCATAGAAGGACAAACACCGAAAAGCGCATCACCCGCCGAGTTCTTCCGCGCGTTCCGCGCCTTTTGTGGCCGTCGCCTCACGTCACCGCGTCCCCGTCCTCGGCGAGCACCTCGACCAAGCCCGTGTCGAGGTCGTAACGTGCCGCGATCACGCGCACGCGACCGCTCTTCACCGCCTCGGAGATGATCGGGCCGGCCTCGCGCAAATGCTCCGCCATCCGCCGAGCATGCACACGCACCGTCGCATCCACCAGGTCCGCCTCGCCGCGCTCGCGGGCGATCTCCACCGCCGGCGAGATCGCCGTCACGATACAACCGATCTTACCCTCGGCGTGCTCGTCCGCCACCGCCGCGCCCACCGCGCCGCAGCGCTCGTGTCCCACGACCAAAATCAACGGCGCCCCGAGGTGCCCCACCGCATACTCGATGCTGCCGGTCACGTGCGGATCGAGCACGTTGCCCGCATTGCGGATCACGAACAGGTCGCCGAGTCCTTGACCGAAAATCAACTCGGGCGACACGCGCGAGTCCGAACACGTGAGCACAACCGCCTTCGGCTTTTGCCCCTTCGCGAGCGCCTCGCGTCGCTCCTTGAAACCGCTCGCCCGCGCTTCCTCGCCCGCCGCGAATCGCGCGTTCTCGGCGAGGAGCTCCGTTAGAACCACCCGGGGATCGAGCGCGATGCCGGCATCGCCTCCCGAGGCGCCCACTGCCGTGACGCCGCCGATCATCATTGCGGTGAAGAAAGCGACACGCGGTCCAAGGGGAGAACTCATGCGAGAAGCGGATAAAATCCATCCCAAGCGTCAACGGCTTCCGCCACCGGCAAACTCGCGCCGAACACCTTCAGGAACACGCATGTCACTTGCCACGCCTCGCCAGGCCACCAGCGTGAGCGCATGAAGCCGCACCACCCCCGCCGCCGGCGTCTCGGGCTCCCCCTCCTTCTCGCGCTCGCCCTCGCTCCGCCCGCCCTTTCTTCCGCGACCGCGCAGCCGCCCTCGCCCACCGCCGCTCGGCGGGCCGGCCCCTTGTTCGATCTCATGGAGCGACGCGAGTGCGGCTGGGCTTCGACGGAGTTCGCCGATCTGCTCCGCGCCAACCCGAAATGGGTCTCCGCCCGCAACGAGGCCGGTGAGACGCCTCTGCATGTCGCCGCGCGCAAGGGTTACGAGCACGAGGCCTTTCTCCTTCTTCACGCCGGGGCCGACGTCGACGCGCGCGACCAACACGGCCGCACCGCCCTCCATCTCGTCGCCCCGCACGCCAACGAAGACGCGTGGATGATCCGCGACATGCTCGCGCTCAAAAAAGCCTCGCTCGACCTCGCGGACGCCGACGGCTTCACGCCGCTCATGCACGCCGCCCGCGCCGGCAACCTGCGCACCGTCGAAGCCCTCGTCTGGCTTGGCGCTTCGCTGCGCCCGCCCACCGACTCAGTCCCGACGCCAATGCAGTTGGCGATCGACCACGGCCACCCCGAGCTCGTCGCCCTTCTCGACGAGGCCAGCCCCGAACCACGCGTCACGCTCCAGTCTCCGCTCGGAAAACTTCCGCCGCACCTCGCGCGCTCCTTCACCGAGGCCGCGGCGAAAAAAGACTACGAACTCCTCTCCGCGCTCATCGCGGAGGGAGTCGCGCTCGACACTCAGGACGCCTCCGGCGCCACCGCGCTCCATCGTGCCGTTTACCGCGCCCACGAGGACGTCGTCACCTTTCTCCTCATGCTCGACGCCTCGCCCAATCTCGTCGACGGTCGCGGCAACACGCCCTACATGGCCGCCTCGAACTGGTTTGGCCGCAGCATGGACCGGATGCGCGCCATGCTTCTCCTCGCCGGCTCCAATCCCCATGGACCGCTCAACCAAAACGGGCTCTCTCCCCTCGGCCTCGCCGTGCGCGCCGGCAACGAGGAAGCAGCCCAGCTCCTCCTCTGGTGCGGCGCCGACCCCACCGCCGCCATCGGCGAAAAAGGCACGCCCATGCGCATCGCCTGCGAAGCCGGTTCGCAACGCCTCATCGACCTGCTCCGCCGCAACGGCGTCACCGAGCCGGAGTATCTCGACCCCGTGCCGCAAAAACGCCTCGAGCAATATGTGAAGCGCGGCCTCATCCCGCAGGTGGAAACGCTCGTCGCAAGCGGCGAAGTTTCGCTCTCCACGCTCACCTCCTCCGACCGCACGCTCCTCGTCGAAGCCGTGCACGCGCGCAACATCGAGACGGTCGAGCGCCTCCTCGAACTCGGCGCCGATCCGGAGCAACTTTGCCGCGACGGTTCCAACCTCCTCCACGCCACCACCGCCTGGAATTACGGCGAGGTAAACGCCTTCCGCCAGCGCCTGCTCGACCGCAAGGTGAAGCTCGACGTCGCCGACAACAAAGGACTCACCGCGCTGATGAAAGCCGCCCGTCACGGCGAGGACTGGACCGGCCTGCGCCAACTCGTGGAGGCCGGAGCCGACCTCGGCGCGCGCGACGCAAAAGGCCGCACCGCCCTCGATCTCGCCCTGCAAAGCGGCCGCGGTGCCGCCACCCGCTACCTCCTCTCCGTCGGCGCCCCGCACAACGACCCCGCCACCGTCGCGGGCGACTTCTGACGGACGTCCCGCCTGTTTGCCTCGAACTCGCCGCTGTCGCGACAGTATCTCCGGCTACTTCGATGGTCTCCTCGGTTCCCGCAATGGCACTTTCGACTGCTCCGACATCATCTCCGCGCCGCCCGAACACGCCACGATTTCATCAGTGACCTCGCGCGAACATCGGTGGTTAAACCTCGCCTTCGTTTTTCGCCGATGCCGCTGCTCCTTCTCGTCTCGCTCCTCTGGGCCTTCTCCCCGGGGTTGATCCAACACCACCTCGGCGGCTTGTCCTCGCCTGCCGTGGCGACGATCCGGCTGGGACTGACTTTCCTCCTCTTCGTGCCCTTTCTCCGACTCGGCGTCATCACGAAACGGAGCGCGGCCTGGCTCGCCGCCATCGGCGCCATCCAGTTCGGGCTGATGTATCTGCTCTATCTCGAGGCCTTCAAACACCTGCAAAGCCACGAGGTCTATCTCTTCACCATCCTCACGCCGCTCTACGTCGTCCTCCTCGACGCCGCCATCGCCAACAAGTTCGTGCCGCGCCACGCGCTCGCCGCGCTCCTCTCCGTCGTCGGCACCGCGCTCATCCTCCAGCGTCGCGTCGGCACGCCCGATGTCATGATCGGCTTCCTCTTCGTGCAGGGCGCCAACCTCTGCTTCGCCGCCGGCCAGATCGCCTACAAGCTCAGCCGCCCCGCCTTCAAAAAAGCGACGGATTCCCAGGTCTTCGCCTGGCTCGCGCTCGGCGGCTTCGTCGCCACCGCGCTCGTCTCCGCGCCCGTGACGGATTGGGCCGCCTTCAATCCGAGCTCCATGCAGTGGCTCGTGCTCGCCTTCCTCGGCCTCGTCGCCAGCGGCGGCGGTTTTTTCCTCTGGAACCGCGGCCTCGCGCGGGTCAACGCCGGCACGCTCGCCGCGATGAACAACGCCAAGATTCCCCTCGGCGTCGCCGTGTCGCTCCTCGTTTTCCGCGAATCGACGCACATCCCGCGGCTGCTCGGCAGCCTCGCCCTCCTCGCCGTGGCCGTCTGGATCGCCGAGGGTGGTCGGAAAAAGGACGGCGGCGAAGCGCTCAACAAATCCTGATCTCCACCCGCGCCGCGAAAGCCTCGACCGCCGCGCGCGGGTCGAGCCCGCCTTCGCCTGTCGCCACCGCGCTCCGGCCGAGCGCGTGCAGGGAAAACGCCGTCGCGAGCCGCGCCGCGTCCGGCAAAGCGAGTCCGCGCAACCGTGCCGCGACCAGGCCAGCCACCATCGCGTCGCCCGCGCCCACCGTGCTGCGCACCTCGATCGCCGGCGGACGCGCGCCCACGACCTCGTCGGCGATCACGAAAACCGCGCCCGACGCACCGCGCGACACCGCCACGAGCCCGACGCCCTGCGCCACGAGCCCGCGCGCCGCGTCGATCACCGCGGCTTCGTCCGCCAGCCCGCGGCCCACAAGCGCGGCGAGTTCGTGCTCGTTCGGCTTGATGATCTCCGGTCGCGCCACGAGCGCGACGGCGAGCGGCGCGCCGCTGGTGTCGAGCGCCACGCGCACGCCGCGCGCATGCAGACGCTCGATCGTCCGCGCGTAAAAATCGACCGGCACTCCGGGCGGCAGACTGCCTGCGAGCACGCACCAGCCGCCCTCGAGTTCGTCGAGCCGGCGCGAGAGTTCCGCGAGTTCGTCCGGCGTCGGCGCGAGACCGGGAAAATTGAGATCGGTGGTTTCCCCGCGCGCCGGATCGACGATCTTGATCCCGGTGCGCGTCGCGCCCGGCAGGCGCAGGCAGCGGTCGCGGACGCCGTGCGCCGCGAAGAAATCGACGAAGGGCGCCTCGTTCTCGCGTCCGAGAAAACCGAAGGCGGCGACGCGATGTCCCTGCTCGGCGAGCGCGGCGGCGACGTTGACGCCCTTGCCTCCCGCGCGACGTCCCACGCTCTCCGCACGATTGACCGAACCCGGTTTCAGGTCCGGAACCGCGACGGTCCAGTCGATCGCCGGATTGAGCGTCACCGTGGCGATCTCGACGGAGCGGGCTTCGGGATTCGTCATGACGGAAAGGAAAACGCCCGCGCCGCGTCGCGCGAGTCCGCAGGGCTCAAGGAACCGACGGCGGACGTGATCACGGGAAGGCCAGGCGCGCGCCCGATCGCGGCGCCCCATCCGCGCCGGCCGCGACGCGCCGCCTCAGCTCGGATCGAGCACGCTCGCCTGCGAGCACTTGCCGGCGGAGGCGGAGCTGAGCCGCGTGGCCTTGCCGTTCTCCGTATCCAAAATCCAGAGACTGCTCGCGTTGGGCGAACGGGTGGTGAACACCACGTGGCGACCGTCGGCGAGCCAGCTCGGCTCCACGGCGTCGGCGGATTGATTCGAGACCTGCTTCGAGACGCCGGTGTTCATGTCGTGGACGGCGAGTTGGAAACCGCGGCCGATGCGCACGGTGAAGACGATCTTGCTCGGGTCGACCCGGTTCCAATCGGGCTCGGCGCAATAGCGGCTGATGCGCGTCGGCAGGCGACGAGCCGGACCTCCGGCGGCGGGCATCACGTAGAGTTGCGGACCTCCCGCGGCGTCGGAGGTGAAGATGATCTGAGAACCGTCGGGGGAAAAACTCGGCGAGGCCTCCACCGAAGGCGTGCGCGTCTTGCGCGTGATCTGGCGCCCCTGCGCGTTGGAAACGTAGATCTCGGGATTGCCCTCGCCGGACAGCACCATCGCCACGTTCCGGCCGTCCGGACTGAAGCGCGCGCCGCTGTTGGTCCCCTTGAAACTCACGAAGGTCGTGCGCTGGAGGGAACCGAGATCCATGAGGAAGATATCGGGATACCCGGATCGAAAGTAGCTCGTGTAGATGATCTTGCCACCGTCCGGCGACCAGCGAGGCGTGACCGCGAGCGCCTTGTCGTTGGTGATTTGCTTCACCTCGCCCATGAAAAGATCGCTCGTGTAGACCTCGGGTTTGCCGGTGCGCTCGCCGATGAAAGCGAGTTTCGAGGCGAAAAAGCCGGGCTTGCCGCTCATGGCCCGGACCGCGAGATCGGCCGCGCGGAAGAGCGCGTTGCGCGGGGAGGCGCCGCCGACGACCTGGTTGAGCACCTGGGTGCCTTGCGCCCGCGAAACGACCACCTGCACCTGGTTCGGTCCGGCCGGCGCGAAGTGAACCTTGTAGGTGTAGCCCTCCGCCTGACGACGGAAGGCGCCGTGGACGTTGAACGCGAGGTTGGCGAGGTTGTTGAGCTCGGCGTTCGCGCCGGTCACGAGGATCGGCGTGCTCTTCCGTTCCACGGAGATGACCACGTCGCCGAGGTTGTTTTGCGCGACGGCCTTCGCCGCGCCGAGCCCCGTCGCCACGAAGGCGCCGAGCGCGATTAGATGGAGGGATTTGAACCGGACGAAAAATCGGGTGAACATGAGCGTCGTTGACGCCCCTTCTATTTACGCCGCCACTCGACCTCTCAACGCCAATCCCCCTTCGCCCGGCTTTTATTCTTCCATGACACCCGACGCCATCAAGGAACACCTCAAGCAGGTCAAATATCCAGGTTTCAGCCGAGACATCGTGTCCTTCGGCCTCGTGAAATCGGCCGCCCTGATCGACGGCACCGCGCGCGTCTCGCTCGCCCTCACGACCTCGGATCCGAAGATCCCGCTGCACCTGAAGCGAGAGGTGGAAAATTGCCTGCGTGCGCTGCCCGAGGTGAAGGACGTGGTGATCGACGTCGCGGTCGCCGCGCCGAAGGTCGCCCCCGGCGGCAACCTCGGCGGCAACGGCGCTCCGAAGACCACCAAGTTCGCCGTCGCCATCGCCTCCGGCAAAGGCGGCGTCGGCAAATCCACCTTCTCGGTCAACCTCGCCGTCGCCGCCGCCGCGCACCTCGCCCGCCAGGGGCGCCCCGGTCGCGTCGGCCTCATGGATTGCGATATCTACGGCCCTTCCGTGCCGCTCATGATCGGCCTGCACGGCGAGCGCCCGGGGGTCGTCGGCCAGGGCGAGGCCTCGCGTCTCATCCCGCTCGAGGCCCACGGCGTGAAAGTCATGAGCATGGGCTTCCTCGTCGACGACAACACGCCCGTCGTCTGGCGCGGCCCGATGATCATGAAAACCGTCCAGCAGTTCGTGCAGAACGTGGAATGGGGCGATCTCGACCTCCTGCTCGTCGACCTGCCCCCCGGCACCGGCGACGCGCAGCTCAGCCTCGTGCAAACCCTGCCGCTCGACGGCGCCGTGCTCGTCACCACGCCCCAGCCCGCCGCGACGCAGGTCGCGCGCAAGGGCGGTCTCATGTTCCAGAAGGTCAACGTGCCGCTCCTCGGCGTCGCGGAAAACATGAGCTGGTTCCCCGATCCCGCCGGCATTCGTCACGCGCTCTTCGGCGAAGGCGGCGGCCAGGCGACCGCCGACAGCCTCGGCACCACGCTGCTCGGCCAGGTGCCGCTCATCCCGGAGGTCCGCGCAGCGGGCGACGCCGGCGCGCCGCTCGTGGCCGTCGATCCGAACAGCGAAGCGGCCCGCCACTTCACCGCGATCGCCGTGGAGCTTCTCGCCCGCCTCGAAAAGAAAACACCCGCCGCGCAGCCGCCGGTGATCTGAACAATCCGGTCCGTCGGTCCGTCGGCTTCGGTCGGACCGGTGTCGGTCCCATATGACCGTGCGAAGGCTCTCCCGCGAAAACGCGGGCTCCGTCGTCGCGTAGAGCCCCCCCTGCGCCTTCAGGCCGCGACACGTCGGCGACGACGCGTCGCGCCGGCGCCAAGCCCGGCGAGGCCGATCAGCATCACGCAGCTCGCCGGTTCCGGGATCACCGCCAGCGTGGCGAAGAACAGGGTGCCGTCGTCGGTCAGCCCGATGAACTTGCCGTTTTCGCTCACGAAGTAGATCGCCTCGAAACCGGTCCAGCCATAGCCGCCCGTATCGTTGAGCACGCGTTCTTCGAGAAGGAAGACGCCTCGGGTCAGCGTCCACCCAAAGGCAGCCAGCCCCATCGGGTTCCCCTCGGCATCGAAGCGCATCAAGCTGCCATACGCGACTCCGTCCTCGGTCACGCCGTGGATCTCCGACCTCGAGAAGCCGGTGAGATTTTCCCACAGATCGAACCTGTGCAGCGAGTGGTCGGAGAACGCATAGACCCAGGCCGTCGATCCATTGGTGGACACGCCGTCGTTGGTGTATCGGGTGGACTCGCCCCAGACATAGCCCGCCGAGTTTACGCCCGAAGCCTGGCTCGAACGCGTGCCGTCGATGCGCGTATGCCGCTCATCCAATATGCCGAGCTGACGAGTGACCCCGTCCACGATATCGACGGCCCACGCGCTCTGTCCTTTTGCGCCTCCCGGCGAGTAATGGTCGGAGAGGCCGATGAAATAACGCGGCGCGGTGTCGCTGTCCGCGTTCATCCCTCCGTTGAAAACCGACAGCTGCTCGCCGGATGGCGACGTGTGAAAGGCGTCGTGGAGACCGACGCGGAAAGTCTGGTAGGCGCCTTCGCCGAGCGGTTTTGCGATCCACGCGGCGCGGGACTCCCCGATGTCCGCCGCATTCCCGTTCACCGCGTAATAGCGCAGACTCTCGCCTGTCGCCACGCCGTTCGCGAACACATCCGAAAAGTAGGACGCCCGCGACTGGTTTAGGGGATGGCTGAACTCGCCTCCCGTCAGGCCGACTTGGGCGGTCACATGGCTCGTGCCCACCCGCGTCGCGATCCATGCGTCCGTCGTTTCCCCGCCGGATGACAGCCTCTGTTCGGCGTTCCCATACACGACCCCGTTCCCGGTCATGCGGTAGATGTAGTTCGCCCGCCACGTGCTCGTCTCCTCCAGCGCGAGACCGATGCGCTCGGCCGCCCAGGTGGATCCGTCCAAGGGACTCGCGACTTTCTGCACCCAGGCCGCTTCCTCCCACCGGGATTCGCCACCTTCGTGGAAAATCGTCGAGTAGCCGGCGACCCGCCCGTCGTTGTTGAGCCATCCCAGTTCCGACCGGCGATAGACGCCTCCGAGCTGATATTCGCCGCCCATCAGGCCGACCTCGACCAACTCCATGTTCGTGGTGTTCACCACCCAGGTGCTCCTCGCCTCGCTGCCCTCCGGCGCCGTGAGCATCATCGAATACCCCGCCGCCAGACCGGAATCCGCAAGGAGGAGGACCTCGCTCTCCTCGCAACCGTCGGCGTCTCGATAAATCCCGCCGGCATCGTCGCCGAAAAAGCCGACGCGCGTCGTGACATAGTCGCCGGCATCGGAATCGAAAGTCGCCACCCACGCCGACAGGCCTTGATGCCCTTCGGGCGTGTGGTTGACGCTGGCGCCGGCCGCGACTCCACCCGAGGTGACACCGCTGCTGGACGGATTTCCCGTCGCATCGAACACGAAGGCGAACCAGCCCTCGCGCGTGCCGAGCGCGCTGGTATGCCGAGCATCGGTCAAACCGACCTGGTGCGTGAGCCCGGTGCTCAAGCGCCCCACCCACAGGGAAACACCGAAATGCGCCACGAGACCCTCCCCGAAACCCTCGTCGGCCACCTCGCCGAATTGCAGCGAATATCCGGCCAAGTCGCCGTTCTCGTTCGGAGCGTAGAACGCCTCGCTCATCTGAAAACCGCCCGGGCTCAGGGTCTCTTCGCCGTCGATCACCGCCGGCATCGTATGCGCCGCATCATAGAGTCCGAAGCGCGTGCTCGTCACCGTCTCCGCCGTCCCGTCGGCCATCCAGACCGAGGTGCCGTAGGGGCCCGAATCATAATACGGATCGAAGCTCTCGACGTGGCTTTTGAGGTAATAGGCGTCGCCGGTCGTGTTGTTGATCGAATACCCGAGCGTGTGACCCGATGCGTTGCTTATGATCGGGAGGCTCAAATAGGAAGGCCCCGTCGCTCCCTCCGCCTCGTTGGGCAAGGCGTGCGCGGAATCGTAGAGCCCTACCTGCCAGATTTGCCCCGTGCTCGGATTGGCCATCCATGCGGAGAAACCGTAGCCATCGCTCCCGACCTCCCACGGCACTATCTCGTCCGCCCGAATCGCGAGGCCGATCATCCATCCCACCCCCTCCCCATAACCGCCGAAACTCAACAGGTGCGTCGAATCGTATAGACCCGCGAGCGATACCGTCCCCGTCTGCGTATCGACGCTCCACTGGAGCCCGCTGCCGGGGGCGACGCCGGTGAAGAAACGCCGGGACGAATCGTGCGTGATCATGTAGATGTCGAGGGGCTCGGGAATGCCCGCGGGCTCGACGATGAAATAGAGGTCGTCCGCCCGCGCCGGAAGGGCGCTCAGCAGCGACAGGAGAAACACGGCGCGAAACGAAGGACGGTGGATGTTCATGGGTGGTGCGGGTTGAAGTGAAACGCCCGCGCGTCATCTAAATCCCGGCCCACGCGGAACGTTTCACAGCCAGAACGAAGCCCGGCGCCGATCAATCGCCACCTTTGTGCATTACTGATTTTAACACACGTTTACGTTCCGCATTTCGCCACAACGGGCCGTTTACTTTTACGTCGGGCCTGTTACCGCATGCCTCTTCGCCATGCTCTCCGCCCTCAAGAAACTCTTCGGCAAAGACGAAAAATTCTACGATCTGCTCGAGGCCAGCGCGGCCGAAGCCCAGGCCAGCACCCGCCTCCTCGCCGACTACTTGAAGGCGCTCGCCGCCACCGGCAAACCCGCGAACCTCGACGATTTCATCCAGAGCCGGCGCAAGGACAAACGAATCACCCAGCAGATCACCGAGGAACTCTGCCGCACCTTCGTCACCCCGCTCGAGCGCGAGGACATCGAACAGCTCTCCAACGCCCTTTATCGCATCCCGAAGATCATCGAGAAGATCGTCGAACGCATCTCCATCTATCCCGGTAAGATCCCGGTCGAGGGCTTCATCCGGCAGGTCGATCTCCTGAGCAAGTCCTCCGAATGCGTCGTCGAGATGGTCAGCCGTCTCCGCCACGGCGCCAAGCTCGAGCCCGTGCAGGAGGCCAACGAACGTCTGCAATTCTGCGAAGGCGAAGCCGACAAGGTGATGCTCGGCCTCATCAAGGAACTCTACGCCGGCCCCTACGACGCCAAGGAAACGATGATCCTTCAGGAGCTCATCGAGATGTTCGAGAAGGCCGTCGACCGCTGCCGCGACGCCGGCAACGTCGTTTTTCAGATCGTCCTGAAGTATTCCTGAGCGCCGCGCCCGCCGCCGTCCGTCCCGTCGACTCCGCGCCATGACGCTCTTCCTCATCGTCCTGTTCGCCGCACTGGTGTTCGAATACATCAACGGCTTCCACGACGCCGCCAACGCCATCGCCACCGTCGTCTCGACCAAGGTCCTGACGCCGCGACAGGCCATCCTGATGGCCGCCTTCTTCAACCTCGTCGGCGCCATGCTCGGCACCGCCGTCGCCAAAACGATCAGCGAGGGCCTGGTCAACGCCAACGCCGTCACCATGTCCACCCTCGTCGCCGCCCTCGCCGGCGCGATCATCTGGAATCTTTTCACCTGGTGGCTCGGTCTTCCGTCCTCCTCCAGCCACGCCCTCGTCGGCGGCCTCTGCGGCGCGGCCATCGCCACCGCCCAGGGCAGCTGGGACGTCCTCATCTGGAGCGAGGTCGTGAACGGCAAACACGTCGGCCTCTGGCCCAAGGTCGTCGCGCCGATGTTCGCCTCGCCCCTCATCGGTTTCGTCGGCGGCGTGGTCCTCATGCTCACCCTCTACGCCGCGTTGCGCAAAGCCACGCCGCACTTCGTCAACCGCTGGTTCGGCAAGGCCCAGATCGTCAGCGCCTGCTTCATGGGCCTCAGCCACGGCAAGAACGACGCGCAAAAGACGATGGGCATCATCGCCCTCGCGCTCTTCACCGGCACGCAGGCCGGCGCCTTCGACAACCTCCCCGGCTGGCTCGCCTTTCTCCACACCCCCGAGCTCGAGATCGAGCGCTGGGTCATGATCACCTGCGCCCTCGTCATGGCGGCCGGCACCGCGGGCGGAGGCTGGCGCATCATCAAGACCATGGGCCACAAGATGGTGAAACTGCAGCCCATCCACGGCTTCGCCGCCGAGACCACCGCCGCCACCATCATCGTCGGCGCCTCCGCCGCGGGCATTCCCCTCTCCACCACCCACGTCATCTCCACCTCGATCATGGGCGTCGGCGCCACCAAGCGTCTCAGCGCCGTGAAGTGGGGCGTGGTCTCGCGCATCGTCTGGGCCTGGGTGCTTACCCTGCCCATCACCGGACTCATCGGCTACGCGAGCTGCCGGATACTCCACAGCTTCGGTTACTGAGGCGTTTCCAAGAGAACCGTGGCCGCCGAGGCCGCCGACCGAGTTGCGGTGTGCGGCCCCTACTTTGAACACCGCGGCAAGGGCCGCGGTGTTATTGGAAGCCCCCTGAACGCCCCGGGGCGCCGAAGCGGTCCGACGAAAGACGCCAAAGACGCGCACCGCGGAGGAACCGCCCGCGTGTCACGACGGCACGCGCCGCCCGGCAGGCGGTTAGCGCGCGGTCAGCGTCCGCCGTCGGCCGGAGATGGATTGACGATCCGCGCGAGCGCCAGCAGGCGCGAGCTGAGAACCAATCCGGCCTCCTTGGCGTTGTTGGTCGAGATCTCGAAGTGCAACCGCCCCTGGTCGCCGGCGACCAGGTTCACGATCCCGCCCTCTTGCAGGAATGTGGACGACGAGGAAACCGTGAGCACGGATTGCCGACGCACGAGCGGCAGGAGTTCGCCGGCCGTCGGGGAGTTTTCGTCCCCCGACGCGAAGAACGGGCTGACGTAAAGCAGATGGCAGCCCGCCAGATCGCGGCTGTTTTTCACCCGCACCACGCGGATGCGCCGGTCACGCACCAGACGTTTCTCCGCCAACGCGAGCAGCTCCTCCTCCAACGCGCGGCTGCCCGCGACACCGATCACGTAGGGCGTGTTCTGCGGCAAGGTGTCGGCCGGCCAGTCGGTGAAGCCGAGGAAGTTGATCAAAAACAACGCCCGCACCGCCTCGCTCGCGTAGGCGGGAGCGGACTGCGCACGCAGGGAGGGAACCCAAACCGGCGCCATCGTCGCCAAGGCGACGATCAGGCAACGGACCAGTATCCGGCGCACGCCGGAACAGGTGGTTGAGAGCGCGCGAAACATCAAAAGTCCAGGGTTGCGCGCAAGACCGCGGAGCGAGGCGGGGAGGATATCTGGCCGCTGTCCTTCGGATCGGACCAACGCGCATCCGCCACATTGTAAATCGAGAGCGCCAGATCCCAACGATGCCAGACGCGGGAGGCGCGCAAGGTGAAGTTGCCCGTCACGTAATCGCCCGTGTGCCGCACGACGCCGAAGACGTCGCCGCTGTCCTTGCGGTTGCCCACATACAACACCTCGACCGAGGCGCGCAGCCACTTCTCCACCACGGGAGTCGACACGTGGAGTTTCGCCAGGGTGCGCGGCGCGTCGGCCACGATGCGGTCGGTCGAATCGTCACGCGTCTCCTGGATCGTCACCGAACCGCGCAACTGGAGCCCGGAGGGGAAATAAGCCGAGGGCCCGATGTCGAAACCCTGCGTCACGTAACGGTCGGCGTTGCGGTAGGTGTTGATCGCCGGGTCGAACACGATCAGGTCGCTCGACACCATGTGATACAGGTGCGACTCGATGCGCCAGATCGGGCCCAGCCGCTGTTCCGCGACAAACTCGAAGCTGCGGTTGGTTTCGGCCTCGAGATCGGGATTCGAGGGATAGGTGCCCGGAAACCGCTCGGAAACATTCGGCACACGGAAGGCCTCGCCGTAGAGCAGCTTGATCGTCGTCGACGGAGTCGGGTCCAGGATGAGTCCGAGACGCGGCGTGAAGCGTTCGTCGCCGGTGTTGTAATAGTCGTAGCGCCCGCCGGCCGAGACGCGGACGTTCGGGGTGAACTCCCAGTCCAGCTGCACGAAGGGGCTGATGTAACGCGACGACTCCCGGATCGCGGAGGAGGCCATGCCGAAGGTCGGCAGATCCACGCCGTAGTCCTGTCGGAGATTTTCCTGATACTCCACGCCGATGCCGAACGACTGCACTTCGGCGAAGGTCTGACGCCAGCTCACCTCGCTGTTCAACGAGAAGCTGTCCGCATAGGGCGAAACGGTGATGAACCCCGTTTGCCAAGGCGTGAAGAGCCCCTCGTAGCTATACACGTCGACGGCTATCTTGGCGTTGAAGGTGGCGTCGGGAACGGGTTCGCCCGTCGCGCGCAAGATGGCATAGGCGCGCTCGTCGATGCCCCGCGACGTCGTGTCCGTCGGAGTCAGATAAACCGGCGGCAGGACGTCCTTCTTTCGCCTGACGTAGGCGGCCTCCGCCGACAGGCCGCGCCAGGCCACGCGGGTGAACACGCTCTGATGGTGCATGTCGTCGCGATCCTTCGCGACCTGGCCCTGCAACATCGGATGCACCGCCCGCCACGAGGCCGGCAGCTTGAAATCGTCCTCGCCGCGAGACCACCACTCGGTCGCCGAAACGAGGTAGTCGACGCCGTCGTCCGTCCGATCGCCCACCGTGGCCCGGACCTTCAGGGAAGGCTCGGTGCCGGCCGTGAAACCAAGCTCCGCGCCCGAGATGTCCCGGCCCGTTTTCGGGATCACGTTCACCGCGCCGTAGAACGCGTTGCTGCCGTAGACGGGAGACCCCGGGCCGCTGATCACCTCGATCCGGTCGACAAGATCCATGTCGAGGATGAAGTCGGTGCCGATCGCTCCCTGCTGATAAATGGGGTCGTCCAAACGATGCCCGTTCAAAAGGATCAACGTCCGCGCGTTGAAATCCCCCACCCGGGTGAAGCCGCGGGTGCCGACATAATCGTAGAACCGGTCGCTGCGGACGTGCATGCCCGGCGCCGCGCGCAACACGTCCGACAGGGTGGACCAGCCGTAATTGCGAATATCCGCCGCGGTGAAAACCATGACACCCGCCGGCGCCCGGCGGATCGACTGCTGGTATTTCGAGACTCCGCTCACCGATTCGACGGGGACTTGCATCAGCTCCTCCAGCGACAGATCGGCCAGTTCCGACACTTCCCGCGAAGGGACTCCACCGGAGTGGTCGACCGCCTGCGCAAACACAGGCGCGACGGCGACGGCCATCAGGAGCAAGGGTTGGTAGGCATGCATGGCAAAATTTGAAACGGGTATCGATGGGGCGGAATTCGCGGTGACGCGGGGGAAAACGTCACCGGAGGCGATCCCGCGCGAAACCTCACGGGCCGCGCATATGGCTGCAAGCGGTAATACGACCACGGATACTTCGGAGGCGCCTCTTTCTGCGATTGTTTTGAAGCTTCGCCGTCGCCGCGCCGGGAATCCCTTTTCCCGCGGCTGAAATGGCTTGCGTCGCCGCCGACTTTTTCGGCGCTTTGAGCCGCCCTTTCGCATGGGCTGCGGCGGCAGCTTTCTCCGGCCAAAAACGAGGAGCCCCGGTCCCCTCCCTCCTCGTTGTCCTTTGGCCGCCCGCAACAGCCCTCCCCAGTCCACTTCACCCACATGATCCGGTTGGCCAATTCCCTGATTCGCCCCCTCCACGATTCCGAACTCGCTTTGGCAAATCATTGGGCGGTCGACGAGGGATGGAATCCCGGGTTGCACGACGCCGCCGTGTTCAACCGGGCGGATCCCGGTTCCTTGCTCACGCTCGAGGTGGACGGCGCTCCGGTCGGCGTGATGTCGGCCACGCGGTTCAGCGACGAACAGGGTTTTCTCGGTTTCTTCGTGATGGCCCCCGAATTTCGCCGCGGCCGCTACGCATGGACATTGATGAAGGCGGGGCTGGAGCGAATCGGCGACCGGGTGCTGGGCGCCGAATCCGTCCTGGAGTTGGTCCGCACCTACGCGCGCTACGGGCTCACCCCTTATTATCAAACCGTGTCCTACCACGGTGTCTCCCCAAGCAGCCCCGCGCCATGGAAAGAAGGCGTCGAAACCGCCTCCTCGGTCGATCCGTCGCTCATCGCCGCCTACGACCAGACCAGCGTCGGCGTGCCGCGCGCCCCGTTCATCCAAGCCTGGCTGACCCTCCCCGAAAGCCGGGCGTTGGTCTTCAAACGGAAAGACCGTCTTTGTGGGTTCGGGGTCGCGAGACGTTGCCCTCACGGAATTCGCATCGGCCCCCTGCAAGCGGACCATCCGGATGTCGCCGAAGCGCTCTTCGACGCCCTCATCGGCTGGGCTCCCGGGGAAACGATCTCCATCGACTGTCCCGGCATCAATCCTTCCGCCGCCCCGCTCGCCATCGCCAAGGGACTGACACCCGGTTCGACCAGCTCCCGCCTCTATCGCGGCAAACCGCCCTCGGGCGCATCCCATCGCGTCTACGGTTTGATGAGCTTCGCCTTCGGCTGATATCGGCCCCGCCACCGGCCCGGCCTCGCCCGAACATCGCCAAAACCGTCGCATCGGCGTCCTTCGTCATCCTGACTCCGTCCTGTCAGCATGCTCGTTCGCGGCGCGGTCCGCGTTTGCCTTCCCTCCGCGCCTGACCTTCGTGCCCGCGTGGTCCGTTCCGCATCCTCTTCCCGTTCCTCCGCCAAATCCGCCGCCGCTCGCGCAGGCCGCGCGCGCGTTTCCCCCGAGTGCATCCGGCTGCGCGGCGTCCGCCAGAACAACCTCAAGGGCTTCGACCTCGATCTGCCCCTCGGCCGCTACATCGTCGTCACCGGCCCCAGCGGCGCGGGCAAAAGCTCGCTCGTCTTCGACACCCTCCACGCGGAGGGCCAACGCCGTTACGTCGAGACCTTCTCCGCCTACACGCGCCAGTTCCTCGACCTCCTCGACAAACCCAAGGTCGACGCGATCGAAAACATCCGCCCGTCCATCGCCATCGAGCAGACCAACACGGTCAAAACCTCCCGCTCGACCGTCGGCACGATGACCGAGCTGACCGACTATTTTAAGGTCTGGTTCAGCCACGTCGCCACCTGCTTCGATCCCGCCACCGGCAAGCCCGTCGAGGACGACACGCCCTCCACCATCTGGGCAAAGGCCCGCGCCGCCCATCCCGGTCGGACGCTCGTCGTCGCCTTCAAGGTTTCCCGCCCCGGCAAACTCGAATGGCCCGAGATTCTCGCCAGTCTCAAAGGCCAGTCCTACATCCGCGTTTTGCTCCCGGCTGCTCGCGCCTCGCTCCCTGCCCTCTCCGCCCACCGCATCGACGACCTTCTCGCCGCCCCCGCCTCGCTTTCCGCCGCCGATCACCTCTTCGTCGCGCAAGACCGCATCACGCTCAACGCCGACGCCAAGGTCCGCTTCCTCGAAGCCGCCGAACAAGCCCTCCACTTCGGCCAAGGCGAACTCCACCTCTTCGCCCCCGCCGACTCATCCGCTCCCGGCTTCGTGCCCGCCGGCCACTACTCCCGAGGCCTCCACTCCCCCGAAACCGGCCGCACCTTCCGCCCCGCCTCCCCCGCCCTCTTCTCCTTCAATTCCCCGCTTGGCGCTTGCCCGCGCTGCCGCGGCTTCGGACGTATCATAGAAATCGATACAAATCTCGCCATCCCCGATCGCTCGCTCTCCATCGCCGACGGCGCGGTCAAGGCCTTCCAGGGCGACACCTACGGCGAATCGCAAAAAGACCTCCTCCGCTTCGCGAAAAAAGCCCGCATTCCGATCGACGTCCCCTTCGCCGACCTCTCGCCCGAGCACCAGAAACTCGTCATCGAGGGCGAGCCCGACTACGGCGAACCCGGCCGCGAATGGCCGCACGCGTGGTATGGTCTGAAGGGCTTTTTCAACTGGCTCGAAAAAAACACTTACAAGACGCACGTCCGCGTCTTCCTCTCCCGTTTCCGCGCCTACAACGAGTGCCCCGACTGCCGCGGCACCCGCCTCCAGCCCGACTCCCTCTGCTGGAAGTGGCGCGGCTACACGCTCCCCGCGCTCTACCAACTCCCCGTCGCCGAACTCGCCGCCCTTTTGTGCGAATCCGAGATTTCAAATTCCAAAGCTGAAATCGGCGAAGCCGCCCGCTCCGCCCACCTCGCCTTCGAATCCATCCGCACCCGCCTGCGCTACCTCGTCCAGGTCGGCCTCGGCTACCTCACGCTCGACCGCACGAGCAAGACGCTCTCCGGCGGCGAAACCATGCGAGTCGGACTCACCTCCTGCCTCGGCACCTCGCTCGTCGACACGCTCTTCGTCCTCGACGAGCCCTCCGTCGGCCTCCACCCGCGCGACATCGACCGCCTCATCGGCATCATCCGCACCCTCACCGACGCCGGCAACACGGTCGTCGTCGTCGAGCACGACGAGTCCATGATCCGCGCCGCCGACCACGTCCTCGAGATCGGGCCCGTCCCCGGCGCCAAGGGCGGTCACCTCGTTTTCCAAGGCGACCTCCCCTCTCTCCTCCGCTCCCGCGATTCCCTCACCGGCGCCTATCTCTCCGGCCGCAAATCCATCCCCACGCCCTCCACCCGTCGTCCGATCCCGCCCAAGCACCCGCGCCTCACCTTCGCCGGCGTATCCAAACACAACATACGCGACCTCACGGTCCACATCCCGCTCCAACGCTTCGTCGCCCTCTCCGGCGTATCGGGTTCGGGCAAATCCACCCTCCTCGACAAGGTCATCCACCAAGGTCTCCTCGCCAAACGCCGCCAGCTCACCGAGGACGCCGCGCAGATCAAATCCATCACCGGCGACGAAGCCTTCACCGAGATCGTCCTCGTCGACCAGTCGCCCCTCTCGCGCACCCCGCGCTCCAATCCCGTGCTCTACACCGAGGCCTGGGATCTCATCCGCGAACTCTACGCCAAGACCGAGACCGCCAAGGCCGCCGGCTTCAGCGCCTCGTCCTTCTCCTTCAACGCCGGCGACGGCCGCTGCGACCACTGCCAGGGCCTCGGCTACGAGCGCGTCGAGATGCAGTTCCTCTCCGACGTCTTCGTCCCCTGCCCCGTCTGCGAAGGCCGCCGCTTCAAACCCGAGGTCCTCGCCATCACCTGGCAGGAAAAATCGGTCGCCGACCTCCTCAACACCTCCGTCGCCGACGCCCTCGAACACTTCGCCTCGCAACCCGCCATCCGCGCCCGCCTCGCCGTCCTCGACCAAGTCGGCCTCGGCTATCTCACCCTCGGCCAGCCGCTCAACACCCTCAGTGGCGGCGAAGCCCAGCGCCTCAAGCTCGTCAAATACCTCTCAGGCGCGGTAACGGCGCCTGAATCTCAAATTTCAAATCTCAAATCTGAAATCCCGACAGGAGCCTTGCTCCTGTTGGACGAACCCACCACCGGCCTCCACCGCCACGACGTCTCCCGTCTCCTCCAAGTTCTCCAGGCCCTCGTCGATCGCGGCCACAGCCTGATCGTCATCGAGCACAACCTCGACGTGCTCAAATCCGCCGACTGGATCATCGAGGTCGGCCCCGAGGCCGGAGCCGACGGCGGCCGCATCGTCGCCGAAGGCACGCCCGAACAAGTCGCGCGCACCAAGACCGCCACCGCGCCCTATCTCGCCGAGGCGCTCTTCCCCACCGAGGACATCAGCGCCGACCTCCTCGCCGCCGAGCCGGCCGCCCCGGCCGGCATCTCGAATTTCAAATCTCAAATCTCAGATTCTCCCGCCGCCTTGCGGCTGGAAGGCGCCCGCGAGAACAACCTCAAAAACATCTCCCTCACCATCCCGCACCGCCAGCTCAACGTCGTCACCGGCGTCTCCGGCTCGGGTAAGAGCACCCTCGCCTTCGACATCATCTTCGCCGAGGGCCAGCGCCGCTTCATGGACTCCATGAGCGCCTACGCGCGCCAGTTCGTGGAACAGATGCCGCGCCCCGCCATCGACCGCCTCACCGGCATCCCGCCCACCGTCGCCATCGAGCAACGCATCACCCGCGGCTCCCGCAAGAGCACCGTCGCCACCATCACCGAGGTCGCCCAATACCTCCGCCTCCTCTACGCCCGCCTCGGCGTCCAGCACCACCCCGACACCGACAAGCCCGTCCAACCGCTCTCCCCCGCGCAGCTCAAGCGCCTCCTCACCAAAGTCCTCGCCACGCCCGCCGCGAAAAAGGCGAAACACCTCTACCTCTGCGCCCCGCTCATCCGCGGCCGCAAGGGACACCACCAGCCCATCGCCACCTGGATCGAGGACCACGGCTACGAACTCATGCGCGCCGACGGACGCGTCTTCCCCGTCTCCGCCTTCACCAAACTCGACCGCTACTCCGAGCACGACGTCGAGGTCGTCGTCGCCGATCTCAAAAAGGACGACTCCCGCAGCTTCGCCGCCCTCGACGAAGCCCTCTCACTCGGCAAAGGTTCCTGCTTCCTCGTCACGCCCAAGGGCGAGATCTTGTCGTGGTTTTCCACTACACGCACCGACGCCGAGACCGGCGAAAGTTTCCCCGAGCTCGACCCAAAACACTTCTCGCACAACTCCCCGCGCGGCTGGTGCCCCACCTGCCGCGGCCACGGACGCGTCTTCCCCTGGATGCTCGAATCCGACGATGACGCCGACGAGAAGAACGATCCCGCCGCGCGCCTCCACGCCTTCGGCATCGAGTCCGAGGACGACGTCGCCGACTCCGGCACGCTCTGTCCCGAGTGCCACGGCCAGCGCCTTGCCCGCATCCCGCGCGCGGTGAAACTCCACTTCGCCGGCAAACACCCGCCGCTCTCGCTCCCGCAACTCCTCGCCTCCACGCCCGCCAACCTCCTCCACAGCCTCGACCAGCTCGCGCTCGACGAACGCGGCCGCGCCATCGTGCAGGACATCATTCCGCAGATCCGCGAGCGCCTGCGCTTCCTCGACCACGTCGGCCTCGGCTACCTCTCGCTCGACCGCCCCACCGACACCCTCAGCGGCGGCGAAGCCCAGCGCATCCGCCTCGCCGCCCAACTCGGCACCAACCTCGCCGGCGTGCTCTACGTCCTCGACGAACCCTCCATCGGCCTCCACGCCCGCGACAACGACCGCCTCATCGAGACCCTCCAAAATCTCCGCGACAAAGGAAACCCCCTCCTCGTCGTCGAGCACGACGACGAACTCATGGAGCGTTGCGACCGCCTCATCGACCTCGGCCCCGCCGCCGGCGTCCACGGCGGCGAAGTCCTGGCCGAAGGCACGCCCGCCGAGGTCAAGCGTATCGAAAAATCCCTTACCGGCCGCTACCTCGCCACCGGCATCCCGCACCCCCTCCGCGGCGAATACCGCCCCGTCGCGCCCGCGCGCGCCAATCAGAAATCTCAACTTTCAGATCTCAAATTCCTCGAACTCACCGGCGCCTCGCTCCGAAACCTCAAAAACTTCGACGTCCGCCTCCCGCTCGGTCGCCTCATCATGGCCTGCGGCCCCTCCGGCGCGGGCAAGTCCACCCTCTTCCGCGACCTCCTCCACCCCGCCGTCGCCCACGCGATCAAGGCCAAATCCGCCAAACTCACCGGAAAAGCCTACGAAAAAGCCACCGGCGCCTCCGGCCCCAAAGTTCGTAATACGAACTTTGCCGAACCACCGCCTTTCGCCGAGCTACGCAACGCCCACCTCTTCAAACAAGTCATCGAGGTCGACCAGTCGCCCATCGGCAAAACCCCGCGCTCCACGCCCGCCACCTACCTCGGCATTTTTGAGCTCATCCGCCAGTTCTTCGCCTCGATCCCCGAGGCCAAGATGCGCGGCTACACCGCCGGACGTTTCTCCTTCAACACCGCCGGCGGACGCTGCGAGACCTGCGCCGGCGCCGGCCGCGTGAAGCTCGAGATGGCCTTCATGCCCGACACCTACCTGCCCTGCGACGACTGCCGCGGCACGCGTTACGCGCCCGAGCTCTCCGACCTCACGTGGAAGGGCAAAAACATCGGCCAGGTGCTCCAGCTCACCTTCGAGGAAGCCGTCGGCTACTTCGATTTCCACAGCCAGCTCAGCCAGGTCTGCCAACTCATGTGCGACTGCGGCCTCGGCTACCTCACCCTCGGCCAATCCTCGCCTACGCTCTCCGGCGGCGAAGCCCAGCGCCTCAAGCTCGTCACCGAGCTCACCCGTGGCCTCGCGAGCTACCGCGAACGTTCGCGCGACATCAAATTCCAGAACCTCTACATCCTCGAGGAACCGACCATCGGCCTGCACCTCAGCGACTGCGAGAAGCTCATCAAAGTCCTCCACGCCCTCGTGGACCAAGGCCACACCGTGGTCGTGATCGAGCACCACCTCGACCTCCTCGCCGAGGCGGATTGGATCATCGAACTCGGCCCCGTCGGCGGCCCGGACGGCGGCGAACTCCTCTACCAAGGCCCCCTCGCGGGTCTACTGAAACAGAAAAATTCACCCACCGCGCCCTATCTCCGCACGAAGCTGAAACCGCGCGAATAAGTCCGCCGCCATGGCAACGTCCTCATCTCCCGACGAAAGTCGTCCGGCATCTCGGCCGGCATGACCCCGCAAGGAGAAACTCCGCGCCACAAAAGGCCTGGGACAAACCTGACGCGCAACGCGAGCGGCTTCACGCCAGACGTCCCACGCGCATCCTGACGGAGATGCGCGTGCGTCGCGTCCGACCGCGGCAAAAGCCCGGCGCCGTCTTTACCGCTCCCCCGCCAATCCGCTTCGAACCAGCAGCGCGCGCGGATCCGCGTCGCGCCCTCGAAAACGACGAAAGAGCTCGGCCGCATCCTCCGAGTTGCCCTTGCTCAGGATGTGTTCGACGAAGTCCGCCCCGACCTCGCGCGAAAACACGCCCGCTTCTTTCCAACGGGTGAACGCGTCCGCCTCCAGGACCTCCGCCCATTTGTAGGAGTAGTAGCCGGCGGCGTAACCAACCGGATCGGAAAACAAATGCCCGAAACGCCGCACGATGGTGCGCGCCGGCGGTTCCGTCGGGATCATGCAATCCGCGATCAGCGCACGCGCCTTCGCCTCGATATCGCCGTCGACGAATTCTTCCGCCCGAAGGTGCAACAGCAGGTCCATCTTCGCGAACTGCACCTGGCGCATCGCCGCGCAGGCCGCGCGAAAATTTCGCGCGCCGACCATCTTCTTGAACAAATCCTCGGGGATCGGCTCGCCGGTCTCGTGATGCCGCGCGAACAAGTCGAGCGACTCCCGCTCCCAACACCAGTTCTCCATGAGTTGCGAGGGCAGTTCCACGAAGTCCCAAGCCACGTTCACGCCGTTCAAGGATTTCACCGGCACCTCTCCGAGCAGGTGATGCAGGAGATGTCCGAATTCGTGGAAGATCGTCTCCACCTCGCGATGGGTGAGCAGCGCCGGACGGCCCTCCGTCGGGGGCGACATGTTTCCGCAGATGTATCCGAGGTGCGGCGCGCGCGAACCGTCCGGCCGCGGACCGCCGGTGACGAGATAGCCCATCCAGGCGCCGCCGCGTTTCGATTCGCGGGGATGCCAGTCCGCGTAAAACGAACCGAGATGGCGTCCCGCCTCGTCGTGCAGTTCGTAGAACTTCACGTCCGGGTGCCACACCGCTTCCGGTGCCACCGCCTTCTCGCTGATGCGCAATCCGAAAACGCGCCGCGCCAGCTCGAACATCCCCGATTGCACGCGTCCGACCTCGAAGTAGGGCCGCAATTCCTCCTCGTCGAAGGCGTGTCGCGCCTGCCGCAGCTTCTCCGCCCAATACGACACCTCCCAGGCTTTCAGGCGCGTCGTTTTCGTCGCATCCGCGTCCCCATCACCGTCCGGCGCCGCGCCGACGCTCCGGGCCTTGAATCGTTCCAGTTCGTCGCATTCGCGCGCAAACGCCTCCCGGCACCGCGCCTCGAAATCCGTCACGAACGCCAGCGCCCGTTCCCCGTCCTTCGCCATGCGGCGCGCGAGCACGAGATCGGCGAAGTTTTTCCTGCCGAGCAGCGCCGCCTTCTCGGCCCGGAGAGCGAGGATCTTTTGCGCGAGCGGACCGTTGTCCCATTTGCCGCCCTCCGCCTCGGCGCCGACCGCAGTCGCCGCGGCCCACACCTCGCGCCGCAACGCCTCGTCCTCCGCGTAGAGCATCACCGGCTCCTGCGAGGGCATGTGCAGCGTGAAACGCCACGCGGGCTTGTCCTCGCCGCCGACGCCTTTTTTCCGCGCGGACTCCCGCGCCGCGGCCACCGCTCCGGCCGGCAGCCCCTTCAACCGCGCCTCGTCCTCGATCACGAGATCCCAGGCGTTGGTCGAATCGAGCGTGTTCTCCGAATACTTCTGCGTGAGCTGCGCCAGCTCCGCCTCGATGCGCTCGAGGCGCGCGCGCTTATCCTCCGGCAGATCCGCGCCGGCCTCGCGAAAACTCGCCAGCGTCTCCTCGCGCAACCGCGCCCACACGCCCTCGGCCGCGCGCCCGCTCGGCGAGTCCGCGCCGGCCTTGAGTCGCGCCCATAGCGCGGCGTTGAGAGGGATGCTGGCGAAAAAGGCCGAGACCTTCGGCAGCACCGCGTTGTGCGCCTCGCGCACCGCCGGCGAATCCGCCACCGACTGCAAGTGCGTCACCTTCCCCCAGGCGAAGTTCAGGCGTTCGGTCGCGTCCTCCAGCGCGAGAAAGGTGTTTTGGAAGGTCGCCGGCGTCGTATCGTTCGCGATCGCGTCGACTCTGGCCTGCGCCTCGGCGAGCGCCGCCTCGATGCCGGGCACGACCCGGTCCGGCGTATGCGCCGCCCAGTTGATCTGGAAGCTTTCGTCGAGAAAGGGATTCGGGGCGGCGGAAAAGGCGGAGGAGTTGTCGGCGACCATGGGAGAGAAAAAAAGAGGAAGAAGAAACCTAGACCATCGCTTCCCTCCACGCTCCCGCAAGCCTTCCGCCACGATCGTTCAAATCGCGCAAACACTTGCCATTCATTCGTCAAAATCACCGCAAATCGGTGATGAAATCTATTCCAAGCCTGCAAAGCGTCGGGAAATCTCCCATCGCGTGCATAAAACCTGCGCTCGACGCACCTCCCGTCTCGTCTTCCCCTTGCGCACGCCACACATGGCCCCCGTCACCTCGACCGAGGCCCCCGCCGTTCTTCTCCTGGACGCCGAGGGCCGTATCCGCTTCGCCAACGCCGCCGCCGCCGCCGCACTCGGCCATCCCGCCGAGTCGCTGCGCGACCGGCTTTTCGTGTCGTTGCTCAGCTTCGAGTTTTCCACCGACGACCCCGTGATGCTCGCGATCCAGTGGGAGGCCCTGCGCGACGCCGCCGGCACCCGCCCCCAGAGCATCCGCCCGCTCGCCGGTTCCCACTTCCAGCTCCGATTGGAGCCGTGTCCGCCCGACGACACCACCTGGCTGGCCACCCTCGTCCGGCTGCCCGATCCCGGCGCCACCGACCCCGTCCCCGTCGCCCATCCGCTTCAGGACGCGCTCATCCACCTCGCCAACCGATCCACCATCGGCTTCTTCGACCTTCGCCTCGACACCGGCGAACTCGTCACCTCCGCCGGTTGGAAACGCATGCTCGGCTACACCGAGCACGAGTTGCCCGACACCCTCGCCACCTGGCGTCGTCTCATCCATCCGGACGACACCGCCGCCGCCCCCGATCACGCCCCTCGCCGGCAACCCGCCGGCTCCCGCCCCTTCTCCGTCGAGTATCGGCTCCGTCACCGCGACGGGCGCTATCTCTGGGTCGCCTGCGTCGGCGTGCGCGTCTTCGGTCCCGAAGGGGCCCTCCAACGCGTCTCCGGCCTTTACCTCGACATCACCGAACGCAAGGAGCTCGAGGAGATCAGCCTGCTCAACGACGAACGCCTCCAACGGCTTTCCACCCAGGGAGCCCTCGCCGCCTTCGATCTCGATTTCTCGACCCGCCACCATTGGTTCTCCGCCGCCTGGCATCGCCTGCTCGGCACCACGGCGGACGATCACGAGGAGGAACTCGGCGCGCTGCCCGAGCCGACCCCGCTTCTCCAAGCCCTCCCGACGGATCTCTCCACCGCCGGCCTCGCCGAGTTTTTCCGTCCCGCCCAGGCCGAAACCGGCGAAGGCCGCCGCACCGTGGAGCTGCGTTCCGGCCGCGGCGAACCGATCCCCGTCCTCGTCGGTTATCAGCGCGAGTTCAGCCGCCGCGGCGAGTTGATCCGCGTCACCGGCTACGCCATCCCGCTCGCCGGCCTCGGCGCCGCCCCCGGCGCCACCCCGCCCGAGCTGCTCGCCGCCGGCCTCGGCGCCATCGCCGAAGGCGTCGTCATGACCGACGCCCGTGGCCTCGTCGTCGCGATCAATCCCAAGGCCGCCTCGCTCCTCGGACGTCCCGTCCCCGACCTCGTCGGCAAGCCTCTCGCCGAAGTTTTCGTCCTCGTGCATCGCGCCAACGGCAAACCCGCCGAGGACGCCGTGGAAATGGCCCTCAACCAGGCCTCCGCCGACGAAACCCCGCCGCGCCTCGGCGATCTTCACGCCCTCGCCCCCGCCGAACCCGACGCCAAGCCGCGCCCGATCGTCTGGGCCGCCCGCGAAGCCCGGGATCAGGCGGGCGCCCTCGCCGGCTTCGTCATCGTTTTCCGCGATCCGGACGAGATGGGCCTCACCCCGGAGGAACTCGTCCGCGCCAACCGTTTCGAGTCCCTCGGACTCCTCGCCGGCGGCATCGCCCACGATTTCAACAACCTCCTCACCACCATCCTCGGCGGAGTCTCCACCGCCAAGGATAACCGCGACTTCAACCAGCTCGACGCCGCCGAGCAGGCCTGCCTCGCCGCCAAGCAGCTCACCCGTCAGCTCCTCACCTTCGCCAAAGGCGCCGGCTCCCACGCCTCGCGCCAGGTCGTCGCCCCCGCCGACCTCCTGCAGAACGCCGTGCGCATCGCCGCCGCCGGCAGTCCCGTCGTCGTCAAGGTCGAGGCCGCCCCCGACCTCGCCCCCATCGAGGTCGACAAAGGCCAGATCCTCCAGGTCGTCCAAAACCTCGTCATCAACGCCATCCAGGCCATGCCCGTGCCCGCCGACGGCCGCATCGTCGTCGGCGCGGAGAACGTCGACCTCGGCGAGCGCGAGATCGACCAGCTGCCCGCCGGACGCTACCTCCGCATCGACGTCCAGGACAACGGCAGCGGCATTCCCCCCGAGGTTCTCGCCCGTGTCTTCGATCCCTTCTTCACCACCAAGAAGTCGGGCACCGGCCTCGGTCTCGCCACCGTCGACTCCATCGTGCGCCGGCACGGCGGACGCATCTCCGTGCAATCCACGCCCGGCATCGGCACCTTGTTCAGCGTCTTCCTGCCTGTATCAACAAAACAACTACAGGAAAAGGTTCGCGCCGCCCCCGCCCTCCGTTTCGGCACCGGCCGCATCCTGTTCATGGACGACGACCCGAAGATCTGCGAGCTCACCGGCGCGATGATCGCCAGCCTCGACTACACGCACGACGTCGCGCGCAACGGCGAGGAGGCCCTCCAGCTCTACCGCCGCTACCTCAACGTCAACCGCCCCTACGACGCCGTGTTGCTGGATCTCACGGTCATCGGCGGCATGGGCGGCGAGGAGTGCTTCAAGCGCCTGCGCGAACTCGATCCCGACGTCCGCGCGATCGTCACAAGCGGCTACGACGACGACGACATGATCAAGCGCTACCTCGAGATGGGCTTCGTGGGTTACATCACCAAACCCTACCGGGTCGGCGATCTCGGCCGCGTCCTGAAATCCGTCCTCGGCGGCCGCTGAAGGCGGGGGGACGCGCGGCCCCGGTTTCGCCAAAAGAAAGAAGGCCGCGTCCCGGAGGATGCGGCCTTCTCGTGAAACGGGGTTCGGCCCTCGGAATCCGGCGGCAGCCGCTCAGCGGTTCGAGTAGAAGGCGTTGATCTTGTCCGCCACGTCGCGGAAGCCGATGTCCTCGCTGTAGATCAACTTGAACTCGTTGATCGCCTCCTCCTGACGGCCCATGCCCTCGTAGCACTCGGCGAGCTGATAGATGACGTCCTTCTTGAGGTCGTCCATCACCGGGATCTCGGACTTGGCGGTCTGGAACTGCTGCACCGCGAGGTCATACATCTTGCGCGCCTTGAGCGCGCGGCCCATACCGGCCAAGGAGGCGATGCGGACCTTGGGCGACTTCGTCGCCTGCTGGAAGTTGCCGATGGCGCCCTCGTAGTCGCCGGCGTCGAGCAGCAGATTGGCGAGCGAGAACCGGGCGGCGTAATCGTTCGGATAGCGCTCCACGTAGGCCTTCGCCTCGTCGAGCTTCACCTTGTTCAACTCGGCCTGCGCGGCTTCGAGCGCCTTCTTCGCGGCTTCGTCGCCGGGAGCCGCCGCCACCTTCTCGCCGGCGGCCTTCACCTTCGCCTCGAGCACCGCGATCGCGAGATCGCTCTGGAGCTTTTCCAAGGTCGCGTCGCCGGCCGCGGTGGGCAGCTGACGGGCCTTCTTCACGTATTCCAGCGCGGAGGCGGGATCGTTGAGGCGACGGTAGCCGTCGATGATGGAGCGGTAGTGGTTGAGATTGTCCGGCTGCTGGGCCAGGCGTTCCTTGGCCTCCGCGATCAGGCGCTCGGTCATCTCCGTCGAGGTGACGACCTTGTTCGCCTGCTCGAGCGAGGTGGCCATGCTCTCGTCCTTGAGCTTCGCGCGGAAGGAGCTCTGCGACTCCCAGTTGCCCTTGTCCATCGTCTGGGCGACGGAGGCCTTGCGCATGAGGGCGAGCGCGTCGCCGTCCTGCGGACGGAGTTTGAGCAAATCGTCGGCGACCCGGACCGCCTCCTTGTGCATCTTCGCGGCGATGTAGGCCTCGGCGAGATGCACCAACGTGTCGTGGTCCTTCGGCTGAAGCTCGCGGATGGCTTCCCAGGCGAAAGTGGCGGTCTCCATCAGACCGAGCGCGGTGGCGTTTTCCGCCAGGCTCTTCAGGCCGGCGATGTTCGTCGGGTCCGCGAGCAGCATCTTCTCCGCGTTTTCGAACGCCTTCGCCGGATCCTTTTTCGCGGAGAACAAAAAGCCCGCCATCGTGACGGACCCGAACGCCTTGGAGAGGAGCTTGTTTTTGCTTTCGAGACGCTTCAGCAGCGCCACACGCTGCAGGCGTCGCACGGGCAGACAACCGGGCGCGTGCTTGAGGACTTGGGCGGTGACTTCGATCACATAGTCGAAGTTGCCTCGTTGCAGAGCGACTTGGGCAGTCTCGACCTGTTTTTGCAAACGAACATCGAGGGAGGTAAGGGGAACTTCCTGCATAGGGGGATCATGAGAAAGAGCCCATCGCCCTCGGAACGGTCAACGCTAGAGTGCTGGCGCCAAATCCCGTTTGGCGGCCTTTTCAAGCCGATTAAGCGCGCTCATGACCACCGTCTCGTCGCCCGCTTCCGCGAGCAAACGCAGCTTCGGTTCCGTGCCCGAATAGCGCGCCATCACTCTGCCGCCCGTGCCGAGTTCACGTTCCAAGGCGGCGATCTCCGCCGTCAGCGCGCGACACTCCGCGAGGGGGATTTTTTCCGCGACCCGCAGGTTTCTCGTGCCTTGGGGAAATTTACGTAGCACGCGACGCAGCTCGGACAAAGGTCGGTTTGTCGCGCGCATGACCTCGATGACCCCCAGCGCCGCGGCCAAGCCGTCCCCGGTGGGCGAAACCTTCAGGTTAACGACATGCCCGCTCGATTCCCCCCCGAGGGTGGCGCCGACGGCGATCAGCCTGGCGAGCACGTGGCGGTCGCCGATGTCGGTCCGTTCCACGCGGCCGCCCGCCGCGGCGACGGCGGCGTCGACGCCGAGGTTGCTCTGCACGGTCACCACCAGCGTGCGCGCATCGAGTTCCCCTCGACGCAGGGCGTCGAGGGCGAGGATCGTGAGGATCTCGTCCCCGTCGAGAACCGCGCCCGTCTCGTCGCAGAGCACGCAACGGTCTCCGTCGCCGTCGTGCGCCACGCCCAGGCGCGCCCCGCGCGCCACCACCTCCCGGGCGAGCCGCTCCGGATGCTCGCTGCCGACGCCGGCGTTGATGTTGGCGCCGTCGGGCGAGACGCCGATCGAGAACACCTCCGCGCCGAGACTCCGGAGCGCCGCCGGAGTCGTCCCCGCGGTCGCGCCGTTGGCCGCGTCCACCGCGATGCGCCAGCCGCCGAGCGCCCCGGGCGGCAACAAGGCGGCCAGATCGGCCGCGTAGGAATCCTCGCCCTCCGCCTCGGGCGGCAAGGGCGCCCCGCGCCAATCGGGCGTCTCCCCCGGGCCGGGCAGCCGCGACTCGATGTCCGCCTCGTCCGCGTCGGACAGCTTCAGGCCTCCCGTATCGAAAAATTTGATACCATTGTCCTCCGACGGATTGTGCGAGGCGGTCACGGCCACGCCCAGGCGCGCGGCCCGGGCCTTCACCGCCCGCGCCACCGCGGGGGTGGGCGTCACGCCGAGCGAGAGCGGCGAAAGGCCTCCCGTCCGCAAACCGGCCGCCACCGCCGCCACGAGCGAGGGGCCCGAGGCGCGGGTGTCGCGCCCGATCAAGGCCGCCGAACCGGCCGGCGCGCCCGCGGCGATCGCCCGCCGGGCGGCGGCGCAGGCCAGCCGGGCCGCGAAATCCTCGTTGATCACCGGCCCGCCGTAGGGTCCGCGCACGCCGTCGGTGCCGAAATATTGCCGCTTCATGGAAAATGGCCCCGCGGGCGCTCAGGCGAAAAACTCGCGCGTCGCGGCGATCTTGGCCCGGACCGCTCCGCCGAGCAGCAGCTCCTTCGCGTAGCCCACCGCCTCCCCGGGCGAGGAGGTCCGTCCGCAGATCCAGAGCGCGACGGAAACGTTCAGGGCGATCGTGTCGACCAGCCCCTCCGGCCCGCGCCCGGCGAGCAGCGCGTCGACGAGCGCGAGGTTCTGCGCCAGGTCGCCGCCGATCAGCTCGGAAAAATCCGCGCGGCGGACCCCCAGCCCCTCCGGCGTCCAAATCGTATCCAGATCTTGGTTACGCCCGAAGCCGCGCACGCGCGTGTCGGTCGCGCTCGTGAGCTCGTCCACCCCGCGCCCGTCGGCGATGCGACCGTGGGCCGCGAGCCCGCCCGCGGTCCCCAGCCGATGCAGGGTGTCGGCAAGCCTCGGCGCCCATTCCTCGGCAAACACCCCCATCAGCACATGCGCCGGACGCCCGGGATTGATGAGCGGACCGAGCACGTTGAAGACCGAGCGGCGTCCCTCGGCGGCGAGCCGCTTGCGCGCCGGCGCGATGTGCTTGAAGGCCGGGTGAAAAGCGGGGGCGAAGAAGAAAACGTAGCCGAGTTCTCGCAGCGCGCCGCGGAGTTTCTCCGGCGGCGCGTCGATCCGGAACCCGAGGCCGGCGAGCAGATCGGCGCTGCCGCATTTCGAGGTGATGCCGCGATTGCCGTGCTTCATCGCCGGCACCCCCGCGCAGGCGAGGGTGAGCACCACCAGGCTGGAAACGTTGAACGCGCCGGTGTGATCCCCGCCCGTGCCGACCACGTCGATCGCGCGAGGGGCGAATTCCCCCACCCCCGGATCGAGCGCCCGGGCGCGGAAGGCTTCGGCGAAAGCCGCGATCTCCGCCGGCGTCTCCCCCTTGTCCGCCAAGGCGCGGAGAAAATCCGCCTTCATCTCGTCGGCCGCCTCATTCCCCGCCTCCGCCAGAGCCGTCGCGGCGACGGCGACATCGGAGGGGGCGAGTTCTCGCCCGTCACGCAGGCGTTGGGTAAATTCGAGGAGCTCGGACATGGTTGCGCGCGGAGAATTCCCGAGGCCGGCACCGGAGGGAAAGCATAAACTCGACAACCGGGCGTCCACCGTGAGGCCATGCCTTCATGCGTCGCACTCTCGCCCTTCTCCTCGCCGGCCTCTTCGCCACCTCCGCCCTCTCCGTGCGGGCGGCCGACGAACCCAAGTCCGCCACGGACGTCGTCGTGCGGACCTCGGAGGCGGATTCCGCGTTCGCCGTTCCCGACGCCATCGACGCGGTGACGCTCGGTTTGGTCGAGGGCATCACGGAATTTTTGCCCATTTCCTCCACCGGGCATCTTGTGATCGCGAACCACTTTCTGGGTCTGGAAAGCGACGCGGTGATCGGCGCCGACCGAAAAGGGCGGCCGGTGACGATGAAAGACGCCGCCGACACCTATGTGGTCGTCATCCAGATCGGCGCGATCGCGGCGGTGGTGCTGCTCTATTGGAGCCAGATTTCCCGCGTGCTCGCGGGCTTGGCCGGGCGCGACCCCTCCGGACTCCGGCTGCTTCGCAACCTCTTTCTCGCCTGCCTCCCCCCCGGGTTCACCGCCCTCCTGTTCCAGAAATTCATCAAAACGCATCTTTTCTCGATCCAGACGGTCGCTTGGGCGCTGCTGGTCGGCGCGGCGATCATGTGGAGCGTGGAGCGCTGGCGTCGTCGACGCGACGCCGACGCGCCCGCCGGCGCCTATTCCAGCGAACGAAGCGGAGCGGATCTCTCTCCCGTCCAATCCCTCGCCGTCGGCTTCGCCCAGTGCCTCTCCCTCTGGCCGGGCATGAGCCGCTCCATGAGCGCGATGGTCGGCTGCTATCTGGTCGGATTGCGCCCCGCCCGCGCCGCGGAGTTCAGCTTCCTCGTCGGCCTCCCGCTTCTGGGCGCGGCGGGGCTGAAGGACGCCTGGAGCGGAGGTGCCTCTGTCATCACCGCCTTCGGCTGGACCAACGTCCTCATCGGCTTGGTTGTCGCCTTCGTCAGCGCGGCCCTGGCCGTCCGGCTCTTTGTCGGCTTCCTCACCCGCCACGGCCTCGCCCCCTTCGCGATCTACCGCGTCATCCTCGGCGTGGCCTTGCTGGCCTTCGTCTGGAACGCTTGAAATTCCTTGTGAATAACTCCCGACATCGCGCTTGACCGCCCCGGGCGCGACGCTCATTTCAATCAATTTTTTCCACCTGAAAACCCGCGTGGCTCGCGCCGCGCCCCACAACCAAACCACTTCCCACCATGGCCAATCCGAAACGCAAGCAATCCAAACGCCGCAGCGCCAACCGCCGTGCCGCCAACGCCTTCCAGGCCCCCGAGTTCGCCAAGGATCCGGTCGACGGCACCCTGTTCCGCCCGCACCGCGTGAATCCGAAGAACGGCATGTATCGCGGCCGTCAGGTGCTCGACGTTTCCGTCTGAGCCCGTTTTTCCCGCAAACTCTCCCGAGTTTTTGCTCCCTCCGATGGGCACGCCCACCGCTCCCGCGGGACGCATCGCCATCGACGCGATGGGCGGTGATCTCGGCCCCGCCGAGGTGGTTGCCGCCGCGCAACTCGCTCTCGCCGACTCCCGTCTGGCCAACGATCTGACGCTGGTCGGACGCTCTGACGTTCTCGAGCCCCTGCTTTCCCGGCACGGGCTCGCTTCGCATCCACGGGTGCGTTTGCACGCCGCCTCCGAGGTGATCACCATGGAGGACAAACCGCTCAAGGCTTTGCGCAGCAAAAAGGACGCCTCGATGGTTCGTGCCATCGAGTTGATCAAGGCCGGCGAGGCCGGCGCCGTCGTCAGCTGCGGCAACACCGGCGCCCTCATGGCCGGAGGCACGCTCCGCCTCCGCACGCTCGACGGCATCGACCGCCCCGCCCTTGCCGCGGTCATCCCGCGCGCCAACGGTTACTTCATTCTCATCGACGCAGGCGCGAATCCCGACGCCGAACCCCGGCATCTCGTGCACAACGCCCTCGTGGGCAGCCACTACGCCCGAGTGATGTTCGGCTGCGACCGCCCCCGGGTCGGCCTCCTCACCATCGGCACCGAGGAGGGCAAGGGCAACGCTCTCTCCACGGCCACGCACGAAATCCTCAAGCGCGCGAACGCCGCCGGCCTGCTCAACTACGCCGGCCCCACCGAGGGGTTCCAGGTCTTCGCCGACCATTGCGACGTCGCCGTGTGCGACGGCTTCGTCGGCAACCTCCTTCTCAAGAGCTGGGAATCCCTCGCCAAGTTTTTCAAAGGAACGCTCGAGACCGAGTTGAAGGCAAATCCGCTTCGTCTGGCCGGGGCGGCGCTTTCCCGCGGAGCATTCAAGGCGCTCAAGGCGCGGATGAATCCCGACCGCTACGGCGGCGCCCCTCTGCTCGGCCTCCGCGGCAACGTCCTCAAGGCGCACGGTTCCAGCAACCGCCACGCCCTCCACGCCGCCATCATCGCGGCGGACAAGGTCCTCCGCGCCGACTTCCTCGGCCAGGTCGCCCACGACACCGCGGCCATCAACGCAATCATCGAAGCCCCCGCCTCCCCCCAGGAATCTCCGGCCTCCGCCGCCTCCGCTTGATCGCAGCCCGGACGCCTTGCTCCATTCTCCACCCGCGCCCGTGTCCACCTCGTCCCCCTCCACCATCGCCATTCTTGGCACCGGCTCCCACGCCCCCGGGCGCGTGCTGACCAACGACGAGCTTTCGCGCCAGGTGGATACCTCCGACGAGTGGATCGTCACGCGCACCGGCATCCGCGAACGCCGCATCGCCGGCTCCGACGAACCCACCTCCTCGCTCGCCGCCGACGCCGCCCGCGCCGCCCTCGCCGACGCCGCCCTCCAGCCCGCGGACATCGACCTTCTCATCGTCGCCACCTGCACGGCCGACATGCCGATGCCCTCGACCGCCTGCCTCGTGCAATCCGCCCTCGGCATCGGAGAGCACGCCGCCTGCGTCGACCTGAACGCGGCCTGCACCGGCTTCGTCTACGCCCTCGAACACGCCTGGGCCCTGCTCGCCACCGGTCGCTATCGCCACGCCCTTGTGATCGGCGCCGAGAAAATCTCCTCCCTCCTCGACTGGTCCGATCGCACCACCTGCGTCCTCTTCGGCGACGGCGCCGGAGCGGTCGTCCTCGGCCCCGCGCGCCGTGACAATTCCGGCATCGTCGACGTCCGGCTCGGCGCGATCCCCGGAACCGCCGATCTTCTCGCCGCCCCCGCGGGCTCGCCCGCAGGCTCCCCGCCCCGCATCGTGATGAAGGGCCGGGAGGTCTTCAAATTCGCCGTCCGCGGCATGGAGGAAGTCACCCGCGAACTCCTCGCCCGCAACCAGCTCGCCCCCTCCGACGTCGCGTTCGTCGTCCCCCACCAGGCGAACCTTCGCATCATCCATTCGCTGGCCCAATATCTCGGACTTCCCGCCGAAAGGCTTGTCGTGAATCTCGACCGCTTCGGCAACACCTCCGCCGCCTCCATCCCGATCGCCCTCGACGAGGCCCGCCGTTCGGGACGGCTGACCCCCGGCGATCTCCTGCTGTTTGTCGCGTTCGGGGCGGGCTTGACCTACGGAGGGGCCTTGGTTCGCTGGTGACCCACACCATGTTCGCCTTCGCCCGACGTATCGGAATTATCACTACAATCTTTATCGCGTGGGCGTTTTTGGCCGGGGCCGCGGTCCGCGCCGACCTCGTCTGGGAACCCTCCACCGGCTGGCGCGTCGAGGGCGGCGCGCTCTCCCCCTTCCTCTCCAGCCCCGAGGGCAAAAACGCCAAGGCGCTCATGGACGCCGCCCGTCGCGCCGAGGACGCCGGCCAGACCGGCAAGGCCTTCAAGACCTACAACAAGGTCCTCAAGAAATACGGTTCCTCCGTCTACGCGCCCGAGGCTCTCTTCCGCACCGCGAAATACTACGAGAATCGTCGCCAGTTCACGAAGGCGTTCCGCAATCTTCAGCGCATCATCGCCGAGCACCCCTCCTACTCGCGCTTCAACGACGTGCTCGGCGCCGAATACCGCATCGCCGACCAGCTCGTGAAGGGCACCCGCCCGCTTTACTTCGGCGTGATTCCCGGCTTCCGCCAGCGCGAGAAGGGCATCGAATTCCTCGAACAGATCGTCACCAACGCCCCCTACAGCGAATACGCCGCGATCTCGCTCATGAACGCGGCCCGGGCTTACACCGAAGCCGGCGACCGCGACGCCTCGATCGATGCCCTCGATCGTATGATCAACAACTACCCCGAGAGCTTCCTCACCCCCGACGCCTACCTGAAGCTCGCGGAAACGCAGGCCTCCATCACCCAAGGTCCCGCCTACGATCAGGCCTCCACCCAGCTCGCCCTCACCTATTTCCAGGATTACCTCATCCTCTACCCCGGCGAAGCCGAGGCCGCCGTCGCCACCCAAGGCTTCAACGACGCGCGGACCATGCTCGCGGAAAGCAAGATGACGATGGGCGATTTCTACTACAAACACCGCTCCAACTACAAAGCCGCCCGGGTGTTCTACAGCGAGGCCATCACCATTTACCCCGATTCCGCCGTCGCCGATCGCGCCCGTCGCCATCTCGCCGACATCGAGAAGATCGAATCGGGCGAGCATCCCTCCCTCGAAGTCGCGCGCCCCGGTCCCCGCGGAAAGCGCTTCTGGCTGTTCTGAGCTGCCTCATTTTTCCGCCGCGTCCGCCAGACACTTCCCGTAACGCGGCCCGCACCTTTTACGCTCCCCGCTTTTCCGTCCCGTTCGCTTCTTCGTCCCGCCCTCATGTCACGCCGCCTCGCCGCTCTCTTCCTTCTCGCCTTCGCCGTCTTCGGCGCCGCCTGCGCCCATTACCGCCTCGGCACCGGCGTGGAGCGTGACTACGAGTCCATCTTCATCGCCCCGGTGGACACCAACGCCGTCATCCCGCAGTCGTCCGCGGTGCTCGGCACGCAGATTCGCGAGGCCTTTCTCCGCGACGGGCGTCTGCGCGTGGTCAACACCCCCGAAGAGGCGGATGCCATCCTCACGGTGAAACTCGAACGCCTCCGGCGCGACAGACGCACCTCCCTCCCCACCGACGGCGGCCTCGCCCGCACTTTCGATCTCCACCTCGAAGCGTCCGCCACGCTTCGCGACGTGAAAGGTGAAAAAACCTGGTTCACCAACCGCGAGATCCTCGTCGAGCGCCAGATTTTCACCACCGACGGCACCTCCGTCGCCACGCCCGGCGGTCCTTACCTTGTCCCGCAGCAGCAGACGCAGGCTGAATACGCCCTGGTGCCGATCCTCGGCGAAGACTTGGCCGCCCGCGTCAAAGCCGCCGTCCTCGACACTTGGTAAGTTGAAGCATCACCCGGCCACGACCTCGCATCCGACGCGCCGACGGGGCACGCGATCAGCTTAACGCCTGGACGCCTCGTCCAAAAGGGCCCGGCTCGCCGCCTCCAACTCGCGCCCCGCGTCGAGGTCATTTTCCCAATCCAAGCCGGCCTCCCGCCACGCCGTTTCACGCCCGCTCGCCAGCGCCGTCCAAGCCCGGCCCAACGATCCGGCCGCATTGCGGTAGAACGGATGCAGGCGAAGAAAGTTCGCCTCGATCAATCGCGCGCGTTCCCCCCGCTCCACCCGCAACCAGGCTTCGCCACGCGACCCCCACTCGCCACACGCGGGCAACACCCGTTCCTCGTTCGTTCGCGGGTCGAAAGCCACGAGCCTGGCCACCCGCTCGATCCACAATCGACTTTCCGCCGGATCCATCACCGGCCGATTGCGCATGGACACGAGCCGCCCCGCCGCCACCCGCCAGGCCAATTCCCATTCGCGCGCTTCCGTCGGACGCGGCGTCAAACGGGAAAACTCCCGCACGAGCGCCGCCCCCGGCGACTCGCCCCCGAGAATCGCCCCCACGAAACGGGGCCACCCATCGCTACGCCCGCTTTCCTCCCTCAACCAAAGCCACACCCCATACGCCGCCGCCCGCAGGACCGACTCCGATTCGTCGGATTCGCCTTTCTCCCAAAACAAAATCTCCCTCAGCCCGGCCACGCGCTCATTCCCGGCGACCTCCGCCTGCCATGCGTCGAACATCGCCGGATTCTCCGCGACCACCACCGCCTCCGCGGCCGCCGCAGCGAGCCAGGCGGGCGCGACCGCGCGCTCCGACGATATTCCGACCAACAACGCCTTTCGTAGCAAAGCCCCCTCGGCGAGCGCCGCCAACCATCGCCGGTCCCGGGCCGCGCCGTCATCGCCGTCGCCGCGAATCCACACGCTCACCACGCCCGCCGGTCCCGCCTCCACCCGCGAACGGATTTCCCCCCAGCCCCATTTTTCATCCGGCACCAGCCGCACCGTGATCGCCACGGGCAAACGTCCGGGAAGCCCCATCGGCGCCCGCCATTCCTGCCAAGCCGCCGCGGCCAACTCGGCCAGTCGCACGCCTTCGGCTCCCGGTTCAGTGACCACCTCGAAGCGTCCGCTGCCCGCGCCGAGCAAATGCACCGGCACCGGCTCCCCGCCCGCGGCCGCCCGCAGCGGGAACACGACACCGAGAAAAACCAGCGCGAACCGCCACGCCAACGCCTTCCGCCCCGCCCGGCCTCGCCCTGCCGAAAACATCTCCCGCTTTCAGCTCACTTCAGCGCGATCACCAAGGTGTCGTCGCGCACCGTGATTTCCCGGGCCTCGCGCAACACCTTCTCCACCACCGGAGGCGGCTGGGCGGCGCCGAAGCGATCGGCCAGCAGAGGGAACAACGCCGGGACCTTGTGCAAGGGCAGCGCCCCGAGCCGGGCCTCATCCGCGACGAAACGCCAGCCGGAGTCCGCTTTTTCGAAACCACCGCGCGCCTGCAGCACCAACGGGTATTCCGAACCGAAGAAATTAAAGGTGTTCACCAAAGCGATCTGCAGCTCCGTCCCCACGAACCGGAAATTCGGAGCGCCCGCGAGAATCATCAAGGTCCGGCCCTTCACGTCATCCTCGAGCTTCGCCGGTTCGAAGGTGTTCTCGGCCCACGCGTTCAACTCCGCCTCGGTGAGGACAACCTCCCCGCGCGTGTTCTCGGTCAACGCGTCGTGTTTCGTCCGCCAAGCACGTCCCGAAGGCGAGCCGGGGGTTCCGAGCACGCAGTAAAGTTTGCCCGCCTCCTCATCCTCTTTCGGCGCGGTCTTCAACACCTCCACCGGCTGGGCGGCGAGATGAACGGCGGCCAAAATCGCCCCGAGCACGAGGCTCAGGACGGCGCCGACAAAAGCACTGATGACTCCCGGGGATTTGCGTTCGATGGAAGAGGCCATGTTGGGAAAATGGAGTTTTTCAGCCGCGCGCGGCGCGCAACGACGACTCCACATGATGGAAGACCGCCGCATACGTCGCGCCAAAAAGCGCGAAGGCCGCGAACAGGGTGAAGGTCAAAAATGGCAGCGCGCTCACGAGCAACCCGATCAGGGCAAGCGTCGGCACCAGCAAGATCGGCAAGGTCGCCCGCAGCATGCGCAGCAGAACCCAGGGCCGAAACGCGTCACGATAGTCTTCACGCTTCTGATACAGGTAGATACCCGCCGCCGTGAGCGGGAAACACAGCAGCAACACCGGCATCATCGGCGTGTAGCTGAACAACCCGACGCCCAACCAATAGAGCGGCCGCGTCAGAAGCCACGCCACCGAGAGCGGCGCGACCGTGAACAAAAGAAAGATGACGAACACCGGCACGCCCTGCGTGAACAGCCGCCCCCAGTCCTCCCACTCCGGCATCTCCATCGGCTCGCCGCGCCGCACCCGGTTCATCAACTCGTAAAGATAGCCGCAGGCGAAGAAGTGCGCCACCGGCACCGCAAGCAGCACAGCCCCGAGCAAACACTTCAAAATCCAGGAAGGGTCCGAGAAGAGACGTTTGCAAACGAGTTCGAGCGTGGGCATTGCAGCGCGGAATTTTTGCGGGAATCCTCCGCGCGTCGATGGACTTCTCAATCAAATTAAACGATCTGGCCGCCCGGACCGAAACCGCGCTCGACACCCTCGTGCCCGCCCTCCCATCCGGCGCCCCCTCCGGCCCGGCCCGAATCCACGAAGCCATGCGCTACAGCCTGCAAGCGGGCGGCAAACGGCTTCGCCCCGTCCTCGCCCTCGCCGCCGCCGAGCTCTCCGGCGGCGAAGACGGCCTCTCCGCCGCGCTGCCCGCCGCCGCCGCCATCGAATGCGTCCACACGTATTCGCTGATCCATGACGATCTTCCCTGCATGGACGACGACGACCTGCGTCGGGGCCGCCCCACCTGCCACCGCGCCTTCGACGAGGCCACCGCCCTGCTCGCCGGCGACTCCCTGCTCAACCAAGCCTTTCTCATCCTCGCCGACAGCTACGGCGATCGCCCCGCCCTCGCCGTCCGGTTGATCCGCGAACTCGCAGACACCGCCTCCGGCCGCCGCCTCGTCGGCGGACAGATGCAGGACCTGCTCGCCGAAAACGCCGCCTCGGAGGGCCGCCCCCCCGCGACCGCCGCCGATCTCGAGTTCATCCACCTCAACAAGACCGCCGCCATGCTCGAGGCCTCCCTGGTTTGCGGCGGACTCGTCGGCGGATTCGACGATCGCCGACTCGAAACACTCCGCGCCGCCGGACGACATCTCGGCCTGGCCTTTCAAATCGTCGACGACGTCCTCGACGCCACGGCCGACACCGCCGCGCTTGGCAAGACCGCCGGCAAGGACGCCCGTGCCGGCAAGACCACCTACGTCAGCCTGCACGGCCTCGAGGCCGCGCGCAGCCTTGCCGCCCAGGAAACCGAAGCGGCCAACGCCGCCTTGCGCGCTCTCCCCGGAGACACCGGCTTCCTTCTGCAACTGGCCGATCACATGCTCCGGCGCAAAAACTGAACGCCGACCACCACAACGGAGCAAAATCGACCTTGCGCTTTGCGCCTCGCTTACCCTTTTTCGCCATCTGCTCCGGAGAGATGGCTGAGTGGCCGAAAGCGGCGCTTTGCTAAAGCGTTATAGGTGTAAAAGCCTATCGGGGGTTCGAATCCCCCTCTCTCCGCCAGCTTTTTCCTTCGCCTCCATTCATTTGGAGATTGGCATGCGCATCCGCTCCACCGCTCCGGCAACGCGACTGCGGTATGCGTGATCCGATCAATCCCGCTCGTGCCGGGCGCGGAATTTTCGCGGCGACTCCTTGAGCTGCTTCGTGAACCAGAACGAAAACTGGCTCAGATGGCCGAAACCGGTCTCGTAAGCGACCTCCTTGATGGTGTGCCCGTCGCCTTGCAGTAGCGCGCAGGCGGTCTGCAAGCGGCGCTGATTCCAAAACTGCGCGGGCGTCATGCCGAGTTCCTGCCGCCACAGTCGATCGAGCTGGGCGGCGCTGAGATTGCATCCGCGCGCCAGCACCTCGCGCGAGAAGGGCGTGCGCAGGCTGGCCAAGGCGAGTTGCTGGCGCGTTTCGCGCACCCGCGCATCCCGGATAAGCGGCGCGTCGTAGCGCATGCCCGCGGGCTCCAGCAACTCGAGCAATCGGCTGAAAAACGACGCGGTGGCCTCCTGCAACGCGATCATCTCCGCGAAGGTCGCCGGTTCAGATTGCGGCGTGAGCGCTCCCTTCGCGTCCGCGCGCCGAAGAATGGCGGTGTCGCGCAGGCGCCGCGCGCGCTTCTCCAAAGCGGCATCGGGCTCCAGCGTGACGAGCGGGCGCCCGGTCCACACCGCGGCGTTGGACGGACTCTCGATCAGCAGATGGATCGAAAGGATCCGCGCAGATTCGCTAAAATCCTGAAATCGCTCCCCCGGCTGACAAACAATCCACTGGCCTTTGCGCGCTTCACCGGTTTCCCCGTTTTTTGTCATCCGCACGGACCCTTCCTGCAGATGGAAAACCGTGAAAACCACTCCGTGAAACAGACCGTGCCGGCCGATCGGCGGTCCCGCCAGACAGCGGAGCAAGGTGACCCGCAACCCGTCCCAGTAGGAAGGTGTGGCTTGGATCGGAAACGAGCACATGCACAGATCTGTAAACTTTTTGAGCAGCGGTATGAAGTCTTGAATGCTGTCCGCCCGCACCCGCGCGGCAGGCTTTAGGGCAACCCTTTCCCCGCCCTCCATGAACGAAACCATCCCCGAAAGCGTGATCGAGGCTCAGGATATTCCCGCCTTGGTCGACCGACTCTTGCTCAAGGCCGATCCCGCCGCCTTCCCCCTCCTCGGCGAACTCGCCACGCCGCGCTCCACCGCGCAGATCCGCTCGTCGCGCATCGGCGTCGGCTTCGAGACGCTCGACCGCTTCATGTTCGATCCGGAGCGCGTGTATCCGTTTCTCGCTACGCTCGGCGCCAAGTGGGCGCGCGTGCAGTCCGGCTGGAGCCGCTGCGAAACGACCAAGGGCGTGCACGATTTCGCCTGGCTCGACGTCATCGTCGACAAGCTCCGCGCCGCCGGCGTGCAGCCGTTTTTCTCCCTCAGCTTCGGCAACAAGCTCTACATGCCCGACGCGCCGCATGAATCCGCCGTCGGCTGCGTGCCGCTCTACTACGGCGACGAGGCGCGCGAGGCCTGGCTCGTCTACGTCCGCGCGCTGGCCGCGCACTTCCGCGGACGCGTCGACCACTGGGAGGTGTGGAACGAGCCGAACATCCCGCAGTTCTGGCAGCCGCGGAAACCCTCCGGACGCGACTACGCCGAGCTCGTTCGCATCACCGCCGACGCCGTGCGCTCATCCATCCCCGACGCGGTCATCATCGGCGGCGCGATGTCGAAACTCGACCCGCACTTCCTCGAGGAGTCGCTGAAGGCCGGCATGGCGGGCGACATCGACGTGTTCTCCTTCCACCCCTACCAGCTCGTCCCCGAGCACAACCTGCAAAACATGCACGACCTCGTGCGTCGCCTGCTCGACCGCTACGGAAAGGGCCGGCGCATCGCGATCTGGCAGGGCGAAAACGGCTGCCCCTCGCAGACCGAGGGCCACAACGACGACTGGCTCGGCGTTTACGACATGGACCAGGTCACGCAGGCCAAGTGGATCTCCCGCCGCTTGATGATCGACCTGAAGATCGGTTTCGACCGGCTGCTCTACTTCCACGCCGTCGATCTGATGGACCGCCCCTATCGGCAGGCGGGCGGAAAGATCAACCGCCCCGTAATGATGGGGCTGATACACGGCAAACGCTACGAGCCGAAATACTCCTTCGAGGTGATGCGCCGCGTATGCTCGCTCTTCGACGACGAGAGCGAACGCCGCGAGCTCTACGTCCGCTTCGCCGAGGTCGACCTGCGCCGCCCCGCGCAAAGCGGGCTCCTCGCCACGCCGGTCTGCGCGAGCTTCGCCCGCCACGGCGCGCCGATCTACGCCTACTGGTTGACCGAAGACCCGCAGCAAAAGGCGCCGCCGCGCGAGATCGACCTGACGGTGTGGTGGGACTCCGACCTGAAAATGGAGCGCCCCGTCTTGCTCGATCTGCTGACCGGCCGCGTGCACGACGCCTCGGCCTGCGCGCAGGACTTCATCCTCGACGGCGCCGTGGTCGGCCGCCGCTTCCGCCTGCCGCTCACGGATTATCCGCTCGTCCTCACCGACGCCGCCATCCTGCCCATCAAATGAAACTCACCTCGCTCAAGACCTTCATCTGCGACGCCTACCGCACGAACTGGGTGTTCGTGAAAATCGAGACCGACTCCGGCCATCACGGCTGGGGCGAGGCCACGCTCGAATACCGCGAGCCCACCGTCGCGCAGGCCGTGCACGAACTCGAACGCGGTCTGCGCGGCCGCGATCTCTCGAACATCGAGGCGTGGTGGCAGGACGCCTACCGCGACGCCTACTGGCGCGGCGGCCCCGTGCTCATGAGCGCACTCTCCGCGGTCGAGATGGCGCTCTGGGACATCAAGGGGAAGGCCCTTGGCGTTCCCGTTTACCAGCTCCTCGGCGGCAAGGTCCGCGACACCGTGCCGTGCTACGCCAACGGCTGGTTCGCCAACGCGAAGACGCCCGACGAGTTCGCCGCCTGCGCTAAAAAAGCCGTCGCGCTCGGTTACAAGGCCCTCAAGTGGGACCCCTTCGGCTCGGTCTTCCGCACCATCTCGGCGCAGGGCCTGCGCGACGCGCTCGCCGTCGTCGACGCGGTCAAATCCGCCGTCGGCACGAGCGCCGAGATCCTCATCGAAGGCCACGGACGCTTCGAGTTGCCCGCCGCGCGTCGCATCGCCCGCGCTCTCGAGGACTACGACGTGCTCTGGTTCGAGGAGCCGCTCATCCCGGGCAATCTGGAAAACTACGCGCGGCTGCGTCACGAGACGCGCACGCCGATCTCGATGGGCGAGCGACTCTACACGCGCTGGGAGTTTCGCGAGGTCTTCGAACGAGGTTGCGCCGACTTCGTGCAACCGGACGTCTCTCACGCCGGCGGCATCTGGGAACTGCGCAAGATCGCCGCGATGGCCGAGGTCGCGCAGGTCGCCTTCTGCCCGCACAATCCCTCCGGTCCGATCGCCAACGCCGCCACGCTTCAGCTCGCCGCCTGCACGCCGAATTTCCTCTACCTCGAAACCATGGCGACCGACGTGCCGTGGCGCGCTGAGGTGGCGCGCGAGACGTGCAAGCTCGTCAACGGCGAGATGAGCATCTCCGACGCGCCCGGCCTCGGCGTCGAAATCAACGAGGAGGCGCTCGCCGCGCATCCCTATCAAGTCCACGACCTGCGTCACTACACCGGCGCGCTCACCGCGATTCGTCCGCCCGACGCCACCCCGACCTTCTGATTTTCCGCCATGGTTCCCTCGCCCCTCCCCGATTTCTCGGGTCGCACCGTGCTCGTGACCGGCTCCACGCAAAACCTCGGTCACACCATCGCGCTGCTCTTCGCGCGCGCCGGCGCCCGCACCATCCTGCACGGCCGCGCGCTGGCCGACGCACAGGCGGCCTGCGATCGCATCCGCGCCGAGGTCCCCGCCGCCAACCTGCACGCGGTGAACTTTTCCCTCGGCGACGCCGCCGCGATCGACGCCGCTTTCTCCGATCTCAAGCAGCGCGACCTCGCGCCCGACATCCTGATCAATAACGCCGCGCATCTCGGCCTCGGTTCCGACACCTCCTTTCTTGGGCAAACACCCGAGTTTTTCCGCGAGGTGGTGGACGCGAATCTCCACGGCACCTTCCGCTGCTCGCAGCTCGCCGCGCTGGAGATGCGCGCGCGCGGCAAGGGCGGCGCGATCATCAACATCACCTCGCTCGCCGGCGAACGCTGCATCTGGGGACGCTCCGCCTACAACACGAGCAAAGCCGCGCTCGAAGGGCTCACTCGATCGATGTCGCTCGAGCTCGCGCAGCACGGCATCCAGGTGAATTGCATCTCCGCCGGCTACATCTGGACGCCGCGTTGGAACGATCTCTCACCTGAACACGTGGAGCGCCGCCGCAAGAACACGCCCGGCCGCGCTCCGACACAGCAGGAGGAAATCGCGCGACTGACGTTGTTTTTGGCTTCCGGCCAGGCCCCCACGCTCATTGGAAGTCGTGTCGTCATCGACGGCGGCCTCAACTCCCAGCAAGTCCCGTCCGACGCGACCGTTTAAAACCTCTCCCCCGAAAGCGCCAAACCGCATGATTTCCTCGATCCCCCCCGAACACGCCTGGTTCAACGAAGCCCGCTACGGGCTGTTCGTCCACTGGGGCGCCTATTCGGTCGCGGCCCGAGGCGAATGGGTGCGCAATCGCGAACGCATCCCGCACGAGGAATATTCCCGGCTCTACGCGGAAAATTTCCGCGCCGAGAACTACGATCCCGCCGCGTGGGCCGCCCTCGCGAAAGAAGCGGGCATGGGCTACGCCGTGCTCACCGCGCGACATCACGACGGCTTCGCTCTGTGGCCGACGCAGGTGGACGATTTCCACGCCGGCCGCATCGGCCCGAAACGCGATCTCGTCGGCCCCTTCGTCGAAGCGATGCGCGCGGCGGGATTGAAGGTCGGCCTCTATTACTCGCCGGCCGCCTGGCATCATCCGGATTATCCGGGCCCGGCCTTTCGCGACTGGCCTGCCGAAAAAGACTGGGCGAGCCCCGAGGCGCGCGAGCGCTTCATCGCCTACTATCGCGCGCAGCTCGTCGAGCTGATGTCGAACTACGGGAAGATCGACTACCTCTGGTTCGACGGCTGCATTCCCGACGATCTCCAACGCCGAGAGGTCAACGAGGAGCTGCTGCGCCTCCAGCCGCATCTCCTGATCAACGAACGCAACGGTCCGCCCTCGCACGTGAAGATCAGCGAACAGGCTATCCGCGCGCCGAAAGATCCGAACGTGCTCTGGGAAGCCTGCATGACGCTCAACGACAACTGGGGCTGGCACGCCGGCGACCGGAACTGGAAGAAGGCCTACGACGTCGTGAAGATGCTTTGCGATACAGCAAAGGACGGCGGCAACCTCCTCCTCAACATCGGCCCGAAACCCGATGGCACCATCCCTCCCGAATCGGTGCGCATCCTGCGCGAGGCGGGCGAGTGGGTGCGCGGCCACCGCGAGGCGATCTCGAACTCGGAACGCTGCCCCTTCAGCTGGAACAACTGGGGCCGCGTCACGGTGAAAGGCAGCCGCATCTATCTGCACATCCGCAACAGCACCGGGCCGGAACTGTGTTGGGCCGAATTGAAAAACAAAGTCCTCGCCGCTCGCTGGCTGCACGACGGCTCCGCGGTGACCTTCGAGCAAAACGGCGAACGCCTGTTCCTGCGCGGCCTCCCGGTGCCTTTGCCCGATCCCTTCGCCACCACCCTTGTGCTCGAGGTCGAGGGCAAACCCGAGCCGATCACCGCCCAGACGAGTTTCTGGATCCCCGGCGAACCGGCTCATTGACGGATCTCCGCGACGCCCGGCGCGCACCGCGCCTTCCGTTATCCGCTCCCTCGCAACGAAAGCGGAGACGGTCGCCCGTCATCGGCTTGGCCGCTCCGTCCTCCTAACGGCTGATGCCCCGACGCGGAAGGCGCCTTGGACAAGCATTCGCCACATCGACCGATCGGCCTTGAGGTTTCACCCAATCTTCCGGGAGTCTTTTCGTTTCCGCTTCTCGCCAAGCCGGTTCCGCCGCGGCGGTTGACACCCGCCCTCACCGTTCGTTTTGCTGACAAATCCCGTCCTGTAATCTCTCCGCTATGAATTCTGAAGCCATCGCCGCACTCCTTGCCAAGAATCCGTCCCTCAAGACGGCCAAAGCCAAGCTGGAGGCGATGGAGCCTGGCGCCTACTGCATCCACAAGAGCTGGGGCTTCGGTCGCATCCAAGGTTACGACGAGGCGGCGGGACGGCTGATCATCGACTTCAAGAGCAAGCCCGGCCACCTGATGGACCCGGCTTTCTGCGTCAACACCCTCGAGATTCTGCCCGCCAACCATCTCCTCGTCCGCAAGGAAACCGAGCCCGCCGTCATCGCCAAGCTCGCGTCGGAGGATCCCGCCCAGCTTCTCATCGAGACCCTCGCCGCCTACCCCAACAACGCCGCCACCCAGATCGAGATCGAGATCGTCTTCGCCCAGGTTCTCGGCGAGGAAAAATTCAAGAAGTGGTGGTCCGGGGCCAAGAAGATCATCTCCAAAGACCCCCGCATCGCGCTCCCCGCCAAGAAGACCGAGTGCTATTTCCTGCGCGAGACCCCCGTTTCCGCCGAAGACGAGCTCGCCGAGGCGTTCAACGCCACCCGCTCCGCGCGCCGCCGCATCCAGCTGGCTGAAGAACTCCTGGCCACCGCCGACAAGGAAAACCCCAGGACCGATCTCAGCGCCATCCTCGAGGGCCTCGCCGAGGCCGTGAAGACCTCCAACCAGCTCGACGCCGCCCAACGCCTCTACGGCGCCTCCATCCGCGACCGCCTCGCCGTGCTCGCCGGCGTCGATATCGCCACCCTCGAACCCTCGCAGGTCTCGCTCGTCTCCAACGCCCGCGACCTCCCCGCCATCGTCGAGAAGATCCCGGTCGGCTTCCAGAGCGCGTTCCTCGAGCTCGTGAAAGAGGCCCACCCCGTCGAGTATCGCGACATCGCGATCAACCTCCTCAAGGTTTCCCAGGGCAAGTTCACCACCGAGTGCATCAACTTCCTCGTCGAGAACGGCCACGGCGAGGAGCTCGCCGCCACCTTCAAGCGCTGGATGGCCGAGCAAAACCTCCGCGCGCCGGTCCTCCACTGGATCGTCAAGAACCGCAACTCGAAGAAGTTTGCGAAGCTGCTCGGCGACATGATCACGCCCCGCCTGCTCTCCGCGATCTTCTACGCGATCGACTACGAGGCCCTCCAGTCCGCCTCCGCCCGCCGCATCCCGCTCGCCGACTCCCTCAGCGACGACCCCGAGCTCATCCCCGACCTGCTCGCCGCCGCCACGGCCGAGGTCGCGCGCGACCTCGCCCACGCCCTCCTGCTCAACCAAGGCTTCGAGGATCTCACCAAGAAGTCCCTCCTCGCCCGCTTCATCAAACTCTTCCCCTCGATCCAGAGCATCCTCTCCGGCGAGCACGAGGCGAAGGAGGAGCAGCTTCTCGTTTCCCGCGACAGCTACGAGCGCAAGCGCGAGGAGCTCGAACTCATCATCACCAAGAAGATCCCGGACAACTCCAAGGCCATCGCCGCCGCCCGCGAGCACGGCGACCTCAAGGAGAACTCAGAATACAAGATGGCCAAGCAGGACCAGGCCGTCCTCATGGCCCAGAAGGCCCAGCTCGAGAAGGACCTCGCCCGCGCCCGCATCACCGACTTCAAGGAGGTCGGCATCGAGGTCGTCGGCGTCGGAAGCGTCGTCGAAACCAAGCTCGGTTCCTCCGGCCAGACCGCCCGTTACACCGTTCTCGGAGCCTGGGACTCCGTGCCCGAGCAGAACATCATCGCCTACAAGACTCCGCTCGGCCAGGCCCTCCTCGGCAAGAAGGTCGGCGATACGGTGACCGTGAAGATCGGCGCCAGCGAGGAAGCCTACACCATCACCGCCCTCGATCGCTACGTCTCGTAAACCGGCCGGGGCGCCAAGCCTCCCTCCCTTCAAAGCCGCACCATTTTTGGTGCGGCTTCTTTTTTCATCCCGGCCATTTCCCGAAAAAAACAGGACGTATCCGGCTTTTCATAAGCATCTTGGCCCAGTGAAAAACAAGACGCTTGAAGCCGGTGCATCTTCCGCCAAGTCTCCGCCTCGTTCCTCTGCTTAGCAGAGGATTTTGGGGTAACTAAGAAAGCAATGGCCGGACGCCTAGGGGTAGGCGTCCGGCCTCTTAATTTTCCGCCCATTCCTCCCCCTCCGTTTTCGGCCCCTGTTTGCGCACGATACGACGTGATCCTCCGTTCCCCGAAGAGGGTCCGGGACCGCGAGCAAGAGACACCGGCCTCCGTCGATTCCGGGCCCTGCCCGCCCGCTTCGACGACTATACCGCGACTTCTCCGCGTCCGCCGGCGGCGAGAAGCGCAAGCGCCCCCGCCAGCGGAGCAAGACGCCCGTCGGCGACGGCCTGCTCGATGCCGGAACGACGCTGTTTCACCTCCTCAGTCTCGTAAAATCCGGAGCGGAGGTGCTCCTCGATCAACGCGTGCATCCAGGCGACGGCCTGTTCGCGACGTCGACGCATCGTCGCCCCGGTGCGTTCTCCGGTCGTGAAATACTGTCCGAGGGTGGTCCACACCTCGGGAATCCCGTCGCCCGTGCGCGCGGAGGCCGTCTGCACCGTCGTCTGCCAACCCTCCGTGGCCTGGCGCAGGTAATGCAGCACCCGCTTCATCTCGGCGAGCGCCGCGTGACAACGCGGGATGTTCTCGCCGTCCGCCTTGTTGATCACGAGCAGGTCGGCCATCTCGATCACGCCTTTCTTGATGCCCTGCATCTCGTCGCCCGCCCCCGCGATCATCAACACGACAAAGGCGTCCACCATCGCGCGAACCGACACCTCGTTTTGCCCGACTCCCACCGTCTCCACGAGCACCACGTCGTAACCGGCCGCCTCGCAGACGAGGATCGCCTCGCGGGTCTTGCGCGCCACCCCGCCAAGCGAACCGCCCGAGGGAGAAGGACGGATGAACGCGTTCGGGTGTCGGCCCAGACGCTCCATGCGCACCTTGTCCCCGAGGATGCTTCCGCCGGTGACCGCGCTCGACGGGTCGATGGCAAGCACCGCGACGCGATGCCCCCGCTCGGCGAGATGGAGGCCGAAGGTTTCGATGAAGGTGCTCTTCCCCGCCCCGGGAATGCCGGTGAGCCCGATCCGGCGCGCGCGACCGGTGTGCGGCATCAGGGCCGCGAGAAGCTCCCTCGCCTGCTTCTGGTGCGCCGGCGAGTTGCTCTCCACGAGCGTGATCGCGCGCCCGAGCACGCTCATGTCGCGGGCGAGCACGCCTCGCACGTAGTCCTCGGTCGAAAGCGCCCGGCGCCTGCGTATCGGCGCGGAAACTACACTCGCGCCGGAAGGACGCACTCCCTGCATCACCCAGGTGGCGAAGGAGGAATCGGCGGCGCAATCCTCCGGCACCCAATCGGGGCGGGGCTGCGGGCAACCGTCGTGGAGAGCGTGTGTGTTTTCGGGCATGGGATAAGGTATAAAAAGCAGGGCGGGACCGCCCGGGGTCGTCGCGGCAAGAACCGGACGCCCCCGTGATCCCGCCCTCTTTCAGGCCGCGGCCGGTTCGAGTCGCTCGATCAACAGCTCGAGCGTGCGCAGCGTCGACTTGGTGATCACCGTGCCCGGGCCGAAGATGGCCGAGGCTCCGTTCTTGAGCAGGAAGTCGTAATCCTGCGCCGGGATCACGCCGCCGCACACGAGCATGATGTCCTCGCGGCCGAGCGCCTTCAGGGCGTCGCGCAGCGCGGGCAACAGCGTCTTGTGGCCGGCCGCGAGCGAGCTCATCGCCACGCAGTGGACGTCGTTCTCCACCGCCTGGCGCGCGGCCTCCTCGGGCGTCTGGAAGAGTGGCCCGATGTCGATGTCGAAGCCGAGGTCGGCCATCGCGGTGGCGACCACCTTCGCCCCGCGGTCGTGTCCGTCCTGGCCGAGCTTCGCGATGAGCACGCGGGGACGCCGTCCCTCGATTTCCTCGAACTTGGCGATCAACTCGCGGATGCGCTCGACGGTCTTGTCCGCGCCGAACTCCTGACGGTAGACGCCGCTGATGGACCGGATCTGCGCCGAGTATCGCCCGAAGACGGCCTCGCAGGCGTCGCTGATCTCGCCGAGCGTGGCGCGCGCCTGCGCCGCCGTGACGGCAAGCGCGAGGAGGTTGCCCTGCCCCGTCCGGGCGCACTCGGTGAGCGCGGAGAGCGCGGCCTTGACCGCGTTCTCGTCGCGCCTGGCGCGGAGCTCCTTGAGACGCTTGATCTGCGACTCGCGAACCGCGGTGTTGTCGACCTCGAGGATGTCGAGCGGGGCCTCCTGCTCGAGGCGGTATTTGTTGAGACCCACGATGGTCTCGCGACCGGAGTCGATGCGGGCCTGACGACGCGCCGCGGCCTCCTCGATGCGAAGCTTCGGGATGCCCGCCTCGATGGCCTTGGTCATGCCGCCCATCTTCTCCACCTCCTCGAGGTGGACGCGGGCCTTCTTGATGAGTTCCTGCGTGAGATACTCGACGTAGTAGCTGCCCCCCCACGGATCCACGACGGAGCAGATGCCCGTCTCCTGCTGCAGGTGCAGCTGGGTGTTGCGCGCGATGCGGGCCGAGAAGTCGGTGGGCAGCGCGATCGCCTCGTCCAGCGCGTTGGTGTGCAGCGACTGCGTGTGGCCGGTGGCGGCCGCCAGCGCCTCCAGGCAGGTGCGGGCGACGTTGTTGAACGGATCCTGCTCGGTGAGCGACCAGCCCGAGGTCTGCGAGTGCGTGCGAAGCGCGCGCGACTTCGGATTCTTCGGATTGAACCTGCCGACGATCTCGGACCAGAGCGTGCGGCCGGCGCGCATCTTCGCGACTTCCATGAAGAAGTTTTTGCCGATGGCCCAGAAGAAGGAGAGCCGCGGAGCGAAGGCGTCGATGTCGAGCCCCGCCGCGACGCCGGTCTTCAGATACTCGAGGCCGTCGGCGAGCGTGTAGGCCAGCTCGAGGTCGGCGGTCGCGCCCGCCTCCTGCATGTGGTAGCCCGAGATCGAGATGCTGTTGAACTTGGGCATCTCCTTCGAGGTGTAGGCGAAGATGTCCGCGATGATGCGCATCGAGGGTTCGGGCGGATAGATGTAGGTGTTCCGCACCATGAACTCCTTCAGGATGTCGTTCTGGATCGTGCCCGAGAGGGCCGAGAGCTTCGCCCCCTGCTCCAGCGCGGCGCCGATGTAGAAGGCCATCACCGGCAGCACCGCCCCGTTCATGGTCATGGAGACAGAGACCTTTTCGAGCGGGATGCCGTCGAAGAGCACCTTCATGTCCTCGATCGAGTCGATCGCCACGCCGGCCTTGCCGACGTCGCCCACCACGCGCGGGTGGTCGCTGTCGTAACCGCGGTGCGTCGCGAGATCAAAGGCCACCGAGAGACCGGCCTGCCCGGCGGCGAGGTTCCGCTTGTAGAAGGCGTTGGACTCCTCGGCGGTGGAGAAGCCCGCATACTGGCGCACGGTCCAGGGCTTCTGCACATACATCGTCGCGTAGGGACCGCGCGTGAAGGGGGCGTGGCCGGGCATCGTGTCGAGCGCGGCGGGCGCGGGCAGATCCGCCTCGGTGAAGACGGGCTTCAGCGGGATCTGCTCGTAGTTTTCCGGCAACCCGGCGGAGGACGGCGACGGCGACGGGGCCGTGGCCGGAACGGGAATCTCGTCGTAGCCGAGCTTCGTGAAGTCTGGGGAGGGAACGTTGTTCATGGGTGGTTCCGTTGGGTTCCGTTAGAGGGCTCCGATTTTCTTGAGGAGGTTGGTCAACGTCTCCTCCACCGGAGCGCGGAGGTGGATGAAGAGGTCGAAGCCGGCGGCGGTGAACGCGTCCTGCGCCGCCTTGTCGGCGGGCATGCCGGCGAGCACGACGGTGACGGAAGGCTTGGCCGCCTTCAGCGCCTTGGCGAAGGCCGGCGCGAGCTCGGGATAGGTTTCGTCGGTCGAGCAAAGCACCGCGATCTCCGCCCCGGAGTCGGAGGCGGCCTTGGCCGCCTCCTCGGCCGCGACGAAGGTCTGCTTCGCGACGATCTCGAAGCCGCCCGGACTGAAGAAGCCCGCGGCGAAATCGGCCCGGGCCTTGTGCTGGAGGACCGGCCCCATCTTCGCGAGGAAGACGCGCGGAGGCTTGCCCGTGCGCCTGGCGAACCCGGCGCTGGCGTCGCGCATCTTCTCGAACGCGGCCGCGGCGCGGAAACACACCGCGGGCTCGACCCGCTCCTCCGTCCAGGCGCCGGTGACGGGACGCTTGGCCAAGGCGGGAAGCGGGGTCTCCTTCAGATTCGGGAAGAGGTTCGTGCCGACGATGCCGAGACGGCGCGTGCCGACCGCCTTGGCCTTCTCCGCGGCCGTGGCCGCGGCGAGCTTCTGCGGCAACCCGGCGCGAAGGGCGGCCGCGAAGCCGCCCGCGACCTCGAACCGCTGGAACTCCGCCCAGGCCAGCCGGGCGAGCTCGTCGGTGAGGCTCTCGACGCACCAGGAGCCTCCGGCCGGATCGGCGGGCGCGGTCGCGCCGAACTCCTCGGCGAGCAGCGCGTGGACGTTGCGCGCGATGCGACGCGAGAAGGCGTCCCCGCCGCCGATTCCGTCGAGCGAGTCGAACGGGGCGATGTGGAGCGAGTCGACGCCGCCGAGCACGGCGGAGAAGGCCTCCGTCGTGGCGCGCAGCATGTTCACGTGCGGATCGAGACGGGTCTTGTCCCAGCGCGTGGTGGCGGCGTTGACCGCCGACTGCGCGGCCAGCTCCGCCTTGCCTCCGAGCGCGACGACGGCGCGGACGAGCAGCGGACGCCAGGCGCGGAATTTCGCCGTCTCCATCAGGAACTGCGGGCCGGCGCCGAAGGTGACCCGGATCCGCGGAACGATGATCTCGATCGGCACCCCGCGGTCGCGAAGCTCGCGGACGTATTCGACGACGGAGGCGAGCGCGCAGGCGAGCTCCAGCACCGCGCTTCCGCCGGCCTCCGCCCAGAGGCGTGCGTCGACGCCGACCGTGCGTAGTGACGGGGAAACTACGGCCGCCCGCTTCGTCCAGGCCGCGAGGGCCTCGTGCGCGGCGGGGAGCGGCATCGGCAACGAGCCGGCGGCCGCCCACACGTTGAGCGGATCGGCGGTGAGCGAACCGCGAAGCGCGGAACCGTCTACGCCGCGCAACGCCGCGAGCGCGATGAAATGCGCGGCGACCTTGGTCGCGTCCACGCCGGCGTTGATGTGCACCGGGATCGCGGCGAGATCCACGTCCTTCAGCGCCGTCTCGAGCGTGCCCGGGGCCTCCAGCGGAAGCCCCTCGGGGCGGGCCGGCGTGTCCATGCGAAGCACCGCGGCGTTCTGTCCGCCCATCAGATCCTCGCGCAGCTTGGAGTTGAACTCCTCCGCCGTTCCGGCGGCGATCTCCTGCGCGACCTCCCACGCGCCCGCGGCGTATCCTCCTGCCCGCGTGCCGCGAAGATACGGCGCCTCGCCCGGCGCCTTCGCCATCGCGGCGAGATGGGACTCTCGGCCGGCCAGGTCGGCCCTCGTGTAGAGCGGCTTGAGCGTGATGCCCTCGAAGGTCTTCGTGAGAAGTTTCTTCTCGAAGGGCGCGCCCTTGAGCTCGGCCTCGACGGTCTTGCGCCAGGTGGCGAGCGCCGACTCCAGCGCGTCCGCCTCGGCCAGGGTGGTGTGTGCGATTTTTGACATGATGGGAATCCAGCCCGGGGCCCGATGCCCCGGTAGTGCCGTGGATAATACGCCATGCGGCGCGAGGCGGCTGCGCGGATTTTGTGCAAGAAGCGCGGGTCTTTAACCAAAGCCCGCGAAGCCGGTTTCGACGTCGTCGCGTATTTTGTCCCCGTCGACACCGACGCTTCCCCGCCATGATCACTCGCATCGACCACCTAGGCATCGCGGTCCGCTCCATCGAGGCCACCCTGCCCTACTACGAAAAGGCCCTCGGCCTCAAATGCACGCACCGCGAGGAGGTCCCCTCGCAAGGCGTCCGCACCGCCTTCCTCGATGTCGGCGAGGTCCACCTCGAGCTTCTCGAACCCATGTCGCCCGAGAGCCCCGTCGCGAAGTTCATCGAGAAAAACGGCGAGGGCGTGCACCACGTCGCCTTCGCCACCACCGACATCGTCGGACAGCTCAAGCAGGCGTCCGACGCCGGCGTCCGCCTGATCCACGAGGTCCCCTTCGAGGGCGCCGCCGGCAAGCTCGTCGCCTTCCTCCACCCGAAGTCGAGCTTCGGCGTGCTCACCGAATTCTGCGCGCCGAAAGCCTGAACCCGCGCGCCGGCCCGATCCCTTCCGCACACCACACCAGGTCACAGGTTTCCACCCTCTCCTCCCCTCACCACCATGCCTATCGCACCCGAACTCCTGCAGAAGCTCACCGAGCGGCGCCGGATCGCCATGCTCGGCGGCGGCGCCGAAAAACTCGCCGAGCGCAAAAAGAAGGGTCTCACCACCGCGCGCGAGCGGCTCGAGATCCTCTTCCAGCCGGGCACCTTCATGGAGTTCGGCCTCCACGCGCAGCACGACTGTCATCACTTCGGCCTCCAGAACAAGGCGCTGCCCTGCGACGGCGTCGTCACCGGCGTGGGCTACATCGACGGACGCCCCGTCGCGGCCTTCAGCCAGGACTTCACCGTCGGCGGCGGCGCGGTCGGCCGCATCCACGCGCAGAAGATCTGCCACCTGATGGAATACGCCCAGCAGTCGGGGATCCCCGTCATCGGCATCAACGACTCCGGCGGCGCGCGCATCCAGGAGGGCGACGACTCCCTCTCCGGCTACGGGCAGATCTTCTTCCACAACGTCCTTCTCTCCGGCGTCGTGCCGCAGGTCTCGATCATCGCCGGCCCCTGCGCCGGCGGCGCGGCCTATTCGCCCGCGCTCACCGACTTCATCATCATGACGAAGAAAAACTCGCAGATGTTCATCTGCGGGCCCGACGTCATCAAGGCCGCCACCGGCGCCACCGTCACGATGGACGAGGTCGGAAGCGCCGCCGCCCACGCCTCCGTCAGCGGCAACATCCACTTCGTCGCCGAGGACGCCCCCGCCGCGCTCGCCCTCGCCCAGCGCCTCCTCTCCTTCCTGCCGTCCAACAACGTCATGGATCCGCCGCACCGTCCGGTGCCCAACCTCACCCTCGACCGCGACCCGGCGATGAACGACCTCGTTCCCGCCGACCCGAAGGCGCCTCTCGACGTCTACCAGGTCATCAACCGTCTCGTCGACGGCGGGGACTTCCTCGAGGTCCAGCGCGACTGGGCCCGCAACATCGTCGTAGGCTTCGCACGGATACAGGGCATCGTCGTCGGCGTCGTCGCCAACCAGCCGATGGTCAAGGCGGGCACGCTCGACATCGACTCCTCCGACAAGGGCGCCCGCTTCATCCGCTTCTGCAACTGCTTCAACATCCCGCTCGTCACCCTCGTCGACATCCCCGGCTTCATGCCCGGCCTCGCCCAGGAGCGCGGCGGCATCATCCGCCACGGCGCGAAGATGCTCTTCGCCTACGCCGCCGCCACCGTGCCGAAGATCACCGTCATCATGCGCAAGAGCTACGGCGGCGCCTACCTCGCCATGTGCTCCAAGGACATGGGCGCGGACCTCGTCTACGCCTGGCCCTGCGCCGAGATCGCGGTCATGGGCGCCGAGGGCGCGGTCAACGTGCTCTTCAAGCGCGAGATCGCGGCCGCCGAGGACCCGAAGAAAAAGGCCTCCGAGCTCGCCGCCGAATACCGCGAGAAGTTCGCCTCGCCCTACGAGGCCGCCAGCAAGGGCATGATCACCGACGTGATCGAGCCCGCCGAGACGCGCTCCGTCGTCGCCCTCGCGTTGCGCAACACCCTCTCGAAGCGCGACACCCGTCCGCCCAAGAAGCACGGCAACATCCCGCTCTAAACCCGCTCCGGCGTCGACGCCATCACGACCGCACACGCCCGATGACCCACGCGATCCTCCTCCCCCTCGCGGCCGCCGCCGAGCCTCTCCAGGCCGGGCGGCCGCTCTTCGGCAACGTCTTCCTCGCCTTGGGCGCGGTCGTCGCCGCCATCGTCGCCCTGCTCGTGTTCGTCGCGCTGCTCGGACGTTGGCTCGCCGCCACCCATCCCGAGCCGGAGCCGGTGCCCGTCGTCGTCGCCAACGTCGGCACGCCTTCCGCGGCCCGCCGTCTCGCGCCCGAGGTCGCCGACGACGTGCCCGCCGAGATCGTGCCCGTCGTGCTCGCCACCGTGGCCGAGATGTTCGGGGACCGCGCCCGCGTCGCCTCCATCCGACGCGCCACGGCGCCGTCGATCCGCATGCCGTCCATCGAGGCGCTCATGCAGGAGTGGTCGCACGAGGGCCGACGCCAGATATACTCCTCCCATAAGGTCCGCTGATAAACCAACACGCTCCCAGTCTCCCTTCCCACATGAAAAAACTCCGCGTTACCGTCGAAGGTAAGGTCTACGAAGTGCTCGTCGAGGTGCTCGACGACGTCGGCGGCGCCCCCGCGCCCGCCCCCGTGAACACGCCCGCGCCCGCCGCGGCCGCTCCCGCCCCGGTCGTCGCGCCCGCGCCCGTCTCCGCTCCGGAGCCCGCCAAACCTGCCGCCCCCGCGGCCGCCGGCGCCGGCGACATCCCCAGTCCGCTCGCCGGCAAGGTTGTCTCCATCGACGTCAAGGTCGGCCAGGCCGTCGCCGAAGGCGCCCAGGTCGCGACCGTCGAGGCCATGAAGATGAACACCTACATCTACGCGCCGCGCGACGGCACCGTCGCCGCCATCCTCGTCAATCCCGGCGACGGCGTCGAGGAGGGCGCCGTCCTGCTCCGCCTCGCCTGATCACAAAATCATCCCCGCCGTCGCCCGGGTCCTCGGGCGACGGCCCCCGCATCGTTCCTCCCGTCCTCCCCCCGATGAAAGCCGCCATCCAGATCGCCATCACCATCTACGGCATCGCCGCCGTCATCTCGCTCCTCGTCGCGGTGTTGATCAAGGCGCTCTTCGTCACCCTCCGCCGTTTCTCCCGCTGAGCTTCATCCGGCCTCCGCCCTCACGACCATGCAAGGCTTCCACATCCTCGACCTCTTCCAAGGCATCACCTCGCTGATCGAGGCCTCGCCCCTCGTCATGTTCGGGCGCATCGGCCTCATCCTGCTCGGCGGACTTCTGGTCTACATGGGCAAAAAAGGCATCCTCGAGCCGCTGCTCATGATCCCGATGGGGCTCGGCATGATCGCGGTGAACGCCGGCGTGCTCTTCCTCGATCCCGTCACCGCCACGCACATCGTCTCCGGCAGCGCCCCGCATCCCGATCCCGCCGTCGCCGCCGAACTCGCCGCGCAGGCCGCCGCGGGCCAGACCCCCGGCACCCTGTTCATGGCGCCCTTGGTCGAGAAAGCCGACAGCCTGATCTACCTCATGCAGATCGATTTCCTGCAGCCGGTCTACACCTTCGCTTTCAGCAACGGTCTCATCGCCTGCTTCATCTTCATGGGCATCGGCGTGCTCCTCGACGTCGGCTTCGTTCTCGCCCGTCCCTTCCTGAGCATGTTCCTCGCGCTCTCCTGCGAGTTCGGCACGATCGTCACTTTCCCGATCGCCGTCGCCCTCGGCTTCGATTTTCGCGAAGCGGCCTCCATCGCGATGGTCGGTTCCGCCGACGGCCCGATGGTGCTCTTCACCTCGCTCACCCTCGCCAAGGATCTCTTCGTTCCGATCACCGTCGTCGCCTACCTGTATCTGGGACTCTGCTACGGCGGCTACCCCTACCTGATCCGCCTGCTCGTCCCCGCCAAGCTCCGCGGTCTCAAGATGCCCGCGAAGGCCACGATCAAGGTCACCTCCGACGAGAAACTCGCCTTCGCCGTCGTCGGTTGCACCGTCCTCTGCCTGCTCTTCCCCTCCGCCGCGCCGCTCTTCCTCTCCCTCTTCGTCGGCGTGGCCGTGCGCGAGGCCGGCCTCAAATACTTCATGGCCGTGATCGACGGTCCGCTTCTCTACGGCGCGACGATGTTCCTCGGTCTGCTCCTCGGCGTGCTCTGCGAGGCCTCCACCATCCTGGATCCGAAGGTTCTGATCCTCCTGGTCCTCGGCATCATCGCCCTCCTCCTCTCCGGCGTCGGCGGCCTCATCGGCGGCTACATGGCCTACTTCTTCAGCGGCCGGAAAATCAATCCCGTCATCGGCATCGCCGGCGTGAGCTGCGTGCCCAGCACCGCCAAGGTCGCCCAGAAGGAGGTCTCCAGCGTCACACCCGACGCGATCATCCTGCCCGAAGCCCTCGGCGCCAACATCTGCGGCGTCATCACCAGCGCCATCATCACCGGCATCTACGTCACGGTGATCCCGTTGATCACGAAATGAGCCCCGTCTTTCACGCCTCCGCCCGCCACTGGCTCGCCGGCCTCGCGCTCGCCGCCGTCGGAGTCGCGGCGGCCCGCCTCCTCGCCCCCGCGCTCTCCGACACCCCGCGCTCCGTCGTCACCCTGCTCGGCCAGGTGATCGCGCTCTCCGGACTCCTCGTCATCGCCCTCGGCGTCCGTCGGCGCGTCCGCGACGCCGCGGCCGAACCGGCCGCATCCGAGGCCTCCGGCGAAACCGCTCCTCCCGCCTGACTCCTTTCCGTTCCGCTTCTCATGTCCCACTCGCTAAACCTCCTGCAGAACCTGCTTCTCACGCTCCTGCTCGCGCTCGGCTGCGCATGGCTGGCCCTCGATCTAGCGCGCAAACTTCGAGCCGCCTCCCGCCCCGCCGAAGATCGGCCCCTCTCACCGCCCGCGCCGGTCGCCCCCGCGACGCCTTCGACTCCCGTTTCCACGCCCGCCGCCGTCCCTGTATCCAATCCCGCACCGGCTCCCGCGGCGGTCGCGGCGACGCCCGAGCGCGAGCGCGAATCCCAAACTCCCGACGACGGCGTTCCCGCCACGCATCTCGCCGCCATCACGGCCGCCGTCCACCACCTCTTCAAGGGTCGGGCCCGCCTCGCTTCGGTGATCGCCGCGTCCGCCCCCGGCGCTGGCGCCGCCGCCACCATCGATTGGGCCCGCGAAGGCCGCCGCGACATCTTCACCTCGCATCGTCTCCGCTGATCCCACCCGTCCCGACGTCTTTTCCGCACGACCACCCGAAACCATCTCCGTCATGAACGCCATAGGCCTCCCGCTTCCCTCCTCCGTTTGCGAAGAGGCGTCCGCCGCCTTCTCCGGATGGTTTCTGGAGGTGCGTCCCGAGGTCGACACCACCAACCGTCTCGCCGCCGCGCTTCCCGCCTGGAACGCCGTGCGCGCCGACACCCAGACCGCCGGTCGCGGCCGCACCGGCCGGGCCTGGACCTCCGACCGCGGCGGTCTTTGGCTCTCCGCCGTCCTTCCCTGCCCCGGCTCGCGTGAAACATGGGCGCTTCTTCCGCTCGCCGTCGGCTGGGCGCTTCTCGCCTCGCTTCGCGACCTCGGCGTCCACGGGCTGCGGCTCCGCTGGCCGAACGATCTTCTCGTCGGTTCGCGCAAACTCGCCGGCATCCTCATGGAACGCCACTCCGCCGCCACCGCCGTCGTCGGACTGGGACTGAACGTCTTCAACGACCCCGAACACGCCTGCTCCGAGCTCCGCGGCGCGACCATCCGCCTCGCCGATCTCGTTCCGCTCGGCGACCGGGATCTCGACGACATCGCCGCCCTCGCGCTGCACGCCATCGCCCGCGCCCATCAGACTCTCCTCGCCGGCGGTTTCCCCCGAATCGCCGCCGAACTCAATCGCGCCTGGCGCGAACCCCGCGACGTCGCCCTCACCATCGCCGGCCGCGTCGATCCCGTCGTCGGCCAATTTCTCGGCATCGACGAGGCCGGACGCCTCCGCCTGCGCGGCCCCGATGGCGCCGTCAACACGCACGACCCCGTCCGCGTCGCACTCCTCCGCGAACTCTAGTCCGCCCCGTCCCCTCGTTTCCCTTTCCGACATGAAACCCGTGCTCTTCAACAACACCGTCCTGCGCGACGGCCACCAGTCCCTCGCCGCCACGCGCATGACCACCGCGCAGATGCTGCCCGCCGCGCCGATCCTCGACGAGATGGGCTTCGCCGGTCTCGAAACCTGGGGCGGCGCGACGATCGACTCCTGCCTCCGTTTCCTCGGCGAAAATCCCTTCGATCGCCTCCGCGCCCTCAAGAAGGCCGCTCCGAAGACCCCGCAGATCATGCTGCTTCGCGGCCAGAACATCGTCCAGTATGCCTCCTTCCCGGACGACGTCGTCGAGGCCTTCGTCCGCGCCGACGCCGCCGCCGGCCAGGACATCTTCCGCATTTTCGACGCGCTCAACGACACCCGCAATCTCGTCACCGCGATCAAGACGGTGAAGGCCTGCGGCAAGCACGCCCGCGGCGAGATCTGCTACACCACCAGTCCGGTCCACACCATCGCGGCCTTCGTCAAGATGGGCTCCGAGCTCCGCGAGATGGGTTGCGACTCCATCGGCATCAAGGACATGTCCGGCGTCATCACGCCCCGCGTCGCCTACCAGATGGTCAAGGAGCTCAAACAGAAGGTCGGCCTGCCCGTCACCCTCCACACCCACGACACCGCCGGCCTGGGCGCCGCCTCCTACCTCGCCGCCATCGACGCCGGCGTCGACATCGTCGAAACCTCCATCTCCCCCTTCGCCAACGGCACCTCCCAGCCCGACACCCTCCGCATGCTCGCCCTCCTCGAGGGCCATGAACGTTGCCCGAAGTTCGACACGAAAAAACTCGCCGAACTGCGCGACTATTTCACCAGCGTCTACAAGGAGCTGTCCAAGTTCACCTCGCCCGACAACGAGCGCGTCGACTCCGACACCCTCGTCTACCAGGTGCCCGGCGGCATGCTCTCCAACTTCCGCAACCAGCTCGCCGAACAGAAAATGTCGGACAAGTTCGCCGAGGTCATGGCCGAGATCCCCCGGGTGCGCGAGGCCCTCGGCTGGATCCCGCTCGTCACGCCCACCTCGCAGATCGTCGGCACGCAGGCCATGCTCAACGTGAAGTTCGGCCGCTGGAAAACCATCGCGCCCGCCGCCGCCGACATCGCGCTCAACAAATACGGCCGCCCGCCCGGCGTAGTGGATCCGGAACTACTCAGGCTCATCAAGGAACGCACCGGCCAGACTCCGATCGACGGCCGCCCCGCCGACGCCCTCGCCCCGCGCATGCCGAAACTGCGCGAGGAACTCGCCGCGAAAAACCTGCCCGCCGACGACGAGGCCTGCGTTCTCCACGCGATGTTCCCGCAGGAGTTCGCCAAGCTCCACGCGCCCAGGCCGGCCACGCCGCCCGCACCCGTCGAAGTCTCCGCGAAACCCGCCCCCGCCGCCGCGCCCGCCAAGCCCGCCGGCTCGGGCACGCGCTACCGGCTCACCATCGCCGGCCGCACCACCGAAGCGACCGTCGAGGAGATCTGAGTTTCTCCCCTCACGAGCGCGGCCACGCGCCGCGCTCGTGCTCACCGCCCGGACCGCTCCATGATCCGGGCGTTTTCTTTTTGCCCGTCTCCGGGAAAACACCCGACGCTCGCGCCTCGTTCCCGGACCCCGCCCTCCATGCTCGACCGCACCCAATACTTCGTCCGCGAGCACGTGGACTTCATGAAACTCTCGGGGAAATACGACATCCTCGACCCGCGGACCAAGACCAAGATCGGCGAGGCCGCCGAGGAGATCGGCGCCCTCGTCAAGGCGCTGCGCCTCCTCATCGACAAGAAACTCATGCCGACGCGCTTCGCCGTCTACGAGACGCCCGACGCGCACACGCGCCGCCTCCGCTTCAGCATCAAGCGCGGCGTCGCGCTCTTCCGCCCGAAGGTCCACGTCCACGACGCGAACGGCGTCCTGCTCGGCTATTTCCAGGCGAAGGTATTCACGCTCGGCGGAGCCTTCCGCGTCTTCACCGCCGACGGCTCCGAGATCGCGCTCGTGCAGGGCGATTGGAAGGGCTGGAACTTCAGGTTCCTCGGCGGCGACACCGAACTCGGCGTCGTCACCAAACAATGGGCCGGCCTCGGCAAGGAACTCTTCACCACCGCCGACAACTACATGATCTCCCTGCACGGCGCGGGCGACGCGACCATGAGCACGCTCCTCCTCGCCGCCGGCCTCGCGATCGACACGGTCTACAAGGAGAAAAGCTGAGCGCCGCATGCGCCTCCAAGCCGCCGGGCCCGGTCGCTGGCCGACGTTGAAACGCATTTATCGCGACGTCCGCCGACGCCAGTTCCCGTGGATTCCCGCGGATCGTATCGGCGACGACGATCTCGCGCGACGCCGAGGGCGAGGCGGTCCACGTCGCGACGGAAGGCGACACCGTGCTCGGCTTTGTCTCGGTCTGGGAGGGCCCGACCGCTTCGTCCAGCACCTGTTCGTCCATCTCGACCATCAGGGCCGCGGCGTCGGCGATCGCCTGCTCGCCTTCGCCCGGAAAACTTATCCGCCCACGCTTCGCCTCAAGTGCGTCGCGGCCAACCGGCGCGCGCTCGATTTCTACCTCGCCCGCGGCTGGCGAACCCTCGCCACCGGACGCGACGAAAACGGGGAGCATCTGCTTCTCGAGTCCCCGCCCGCGACCTGAGCGGCCCCGCGCCCGCCGCTCGCGCCGGCGAAAAGGCCGCCTCGCCCGAAGGCGGTCTCCCGACGTGCACGCGCCGCGCCGGGCTCAGGCGCCGAGCACCTTGTTCAACGCGATGAAGTCCTCGTCGCCAAAACCGCGCGCCTCCGCCGTCTTGAGCTGTTCGCGCACCGCGTCGAGCGCCGGCAGCTCCGCGCACCCCGCCGCGAGCGAGGCGAGCCGCAGGTCCTTGTGGAGATGTTTCACGGAGAACTGCGGGGAAAAGTCGCCCGCGCGCAGCTTCGGCTCCTTCAGCTTCACCAGACCGGAGTAGCCGACGTTTCTGGACAGCGCGCCGTAGAAGATCTCGTCGCCGATGCCCGCCGCCGCGGCCAGCGCGCGCGCCTCGATCAACCCCTGCATCTGCACCGCGATGTTCAGGTTCATCGCCAGCTTCAACGCCGCGGCCTGCCGGTTCGTGCCGATGTGTAGTCTCGCCGTCGATACGATCGAAAGCAGCGGCTCCAGCCAGCCCACGAGCGCGGCCTCGCCCCCGAGATAGAAGACCGTCTGACGCTGCTCCGCCGCGGGCTTGCTTCCCGTGAATGGCGCCTCGAGGTAGCGCGCGCCCGTCGCCTCGACGGTCCGGCGAAACTCCTCGCTCGAATCCGGGTCGATCGTGCTCGACTGCACCACGACCTTGCCGTGGCCGAGCTTCGGCGCGATCCGTTCCAGCAAGGCGCGCACCGCCGCCGGGTCGGCCACCACGATCTGCACGACGTCCGCCGCCGCCGCCACGTCCTCCGCGCTGTCGCGCCAACCCGGCGTCTCCGGACGTGGCGTGCGATTCCAGGCCCCGGCGAGCACGCCGGCTCCGGCGTAGTGCCCGGCCCAGATCGCGCCGATGATGCCAAGCCCCAGAACACCGACCTTCGGAAGCGGATGAGAAACAGGATTGTCGTTCATACATCGGAAGAAGGACGCATCATTCCCGCGGACGCGAACCGCTTTTGGCTGGACGTGGCCGGCGCACGCCTCGAACACATCCCTCGAATGAAAACGTTCGAGTCCACCACCGCACGTTCTCGTCCCCGGCGCCCCGGAAAAAGCGCTACCCGACAGCTCCTGCGCCGACGCCTCCTCGCCCCCTTCGTCGCCGCCCTCTCGCTCTCGTTTTCCGCCTGCAGCACGCCCGGCCCCGGCCACGCCTACCTTTACTCGCCCGCCCTCGGTCCGACCATCCGCGACGTCGACCCGCTCACCGGCGAGGAACGCGCCAGTCTCCGCGCCTTCGTCACCCAGGGCGAACACGTGCTCGGCATGGCCTACGATCCCTACACCGATCACATCTTCATCCGCCTTTTCCCCGGCAACCGGGTCCGCGTCATCGATCGCCCCGCCGACGCGATCAAACGCGCCTTCGTCGCCCCGGCCCTCCCGATGGGCGGACGCGACCTCGCCGTCCGCTCCCGGGACCGCCACATCTTCTTCACCGACCCCACCGCGCCCGCCGTCTTCGAAACCAACATCAACGGCGAGCTCGTGCGCTATCACGTTCTCGAGGGACTCGACTCCCCTCCTTGGGGCATCGCCCACGACCCCGTCCAGGACGAGCTTCTCGTCCTCGCCCACCAGCAAAGCGATCGCGTCCATCGGTTCGACCGCAAGGGCCGCGCCCTCGGCGAGGTGATGCTCGAAACCCCGGTGCAAGGCATCTCCCTCGGTTTCGACGCCGACGCCCGCGAATACTTCGCCTCCCTCGCCGACGCCTCCGCCATCGGGGTCTTCGACTCGCGCGGACGACTGCTTCGCAGGCTCCCGCGCCCGGCCCCCGACCGGGAGACCTTCATCGACATCGGTCCCCGCTCCCTTCTGCGACTGTTTTGAATCTGATCCCCGGGACGGCGGGACGATTTTACATCTCCGCCTCCGGAATTCCCTGCATGACGGCGTGGGGCGGCTTGCGGGTTGCCAAGCCGCGGGCAACCTGTCGCCCTCCTCATTCCCTCTTTCATGACCTCTCACGTCGAAAACGTCGTCATCGTCGGAACCGGCTGCGCCGGCCTCACCGCCGCGGTTTACACCGGCCGCGCCAACCTCAATCCCCTCGTCATCGAGGGCAGCCTCCCGGGCGGCCAGCTCACCACCACCAGCGAGGTGGAGAACTTTCCCGGCTTCCCGCAGGGCATCGACGGCTTCCAGCTCATGCAAAACCTGCGGGAGCAGGCCTCCAAGTTCGGCGCCCGTTTCGAACAGGCCCAGGTTCAGTCGGTCGACTTCACCTCCCATCCCCGCAAGCTCGTCTGCGGCGACCGCGTCATCCTTGCCAAAAGCGTGATCATCGCCACCGGCGCCTCCCCCCGCATGACCGGCGTGCCCGGCGAGAAGGAGCTCTACGGCGGCAAGGGCGTCACCACCTGCGCCACCTGCGACGGAGCCTTCTACCGCAACATGGACGTCGCCGTGATCGGCGGCGGCGACAGCGCCGCCGAGGAGGCCCTCTTCCTCACCCGCTTCGCCAGCAAGGTCTACCTCGTCCACCGCCGCGACACCCTCCGCGCATCCAAGATCATGGCCGACCGCGCCACCTCGCACCCCAAGATCGAGTGCGTGTGGAACTCCGTCCCCGTCGCCGTCGAGGGCGTCGAACAGGGCGCCGTCTCCGGCCTCCGTATCAAAGACGTGAATACCGGCGTCGAGCGCACCATCCCGCTCAAGGGCGTCTTCGTCGCCATCGGCCACGTGCCCAACACCGGCCCCTTCACCCCCGCGCTCGAAGTCGACGAAGGCGGCTATTTCAAGCCCCTCGCCGGCTCCCAGGTGAAAACCCGCGTCGAGGGCGTCTATGTCGCCGGCGACTGCGCCGACCACGTCTATCGTCAGGCCATCACCGCCGCCGGCATGGGCTGCCAGGCCGCCATCGAGGCCGAACGCTGGCTCGCCGAACACGGCGGCTGAGCTCCGGCCCCGGTCCCGGTCCCCGCGCGCCACGCCCCGGGGACCGCTCCGCGTCGCTACTGCGACATCACCTTCAACGCCTCGCCGCTCAATTCGTTCGAGGTGTGGATCGCCACGTCCCCGAGGGAGACGATCCCGACCAGCCGCTTTTCCCGGTTTAACACCGGCAGCCGGCGCACCTGTTTGCGCTCCATCAGCTCCGCCGCGTCCTCCACCTCCTGATCGGCGAAGAGGTAGATCACCCCGCCGGTCATCACCTCCTTCACCATGGTCCAGCGGGGATCGCGACATTCGGCCACCGCGCGCAACGCGATGTCCCGGTCCGTCAGCATGCCCACCAGGCGTCCGTCCTCGCAGATCGGCAGGGCTCCGACGTCCATGTCCCGCATCACCACCGCGGCCTCCACCAAGGTGACGTCGGATTGCACGCACCGCACGTAGGGAGTCATGATTTCTTCGATTTTCATCGCCTCAACCTAGCCGCTCCGGCCATCCCCGCGTATCCGCCGCCTTTCTTAACGTGTTATCGGACGCGCCCCGCCTCGCGTCGCGCCTCCGCCTTGCGCGAAAAAAGGCATCGTCCGCCGGACTTCCCCCGAACCGCCCCCTCCGGCGCACACGGGAGCGCACGCCCCGGCGCGCGGCGCTTTTCGCACGTCTGAAATATCCGAAGCGGACGGAGGCCGCCTCCCCACCTCGCCCCCCGCCCGGCGACCGATGCCGCCCGCTGCCCCGCGCCGTTATCCTGCGAACCGTCGGTCGCCCCGCCGCCGCCTCCACACCATGATGAAGCTTCGCCACGAATCGCCCGACGTCTCGCGAGCCGCCCTTGGCCGCCCGCCCGCGCCTCCGCCGTCTTTCACCTGCCTCCCCCTCGACCGGAAAGGCCGTCCATGAACGTCCTCATCGTCTCCGAACCGGGCGTCGACGGCGTCTTCCGTTACGTCGAACGACTCGTCGACCACCTCCTCGGCCGGGATGTCCGCGTGCATCTCGCCTACTCCGACTCCCGCGCCGGCGAGGCCCTCGCCCGGTTCGTCGACCGCGTGGAAGACGCGGGCGGCCGCACCCTCAACCTCCGCGTCGGCAACCGCCCGTGTCTCGACGATCTCCGCGCCCTCCTCGCCCTCCGGACCTTCGTCCGCGACCTGCGCCCCGATCTGATCCATTGCCACAGCGCCAAGGCCGGCGCGCTCGCCCGCCTGCTCCCCGTCCTCGGGATTCTCGACGTTCCTCTTCTGTATCAGCCCCACGCCTACATCGGCATGCGGCCCGCCCGCGGCCGTCTCGATTTCGCCTACGATGCCGTCGAGCGCGTGCTCGGTCGCTGGAGCACCACGCTCACCTGCTCCTACGACGAGCAGAACTACGCGCTTCACCGCCTGCGCATCCCGCCCGCCCGCGCGCGCATCGTTCTCAACGGCGTTGACACCCTCCGGTTCTTCCCCGCCGCCGCCGGGCGACGGCGCGAACTCCGCGCCGCCTTCGGCATCCCCGACGACGCCGTCGTGCTCGGCTCCATCTGCCGCAGCTCCGCGCAAAAGGATCCGATCACGCTTTACCACGCGTTCGCCCGCGTCGCCGCACGCGATCCCCGTCTCGTGCTCTTTCACGTCGGCCGGGGCGAATTCGATCCGGAGCTCGAACGCATCGTCCGCGAGAACGGCCTCGGCAATCGTGTCCTGCGGCGCCCCTATCTCTCCGATCCGGTGGAGTTCTACCAGGCGGTCGACGGCTTCGCCCTCGCCTCCCGCTACGAAGGGTTCTCCCTCGCGCTGCTCGAGGCGCTCGCCGCCGACCTGCCCTTGATCGTGAGCGAGGCCCCGGGCAACGGCGACATCCTCGGCCGTCCGCTTTCGCACCTCTGGCACGCGCCCGTCGGCGACGTCGCCGCCTTCTCCTCGGCCATCGGGGAATGGGCCGCCGAATGCGCCTCGGCCGTGCCGACGCGGCGCAACCACCGCGAGATCGCGCGCACCTACTACGACCAGCGGCGCTCCCTCGCCCGCGTCGTCTCCCTCTACGGAAAACTGCGGCCCTCGCCCGCTCCGTCCCCCGGGGACACTCCCGCCTACGCCCGGGCCTGAGCTTCCGCAACCGCTCCCCATGCGTCGCCTCCCCAAATTTCCCCACACCAGGGCCGAAGCCCGCCCGCTCCTCCCGGACGGCCTGCTCGACTAGCCTTCGCCTCCGAAATGAAACCACGTCCCGCCACCTTCCTGCTTCCCGGCGCCGACGCCCGTTTCGTCCCTCGGCCCCGACTCCCGCGCCTCCGATCCGGTCTCCCCGCCGGTCCGACGGAGCCCGGGGCCGCTCCCCGCCACGGCCCCCTTAGTTCGCTCCATCGGATCGTTTCCTTGCCCCGGCCCGTTCTCCCGCCGCCCGCATCGCAACCACCCACTTCATGGAGCCCATGCCAACGTTAACCCGCCTTCGCCCCGCCCCTCCTTTTCCGTCCGGCGCCCGCGCCGCCCGTCCCCGCAACCAAACCACCAGCCCGGAGGGCGCGCGATGAACCACGTCTCCGCCCACAAGCCCGAGGTGCAGCTCGCGCTCGACCCGTGGAAACTTCTCCACCTGCTCGCCTCGCACCTCTGGCTCCTCGCCTTCTGCGTCGCCGCCGGCCTTCTCGCCGCCTTCGCCTATGTCGTCTATCGCCCGCCGGTCTACGTCTCGCAGGCGCTCCTCGAAGTGACGGAGGACAAAGGCGCGCACCTCGACTTCGATCGCCGTGACGCCTCCGACCTCAACTCCGCCGCCATGCTCAAGACCATCGAGCAGACGGTCGCGAGCCAGGCCGTGCTCAAGCAGGTCATCGCCGACCTCAAGCTCGCCGAGGATCCCTACTTCGCCCCGCCACGCCCCGAGGGCTACACCGAAGCCGAGCTCCTCGGCCTTCTCCAGGAACGCGTCTACGTCGGACTCGAGCGCGGCACGCGCCTCATCCGCATCGCCGTCCGCGATGGCGACCCGCTCAAGGCCCAACGCCTCACGCAGGCCGTGATCGACGGCTTCTTCAACCAGCGCGCCAGCCTCCGCCGCGAAGGCGCCAGCTCCGCCCACGCCTTCCTCCTCGCCGAGGCCAAACGCCTCGAACAGGAGGTGCACGCCGCCGAGGAGCGCCTTCAGGAATACCAGGAGAAACACAAGGCCGTCTCCCTCTCCGACCGCCACAACATCGTTCTCCAGCGCCTCGGCGACCTCGCCCAGCAGCACACCGCCGCCCGGGGCCAACGCCTCGCCTTGGAAACCGCCCAGGCCCAGGTCCGCGCCGTCATCGACACCACGCCCGAGGACCTCCTCAACCTGCGCGACATCGCCGTCCAGCAGGACATCATCGAGCTGCGCAAACACCTCAACACCCAGTCCGCCGAGGTCGCCAAGCTCGCCCTCCGCTACCGCGACAAACACCCGTCGATGATCCAGGCGAAGCGACACCTCGCCCAGTTGCAGGCCAGCCTCCGCGCCACCCTCGTCAACGCCGGCCGCGCCATCATCCAGGCCCACGAGGCCGCGCTCGAAAACGAACAGGCCGTCGAACAGGAGCTGCGCCGCCAGCAGGACCAGGCGATGGAGCTCTCCCGCCTCGCCATCGCCTACCGCGCGCTCGAACGCGAGGCCCAGTCCACCGACGCCCTCTACCAGCAGGTCCTCGGACGCCTCAAGACCAGCGGCCTCAGCCAAAGCCTCGTCGCCGCCGGCGGCCTCGACAACCCGATCCAGGTCGTCGCGCAGCCGCTCGTGCCGGTCCGCCCCGCCAACACCTCCGCGAAGCTCGTCCTCCTCGGCGGCCTCGCCGCCGGCGCCGCCCTCGGCTTCTCCCTCGTCGTTCTCCGCCGCGCCCTCGACCCCTCCCTCCAGTCGATCGACGACGCCGAATCCTGCCTCGGCGTGCCCTCCCTCGCCGCCGTGCCTCGCTCCTCGTTGCGCGGCGCCGATCTCGTCATCCACTCGCACCCGGCCACCATCGAGGCCGAGTCCTTCCGCTCTCTGCGCACCTCCCTCTCCCTCCTCTTCCCCGACGAGGCCCCGAAGGTCGTGCTCTTCACCAGCGCCATTCCCGGCGAGGGCAAAAGCTACTGCTCCGCCAACTACGCCGCCGCCGTCGCGCAGCAGGGCGCCCGCACTCTCCTCGTCGACGCCGACCTCCGCCGGCCGGGACAGCGCGCCCGCTTCGCCGCCGGCGGCATCCGCGGTCCCGGACTCACCGACTGCCTGCGCCACCCCGCCCGTTTCGCCGACGCGATCCAGCCCACCCACATGAAGAATCTCTTCGTCGTCGGCGATCTTCGCGGCTCCGCCAAAAACGCCGAGCTCCTCTCCGGCGCCGACTTCAAGGCGCTCCTCGATCTCGCGCTCACCGTCTTCGACCGCGTCGTCATCGACACCGCCCCGCTCACCGCCGTCGGCGACACCGCCACCATGGCGCCCCACGCCGACGCCGTCTGCCTCGTCGTCCACGCCGGCCGCACTCCGCGCCGCCTCGTCCGCCGCGCCTGCGTGCTCCTCGGCCGCCCGCCCACCGGGCTCGTCCTCAACCAGATCAAGTCCGGCCGCGCCGCCCGATACGACTACTACTCCCACGGCGAGGACTACGTGCGCGACACCGCGGCCGCCGCTCCCCTTCCCGCCCCCGGGCCCGCCTAAACCATCGTCTCATCTCCGGCCACCCGACTTTCGACTCCCGCGATGCACCTCCACGCCGCTCCCGCCTCCGCCTCCCTTCCCGCGACGCTCTCCCCCGTCTCCGCCCCCGCCGATTCCCGCGGGCGGCTCCGGGAACTCCTCGTCACGTCCTTCTTCGGCGACGCCCTCGCCGTCGTGCTCGGCCTCGCCTTCGCGAGCTGGCTGCGCTTCGCCACCCCGCTCAACCGCTTCGGATCCGCCGAAAGCGCCCACATCCCGTGGACCGACTACGCCCGCCACGTGGTGTTCGGCACCGCGCTGTTCCTCGTCCTCCTCGCCGTTTTTCGCCTCTACGCCTCGCCGCACATGCTCCGCCTGCGCCAGAGCGCCGGCGTTCTTCTGAAATCCGCCGGCGCCTGGCTTCTCGCCCACTTCGCCCTCACCGCCCTGCTTCGCCCCGAAAGCGACGTCTCCCGCGTCTACGTTTTCCTCGGCGCCGCCCACGCTTCCCTCGCCCTCGTGCTCTGGCGGGCGCTCCTCAACCGCTACGTCGCGCGCTCCGCCGCCCGCGAACAGCTCCACCGCCGCGTCCTCTTCGTCGGCTGGTCCGAACCCGCCGCCTCCTTCATCGACACCGTCGCCTCCCGGCGCGATCCGTTCTACCAGATCGCCGGCTGCATCCCCTCGCCCGCCGGCCGCTACACCACGCCGCCGCCCGCCCGGGTCCGCAAACTCGGCGAATACCACCAGCTCCGAGAGCTCCTCGAAAGCCACTCCGTCGATCTCGTCGTGCTCGCCGACATGAGCATGCCCGCCGACGAGACCCTCGGCCTCGTCACCCTCTGCGAGAAGGAGATGGTCGAGTTCAAGATCATCCCCAACTGCTTCCAGATCCTGCTCTCCGGGCTCCACCTCGAGACCATCAGCGGCGTCCCCGTTCTCGGCCTCTCGCGCCTCCCGCTCGACAACCCCGTCAATCTCGCCGTCAAGGAGGCGCTCGATCTCGTCGGCGGTGTCGTCGGCCTCGTCCTGAGCGCGCCGCTCATCGCCCTCTTCGGCTACCTCGTCCATCGCGAAAGCCCCGGCCCGATCTTCTACACCCAGACCCGGCTCGGGCGCGACGGACGACATTTCAAGATCATCAAGATCCGCAGCATGCGCCTCGACGCCGAGTCCTCCGGCAAGGCCGGCTGGAGCACCCGGAACGACCCCCGCCGCCTCCGCATCGGCGCCTTCATGCGCCGCTGGAACATCGACGAGCTCCCCCAGTTCTGGAACGTCGTGAAGGGAGACATGAGCCTCGTCGGCCCCCGGCCCGAACGCCCCGAGCTCATCGTCGATTTCAAGGAGGCCATCCCCCACTACAACGCCCGCCACTCGATCAAGCCCGGCATCACCGGCTGGGCCCAGGTCAACGGACTCCGCGGCGACACCGACCTCCGCGAACGCGTCCGCCACGACCTCCACTACATCGAGTCGTGGAGCCTCGCCCTCGATCTCCAGATCCTCTTCCGGACCCTCTGCACCCGGAAAAACGCCTGCTGATCCGCGCCGGCCCGACGCGTATCCACACATCACTTACGCACGTCGCCTTTCCGTCCCATGAAAATCGCCTACGTCTTCCACCACGACGCCGCCAATCCCGCCGTCCAGTCCGGACTCCCCGCCTCCTCCCTCGCGGGGCTCCGGCGTCTCGGTGCGAACATCATCCCCGTGTTCCCCCTCGCCACCCGCCCCCCCCGGGCCTTCGCGAAGAAGATCCTTTCCCGCCTGGTCGGCCGGCGCTACCGCGGCGACCGCGAGCCCGCCTACCTCGCCGCCGCCGCCGACGAGTTCGACGCCCGCGTCGCCGACGAGGACTTCGACCTCGTCTACACCCCCGGCTCCGAGATCGTCGGCTCCCTCCGCACCAACCGTCCCGTCGCCTTCGCCTCCGACGCCACCTTCGCCAACATGGTGGACTACTACTGGGACTTCACCAACCTCTCGCCCGAATACCTCCGCATGGGCCACGAGCAGGAGGCCGCCGCCATCGCCAAGGCCTCCCTCTGCGTCTACTCCGCCGACTGGGCCGCCAAGTCCGCGATCGACGACTACGGCGCCGATCCCGCCAAGGTCGCCGTCATCCCCTTCGGCGCCAACATCGGCCAGGACAACACCTGGCCCGAGGTCCGCGGCTGGATCGAGTCCCGTTCGCGCGACGAGCTGCGCCTGCTCTTCGTCGGCCGCCATTGGGAACGCAAGGGAGGCGACATTCTCGTCCACGCCGCCTACTGCCTCGCCAAGCTCGGCCACAAGGTCCGCGTCGACATCGTCGGCTGCCCCATCCCCGCCCGACACCGCTCCCTCCCGTGGCTCCACGGGCACGGCCTGCTCAGCCCGCGCGTCTCCGCCGACATGGCCCGGCTCCACGAGCTCTTCACCCGGGCGCACTTCGTCTTCGTCCCCTCGCGCGCCGAATGCTACGGCATGACCTTCGCCGAGGCCAACGCCTACGGGGTGCCCGCCATCAGCACCGACACCGGCGGCGTCCGCGGCGTGGTCAAGGACGGCTACAACGGCTATCTTCTTCCCCTCGACGCCCAGGGCCCCGCCTACGCCGACCTCGTCGCCTCCGCCTTCGCCAACCCGGCCCATTACGAACGCCTCTGCGCCCAGTCCTTCGAGGCCTTCGCCCGCTACCACAACTGGAACGCGTTTTGCCGGAAGTTCGTCTCCACCGTCGTCGAGCGCGGTCTCGCGCCCGCCCCGCGCGTCACCCTCCCCAATCCCCGGCAACCCGCCGTCGCTCGTGCCGCCGAACGCGAACTCTTCTCCGCCGAGGGAGCCTGGGCCTGAGCCGAGATGCCGTCCGCGTCTCCACAGATCCTGCCCCGCCGCGGGCTGCCACCGGCCGCGAATCCGGCCGCGACGATTTCGTTGCCCCGGTTTCTCGCCCCCGTCCTGCGCCCCTCCTCGATCTTCGCCCTTTTCGCCGGCGTTCTCACCCCGTTCACCGTCTCGCTCGGCGGCGAGATGCCTCTCGGCGAACTCGTCCTTTTCTCCGCCGCCGCCTGGGCGCTGCTGATCGTCGCCCTCTCCCACCTCTGGCCCGGCCCCCTCTGGCGCGATCCGGTCTTCCTCGGCTTCATGCTTTGCCAGGCGCTGGCCCTCTCCGCCTATGTCGTCTCCGACGTCTGGCGGGGCAGCGATCCCCACGATTTCATCCGCGGCTGGGCGCGCATGGTCTTTCTCGCCGTCGATCTCGCCGCCGTCGCCTACCTCGTCGGCTGCTCCGCGCTCAACTTCGTCGTCCTCCTCGTCGGCGTCCAGCTCGGCGAGGTCGTCAAGGTCCTCCTGCAAGGCGCCCTCTTCGGCGACGTATGGAAATTCGGATACGCCCTTCCCGTCACCGTCGGCGCCCTCCTGCTCGCCGGCCGGTTCGGCCTCGTCGCCTCAGGCTGCGCCGCCGCCGCCCTCGGAGTCCTCCACTTTTCCCTCGATTTCCGCAGCCTCGGCATGCTCTGCCTCCTCGTCGCCGCCCTCGTCGGCGTGCAGGCTTTTCCCCGCGCCACACGCGCCTGGATCGCCCCCGCCGGCCTCGCCTGCGGGCTCGCCCTCGGCGTGCTCGTCTACGCGCACACCCGCTCCGACCGCGAAGGCCGGCGCTCCACCCGCTCCGACGTCGAGCGCGCCGCGATGGTCGTCGCCGCCCTGGAGGCCTTTCGCGAATCGCCGTTCGTCGGCCACGGCTCCTGGTTCAGCCGCACCGACGTCATGGACAACTTCATGGTCCTCCGCGAGGAGGGCGCCAAGCTCGCCGGGGTCGGCGGCTTCGCCGGCGCCAACGAGATCGAGGAGGAGTCCGTCGCGCTCCACTCCCAGCTTCTCGTCACCCTCGCCGAGGGCGGTCTCTTCGGCGCCGCCTTCTTCATCCCCTATGCGCTCGGTCTCGTCTGGGCCCTGCACGACCAGGTGGTCGTGCGCGCCTGGACTCCCTTCTCCGCCCTCCGCCATTTCGTGCTCTCGCTCGCCTTGTTCCATGTCTTCCTCAGCCCCTTCTCGGGCGCCCATCGCGTCGGCATCGCCCTCGCCGCCGTCCTCGTCGCGTTGATCCACCGCGAACACGCCGAACTCCGGGCCGACGGCGGGAATCCCCGGGAGGCCGCGGCATGAGCCCTCTTCTCCGATTCCTCCCCGCGAAGTTGCGTGCGAAGCTCGGGGGCAAGGCGCCGCGCGCCCTGGCGATGTTCTTCGTCACCTCGATCGCCGCGCGCGTCATCGGCATCGGTTCCCAGCTTCTCCAGGTCCCGGTCGTCGTGAAGACCCTCGGCGCGGAAGCCTTCGGTCTGTGGATGACTTTCGTCACCCTCGCCAGCCTCGTGCTCTTCGCTGACCTCGGGCTCGGACTCGGCGTGCAAAACCGTCTCGCCGAACTCTTCGCCCACGACACCCGTCGCGATCGCGCCCGAGCCCGCGCCTTGTTCGCCAGCGCCTTTCTTTTCCTCTGCATCGTCGGCCTCCTCCTCGCCGCCGGCTTCCATTTCGCCAACCACCATCTCGACCACGCGCGCCTCTTCGATCTCAAGGAACCGGCCGTCGTCGCCGCCGCCCCGCTCGCCGCGCTGATCACCGCGCTCTCGCTTTGCGCGGGGTTTCCCCTCGGGCTCGGACAACGCCTCGCCTACGCCCGCCAGCAGGGCTGGGCCTGCAACGTCGCGCAGGCGGCCGGCGGGCTCCTCTCCCTGGTCATGGTCGCGCTCGCCTGCCATCTCCGGTGGGGGCTCGTCGGCGTCGTCCTCGCCGGCCAGGGATCCCTGTTTCTCGCCAACTTCTGCCTCCTCGCGACGCAGCTTTTTCAGCTCCGGTGGCTCTCCGTGTGGCGCTATCGTCTGCGCCCCCGGCTCATCCGCCAGCTCGTCGGCCTCGGCGCCTGCTTCGGCGCGCAACAGGTGCTCAACACCGTCCTCTACATCCTGCCGCAGATCGTCATCTCCACGCAGCTCGGCGCCGCCGCGGTCACGCCGTTCAATCTCCTCCAGCGTCTCTTCAATCTCTTCAACGTCGTCCAAAACGCCTTCATGCTGCCGCTCTGGCCCGCCTACTCGCGGGCCAGGGCCCGCGGCGAGTTCGACTGGATCCGTCTCACGCTTCGGCGCTCCGTCCTCGCCACGGTCGCCTTCAGCATCGCGCCCATGCTCGTCGGCGCCGTCTGCGCGCCGCTCGTCATCCGTCTCTGGGTCGGCCACGATGTCGATGGCCTCACCCGGACGCTCGTCGTCGTGCTCTTCACCTGGAACGCGATCGCGCTTATCCAGCAGCCCTACAGCTTCCTCCTCGCCGGCGTCTCGGAGATCCGCCGTCTCACCGTCTACAGCCTCCTCAGCGGCGCGCTGTCGCTCGCCCTCATGTTCGCCTTCGTTCAACCGCTCGGCGCGGCCGGCGTCGCCCTCGGTCTCGTGCTCGGCTTCCTCCCTTTCGGTTTCCTCGGCGCGATCGTCGAAACCCGCCGCTACCTGCGCGCCCCCGCCAGGTCCCCGGCCCCGGCGGCCCCCGACACGGCGCTTCCTTCCGCTTCCCACTCCGCGCCCGCCGCGGCCACCTCCTGATGATCCACGCATGAGCTCCCTCGCCTCCACCACGAGCAAACCCCGCCTTTGGCAGGACCCGCCGCGCCGCGCCGGCCTCGGCCGCTTCGTCGCCGTGTCCGTGCGTCTGCTCGGCCTTTTTCGGGACCAGACGCTCACGCTGTTCATCGATCTGCTCGGCGCCTTCAGCACGCCAGGCGTCAAACTCGTCGGACGCCTCCAGGCCGCCGCGCTCCGCGGAATGGGCGCCGAGTGCAAATCCGACGAGATCTGGCTCGGTCCGGGCGTGCGCTTCGACTGGCCCGAACACCTCGTGCTCGGCGCGCGCGTCACCCTCAACCGTGGCACCCACGTCACCTGTCATGATCGTGTCGAGATCGGCGACGACTTCCTCGCCGCCCCGGGGCTCGTCATCAACGCGGGCACCCACGATCTCGCCACGTTGCAACCCGCCTCCGCGCCGATCCGCATCGGCCCGGGTGTCTGGTGCGGCGCGCGCGTCACCATCTGCGCCGGCGTCACCGTCGGCGCCGGCGCGGTCCTCGGCGCTGGCGCGGTCGTCGTCCGCGACCTCCCTCCCGAACATGTCTGCCTCGGCGTTCCCGCGAAACCGGTCCGAGACATCTCCCGGCTCCGCCGCGAAACCCCCGGACGCTGGTCGAACTTTCTCCACGGCTGACGCCGGCCCCGCATGCCACGTCCCCGCCTCCAGTTCATCGCGTTCGCCGCGCTCGCGCCGGCCTGGCTTCTCGCCCGGGACGCGAGCAACCGCATCGGCGTCATGACCCATTTCGCGCACGGCTGGGATCTCGACCTCCTCCCGCGGCTCGTCGACACCGGGGTCCGCCACGTCCGCGACGAGATCTTCTGGGAACACGTCGAAACCGCCCCGGGCCGCTTCGAGTTTCCTCCGCGTTTCGACGCCTACATGGCCGCGCTGCGCGAACGCGACGTCCGCCCGCTCGTGCCGCTCACGTTCGAAAACCCGCATCATGACGACGGCCTGACGCCGCACACCGACGCGGGTTTCGACGCCTACGCGCGCTATGCCGTCGAGGTCGTCCGCCGCTACGGCGACCAGATCCGGGCCGTCGAAATCTGGAACGAATACAACGGCGGTTTCGCCAAAGGGCCCGCCACCAAGGACCGTGTCGCCACCTACACGAAGATGCTCCGCAAGGCCTACGCCGCCCTCAAGCGGGAGCGACCCGACCTCGTCGTGCTCGGCGGCTCCACCGCGGGCCTGCCGTTTCCCTACATCGAACGTCTCGCCGCCGCCGGCGCGCTCGACTCCCTCGACGCCCTTTCCATCCACCCCTACCGCGACATCGATCCGCCCGAGACGCTCGAGCCCGCGATCCGTCGCCTGCAAAACCTCCTCGCGCGCGCCAGCCCCGAACGCCCCATCCCGATCTGGGTAACCGAGATCGGCTGGTCCGCCCGTCCGCCCGGAGTCGAATCCGGTCCCGGCGTCGACGAGACCACGCAGGCCGCCTACCTCGTCCGCGCCCTCTCGCTCCTGCTCTCCCTCGGCGTCGAGAAAGCCTACTGGTATCAACTCCGCGAACACGGCGTCGACAAGGGCCTCGGGCTTCTGCGCGCCGACAAGGGCTACGCCGCGAAACCCGCCTACGCCGCTTTCGCGACCTTGCTCGCCCAGCTGAAGGACGTCCGCGCCGTCGTCCGGGAGCCCGCGCCGGGGGACGTCTATTGCCTTCGCCTCGATCGTGACGACACCGATGCTCCCGCCCGTCTCCTCTGGAGCCTTCGTCCGCGCGTCATTCCCTCCGGCGGCGCGAAACGCCTCGTCCGGATCAACGGCGCGGTCGAGGACGCCCCCGGGGAAATTCTTCTCACCCCGACGCCGCTCTACCTGCTCGGAGCCGCCGAGCCTCCGCCCGCGCCCGAGGCCGCGCCCGCTCCGCTGGCCGATTCCGAGGACGGCTTCACTCTTCGCCAAGGCGACAAGGGATGGAGCTACGGCACCCTCTCCTTTGTCGATGGAGAGGCCCCCGTCTTCACCCCCGCGGAAAAACACCGGGTCACCGACTGGAAAGAGGAATGGATCCTGCCCGGATCCCCCTGGTCCGTTTCGGCCGCGGAACAACACCCCGCGCTCGTCGCCGGCCTCCCCGTCGCCGCCGTGAGGCGTTGGGTCAGCCCGCAGGGCGGCCCCGTCCGCATCCGCGCGCGTTTCGCCGCCGGCCCGCGGGGCGACGGCGTCCGCGTCCGCGTTCTCGCCGACGGACGTCCGCTCGCCACCCGACTCGTCGGCGGTCCTCACCGCCAGACCGTCGAGTTCGAACTCGACCACATCCTCGCGCCCTCCGGCGCGCTCGATTTCGCCGTCGATCCCGGCCCCGACGGCTCGCCCGACTACGACGCCACCCGCGTCGCGGTCTCCATCCTGCCCTCCTCCCGACCATGAACGAAACCCAATGCCTCCTTGTCGTGACTCCCACCCTGGGTGAGTCGCCTTTTCTCGACCAGACCGTCGCCTCCATCGAGGCGCAGCCGCTGCACATCCGCCACGTCATCGCCGCGCCCGGACGCAAGATCCACGAACTCTCCACCCGTTACCCCTCCGCGCTCGTCGTCCCCGACGCCGGCCGCCTCGGCGGCATCTACGGCGCGATCAACGCCGGCATCCAGGCCGCCTCGGAAAAGTTCAAATGGGACTGGTTCACCTACATCAACGACGACGACGCGCTCCTTCCCGGCTTCGGCCGGGTCATGCTGCAGAATCTCCGCGATCCCGATCCCGCCCCCGTCGTCTACGGCGACGTCGAGCTCGTCGACGAATCCGGTTTCCGTATCAGTTTCATCACTACGGCGGAAAATCCCGCCTGGATCCCCGCCCTGCTCCACCAGGGCATCAGCCCGCTCATGCAGCAGGGCATGGCCTTCCGCCGCGACGTGGTCGACCGCCTCGGCGGCTTCGATCTTCGCTACCATCTTTGCGCCGATCTCGACTTCTGGCTTCGCGCCTACGCCTCCGGGGAAACCTTCCGCTACCATCCGGAATCCGTCGCGCAATTTCGCCTCCGGGAAGGCCAGCTTTCCTCCGACACCTCCGTGACGCGGGCGGAGCAGGACCTGATCGTCGCACGCCATCTCCCCCGCCGGAGTCCGCCCCTCCGACGCCTCGCCACCCGTCTCCTCTACCGCGCCTACAACCTGCCGCGCTACCTCGAACGTTTCCGCAACCGCGGCTTCCGCACCAGCTACGCCATCCTCCAGGAGGGCGCGCCCAAGGCCGCGTGAGGCCAGTTCCGACATCCGTCCGATCGGACGGCCGGATTCGGCTGATCGGACCGATCTTCACACCACCATGCTCGCTCGCTCCGCAGCCTCCTTCGAGGTCGTCATCCTCAACGACTACGCCAGCACCACCGGCGGCTCCACCGCCGTCGCCATCGCCTCGGCGCTCGGGCTGGCCGCGCGCGGCGTGCGCGTGACCTACTTCGCCTGCGTCGGCCCCGTCGCGCCGGAACTCCGCGACGTTCCGAACCTCGCCGTCGTCTGCCTCGACCAGCACGAAATCGCCAAGGACCCCAATCGACTCCGAGCCCTCGCCTCCGGTCTCCGCAATCCCTCGGCCGTCTCCGCGCTCCGCGAAATCCTTTCCCGCAAGGATCCCGCGCGCACCGTCGTCCACGCCCACACCTGGATGAAGGCGATGTCGCCTTTCGCCCTCGATGTCGCGCCCGAGCTCGGTTTCCCGCTCGTCGTCACGCTCCACGATTTCTTCATCACCTGCCCGGGAGGCGGTTTCTACGACCACGCCGCCGGCGCGATTTGCCGGCGAACGCCGCTCTCCGCCTCCTGCCTCGCCTGCAACTGCGACCGCCGCCACTTCGCGCACAAACTCTGGCGCGTCGCCCGCACCGCGCTCCAAAACCACGCCCTCGGTCTTCCTTCGCGCGTCTCCGCCTACCTCGGCGTCTCCGCCTTCAGCCTCGACATCCTGCGCCCCCATCTGCCGCCCGGCATCCCCGCCGCCGTGTTGCGCAACCCGGTCGACTGCATCGACGGGGGCCCCGCGCCCGTCGCCGACAACCGCGCCTTTCTCTACGTCGGCCGCTTCGTTCCCGAGAAAGGCGTGCGTCTCTTCGCCGAGGCCGTGCGCGCCACCGGCCTGCCCGCCGTCTTCGTCGGCGACGGGGAACTCGCGCCCGAACTGCGCCGGCTCTGCCCCGGCGCGCGTTTCACCGGCTGGCTGACACCCGGGCAGATCCGCGCCGAGCTCCGCGCCGCCCGCGCCCTCGTTTTCCCGCCGACCTGGTATGAGACGCTCGGACTCGTCGCGATCGAGGCCGCCTCCGCCGGCGTGCCCGCCATCGTCTCCGACGGCTGCGCCGCCTCCGAATCCGTCCGCCACGACGAAACCGGCCTCCATTTCGCGCACGGCGACTCCGCCTCGCTCGCCGACCGCATGCGCGAACTCGCCGCCGACGACACCCGCGCGGCCCGGCTCGGACGCGCCGCCCACGCCTGGTATTGGGCCGATCCCTGGACCGCGGACCGCCACGTCGGGGAACTCCTCGGCCATTACCGAAATCTGCTCGCGACGCCCGCTCTCGCCCGCGCCGCCTAGCTTCCCGGCTCCACTCCATCCGACATGGGTCTTCGCCTTCCCCACCACATGGACGCCCTCGTCATCGTCGACCTCCAACGCGCGTTCAACCCGCCTCCCGATGTCGTCGATCGGATCCGCGCGCACGCCGACCGCTTCCCGCTTTGCGTGTTCACCAAGTTCGTCAACCCGCCCAACTCGCTCATCCGCGCCAAGCTCGACCGCCAGTCCTGCCCGCCGGGAAATCCCGAGGGCGGTCTCGTCGTCGAGCCCAAGCCCGGCGATCTCGTGTTGGAGAAATTTGGATACGGACTCGACGCGCTCGCCGTCCGCCGTCTCCGCGAGTCCGGCCTGCGCCACGTCCTCGTCTGCGGCGGCGACACCGACGCCTGCGTCCTCGGTGTCGTCTTCTCCCTCTTCGACGGCGGCATCGATTGTTCCGTCGATCCCGCCCTCTGCTGGAGCTCCGCCGGCCTGCACGGGTCGGCGATGAAAATCATCGGGCAACAGTTCGGCACGCCCGCCGATCTCGGCGCCGCCCGCGCCTGAGTTTTCCCCTCGGACATGGACGACCCCGCGCCATCCAAGTCCGGCCTCGCGCCCATCCTCGAGCGCAACATCCAGGCGCTCATCGACCGGCGGCGCGGCGAGGAGCGGGCCCGGTCGGTGCAGGATCGCGTCGCCGGCGCCATCACCCGCTTCACCGGCAGCATGACCTTCGTCTACATCCACCTCGTCTTCTTCGGCGGCTGGATCATCGCCAACCTGCCCTTCGTCCCCTTCCCCAAGTGGGACCCCACGCTGGTCGTCCTCGCGATGGTGGCCTCCGTCGAGGCCATCTTCCTCTCCACCTTCGTGCTGATCACCCAGAACCGGATATCCGCCGAGGCCGACAAACGCGCCGACCTCGATCTCCACATCAGCCTCCTCGCCGAGCACGAGCTCACCCGCCTCATCGCGCTCACCTCGGCCCTCGCGGAAAAACTCGAGGTCCATCCGCCCGACGCCCCCGACATCGACGCCGCCAAAAACGACATCATCCCCGAGGCCGTCCTCGGGGAGATCGAGGCGCGAAAGGAAAAGTCGTCGTGAGCCGCGACCTCGCGGCCGCCCCTCCGCTCACTCCCGGCGGAAGGTGATCCGCCACCCGCCGTCGCCCGTCTCCTCGGCCCGGTGCGTGAAGCCCTGTTGCCCGAGCAACTGATAAAGCGGCGCCGGCTCGAAAGGGGCGATCAGGCAAAAATCCTGCCCCGGCGCCAGGCGCCCCACCGCATCCATGATCGCCGGCAAGGGCGGCCGGCCGTCCGCAAAAAGCGGTCGCACGTCGAGTTCCAGCGGAGCGGGAGTTTTTGCGGTCTCGGAATCGGCGGGATCTTGCATGCGGGCCACCCTAGCAGAAACCCGGCGTCGGACATTGACCAAAATCAAGCCTTCCGCCGCTTCGCCTCGCCGCCCGCGCGGAGCCGCGCGACCGGAAGACTCTCCCGCCCGGTGATTTACCGGGGTTCCTCAAGGGAACCTCCCACCAAGCCGCCCGCGCCGGCTCCGATGCCGCCGCGCCGCGCCCGTCGCTATCGTGTGCCCCTCCGCGAGGGGCTGCGCCTCCCGGAAGCTCTTCCGACACGGGGCCGATCGTCGCGCCCCATCCCGTTTATTTCTATGCCCAAACTCATCCTCATCACCGGCGGCGCCGGCTTCATCGGATCACATCTGGCGGACGAGCTTTTGCGGCGCGGCCATCGCGTGCGAGTCCTAGACGCCCTCGTTTCCCAGGTCCACGGCGACGACGGCGAACGTCCGGCCTATCTCGATCCCGAGGTGGATCTCCGCGTCGGCGACGTGCTCGACCCGCGCGCCGTCTCCGAGGCACTGGAGGGCGTCGACGCCGTCTACCACTTCGCCGCGATGGTGGGCGTCGGCCAGAGCATGTATCAGATATCCGACTACACCGAGGTCAACAACGGCGGCACCGCCGTCCTCCTCGAGGCCCTGGCCCGCCGGCCCGTCGGCAGGCTCGTCGTCGCCTCCAGCATGAGCATCTACGGCGAAGGGCTCTGCCGCGGCGCCGACGGCTCGCTCCTTCCCGGCCGCGTCCGGCCGCTGGACCGCCTCCGCGCCCGGCGCTGGGAACTCGCCGACGCCGACGGCCGGCCGCTCACGCCGGTCGCCACCCCCGAGACCAAACAGCCCGACCTCGCCTCCGTCTACGCCCTCTCGAAATACGACCAGGAACGCCTCTGCCTCATCGTCGGCCGGGCCTACGGCATCCCCGCCGTCGCCCTTCGTTTCTTCAACGTCTACGGCCCGCGCCAGGCGCTCTCCAACCCCTACACCGGCGTTCTCGCCATCTTCGCCTCCCGCCTGCTCAACGGCCTCCCCCCGCTCGTCTTCGAGGACGGCCTCCAACGTCGCGACTTCGTCAACGTCCACGACGTCGTCGGCGCCTGCGTGCTCGCCCTCGAGGCCCCCAAGGCCGTCGGCCGTGTCTTCAACGTCGGCAGCGGCCGCCACCGCACGATCAACCAGGTCGCCGAACGGCTCGCCTCCGTCATGGGCCGCGAGCACATCGGACCGGAGATCACGCAACGCCACCGCGCCGGCGACATCCGGCACTGCTTCGCCGACATCTCGCTCGCGCGCGATCTCCTCGGCTACAGCCCGAGGGTCGACTTCGACGAGGGCCTCGCCGAGCTCGCCGGCTGGCTCGAGGGCCGTATCGCCATCAACCACGTCGAACAGGCCGGCCGCGAGCTCGCCGAAAGGGGGCTCACCGTATGAACACCCTCGCGCCTTCGCCCGCCGCGTCCACCGGCGTGCCCGAACCGAGTTTCATCGCCACCGACGAATCCTCGGACTCCGGCTCGGGCGCCCCCGGCGCCTCGACCGCCCCGCTTCCGTTTTCACGCGCCTCCCTCCTCGACGACAGCCCGGTGCTCATCACCGGCGGCGCCGGCTTCATCGGCTGCAATCTCGCCGACCACCTGCTTTCCCACGGTCGTCGCGTCCGGATCTTCGACAACGTCTCGCGCCCCGGGGTGGAGAAAAACCTCGTCTGGTTGCGCTCCCGCCACGGCGATCGTCTCCAGCTTCGGCTCGGCGACATCCGCGACCCGCAGGCCGTCGAGGCGGCCCTGCGCGGCGCCGGCCCCGTTTTCCACTTCGCCGCCCAGGTCGCCGTCACCACCAGCCTCGGCGACCCGTTCGCCGATTTCGAGGTCAACGCCCGCGGCACGCTCAACCTGCTCGAGGCGATCCGCCGTTCCCCGCGCCGACACGGGCTCGTCTTCACCTCCACCAACAAGGTCTACGGCCATCTCGAGGACGTGCCGCTCCAGGTCGCCGGCCGCCGCTACGAACCCGTCGCCCCCGGGCTTCGCCACGGTTTCGACGAATCCCGGCCGCTCTCGTTCCACAGCCCCTACGGCTGCTCCAAGGGCGCCGCCGACCAATACGTGCTCGACTACGCCCGCACCTTCGGCCTGCCCGCCGTGGTCTTCCGCATGAGCTGCATTTACGGGCGACACCAGTGCGGCAACGAGGACCAGGGCTGGATCGCCCACTTCCTGCTCAGCGCCATCGGCGGCCGCCCGATCACGCTCTACGGCGACGGACGCCAGGTGCGCGACGCGCTCCATGTCGACGACCTCGTCGACGCGCTCCTGCGCGCCCAGGAACGCGTCGACCGGCTCACCGGCCGCGCCTTCAACATCGGCGGCGGCCCCGCCCGCACCACCAGTCTGCTCGAACTGATGGACCTCATCCGCGACCTGCGCGGCGCGCCGCCCGCGGTCGAGTTCGCCGATTGGCGCGCCGCCGACCAGCGCTACTACGTTTCCGACATCCGCGCCTTCTGCGACGTCGCCGGATGGAGTCCCCGCGTCGGACTCGCCGACGGCGTCGCCCGCCTTCACGACTGGCTCGGCGAACATCCCTCCGTCACCCCCGCCGAACTCGCCGAGTCCTCCGCCCGATGAAGCCGGATTCCCCCGCCGCCGTTCTCGCCGCACCCGGCCGCTTCGAATACCGCCGACTTCCCCTGCCCGCACCCGATCCCGGTCACGTCCGCGTGCGCCTCAAGGGCTGCGGTGTCTGCGGCTCCAATCTGCCCGTCTGGGAAGGGCGCGATTGGTTTCGCTATCCGCTCGAACCCGCCGCCCCCGGACACGAGGGCTGGGGAGTCGTCGACGCCGTCGGCGAGGACGTGGATCACCTCCGCGCCGGCGACAAGGTCGCCCTGCTCTCCTCCAACGCCTTCGCCGAGGTCGCCGTCTCCCCCGCCGACCAGGTCGTCGCCCTCCCCCCGGGGCTCGACGCGGACGAATTCCCCGGCGAGCCGCTGGGCTGCGCGGTCAACGTCTTCCGCCGCGCGCGGATTCTCCCGCACCACACCGTCGCCATCGTCGGCGTCGGTTTCCTCGGGGCCTTGCTCACCCAGCTCGTCTCGCGCACCGGCGCGAAAACCTACGCCATCGCGCGCCGGCCCTTCGCCCGCTCCCTCGCCGCCGGGATGGGCGCCACCCGCGTCCTCGCGATGGACGACCACCGGCGGATCGTCGAGGAAATGCGCGCGCTCACCGACGGCCTCGGCTGCGATCGCGTGATCGAGTGCGTCGGCCTCCAATGGCCCCTCGATCTCGCCTCCGAACTCGTCGCCGAACGCGGCGTTCTCGTCATCGCCGGCTACCACCAGGACGGCCCGCGACAGGTGAACATGCAGTCGTGGAACTGGCGCGGCATCGACGTCGTCAACGCCCACGAACGCGATCCCCTGGTCTACTCGCTCGGCGTCACCGCCGCCGCCACCGCCGTCGAGGAGCGGCGCCTCGATCCCTCCCCGCTCTACACCCACCGCTTTCGCCTCACCGAGCTCGACGCCGCCTTCGCCCATCTCCGCGACCGGCCCGAAGGCTTCTGCAAAGCCCTTGTCCGTTATGATCACTGAACCCCTCGCCCCCGGCGGCGCGCCTTCCGCGACCTCCGCCGCCCCCCTCCCGCCCGCGCCGCGCCGCGTCCTCATGACCGCCGATCCCATCGGCGGCGTGTGGACCTACATGCTCGAACTCGCGCGCGGCCTCCTCGCCTCCTCCGTCGAGGTGGTCGTCGCCTCCCTCGGCGGTCCGATCTCGCCCGCGCAACGCGCCGCCTTCGGACGTCTCGGCCCGCGCGCCGTCCTCCACGAGGACCACCGTCGGCTCGAATGGATGGACGACCCCTGGAACGACGTCGCCGCCACCGGCGACTGGTTGCTCGACCTCGAGGCCCGCCACCGCCCGGATCTCGTCCACCTCAACGGCTACGCCCACGCCGCGCTCCCTTGGCGCGCCCCGGTGCTCGTCGCCGCGCATTCCTGCGTCTACTCGTGGTGGCGCGCCGTGCATCGCTGCTACCCGCCCCCGGTCTGGCACCGCTACCACGAGGCCGTCGCCCGGGGACTGCGCGCCGCCCGCCTCGTCGTCGCCCCCACGCACGCGATGCTTTCCGCGCTCGTCGCCCACTACGGCGAGCTTCCCTCCGCCCGCGTCATCCCCAACGGACGCTCGCCGCTCCCCTCCCCCGGCCTGCTTCGGGAAAACGTCATCCTCGGCGTCGGTCGCCTCTGGGATGAGGCCAAAAATCTCCGCGCCCTCGCCGACGTCGCCCCGAGTCTCCCCTATCCCTGGACCGTGCGCCTCGCCGGCTCCGAACGCTCGCCCTCGGGCGAGACCGTCTCGCCCCCGGGCGTCGAGTTGCTCGGCCACCTGCCCGACCACTCGCTCGGCGGCCACTTCGACCGCGCCACGATCTACGCCCTGCCCGCCCGCTACGAACCTTTCGGACTTTCCGTGCTCGAGGCCGCCCACGCCGGCTGCGCCCTCGTCCTCGGCGATATCCGCAGTCTCCGCGAAAACTGGGACGGCGCCGCGATCTTCGTCGAGCCCGACGACCGTGTCGCGCTTCGCGCCGCCATCGTAGAACTCATCAGCCGCCCGAGCCTGCGCCGCCGCCTCGTCGCCGAGGCCAAAAGCCGCGCCGACGCCTTCACCCCCGGCCGCATGAGCGCCGCCTACCTCGACGCCTACTCGCGGATCCTTCGTCCCGAGCCCGCCGCCGAACGCCGCCCGTCCGCGCGTCCCGAATTTTCCCCGTCCCCCGCTTCGCTCGCCGTCCCTCAACCCGCCCTCGCATGAAAGTCGTCCTCTTCTACCACTCCCTGTTGTCCGACTGGAACCACGGCAACGCCCACTTCCTCCGCGGCGTCGCCCGCGAGCTCGGTCGCCGCGGCCACGAGGTCCTCGTCCTCGAACCGCTCGACAACTGGAGCCTGCGCAACCTCGTCGAGGGCCACGGGATCGCCCCCCTTCGCCGCTTCCACGACATCTATCCCGACCTCCGCTCCCTCGCCTACGATCCCGAGAACCTCGACCTCGACGCCGTCCTCGAGGGCGCCGATCTCGTCGTCGTCCACGAGTGGAACTCCCCCGAGCTCGTGCAACGCGTGGGCGAGGCCCGCCTCCGCCACGGCTTTTCGCTCTTTTTCCACGACACGCACCACCGCCTCGTCACCCAGCCCGAGGCGATGCGCGCGTATAACCTTTCCCACTACGACGGCGTCCTCGCCTTCGGACGCGTCCTGCGCGACCTCTATCTCCGCGAGCGCCTCGCCCTCCGCGCCTTCGTCTGGCACGAGGCCGCCGACACCACCGTCTTCTATCCCCGCCCCTTCGCCACCCCGCAGGCCGACCTCGTCTGGATCGGCAACTGGGGCGACGAGGAACGGAGCGCCGAGCTCCACGAGTTCCTCCTCGATCCCGTGCGCGAGCTCGGCGTCACCGCCACCATCCACGGCGTGCGTTACCCGGCGCACGCGCTCGACTCCCTCGCCGAGGCGGGCGCCGACTACCGCGGCTGGCTGCCCAACTTCGACGCGCCCGAGGTCTTCGCCCGGCACCGCGTCACCGTGCACGTGCCGCGACGCCCCTACGTGCGCGCGCTCCCCGGCATCCCCACCATCCGCCCCTTCGAGGCGATGGCCTGCGGCATCCCCATGGTCTGCGCCGCCTGGGACGACACCGAGGATCTCTTCACCCCCGGCGAGGACTACCTCGTCGCCCGCGACGGCGACGAGATGCGCGACCAGCTCGCGCGGCTCCTCTCCGACTCCGACCTGCGGCGCCGGATCGCCGACCACGCGCTCGCCACCATTCGAGCCCGCCACACCTGCGCCCATCGCGTCGACGAGCTTCTCGCGATCCACCGCCAGGTTCGTTCCGCCGCCGCCCGCCCCCCCGTCTTCGCCTCCGCCTCCTAGTCCGCGCCCCCCTCCGCTCGCATGCAACCGCTCGAAATCGCCTTCTTCGGCTCCAGCCTGGTTTCGTCCTATTGGAACGGCGCCGCCACCTACTACCGCGGGCTCCTTCACGCGCTCGCCCGCCGCGGCCACCGCATCACGTTCTACGAACCCGACGCCTACGGACGACAGCAGCACCGCGACATGCCCGATCCATCCTGGGCCCGTGTCGTCGTCTCCCCCGCCGAATCCGCCGACCGGGTGCTGCGCGTCGTCGAAACCGCCTCGCGCGAGGCCGATCTCGTCGTGAAGGCCAGCGGCGTCGGCGTCCACGACGCGTTGCTCGAGGAGGCCGTGCTCGCCCACCGTCGCCCCGGCGCGCGGGCGATCTACTGGGATGTCGACGCGCCCGCCACGCTCGACCGCCTCCACGGCGATCCGCTCGACCCGCTCCGCGCCCTCATCCCGCGCTACGATCTCGTGCTCACCTACGGCGGAGGCCAGCCGGTCGTCGACGCCTACGAATCGCTCGGCGCCGTGCGCTGCGTGCCGATCTACAACGCCCTCGATCCCGAAACCCACCACCCGGTGCCCCCGGAGCCCGCGCTCGGAGCCTCGCTCGGTTTTCTCGGCAACCGGCTTCCCGACCGCGAACGCCGCGTGGAGGAGTTTTTCCTCAAACCCGCCGCGATGCGTCCCGGCCTCGACTTTCTCCTCGGCGGCAGCGGCTGGGACGACAAACCCGCGCCGGCAAACGTCCGCCGTCTCAGACACGTCGGCACCGCCTTCCACAACGCCTTCAACTCCTCTTGCCGCGTCGTGCTCAACATCAATCGCGAGAGCATGGCCCGCTACGGCTTCTCGCCGCCTACGCGCCTCTTCGAGGCCGCGGGCGCCGGCGCCTGCCTCATCACCGATCGCTGGGAAGGCGTGGAGCTGTTTCTCGAACCGGGCTTCGAGGTGCTCGTCGCCGACTGGCTCGACCAACTCACACCCGCCCGGGCCTCCGCCATCGGCCGCGCCGCCCGCCGGCGCATCCTCGCCGAACACACCTACGGGCATCGGGTCATCGAACTGGAAGCCCTCCTCGACGCCCGCACGCCCGCGCCGCTCCACACATGAAACTCGTCGTCCTCGGCCTGTCTCTCACCTCGTCCTGGGGCAACGGCCACGCCACCACCTGGCGCGCCCTCCTCGGCGCCTTCGCCGCCCGCGGACACGAGATCCTTTTTCTCGAACGCGACGTCCCGTGGTATGCCTCCAACCGCGACCTCGCCGAGTGCTCCTACGCCCGCGTCGCCCTTTATAAGGACCTCGTCTCGCTCCAACGCGACCACACCGCCGCCATCCGCGCGGCCGACGCCGTCCTCGTCGGCTCCTATGTCCCCGAAGGCGTGCGCGTCGGCGAATGGGTGCTGCTCACCGCGCGCGGCGTCGTCGCCTTCTACGACATCGACACGCCCGTCACCCTCGCGAAGCTCCGCCGCGGCGATCACGAATACATCTCCCCCGAACTCGTCCGCCGCTACCCGCTCTACCTTTCCTTCAGCGGCGGCCCCGTTCTCCGGACGCTCGAGAAGGAATTTCGCTCGCCCCGCGCCCGCGCCCTATACTGCTCCGTCGATCCCTCGCTCTACCATCCCGAGGACGAGCCGATCCGCTGGGATCTCGGCTACCTCGGCACCTACAGCGCCGACCGCCAGCCGGGCCTCGACCTCCGGCTCGTCGAGGTCGCCCGTCGCCAGCCCGGCTGCCGTTTCGTCGTCGCCGGCCCGCAATATCCGGAGCAACTCGTCTGGCCCGACAACGTCGAACGCATCCCCCACCTCCCGCCGGCGGCGCACCGGATTTTCTACAACGCCCAGCACTTCACGCTCAACGTGACGCGCGACGACATGCGCGCCACCGGCTGGCCCCCGAGCGTGCGCCTCTTCGAGGCCGCCGCCTGCGGCACGCCCGTGATCTCCGACAGCTGGCCCGGCCTCGATGAGATGTTCGAGCCGGGGAAGGAAATCCTCGTCGCCGACACCACCGAGGATGTCGCCGGATACCTGCGCGCCTTTTCCGGCGCCGCCGCCACCGGGATCGGCGCCGCCGCCCGCGCCCGCGTGCTGCGCGAGCACACCGCCGCGCACCGCGCCGCCGAACTGGAAACCTACCTTCTCGAACTCGTCGCCGGCTCCGGCTCCGCGCCCGCTCCGGCCGCGCCGGTCATCGCCGCCTCCTCCCAAGCTCCCGGCGAAAACCGCGCGCGCTTCATGGTCCCGCCGCCCCGCGAAGCCTCCGGCCTCGCCGCCGAGGCCGCCGCGCTCGGCCCTTGGTTTCACAACCTCCATCTGCCCGACGGCAGCCAGACCGCGCCGCACCATCCGCTCGGCGACTTCCCCGCCATGAAATGGGAACAGATCGCTCCCCACCTTCCCAAGCGCCTCGACGGCTGGACCGTCCTCGATATCGGCTGCAACTCCGGCTTCTACAGCATCGAACTCGCCAAACGCGGCGCCCAGGTCACCGGCATCGACATCGATCCCCACTTCCTCCGCCAGGCCCGCTGGGCCGCCGGCGTCCACGGGCTCGATCACCGCATCACCTTTAAGCAAGCCGGCGTCTACGACCTCGCTCGCTGGGACCACGATTACGACCTCGTGCTCTTTCTCGGCGTTTTCTACCACCTGCGCTATCCCGCCCTCGGCCTCGATCTCGCCGTCGAACGCGCCCGCCGACTCTTCCTTTTCCAGACGCTCACCATGCCCGGCGACGGCGAATACGAGACGCCCGACGACCAGGACTTCGACGACCGCACCAATCTGCTCGACCCCGCCTGGCCCAAGCTCGCCTTCATCGAGAAAAGCCTCGCCGGCGATCCCACCAACTGGTGGGTCGCCAACCACGCCGGCGTCGTCTCCCTGCTTCGCTCCTCCGGCCTCACCGTCGTCTCGCGCCCCGGCCACGAGATTTATCTCTGCGAACCGGCGCGCCTCCACGACGAACATCCGCCGCTGCGCTGGGACCCCTCCGAGCTCGACGCCGCCTGCGGTCGCACCCGCGCCGCGACCAAACGCTAGCCGCAAGACGTCGCGCCTCGACGCCCTGCTCCCCGCCCCGTGCCCCCCGCTCCCCGCCCCTCCCTCCGCGACCGCCTCGGCCTTTGCCAATGGTTCCACCACGAGGACGAACGCACCCTCGTGCGCGCGGTGCGTTGGCTGCGCGAACTCGGGGTGCGCCACCTGCGCACCGGCATTTCCTGGGCCGACTATCATCTCCCCGGCGGCGCCGCCTGGTATGATCGCGTCTTCTCCGCGCTTTCCGAATTCGAGCTGCTCGTTTCCGTCTGGCACACGCCGCCGTCGCTCTCCGTCGACGGCCGTTGCTCGGGCCCGCCCCGCCGTCTTCGCGATTACGCCGATTTCATCGATCTCGTCATCACCCGTCACGGCGGCGCCTTTTCCCACCTCGAGCTCTGGAACGAGCCCAACAATCTCTACAAATGGAACTTCGCCGCGCACGACCCCGACTGGGCGAAATTCGGGGCGATGATCGGCGACGCCGCCTATTGGGCGAAACAACGCGGCGTGCCCACCGTATTGGGCGGAATGATACCGGTGGACCCGCACTGGCTGCGCCGCGTCGAGCGGGCCGGTGCGCTCCCCCACCTCGACAAGATCGCCATCCACGGTTTCCCCGGCATGTGGTGGTCCTCGCACGCCAACTGGGATTGGCACGACCACTGGAACGGCTGGGAACAGAAGATCGCCGCCCTCGCGCCGCTCGCCGCGCATCGCCCGGTGTGGATCACCGAGACCGGCCTCGCCACCTGGGATCCCGACCTGAGCCGGCCCGCCCGCCACGAGTTGCAATGCGCCATGATCGAGCTCGCCGCCGCCGCCCCGGTCGAACGCGTCTATTGGTATTCGCTCATCGACCTCGACCCCGCGCGCGAGGCGATCGAGGGCTTCCATGTCGACGAAAACGAATACCATCTCGGCCTCGTCACCCACGACGACCGCCCCAAGCCCGCCTTTCATCGCCTGAAGAAACTGCTCTCCGCCCGGGAAGCCCGCCGCGTCGCCGCCTGATTCCGGCGCCCGCGCGCCCCGTTCGCGATTTTCGCCGGCCGCGTTATGGTCGACACGTCATGCCCGAGCCGGCTCACGATTCTCCCGTCCGCATCGTCGTTCTCGGCGGGGGATTCGCCGGCCTCGAATTTTGCAAACACCTCCGCGCCCCCGGCACCGAGATCACGCTCGTCGACCGCCAGAACCACCATCTTTTCCAGCCCCTGCTCTACCAGGTGGCGGTCGCCGGACTCTCCGCCACCGACATCGCCCAGCCGATCCGCTCCATCCTCCGCGACCGCGAGGAGATCCGCGTGCGCCTTGGCTCGGTCGAACGCGTCGATCTCGCCGCCCGTCGCGTGTTCCTGGCCGACTCCGCCACGCTCGACTACGACTACCTCGTCGTCGCCCTCGGCGGCAGGACGGGCTATTTCGGACGCGACGAATGGGAACGGCACGCCCCCGGCCTGAAAACCCTCGACGACGCCCTCGCTATCCGCCGCCGTCTGCTCCTCGCCTTCGAGCAGGCCGAAAACGAATCCGACCCGGCCCGCGTGCGCGAGCTGCTCACCGCCGTCGTCGTCGGCGCCGGCCCCACCGGAGTCGAGCTCGCCGGGGCCATCGCCGAACTCGCGAAAAAAATCCTCCTCCGAGACTTTCGCCGGATCGATCCCGCCGGGGCCCGCGTGCTCCTCCTCGAAGGAGGCCCGCGCGTCCTTCCTACCTTCCCGCCCGATCTCTCCGAAAAGGCCCGCCTCCAGCTCGAACGGCTCGGCGTCGAGGTCCGGCTCGGAGCGATGGTTTCCGCCATCCGGGAAAACGAGATCGTCGTCGCTCCGCCGCGCGCGTCCGCGCCGGCGGATCCCGCGTCTTCCGCCTCCGCGCCTCCGCACACGATCCGCGCCGGCGTCATCCTCTGGGCCGCGGGCATCGCCGCCGCCCCGCTCACGCGTTCCCTCGGCGTCCCGCTCGACCGCGCGGGAAGAATACTGGTGCAACCCGATCTAGGCCTGCCCGGCCATCCCGAGGTCTTCGCCCTCGGAGACATCGCCTCCGTCGCCCGCCCCGAGGGCCCGCCCGTTCCCGGCGTCGCCCCCGCCGCCATGCAGATGGGACGCCACGCCGCCCGCGTCGTGTCCGCCGAGATCCGCGCGAAACGCCGCCCCGGCGAGGGAGGACGGCCCGTCTTCGTCTATCGCGACAAAGGCAACCTCGCCACGATCGGCCGCGCCGCCGGCGTCGCCCAGCTCGGCCGGCTTCGTTTCTCCGGCCGCCCCGCCTGGACCGCCTGGCTCCTCGTCCACCTCGTTTTCCTCGTCGGCTTCCGCAACCGCCTCTCCGTCCTGCTGTCCTGGACGTATTCGTATTTCACCTACAAGAGCGGCGCGCGCATCGTGACCGGCCTCGGCGCGCGGACCGGGTCCGGAGTTTCGCCGACCACGCATCCGGGGGCGGCCGCCGGTCCGCGTCGGTGAACCGACCGGGGAGGAATTGGGGGACGCTCGGCCACCCCGCCCGTTGCGGAGCGACGCCGTGCGGCGAAAGCATTATCCCGCGCCTCCCCGGCGCCTTGCCAACAACCCAACCCATAGCAAATCCATGAACTCCGCCCTCAAGCATCTGCTCCGCGCGACCCTGTTCGCCACCCCCCTCGCCCTCGTCGCCCAGACCACGACGACCACCACGGGCTCCTACGCCTCCCCCTCCGACTGGGGTCCCCGCGCCGGCGACCGGGAACTCACGCTCGGCGGCAGCGGTTTCTCCAACAAGGATCTCGACGGCTCCAACGGCGGCGTCTCCGCCTCGCTCGGCTGGTTTCTCAACGACACCCTCGAGTTCTCCGTCCGCCAAAACGTGAGCTACGTCAACCCCGAGGGCGGCGACAGCTCCTGGGCCGGCATCACCCGCGTCGCGCTCGACCAGCACATCCTCGCGCGCGGCGCCGTCCGGCCCTTTGTCGGCGTCAACTTCGGCGGCGTCTACGGCGAAGACGTCAACGAGACCTGGCTCGCCGGCCTCGAGGCGGGCGTGAAGTTCTACGTCAAGGAGCAGACCTTCATCTTCGCCCTGGTCGACTACGGCTGGTCCTTCGACGACGGCGACGACGCCGACGACACCTTCAGCGACGGCGCCTTCACCTGGACCGTCGGCATCGGCTTCAACTTCTGATCTCCCCCTTCCCCGGACGGATCTCCCCTGCCGGACGGGGCCCACCCCGCAGCCCGGACCGCTGCGGGGCCTTTTGTTTTCCAACTTCCCACATGTCCGACTCCGCCACCTCCCTCGTCGCCCAGGTTCCCTCCCCCGTTTCCCGCCGAGCGATCCTCCTTCGCACGATCCTCGGCCTCGTCGTCCTCCTCGTCGTCGTCCGCCTGCTCCTGCCCTGGCTCCTCGACCGCGCCTTCAACCCGCTCCTCCTCACCGCGCCATGATCCTGCTTCAGCTCACCAACTCCGCGGCCGCCGGCCGCGAAGCCGAAGCCAACGGGGTCGTCGCCTGCGCCCGGGCCCTCGCGGAGGCGGGACACGAGGTCACCTTGATCACCCCCGCCGAGGATCGTCCCTCCCTCGCGGACCGGCGTCCGCGTTTCGTCGACACCGCCGTCCGCCCGCGGTCCGCCCCGCCTGCTCCCTCTCAAAGCCGGCCGGACCTCGTTCACGTCCACGATCCCTTCCTCGTCGGCGAGGAGGCCCTGCGCCTTTCGGAGCTCCACCAGACGCCGCTCGTATTCACTTCCTCCCTACGCTATGAGGAGCCGCTTCCGCTTTCCCCGGCCGAGGCCGGGCGCCTGCGCGTCCTCGTCGAGAAGCTGAACCTTTGCTTCGCCAACCGCTGCGACGTCGTGGTCGCGCCCTCCGCCGCCGTCGCCGTGCGCCTGTTCGAGGGCGGCGTGATACGCCCGATCCACGTCGTTTCGGAGGACGACACCCCCGCCGCCAAAGCCGCCCGCCTCCTCAAGCTCTACGCCGAAACCGTCGCGAAACGCCGCGCCCGCGGTCCGGTCCGCGAATGCGGCGCCGCCGGCCGCCTGCGCCGGGAGCTCGCGCTGGCGTGGAAACGCGTCCATCCGGGCGCGCCCGATTCCGGCCGCGGCTCCCGCGGCGTGCTCGCCGGCCTCCGCGACGGCTCCGCGCTGCCATGCTGACCCGGATCGGCGGTCGTTGGCGCACCTTCCGCGAGTGGGTGACCTTGGGGGAGTGGATGCCCCGCATCCTCCGCCTTCCGCCTCCGCCGCAGGAGGGTTTTCGCCCCGGCCTCTTCCTCGTCGAGCTTTCGGGCTGCGACCGCCCGACCTGGGAGTGGGCGCGCTCCCATGACGCGCTCCCTTTTCTCGAATCGCTCACCACGCGCCAAAACTACCGCGGCGTCCACTATCACGCCGGCAATCCCTGGTGCCGCGTCGCCCGCGAAACGGAGTTGCTCCACGGCATCCCCGCGGCCCTGCCCGGCGAGGTGTTTTTCCCCGTCGGCGCCGACGCCCCCGCCGACCTCGCCTGTCGCGTCGACGCCCTCGCCGCGGACGAACGGCTCTCCCGCCGACGCGAGGGACTGCTCCACCACGGATCGGCCTGGGGCACCCTGCTCCCCGGCGGCGCCGACCGCCACGAATTCCACGGTCCGCTCGGCGATCGCGAGGAAGGCTGGATCGAGTGGCTCCGCAACCGCTACGGCGCCGCGCTCGATCTTCGGCGCGGCGTGCCGGTCGTCCACCTGAGGCACGACTGCGCCCCTCCTCCCGAACTCGCGGGCTCCGCGCTCGTCGACTGGTGGCGCCGCGTGGACCGGCGGATCGCCCGCCTCTACCATCGCGCCCGCCGCTCGCGTCGTCGCGACTACGAGACGTGGTTCCTTCTCACGCCCGCGCCGCCGCCCGATTCCGCCTTTCCCGCCGACTACGCCCGGCTCCTTCAAACCGCGCTCGGCCGCGAATGGGACGTCCGTCCCGCCGGCGAAAAACCCCGCGACAACCCGCCTGGTCGCTCCCGCACGCTTCGCTTCGTCACCCGCGACGATCTCGCCCACCTCTACGCCGACGGCGATCTCGACGACGCCGCGAAAACGCGGATCGCCCGCCTCATCCTCGCGGCCGGCGGCGGCGCCTCCGCCGTCCTCTGGCGCCGGTCCGACGGCACTCCTCGCTGGCAACGCGATCTCGCCGTCGAGCCCGACCCGATCTCGCCTCCGCCGGGCGTCACCCTCGAGGCCTGGCTGCCCTACCTCGTCGAACGCGACGCCGAAACCCTGGCCGAACATCCCGACGCCGGCACCTGGATCGTCCTGCGCGGCGATCCCGCGACCTGGCTCCGAGAGGGCCTCGCGTTGCTGCCGCGACGCGCCCGTGTCGGCGCCAGCCGCGGCGACTGGCTTCGCCCCGCGCAAATCTACGCCGCCGCGCGCCACACCCTGGGACGCGAACGCCTCCACCGCGACACGCCCGCGCCGGTGATCAACCCCGAGACCTTCCGCATCGCGACCTACAACGTCCACCGCTGCATCGGCATGGACGGCCGCCAATCCGTGCGCCGCGTCCTGCGCGTCCTCGGCGAGATCGATGCCGACATCATCGCGCTCCAGGAAGTCTCCGCCGTCGGCTTCAACCAGGCCGAGCAAATCGCCGGGGAGCTCGGCATGCATTCGGTTTTTTGCCCGACCCTCCACGGCGCCGAGGCCTACGGCCACGGCCTGCTCAGCCGCTTCCCCTTCACGGTCAACGCCGTCGGCCTGCTCCCGCTCGTGCGCGAAGCCTCCTACAAGGAACCGCGCGGCGCCATCTGGGCCGGCATCCGGATCGGCCTGCGCACGCTTCACGTCGTTTCGACGCATCTCGCCCTCGGCCGCGCCGATCGTTCGGCGCAGGTCGACGCCCTGCTCGGTCCGCACTGGATCGGCGGCCTGCCGCACGACACGCCGCTCATCCTCTGCGGCGACTTCAACTTCACCCCGCCGGGCCGCAACTACCGGCGCATCGCCTCTCGCCTGCGCGACGTGCAACTCGCCCGCCCCCGCGGCCCCGTGCTCAAGACGTTCTCCACCGTCTGCGCCGTCGCCCGCCTCGACCATATCTTCCTGTCGCCCCACTTCTCCGTGCTCGGCGTCGACTCGCCGCGCACCCACCTCACGAGCGTCGCCTCCGACCACTTTCCGCTCGTCGCCGATCTCCGCTGGCCGCGCGACGGCGCCTGAGCCGGCGCATGCGGGCTCGCCTCGCTGCAACATGCACCCGGCCTCGCCCGCGCAGGGTTGCACATCGCCACCGCCGCCGGCGCTCCTTCGCCGTCGCGCCGCCCGTCCGAGAATTTATCGCGCTGCCCGCGCGTCGCTTACCGCCCCGCCGCCTCCGCTGGCATCGGCCCTGCGCTCTTCCCCGCGCATCCCAACCCCCTCCATAACACCATGCCCAAAATCGAAACTCTCCACGACCTCCTCATTCACGAGCTCAAGGACCTCTACAGCGCCGAGACCCAGCTCGTGAAGGCCCTGCCCAAGATGGCCAAGGCCGCCACCGACGAACGCCTCAAGGAAGGCTTCCAAAACCACCTCGCCCAAACCCAGGAGCAGGTGAGCCGCATCGAGCAGATAGCCAAGATCCTCGAGTTCAGCCCCAAGGGGAAAAAATGCGTCGCGATGGAGGGTCTCATCGCCGAGGGCCAGGAAACCATCGCCGAGGACGCCACCGACAGCGTGAAGGACGCCGCCCTCATCTGCGCCGCGCAGAAGATCGAGCACTACGAGATCGCCGGCTACGGCACGCTTCGCGAGTTCGCCGAACTGCTCGGCTACGACGAGGTGCGTTCGCTCCTCGAAACCACGCTCGAGGAGGAATCCGCCACCGACGAGGAACTCACCGAAATCGCCTCGAGCATCAACATCGAGGCCGAGCAAGGCGTCGACTCGGAGGACTGACCCCCGCGTCCCCCCCCCGCCCCGATTCGCCTCCCGCGATCGGGGTTTCCGTCAACCCTCGACCTCCCTCCGCCGCCATGCCCCAAGGAGCCAAAACCGCCTACAGCCCGAAACAAAAACGCAAAGCCGCGCACATCGCCGAAGGCTACCGCAAACGCGGCGCCAGTCCGAAGCGAGCCAAGACCATCGCCTGGAAAACCGTGAACAAACAGGACCACGGCGCCGCGCGTAAACGCACCAAGTGAACGAATCACGGAAGGCGGGAGCCGGATCTGCTCCGACGCCCGCCCTTCGCGATCCCGCGCCTCCGAGCGATCTCCTCATGGACCAAGACCCGGCTCCCACCCCGCCGCCGTCGGCCGACACGCCCACCGCGCCCGGCCTCGCCACCTTTCTCGTGATCGAGTTCGACGCCGAACATCACCAGGCGCGCTACGCCGTGGTCGCCGCGCCCAACGAAATCCAGGCGCGCGAAACCGCCGACGCCGCCGCGCGCTCCGCCGGCCGCATCCTGGTCGACGTGCTCACCCCCGCCCATCTGCACGCGTGGATCGACCGCGCCCGCGTCCATCCGCCCGACATCGCCGCGACCGCCCCCGCGCAATGAGCGCGATACCCGGGCAAGGCCGCGCCTCGTCCGCGTTTGACGACGCGATCCGCCGCACGATCCGCGGCAAACGCGACTTTGCCATTTTCCGAAGGCGGCAAAAGCTACCGGACGCCGCGCGTCCGCGTGGTTTGCCGCCTTCGACCATGAAATCCCCCGCGCTCGTCCCTTCCGTCGTCCGAATCTACGCCCGTGAGTGGAGCATCGAGACGGACGGACGACTTTCCCCGCACGCGAACGAGTCCTCCGTCTGCTACTGGGAATACGGCACGCTCTATCGTTGGACGGATCGGGCCGGCCGGGAACACGTCGAGTTTCGCACGCCCGACATGGCGCCGATCGAATTCGTGCGCGTCTGAACGTCCGAACATCGGAATGATATCCCCCCGGCGTGTGCACGCACGGGAAACCCGGCTCAACGCCCGCGTTCCGGACCGTCTTCCGTGATCATCGGCTCGCTCGGTTGCGTCGTCGGACCGCGTGACGCTTCCGCCGAGCGTTTCTCTTCCGGTCGCCGCGGAGCCTCCTCCACACGTTTCTGCTCCTGCCGGATTTTCGGCAGACAGTGGGGATAACGTTCGCGCACGAAGCCGATCGCCTGCTCGCGCAAACCGCAGCCGAGCCCGAAGGCCCCGCCCGGATCCGCCGCGCTCGCGATGATCCGGATCTCCATGCAGTTCGCCAACGCGTCCACCACGTCCACGCCGAACATCCGTTTGTCCCACTGGGGCATCTTCTCGACGGCCGCCCGCATGAAGGCGCGAAACTCGGGAACCGGCAGCAGGAAGTCCGCCCGCAACATGACCACGCCCACCTGCGGCGCCGCGACTTTCGTGAGGTTCACCACCGGATTTTCGATCAGATGGTTCACCGGCACGATGAGCCGCCGCCCGTCCCAGATTTGCAGCGCCACGTGGGTCAGCGTGATCTCCTCCACCACGCCGGTCTCGCCCGCCACGCGGGCGATGTCGCCCAGGCGGATCGGTTGCGTCAGCGCGATCTGCAGCCCCGCGAAGATTCCGCCGATGCTGCGCTGCGCCGCGAAGCCGATGATCAGGCCCGCCACGCCCGCCGACGCGAGCAGGCTGCGCCCGACGTCGCGCACTTCGTCGAAAAGCATCAGGACCGCCGCCAGGGCGAACACCCCGACGAGAAACGTGGCCACGCGGCGCAACAACCGCACCCGCGTCACCACCGCCCGCCCCCCCGGGCTTTTCAACGCCTGCGCTCCGCTTCGCCCGACCACCACGTCCTCCACCAGTTTCGCCGCGCGAAACGCCAGCCAGGCCAGCCCGAGGATCATCACCACCGCCGCCAGACGGCGCACCGTCGCCTCGCCCGCCGGATCGAGCGGCCACAGCCGCACGAGAAAAAACAAGGCCAGCACCGGCGGCACGAGCCGCAACCCCGCGCCGAACAACGGCAGCATCACGTCGTCCACGCCCGATTCCGTCCGCGCCGCCCTCGTCCGCAGTCCCTCATCGATCACCCGCGCGACGCGAAACAACAGCCACAGGATCGCGACGGAGGCCCCCGCGCCGGCCGCGTTTTCCAGCCAACGCTCCGCCCGGCTCCAGTTCTCCGGCAGGTGATGCGCGACCACGCTCGCCGCGCCGTAGACGCCGTAAAACCACACCGCCAGGCTGAGCGGAGGAACGACCGCCTCCAGCCAGGCGCGTCGCGTGCCCGGCGCCACGTCCGTCTCCACGTCGGTCGCGGGGTCGAGTTCCAGCCGGGCGCGCACACGACGCAGAAGGAGATCCAGACACACCGTCGTCGCGAGCAACAGGGCCGCCAGCCGATACGAGGGGTCCTGCCACAACTCGGATAGCATGCCCCTTTCTACTCCGCCGGGGAGCCCGCCGGCATCCGGCCCGACCCGGTGCGCGCGCCGGGAAAAACGGCGCCGATGTCCGGGAGATTGCACCGCGCCGCGCCGCCACCTCGCTCCGGATGGGAGCGCACGCCCGCTTCTGCGAGAGTCGGTCATGCGACTCCCGTCCCTGTCTCTCCAAGGCAAGATCGCCCTCGTCACCGGCGCGGGCTCCGGCATCGGCCGGGCCTCCGCCGGGCTCCTCGCCGCCGCCGGCGCGCGCGTCGCCCTTCTCGGGCACACCGCCGACGAGGTCGAGGAAGGCGCGCGCGAGATCTCCGCCGCCGGCGGCGAGGCGATCGCCTGCGTGGCCGACGTCTCCGACGCCGCCGCGATGGAGGCCGCCGTCGACCGCGTCCGCGAAACCTGGGGAGGTCTGCACGTCGTCGTCGCCAACGCCGGCGTCAACGGCCTCTGGGCCCCGCTCGAGGAGATCGCGCCGGAGGACTGGGACCGCACCATCGCCATCAATCTCCGCGGCACCTACCTCACCGTCCGCGCCGCGCTGCCGTTGCTCAAGCGCTCCGGCGGCTCCGTCGTCGTGGTCTCCTCGGTCAACGGCACCCGCATGTTCAGCAACACCGGGGCGACGGCCTACTCCGTGTCCAAGGCCGGCCAGGTCGCCTTCTCCCGCATGGTCGCGCTCGAGCTCGCCCCCTTCCACGTCCGCGTCAACACCGTCTGTCCCGGCGCGATCCACACCCGTATCAGCGACAACACTACACAGCGCGACCTCGAAAAGATCCGCGTGCACGTCGATTTTCCCGAGGGACGGATCCCGCTCACGGACGGCGAGCCCGGTTCCGCGCGCCAGGTCGCCGAGCTCGTCCTGTTCCTCGCCGGCGACGCCTCCGCCCATATCACCGGCACCGAGGTCTTCATCGATGGCGGCCAATCCCTCCTCCAAGGCTGAGCATGCACGCGCCCGTCCCCTCCTCCACCACGCCCGTGTGGGCCCACCTCCATCGCCTGCCCGTCGCCGCCCCCCTCGGCGCCGACGCCACCGCCGATGTCTGCGTCGTGGGCGCGGGCGTCGCCGGCCTCACCACCGCCGCCCTCCTCGCCCGCGAAGGGGCGAGGGTGATCGTCCTCGATTCCGCCCAGCCCGGCCTCGGAGAGAGCTCCCGCACCACCGCGCATCTCTCCAACGCGATCGACGACCGTTTCTACAACATCGCCCGCTGGCACGGCCGCGAGGGCGCGCGACTCGCCGCGCAAAGCCACGGCGCCGCCATCGACCGCGTGCAGGAGTTCGTGCAGGCGCTCGACATCGCCTGCGATTTCCGGCGCGTGCCCGGCTACCTGTTCGCCGACGCCGACCAGGACGAGTCCGGCCTCGACGACGAACTCGAGGCCGCGCGCGCCGCCGGTCTGCGCGACGTCTCGCTCGTGCCCTGGCCGATCGAAGGCGGAAGCGGCCCGCGTTGCCTGCGTTTCCCCGGACAGGCGCAGATCTCTCCCTGGCCCTATCTCGCCGCGTTGACCGACGACATCGTGCGCCGCGGCGGCCGCGTCCACGGCGCGACCCGGGTGCACGACATCATGGAGGGACGCAACGTCATCGTCCGCACCGAGACGGGACTGCGCGTCTCCGCCAAATCGGTCGTCGTCGCCACCAACACCCCCATCAACGACCGCTTCGCCATCCACACCAAACAGCACCCCTACCGCACCTACGTCACCTCGCTGCTCGTTCCCGAGGACGCCATGCCGCTCGGGCTCTACTGGGACGACGGCGATCCCTACCATTACGTCCGTCTCGCCCCTTCGCGCGTGCCCGGCATGTGCGCCCTGATCGTCGGCGGCGAGGACCACCACACCGGCGAGGAGGAGCATCCCGACGCGCGCTTCGACCGTCTCGAAGACTGGGCGCGCCGGCGCTTTCCCGTCCTCGCCGAATCCCCCGCCATCCGTTGGTCCGGCCAGGTCATGGAAACCATCGACGGCCTCGCCTACATCGGCCGCAACCCCGGCCTTCACGAAAACACCTATGTGGCCACCGGGGACTCCGGCATGGGCATGACCCACGGCACGCTCGCCGGCATGATCATCACCGATCTCATCCTCGCCCGCGCCAACCCCTGGAGCCATCTCTACAGCCCGAACCGCGTGACGCTCACCGCCGCGCTCACCTTCGCGAAGGAGAACTTCAACGTCGCCCGTCACTACCTAAACTGGGGTCGCCCTTCGGCCAAGGACGACGCCGCGGATCTCCCTCCGGGCTCCGGTCGCGTCGTCCGCCGCGGCCTGCAAAAGGTCGCGCTCTACCGCGATGCCGACGGCGTGCTCCACGAACGCTCCGCCGTCTGCCCCCACCTCGGTTGCGTCGTCACCTGGAACGCGCTCGAAAAGAGCTGGGACTGCCCCTGCCACGGTTCGCGTTTCCAAGCCGACGGCACCGTCGTCAACGGACCCGCCGCCGAGTCGCTCGCCCCCGCTCCGCAGGCCAAGGCGCCGCCCTCCTCGCCGCGTTCCCCGATCATTCCTTCGCCCTGATTTCGTCCGCCGTCCCGCCCGTGAAAACGGCGGCGTCCTGCCCACACGGACCGGACCATCCGACCCGTTCGTCCCTCCCCGACACCGGCAACTCTCCGGATATCACACCTCCACCATCCCCGATGGCGCCGGACCCACCCGCACGCTAAACTAAATCCATGAATCCCCCCCAATCCGTCCACCCGAACGCGACCGCTTCCCAAGGCAACTCCGGCGGAGGCGAAAACGCGCCCGCCTCCCCCGATCTGCGCGAGAGACCGCTCCACGAGGAGATCGCCGCCTGCGCCCGCGAGCTGTGGCGCAAATACGGCTGCCCCGTCGGCCGCGACGAACAGATCTGGCTCGAGGCCGAGCGCCAGTTGCTCGGCTCCGATTCGCGCATCGCCCGCGTCGGAGGAGCCCCGGGCTCCACGGCCGCCGACACCGTCAACCAGGCGGCGCCCGCGCCCACCGCCGGACCCGGCTTCGCTCCCGGCAAACGCTCCGGGGAAAGGAAAGGCGCCCGCGTGGCCCCCGGCCCCGCCGGCCGCCACGCCGCCTGATCCGTTTCGTATGGAAGCGCCGGAGACACCGGCGCACGATCGCGACGCCCGCCCGGCGGACTCGCGATCGCGGCCTCTCTCGCGACGCATTACGGCAGACGTCGGCCCGTCTTCGCCCGAGGCCCCGCCGCCACCCGCGGGCGCCTCCCCGGTGCGCCTTTTCGGGGAATCCCCCACGAGCGGCCGCGTGACACCCGCCCCTCCCGTCCCAGCATAGCCGGGGTGAATGTGATGCGTTGGTTCAGTTCCGCCCTGCCGCCTGCCGATATCCGGTCCTCTCGTTTCGTTCTCCTGGTGGTGGCCGGAGCCGTCTCCGCCGCGGTGTTGCAACGCTATGCCCTGCATCCCTGGGCCGGGGACCGCATCCCCTACGTCTGCCTTTTCCCGTCCGTCCTCGTGGCATCCTGGCTGTGCGGCGCCACCGCCGGGATCGTCGTCTCCGCCGTCGGGCTCCCCCTCTGCGCCTGGCTTTTCGTCGTCCCCCCCCTGTCGCCCGCCCTCCGGGGCATGGACCTGCTCGCCGCCCTTGTCGCCTTCGTCCATTGCCTCATCGTCAGCCTCCTTTGCGGCATCATCCGCAAAGCCGTCGCCAATTGGCGCTCCACCCGCGGCCAGGCGGTGCGCGATTTCGAAAACATGGCCGACCACGCGCCCGGCTTCGTCTGGTCGACCGACGGCGCCGAAAACACCGGCTTCGTCAACCAGGCCTGGCGCACCTTCACCGGCGTCAGCCCCAACCGCCGCGAGATCGACCGCCTCCAACTCGTCCACCCCGGCGACATCGCCCGCGTGCGCGCCCTCATCGCCGACGCCCGCGCCGCCGGCGTGCCCTACCAGGTCGAATATCGCCTGCGGCGCGCCGACGGCACCTACCGTTGGATTCTCGAACACGCCGTCCCCCGGCTCGGCCACGACGGCCGCTTCGAGGGCTTCACCGGCTCCGGCACCGACGTCACCAGCTCCCACCAGGAACGCGACGAGCTTCGCTTCATCGGCGACCTGCACCGCGACCTCGCCGCCTCGCTCGATCTCCACAAGACCGCCGAGACGCTCACCCGCGCCGTCGTCCCCTCCCTCGCGGACTGGTGCGCCATCCACCTCCTCGACGAGCAGGACGGCGTGCTCCGCCCCGTCCAGATCCACCACGTCGATCCGGAAAAGGTGCTTCACGCGAACGAGATCACCCGCCGCGAAGGCGCGGACGAACGTCTTTCCCCCTGCTTCGCGCGCATCCTGAACGAAGGCGAGGCGCGCGTCGTCGAGCACGTCGACGACGCCTTTCTCGCGGAGCTCGCCACCGACGAGGAACACCTCGGCTACCTCCGCGCCCTCGGCCTGGTTTCCTTCGTCGGCGTGCCGCTCCGCGTCGCCGGCCGCGTCATCGGCCTGCTCTCCTTCGCCTCCGCCGAATCCTGCCGCGTCTTCGGAACCGAAAGCGTGCAACTCGCCCTCAAGATCGGCGGCATCGCGGCCTTCGCGCTTGAAAACGCCCGCCTCCACCGCGGCGTCCGCGACGCCCTCGCCGCCGAGGAACGCGCCCGGCGCGACCGCGAACACAGCGACCGCCAGTTCCGCTCCGCCTGGGAGGCCGACATCTTCGGCATCTGCCTCGTCGACCGCGCCGGACACGTGCGCGCGGGCAACGACACCTTTCTCCGCCTCGCCGGCCACACCCGCGAGGACCTCGCCGCCGGCCGCGTCGGACTCCGCTCCCGCCTCGGCGACCGCCGCAACCGCTTCGGCACCTTCCTCTGGGAAAACGCCAACGAGAGCCGCCGCTGCGAACCCTTCGAAAAAATCTGCATCCGCTCCGACGGCACCGAGGTCCCCGTTCTCGTCGGCGGCAGCATCAATCCCGACGGCGCCACCGCCACCGTGTTCATGCTCGATCTCACCGCCCGCAAGGCGGCGGAATCCGAGCTCTCCCGTCAGCGCGGCCTGCTCAAAACCATCATCGACGCCATCCCCGCGATGGTCGCCTACATCGGCGTCGACGAGCGCTTCGTCCTCCACAATCTCCAATACGAGAAATGGCTCGGCCTCGGTCCCGGCGAGATCGCCGGCAAAACCCTCCGCGAGCTCGTGGGCGAGGAGTCCTACGCCCGCGTCCAGCCCCACGTCCAGGCCGCGCTCGCCGGCCACTCCAGCGGGCACGAGAGCATCATCCGGGGCTCCGGCCGCCACCGCGACCTGATGGTCAGCTACCGGCCCGACCGCGACGCCGCGGGACGCGTCCTCGGCGTCGTCATGCACGCCTACGACATCACCGAGTCCCGCCGCATGGCCGCCGAACTCGCCCGCAGCGAGCGCCGCCACCGCACGCTCATCACCAACAGCGCCGCCATCGTCTGGACCGCCGACGCCCGCGGCGTCCTTCAATCCGTCGACGGCTGGGAACATTTCACCGGCGTCGCCACCGAGCCCGGCACCTGCCCGATGTGGTTCCGCCTCATCCATCCCGCCGACCGCGCGCATGTCATGTCCCACTGGCTCCGCCCCGACGGCGAGTGCCACACCTGGGAGGCCTATTACCGCATGCTCGCCGCCGACGGACGTTACCACCACGTCCACGCCCGCGCCGCCGCGATCGTCGGCCCCGACGGCCGCGTCGAGGAGTGGATCGGCACCGTCACCGACATCACCCAACGCGTCGAGGCCGAGCAGTCGCTCCGCCGCAAGGAGGCCGAGCTCAAGCTCATCGTCGACACCATGCCCGCGCTCGTCGCCTACATCGACCGCGATCTCCGCTACGGCCTGGTCAACCTCGCCTACGAAAAATGGTTCGGCCTCGCCCCGGAGAAGGTCCGCGGCCGACTGGTCCGGGAGATCCTCGGCGAAAAGGCCTTCGCCCGCCTCGCGTGCCGCTTCACCCGCGTGATGACCGGCGAGGAGGTCGCCTTCGAGGAGCTGGCCGAATACAGCCACGGCGGCACCCGCTGGATAAACGCCCTCTACACGCCCCATCGCGACGAGAACGGCGAGGTCGTCGGCTGCTTCGCCCTCGTGCTCGACATCACCGCCCGCAAACAGGCCGAGCAGCAGATGGCCGAGCTCGCCGAACGCTACCGCTTCCTCGCCGACGCCATGCCGCAAAGCGTCTGGACCGCCGACGCCGAAGGCCGGCGCGACTACGTCAACCGCCGCTGGTGCGAATACACCGGCATCCGCGCCGAAGACGCCCTCGCGGGCCGCTGGGAGGAGTTCATCCATCCCGACGACCGCGAGGAAACCAGGCGGCGTTGGGAACACGCCCTCGCCAGCGGCGAAAGCTACCAGGCCGAACACCGTCTCCGCGACGCCTCGGGCAACTACCACTGGTTTCTCAGTCTCGCCATCGCGCGCCGCGATCAGGAGGGACGCGTCCTCCAGTGGGTCGGCACCGCGACCAACATCGACGCCCTCCGCCACGCCTATCTCGAACTCGCCGAAGCCCGCGCCGAACTCCGGCGCCATGCCGACCGCCTCGAAAGCGAGGTCCGCGCCCGCACCGCCCGCCTGCGCGAGGTCAACGAGGAGCTCGAGGCCTTCACCTACTCCGCCTCGCACGATCTTCGCGTGCCGCTCCACCACATCCACGGCTTCGCCCAGGCCATCCTCGAGGATCGCGAGGCCGGCCTCTCCCCCTCCGGCCACGCCAACATGCGGCTCATAATCAACGCCGCCGAACGCATGGACACGCTCATCATGGATCTCCTCGCCTACAGCCGCCTCTCGCGCGCCGAGATCGTCATCGAGCCCACCGCCGTCGAACCCATCCTCAACGACGTCTTCGCCCAGCACCGCGGCACCATCCAGGCCAAGCACGCGATCATCCACGTCGAGCGCCCGCTCCCCGACGTGCCCGCGGACCGCGTCGGCCTGCAGCAGATCCTCTTCAACCTCGTCGGCAACGCCCTCAAGTTCGTCCCCGCCGGCCGCCAGCCCGAGATCCGCATCCGCGTCGAACAACGCGGCGCCCGCCTCCGCCTCTGGGTCGAGGACAACGGCATCGGCATCGAAAAGCGTCACCACGAGGGCGTGTTCCGCCTTTTCCAACGGCTCCACGGCTCGCGCGACTACTCGGGCACCGGCATCGGCCTCTCGCTCGTGAAACGCGCCGCCGAGCGCATGGGCGGCGTCTGCGGCGTCGAATCCGAACCCGGCCGGGGCAGCCGCTTCTGGGTCGAATTTCAGGACGCTCCCGACGGCACATCCCCCGACTCCCCACCGGACGACGCCGCCCGATCCCTAGGCCTGACGGAGCACGCCGCCTGATGGGCCGCGCCGCCCGCAGGCACTACCCTTCGGGCGCCATGAAAACCCACATCCCCCGTCACCTCCTCGCGCTCCTCACCGGCGTTTCCCTCGCCTGCGCGGCCGAACGCGTCGTGCCGAGCGATCCCGGCGCAGGCTCGGGCAACTCCGGCGCCCTCGTCGATCCCGAGTCCTCCCTCGCGCGCGGCGACCAGCGGTTTTTCGAGAAAATCACCCGCCTCAACGACCGCGAAATCGCCCTCTCCCGTCTCGCCGCCGAACGCGCCACCACGCCCCAGGTCCGTTCCTTCGCCGAGGAAATGGTGCGCGAGCACGAACAGGCCGGACGCGAACTCGGCACCCTCGCCACCCGCAAAGGCGCCCGCCTCGCCGACAACGATCCCGACAAAAACTCCGTCGAAAAAATCGCGAAGGACTGGGCCGACAAAAAAGGCCGCGACTACGACGAGGCCTACCTCGAGAAGATGATCGACGCCCACAAGGACACCATCGACGTCCTCGAAGACGGCGCCGAGTCGAAGGACTCCGACATCACCGCCGCCGCGCAGAAGCTGCTCCCCAAGGTCAAGTCCCACCTCGAACGCGCCAAACGACTCCACGAGGCGATGGATTGAACGACCGCGGGACGGACCGCCCGCCGCCCGGACCTCCCGTTTTTCCACGCCTCGCGACGGCGCGACACGCGACCAAGCGGGGCCCTCGTCCAGCCGGATTCCCCCGCCTTCGAGACGCCGCCCACCGCACCGCTCACGCGCATCTCGCGCCGGGGCCCTCGATCGAGGGCCCCTTTTTTCGCCCCTTCGCCGACTCCAGCCCATGCCCTCCCTCACCTTCTTCACCGTCTTCGGCTACCTCCTCGCCCTCGTCGCGGCCGTTCATCTTCTTTCGCTCCGCAAAAACCCCGCCTCCACCCTCGCCTGGCTCTGGGGCATCCTCCTTTTTCCCTATCTCGGCGCGCTGCTCTACTGGGCCATCGGCGCCGATCGCCTGCGCCGCAAGCGCCTGCGCCGCCGCGCCGGCTTCGCCGCCTTCCGGCGCGATCGCCTCCGGGGCCGGAACCAAAAGGCCCTCGAGTCCGTGCCTCCCGAGGACGCCGGCCTCGCCCGCGTCCTCGCCCGTCTCACCGGCATCCCGCCCACCGGAGTCGATTCGCTGCGGCTGCTCCACACCGCGGACGCCTTCTACGACGCGCTGCTCGCCCGCGTGGAAGCGGCGCGTCACCACGTCCACATCCAGTTTTTCATCTGGCGCGAGGACGAGGCCGGCCGCCGGCTGCGCGACGCCCTCGTGGCCGCCCCCCGCCGCGGCGTCGTCGTCCGCGTGCTTCTCGACGAGATCGGCTCCGTGCTCCTGGCCGCCTCCCATTTCCGGGAACTCGTCGAGGCCGGCGGCGAGTTTTCCTGGTTCCAGACTATCAGCCCGCTGCGGCGCCGTTTTCTCTTCAATCTGCGCAACCACCGGAAGGTGCAGATCGTCGACGGCGCCGTCGCCTTCGTCGGCGGCATGAACGTCGGCCGCGAATACCAGGGACTCGATCCCAAGGTCGGACCCTGGCGCGATCTCCAGGCCGAGCTCACCGGTCCCGTCGCCTGCGCGCTCCAGGAGAGCTTCGCCGACGACTGGTTCTACGCCACCGGCCGCAAGGTCGTCGAAGCCTGCTACTATCCCGAGTCGGCGGCCCCGGGAAAATTCCCCTGCCTCGTCGTCGCCGGCGGCCCCGACGATCCCTCCGCGCCGATGCAAACCTCCATCGTGGCCATTCTCGCCCACGCCACCCGACGCGCCTGGTTCACCACCGGCTACTTCGTGCCCAACGGCGTCACGCTCATCGCGCTCCAGCTCTGCGCCGCGCGCGGCGTCGACGTGCGCCTGCTCATCACCGAAAAGACCGACCATCCCGGGCTGCTCCGCATCGGCCGGTCCTTCTACGACGAACTCATGGCGGCCGGTGTAAGGATTTTTGAATACTCCCTCGCGCTCAACCACACCAAGGCGGCCGTGATCGACGAGGACTGGCTCCTCGTCGGCTCCGCCAATCTCGACAACCGCTCGCTCCGCGTGAACTTCGAGCTCAGCACCTTCACCCGATATCCGGCCGCCGCGGCCGAACTCGCCGCGCGGCTCGAGGAGGATTTTTCCGCCAGCACCGAGATCATCCCGGAAAATTTCGCGCGGCGCCCGCGTTTCGAGAGAGCCGTCGAGGCGACCCTCCGCCCCTTCGCGCCGTTGCTCTGACAACAAAATGCCCGTCCCGGAAACCAACCGGAACGGGCGGGCCAACCAGACCAAAAACGGCCCCGCCTCAGCGGGGTGCGGGAATCGTCGCCGACGTGCCCGCGTCGTCTTGCAAGCGCACCCCGCCCTCGATCGCGGCCTCGCGCGCCGACTCCAGCGCCTTCACGTAGTCCTCGTAGCGTTTGACGACCTCCGAGCGGCTCGACTCCCAACGACCCTCGTTGGCCGAACGGGCGCGGGAAATCGCCTTCGAAAGCTCCGTGCGCGCCGCGTTCGCCCGGGCCACGCTGTCGTCCACCCGGGTGCGCGCCGCGCCCGAAAGCGCGGACGAGCCGCGCAGGATCGACGAGCCGAGGGCGTTGCCCGCGGCGAGCTCGCGCTCGACCATCGTCATCGCCCGGTCGCGATACGCGAAGCTGGTTTCGCCGATCATCCGCGCCGTCGTGCGCGAATCGCGTCGCGTTTCTTCCGCGCCGGTCGTCGTGCCCGCGGCGCCCGTCGCCCCGTCGGAAGGCATGCCTCCGAGCCCCGCGCCGGGCCGCGATCCAGGCGTCCCTCCGTTCGCGGGATCGAGATCGATCGCGCCCGACAGGGACGAGTCTCCCGCCGCGGGGCCTTCGCCCGGCCGCTGCGAGGGGGCGTCGCCCGGTCGCGCCCCGGGCAGGTTTCGTTGCCGGGAACGTTCCACCGCGTCCGCCGTGTCGTCGCCCGACGCACCGGTGCCGGTGCCGCTTGCACCCGTGCCCGCGGCCCCCGTTCCCGAGGCGCCGGTGCCGGACGATCCGGTGCCGGATCCCCGTCGCGCGGCGTCGATGTCCCGGTCGGCCTGGCTCCCGGCGGCGCCGTCCGAGGTGCCGGAGCCCGAGCCCGTGCCGCCGTTTTGGGCGAACGCCGCCGCGGAAAAGATCAGCGCCCCGGCCACGAGGACGCGGCCGAGGGGGGAGGAGAGAATCGTCTGGGGTGTCGTTTTCATGGAATTTGTATCAATTTTTCACTACACGGAGACCCGCGCTCAGGTCCTGCGCCCGAACAGCCCCGACAGCAGCGAAACCAGGAGAAGCACCAGGAAGATGTAGAAGATGATCTTCGCGATGCTGGCGGCCGCGCCGGCGATGCCGACGAAACCGAGCAGGCCGGCGATCAGGGCGACGATGAGAAAGATGAGAGTCCAACGGAGCATGGCGAAACGGGGTTGAGGGTTGTCTGACCGGAAAAAGGAAAGCGGCGGCGGCGTGCGCGGTTCAGGACGCGGCGCGCAGCACACCGCGGAGCAGACCGGCGAAACCGACGCCGGCCCGGACGCGCCGGCTCCAGCGCCCGACGCGTCCGGGCATCCAGGGCAGCACGGTCGCGAGCGCCGCCGGTCCGAGCAGACGGCCCAGGAGCGAGCGCACGCCCGACTTCGGGTTGTCCGGCATGCGCCACAAAAGACGGAGCCGAGCGCGGTCGACCGCGCAAAGCAGGAGCAGCCGTTCGCGACGGACGGCGCGGCTCTCGCCCGACGCCGGACGAGGGGGGATGTTTGCGGACGAAGAACTCATGGCACGGGATGTTTTTCCTCGTTGAGCAACGCGCCGATGCAGACGCGGTCCTCGTTCAGCTGGCGCGATGTCTCCGGCAGGAACTCGATGCGTTTCAGCCGACGCGTCATCACCAACGCCGAGACGCCGGCGCCGACGAAATAGGCGAGCGTGAGCAAACCGAGCCAGAGGCCGCGGTCCTCGCGGTGCCAGATCGCCGCGGCGATCGCGAAGGTCAGCGCGAAACCGCCGAGCAGCGAAAGCGCGAGCGCGGCGACCCCGAGCATGAACGACGAGACCACCTGATCGCGCAGGTCGGCGAATTCGAGCACCGCGAGCTGCGCGCGGTGCCCGACGCCGTCGAGCACCGCGCGGGCGGCCGGCCCCGCGCGCTTGAAAAGATGGAAGACGGACTCCGCGGTCATCGGAGACGGGGCGCCTCAGTGCGAGTGGTGGCCGCGGCTGAGCAGGGCGCCGACCAGCAGGCCGACGCCGGCGGCGATGCCGATGGCGACGTAGGGATGCGTCTGGATCGCTTCGTCCGCCTGCGCGGCGCGCTCCTTCGCCATCTGCATGCCCTTCTGCGCGACGTCACGGCTGCGATCGAGGGCGGAGCGCAGGCGCTCCTTCAGCGAGGCGATCTCCTCGCTGGCCGCGTCGCCCGACGAGGCGATCACGTTTTCGGCCTCGGCCAGGAGGGCCTTGATCTCGTCGATGGTGCTTTCGTGCGGGGCGGAGGTTTCGGATGAGGCGGACATAGTGTGTGGGGGGATGTTGGGTTGAGGGAAAGGAAAACGGTGGCGGCCTCGGGCGGATCAGCTCTCGTCGCGCCGGAACACGAGCCCGACGACGCCGTAGATGCAGCAGATCACGCCCACCACGAAGGGCAGGAAGCCGGGGGCCAGCGGCGCGCCTTCGAGCACATGCGCGATCACCTGGCGGAAGGAGCCGGCGGCGTTCGACGCGAGAACGAGGAAACCGACGCCGGAGATCAAAACGGAGGTGGAGACAAACAGACGGAGGACATGCCCGGGCGTGGCCGAATGACGGGATTTCATGTGGTGGAGAGGTGGGTTTGCGTGGTTCGGCCGTTTCCTGTTTCGCGCCAGCTTGGCGCGGCGGCGCGCCGACCGCGGAAACGACCCGGGCTCGCGCAGATGATCGCCGCGACCAGCGGCACATGGAGAAAACCTCCCAGCGGATTGGCGGTTGCGAGACACCACACCCAGAGGGCGGCGAACAGCGGCGCGAGCATGAGGGACAGGGGGCGCATGGTTGTGCAGGTCGCCTCGCAATCGGCGGGCCAGCGGGCCGCGACGTTTGTTAGCCCCGCCACTCCAGCCGCTTGCGATCCGCGGGCGAAAACGACACATCCCGGCCGGGGTGCAAAACGCACCGCAGCGTCCTTTCCGGCGCTGCAAAACAGTCCGCCCGCGATCGCCCGGACGACCTCGCCCGCCCCGCTCGCCCCGTCCGACCTTCTCTCTTGCGTCCCTCTTGCGGGGCCGGCTTTGTTGCTCGTTTTCCTTTTTCCTCCGCACCCAATGAAAGCCTCCGCCACGCCCGCCACGTTCCCGCAACCCGAGATCGGCCGCGCCATGAACGGCGCCGACACCGTCGTCGAGTGCCTCGTGCGCGAGGGGGTTGACGTGATCTTCGCCTATCCCGGCGGCGCTTCGCAGGAGCTTCACCAGGCCTTCGCCCGTCGCGACGACGTGCGCGTCATCCTCCCCCGTCACGAACAAGGCGGCGTCTTCGCCGCCGAGGCCTACTCCCGCGTCTCCGGCAAGGTCGGCGTCTGCATGGCCACCTCCGGCCCCGGCGCCACCAACCTCGTCTCCGGCATCGCGGACGCCTACATGGATTCCATCCCGTTGGTCTGCATCACCGGGCAGGTTTTCTCCAAGTTCATCGGCAAGTCCGCGTTCCAGGAAACCGACTTCTTCGGCATGACGCTGCCGATCGTGAAGCACAGCTACCTCGTGCTCGACGCCGCCGACCTCCCCCGCGTCTTCAAGGAGGCCTTCTACCTCGCGCGCTCCGGCCGTCCCGGCCCCGTCATCATCGACATCCCGAAGGACGTCCAGCAGGCCAAGCTCACGCCGGTTTTCCCGGCCACCACCGAGTTCGCCAACAAGAGCCTCACCGAGTTCCCGCGCGCCGGCGACGATCAGCTCAAGCACATCCTCGAGCTGATCTCCAAGGCCGAGCGCCCGATCATCTACACCGGCGGCGGCATCGTCTCCGCCGAGGCCACGAAGGATCTGCGCGATTTCGCCATCGCGACCAACATCCACGTCGCCACCACGCTCATGGGCGTCGGCGCCTTCCCCGAGGACCATCCGCTCTCGTTGCGCTGGTTCGGCATGCACGGTTCCGCCTACGGCAACTGGGCCGTCGAGCAAAGCGACCTGCTGCTCTGCTTCGGCGCGCGCTTCGACGACCGCATCACCGGCGCGGTCGACAAGTTCGCCCCCGGCGCGACGATCGTCCACGTCGACATCGACCCCTCCGAGCACAACAAGAACAAGCGCGTCCACTACCCGGTCGCCTCGGACATCAAATACGCCCTCAAGCGCCTCAACGAGCTCATCGCCGCGCTCAAGTTCACCCCGCCCGACACCAAGCCGTGGCACACCCAGTGCGCCGCCTGGAAGCGCGACTATCCCTTCGCCTACGAGGAAAGCCGCCACATCGTCCCGCAGGAGGCCGTCGCCGCGCTCTACGAACTCACCAAGGGCGACGCCATCATCACCACCGGCGTCGGCCAGCACCAGATGTGGGCCGCGCAGTTCTATCCCTTCAAGGAACCCCGCCGCTACATCAGCTCGCTCGGTCTCGGAGCGATGGGCTTCGGCTATCCCGCCGCCATGGGCGCCAAGGTCGCCTGCCCCGACAAGCAGGTCATCGACATCGACGGCGACGGCTCCTTCCTCATGAACGTCCAGGAGCTCGCCACCTGCGCGGTCGAAAAGATCGCCGCCAAGGCCATGATCCTGAACAACCAGCACCTCGGCATGGTCGTCCAGTGGGAGGACCGCTTCTACAACAGCGTCCGCGGCAACACCATCCTCGGCCACCCGGACAACATCGGCTCGCCCGACAATCCCTCCGGCATCTATCCCGACTACGTGAAGATCGCCGAGGGCTTCGGCGTGAAGGCCCGCCGCGTCTTCAAGCGCGAGGAACTCCGCGAGGCCATCCAGGAGATGCTCGACCACGACGGTCCCTACGTCCTCGACATCATCGTGCCCTACACCGAGCACGTGCTGCCCATGATCCCCGCCGGCAAGACGGTGAAGGAAATGATCCTCAAGTAAGCGTAACCGCCTTTCAACTACGCCTCCCGCCCCGCCCCGCGCGCCCCGCCGCCGCGGGGCTTTTCATGCCCCGCCCGGATATTCGGGCCGTCGAAGTGATTGCCGCCGGCCTGTCTCTCCGCTGCGCTTCCCGCTCCGCCTTCATCCCCTTCATCGTCTCCCCCGTTTCCCCGTGAACTTCTTCCGCAAGCTCTTCGGCAAAAAATCTCCCGCCTCGTCCTTCGATGCCGCGACGCCCGCCCCCGCCGCGCAGCCTTCCGGCACCGGCGCGCCGCGCCCCGAGGAAGGCGTGATCCGGCTCTTCGACGCCGAGGGCCGCGAGGTGCATGTCCCCAAGTCCGAGTGGCGCGCGAAACACCTCCCCGCCAAGCTCGCCGAGCTGCGCGACAAACCCGACCAGCTCGCCTCCCTCGTCGTCCAATCTCTCCGCGACGGCTTCGCCGCCGAGGTTCTCGATTCCGCCGCCCACCTCGCCGCCGCCGACTCCGACGCCGAACGCGGCCACGTCCTCCACGCCTCCGCCCTGCTTGAGCTGCGCAAACCCGCCGAGGCCGAGGCCGTCCTTCGCGCCTTCGTCGACCGGCACGGCGAAACCGGCGCCATCCTCGCCAATCTCGCCAAAGCCCGCGCCGCCCAAAACGACGACAACGCGGCGGCCGACCTCCTCTGGCGCGCGCTCCGGCTCGATCCCAACCACGACCACGCCCTGCTTTGGTTCGTCGCCCGACAGCGCGAAAAAGCCGGCGGCGACGAGGCCGACGAGGCCGCCGAACAAGCCGCGCTCGAGGCCTTCCAACGTGTCGCCGAGTTGCCCGAATCCTGGCGCGCCCGGCTCTGGATCGCCCGCCATCACCTCACGCGACGCGACCTCGCCTCCGCCCTCAAGCTCTACGAGGAAGCGCTCGATCTCGCTCCCCGCCCCGTGCCCGCCGATTTCCTCCAGCAGATGAGCGGAGACCTCGGCAACCACGCCCACCTCCCCGAGATCCTCCATCTCGTCGCGCCCTACTACGACGTCGCCCGCCACGGTCTTCCCACCGGACTCAACATTCTCAAGGCCTACCACGATCTCGGCCAGCTCGACGCCGCCGGCCGCTTCCTGGACCGCCTCCGCTCCCATCAGCGGCCCGACTGGCGGCAGGCCATCGCCTTCTGGGAGGCTGAAATCGACAAGAGCCGCCGCGCCATCGACGTCGCCCCGCCGTCTCCTCCGCGCGTCACCGCCTCGGTCGCGCCCTCCGCCCGGGAGACCTCCGCGCCCGTGCCCGCCTTCGGCGCCCGTCCGCAATCGACCGAAAACATCCAGGTCACGCTGCTCGCCGTCGAGGGTCCCGTCTGGCTCCCGCCCGAGTCCCCCGCCGTGGAACTTTTCCCCGCCAAGGCCAACGACGCCCCGCTTGTCGCCATCCTCGGCTCCAGCGCCGAACTCCCCCCGCCCGCCGCCCCGTCGCCCGAGCAGGCCCGGCTCGCCGACACCGCCGGCCGGCTTTCCCGCGCGCTCCCCCTCTTCCTCGCCGAACAAATCGAGTTCGACACCCCCGCCCTCGCCCGCGTCCTCGTGCCGTGGGTCGTCAAACCCCGGCCCGGCTTCATCGTCGGCGGCATCCCGTGGGACGACGCCACCGCCTCGCGCCACGCCCGCGCCGTCGTGCCCGACGACGCCGCCGATTACCTCGTCGTCACCCACCTCCGCTGCGTCGAGGCGACCTGGTCCGTCGAGTTGCGCTTCGTCCGCACCATCGACGCCGTCTGCCTCGGCACCGCGAGCATTCCCCTTTCCCCCGAGGAGCCCGGCCGGGCCCTGCCCGCTCTCGCCGCCGCGCTGCAGGAACTGCTTTCCATCCACGCCGACATCGCCCGCGCGCCCCAGTCGCCGGACACTCCGCTTCCTGCCCCCAGCTCGGACTACCTGCTCCGCCTCGAACAACTCCTCGCCGTCCGCACCGCCGGAATCGAACCCGCCAAATCCACGATCAAGGGCGAACGCGAGATCCTCGAGGGCCAGCTTCATCTTTGCCTCGCCCAGCCGGACAATCTCCCCGCGCGCCTTCTCTTCGCCCACACGCTCAAGGCGATGAAGCGTCTGCGTCCCGAAATCCTGCCCGAGTTCCGGACGCACGCCGACTCGCTTCAAAATGAAAAACCCCTGCGGGAGCCGGCCAACTCGGTCGTATCCCGTCTCTTCTCGGAGAGCTTCTCCGCCTGACCCGGCCGTCCGTGCGGTGTATTCGCCCCCCAGATACACCGCACGGGGTTATCCGCGCTCGCCAAGGTCGTTCTTTTTCGCTTCGGTCGGCGACTGTCCGCCCCGCCGCGCCGCCCCGCGGCCTGAGGCCTGAGGCCTCCGAGGCCCGCTTCCCAGCCCCATGCAATCGCCCCCCAAGCTTCCGCCTGTCGCCGCCCGCCCCGACACGCTGGCGTCCCGCCTCAAAAAACGCCGGCGACTTCTCGTCGTCTCCGCCTCGTTGATCGCGATCGCCGTCGCCGACTACATCGTCATGTGCGGAGCCGGCGACATCGAGCCGCCCCTCGCCCGCGGCTGGCGGCTTGCGGTCACCATCCTGCTCGCGCTTTTCCTCGCCCGGGGCACGAACTCCGCCCGCTGGCTGACCGTCATCCTGGCCACCCTCGCCACGTTTGTCGGCATCGTCGCCGTCACCCTTCTCGCCCTCACCGACATGTTCGGCTCGGAATATCGCTACCTTCTCGTCTGGCTCGCCTTGATGACGACCGCCTACGCGACGATCGCCGCCTTTCTCGCCTTCTCCCACGGCGTGACGCGGGAAATCCGGAGACTGGAGAGCGAGATCAAGGGGTAAGGATCCCGGTCCGGCGTCATCCGGCCCCGCCCCCCTTCCCTCCCGGCCGCGTCATCGCCGCCGGGTTCAGGGCCTCGTCCAACTCCGCCTCGCTCATCAGCCCGCGCTCCAGCGCCACCTCGCGCAAGGTCCGTCCCGTGGCGTGGGCCTCCTTCGCCACCGACGCGGCCGCGTCGTATCCGATTTTTGGATTCAACGCCGTCACGAGCATCAGCGAACGGTCCACCAGCTCCCCGCAACGCTCCGCGTCGGCCTCCAGGCCGGCCACGCACGCGTCGGCGAAACGCCGCGCGCCGGCCGCCAGCACGCGGATGCCCTCGTGCAACGCGTGCGCGATCAGCGGCAGGGTCGTGTTCAGCTCGAGATGACCCGCGTTGCCGCAGGCCGTCACCATCGAGGCGTTGCCCTGCGCGTAGATGCACGCCTGCACGAGCATCTCGCTCATCACCGGGTTCACCTTCCCCGGCATGATCGATGAACCCGGTTGCGTCGCCGGCAGGCGCAGCTCGCCCAGCCCGGCCCGCGGCCCCGAGCCGAGCAGACGGATGTCGTTCGCGATCTTCATCAGGCCGGCCGCGATCGCCGCCAGCTGCCCCGCCGCCTCCACCGCGTCATCGCGCCCCGCCTGCGCCTCGAAATGGTTTTCCGCCTCCTCAAACTCCAGCCCCGTCTCCGAGGACAATATCCGCGCCACCGCGGAGCCGAAGCGGGGATCGCAATTTATCCCCGTGCCCACCGCCGTCCCTCCGATCGCCAGTTCGCGCAACGCGTGGATCGCCGCATCCGTCCGCACCACGGCTTTCGCCGCCTGCGCCGTGTAGCCGGAAAACTCCTGGCCCAGCGTGAGCGGCGTCGCGTCCATCAGGTGCGTGCGGCCGATCTTGATGATCGAATCAAACTCCTTCGACTTCGCCGCCAGCGCCGCGCGCAGATGCTCCAGCGCCGGACGCAGATCCTTCGCCAGGGCGAGCGCCACGCTGACGTGCAGCGCCGTCGGGATGACGTCGTTCGACGACTGCCCGAGGTTGACGTCGTCGTTCGGATGCACCGGTCGCTTCGACCCGATCGGCTCTCCCGCGAGCTGGCTCGCCCGGTTCGCGATCACCTCGTTCGCGTTCATGTTCGTCGAGGTGCCCGAACCGGTCTGGAAAACATCCACCGGAAAGTGCTCGTCGAGCCTCCCCTCCGCGACTTCGCGCGCCGCGCGCCGGATCAACGCCGCCTTTTCCGGCGCCAGCAATCCGAGTTCCTCGTTCGCCCGGGCGCAGGCCCCCTTCACCAGCCCCAATCCGTGGATGAACGCCGGCGGCATCGGCCGGCCGCTGATCGGGAAGTTCAAAACCGCCCGCCGCGTCGACGCTCCGTAAAGCGCGTCCTCCGGCACCTGCATGTCGCCCATCGAATCGCGTTCCGTTCTCATGCCCGCATCATGGTCGCTTCCCCCCCGCACGCAACCTGACCGGCGCTTCCTCCCCCGGCATCCTCCCGCTGCGCGGGATCAAAGGCCCGCGCTCGCCAAACAAAAGCTCCTTCGCTGTCAGCCTCCGCCGCGCCCGAACCGCACCCGCAACAACCATCGCCAGGTCCGGTGCAGATCGCGTGACGCCGCCATAAGCCGCCATATCCGCGCCCCGCGAACCGTCCGGGGGGCCGGCCCATACCAGCCCCTCGCCCCACACCGATCGGGTCGCTGTCACCATTCAACGGATACAAATCCGCCGGCACCTCGACATAACCCGTCCACCGCTCGGACGACACGCCCCGCCAACATCGCGACGCACAGCGTTCATCCCCGCCAAAGCGCCAGGACATCACGTGACTGCGTTTTCATGCGGCCTCTCAACCCGGTGCGAGGTGGTCGAGGCCAACCGATATTAGCCTAAGCTAATATCATTCGGCTAAGCTTAGCCCCCTGCCGCCTTTTCCCATGTCCACGAGTTTTTCGTGGTCACCTTGGGCCGGGATTCTGCACCGTCGCGGTCGATGTCGCAGACCTTCGCGCGCTCCGTCTTTGCCTTCACGCTGCTCTTCTTCGCCGCGTTTTTCTTCTGGCCGATTCTCCAGATTCTGCGCGGCGGCTTCATCGACGCCGACGGAAACTTCACCCTTCGCACCTTCGGTGCGCTGCTCGCCGATCCGCTCTACCGCACCGGCCTGCTCAACTCCTTCTGGCTCGGGCTCGCGACGAGCGTCCTCGCCTTCGCCATCGGCCTGCCGCTCGCCTTCCTCAGCGACCGTTTCGAGTTTCCCGGCAAAACCGCGCTCACCTCGATCGTGCTCGTGCCGATGATCCTCCCGCCCTTCGTCGGCGCCATCGGCATCAAGCAAATCTTCGGACAATACGGCGCGCTCAACGCCCTCCTCATCCGGCTCGGCCTGCGTCCCGAGGGCTGGGCCTTCGACTGGTTTGGCATCGCGCCTTTCTGGGGCGTCGCGCTCGTCAGCGCGCTCACGCTCTACCCGATCATCTACCTCAACTGCGCGGCGGCCCTCGCCAACGTCGATCCCGCGATGGAGGAAGCCGCGCAAAATCTCGGATGCACCGGTTTCCGCCGTTTCCGCCGCGTCACGCTGCCCCTCATCAAGCCCGGCCTCTTCGCCGGCGGCACCATCGTCTTCATCGCCGGTTTCACCGAACTCGGCGTGCCGCTCATCTTCGACTATTCGCGCCTCGCCTCCGTCCAGATCTTCTACGGGCTGAAGGACATCGGCGGAAACCCCGCGCCCTACGCGCTCGTCACTCTGCTCCTGCTCAGCACCACCGCCCTCTACGCCTTGGGCAAGGGGCTCTTCGGTCGCCAGTCCTACGCCATGATGGCCAAGGCCTCCTCGACCGGCGGTGCGCGGTCGCTTCCCCCGGGCCGGGCGCTGCTCTGCACCGCGATCTTCGGCGGCGTCACCGCGCTGGCCGTCCTTCCGCACGTCGGCGTCGTGCTCACCGCCTTCGCGAGCGACTGGTATGCCTCGATCCTGCCGCACGGCTTCACGCTGGAAAACTTCGCGCTCGCGCTCGGCCACCCGCTCACCGTTTCCGCCATCGGCAACTCGATCAAGTTCGCCGCCGCCAGCACGGTCGTCGACGTCGTCCTCGGCATCGCCATCGCCTACGTCGTGGTCCGCTCGAAACTCGCCTACCGCGGCGTGCTCGACGTGCTCGCCATGCTCCCGCTCGCCGTGCCCGGCCTCGTCATCGCCTTCGGTTACCTCGCGATGAGCCAGGAGGGACGGCTCTTCGGCTTCCTCAATCCCGTCGAAAACCCGACCGTCCTGCTCGTCATCGCCTACTCCGTCCGCCGTCTTCCCTACGTCGTGCGCTCCGCGGTCGCGGGCTTCCAGCAAACCAGCGAGACGCTGGAGGAGGCCGCGCAGAACCTCGGCTGTCCGCCGCTCAAGACGCTCGCCAGGATCACCCTCCCGCTCATCGCGGCCAACCTCATCGCCGGCGGCCTGCTCGCCTTCGCCTTCGCCATGCTCGAGGTATCCGATTCTTTGATACTCGCGCAGAAGCAGGCGTTCTATCCGATCACCAAGGCCATCCTGGAACTCTTCCAGCTCCTCGGCGACGGCCAGTTCATCGCCAGCGCCCTCGGCGTCTGGGCGATGGCCTTCCTCGGCATCTGCATCGTCGGCCTGAGCATGGTCCTCGGCAAAAAGCTCGGCGCCATCTTCCGGGTGTGAGCGCGCGTCCCTCCGCCATGTCGCACGAATCTTCCCGCACCATCCTGTTCGTCTACGGCACGCTGAAACGCGGCGGCGCCAACCAGGACCAGATGTCCGGACAGGTTTTCCTCGGTCCCGCCCGGACCGCCCCCGGCGTGACGCTGTATTCGCTCGGGGACTACCCCGGACTCGTCGCCGACGAGAACGACCGGGAGGGCGTCACGGGCGAACTCTGGGCGGTCGACGCCGAAGGCCTCGCCCGGCTCGACGCCTTCGAGGGCGTGCCGGAAGGCCTCTACGTCCGCGAGCCGGCAAGGCTTGTCGAACACCCCGCGGGGATCCCTCCGGCCGACGCCGCCCGCGCCCAGCTCTATCGTTATCTGCGGGCCGTGGACCCGTCGGCCCGAATCGGCTCCACCTGGAACGTCTAGCCGTCGCGACGCGCTCCGTCGTCCCGCGTCCCGGCCCGTCGCCCCTTACTTCTTATACCAGCCGCCGTCCTCGCGCTGCAGCCAGACCCCCGGCTTGCTCGCCTTGGCGATCTGGCGGGCGAATTCCTTGCCCGCGGCCTCGGGCGTGCCGCCGTTGCGCTTCGCGAGCTCGGCGAAAATCACGGCGCGGTCGGCGTTTTCCGCGGCCACGACCTTCTCGGCCTCCGCGCCCGGGGCGCGCACCGCGAGCAGACCGGTGTTGGCCTCGCCCACCGCACCCGCGGCCTTGAGTTTGTCGATCACGGGCACGCGTTCGCGCATGCCGGCCTTGGCCTGGTCGAGCGAAGCCGCCGGGGCGACGATCGCGGAAGCGCAGAGCGCGGCGAGAAACAGAAACCGGGAATCGAAGTTCATGGTCGGATGGGGTCGAAAATCAGGGATTGGCGTCGGACGACGCGGGCAGGACGTCGGTGTTCACGGTGGTCGAATCGCCGTAGATGTCGGCCAGCACGTCGGTGACCGCCTTCTCCATCCGCACGTTCACGTCGACCACGGCGTGCACCTGGATCGGGTCCATCGAGACATGGATGCAGCCGGCGAGACCGAGGGGCAGAAGGCAAAGCGGAAGCAGGCGCGACATGGGGCGAGGCTTCGGATTCCGACCGGAGCTGGCAACCAATGTTTCCCGTCTACTCGAGCCGGAACGAGAACCCGGAAAGTTCGTTGTTCAGACCGAAAGCGAGAAACTCGCTCCAAGGCCCGTGGAAGTTCACGTCCAGCTTCACCTCCTTCACCAGCTTGCCGCCGGTCGGCCGCCCCGCGATGCGGATCACGGCCGTGCGTCCGACGCCGGGACCGTCCGGCCAGAAATCGACGGTGAACGATTCGACCCGCAATCCCTCGCGGCCCATCTCGATTTCCTTCAGGGGCGCGTAGGCCGGGTTGTGTATTCCCATCCAACGCAGACCGCGGCCGCGGAAGAACCGGAACTTTTTCTCCATCGATCCCGTCAGCAGGCCCGGCGACGGCGCGAGCAGCAAAACGGCGTGCTCGGAATCCACGACATTCAAACCGCCGTCACGCACGCGCAGCCCCTTTTCCGTGTTCCACGCCAGCTCCACGCGCCCGTGCAGCCGACCTTGCGCCGACTGGATCAACCAGGGCAAAAGCCGCGCCGCCTCGTCCAGGCGCAGCGCCTCCACATCAGCCGCCGCGTCGACGGCCGGACGCGCCAAGGGCATGCGAAAGGGCCGCAGACGCACGACACCGCCAAGAAAAGCCACCTCGCCGCCGACGACCTCCAGCACCTGTCCGGCATCGAGGCCGAAGACCACCCGCAATCCCTCGAGCTCGGCGCCCGCGGCGGAAATCTTCCCCACTCGCAACACCTGACGCGCGGGAAGCGTCCCGGTCCCGAGCTCGGTCGTGATCGCGTCGAACTCCACGCCGTTCAGCTCGACGTCCAGTTCGTCGGAACGCGCCCAGCCCTCTCGCAAGGCGAGCCTCACCTCGCCCACCGGGCCTGATTCGTCGGACCAGGTCCCCCCGCCCGCCAGCTCGATCCTGCCGCTGGCCGACCAACCTTCCGCCGCCGGGCCGAGTTTTTCCCGCGCCAAAGGCCAAAGTTCCGTCAGGTCCAGGCTTCCCCGCAGAATCGTCCAGCGCCACCCTCCGGCGTCGTCTCCCGCCGGCCGGAGTTCCACCAAGAGATCCGCTCCCGGCCTCGTCGCCGCGAGCGCGACGCCCCCGTCGGCCAGGGTCGCGCGCCACGCGAGTCCGAGATCGGGCAGATCGGCGATCTTCACCGCGCCGGCGATCTCGCCTCGCAGAGGAGGAAGCGACTCCGCCCGTCCCGGCGACGGCCCCGCGCCCAAGGCCAGCGCCAGCCCGAGCGCGCACAATCCACGCCGAATATCTCGTGTGATTCGGATCACGCCGCATTCCATCGCCGGCCGACGGCCCGGCGGCGAGCGCGGAAAATCTCCCCGTCGAAGAGAACCGGCGCGCCGGTCGGCCGCCTCACTCCACGTTGGCGATCTGCTCCTTGATGCGCTCGAGCTCGTTCTTCAGCTCGATCACGCGGCGCGAGATCTCGTAGTCGTTGGCCTTCGCCCCGGTGGTGTTCACCTCGCGGCCCATCTCCTGGAGGATGAACTCGGCCTTGCGTCCGATCTCGCCGCCGCTTGCGAAGAGTTTCTTCAACTGCGCGTGGTGGCTGCGGAAACGCGTCAGCTCCTCGGTGATGTCGCAACGGTCGGCGAACAAGGCGATCTCCTTGAGCACGCGCTCGTCGTCGACGCGCAGCTCGAGCCCCGCCTCGCGCAGACGTTTCAACAAGGCCTCGCGGGCCGCGACCACGACTTGCGGGGCGCGTTCGGCGATCTCGTCGATCAGCCCGATCAACACGGCGAGCCGGGCCTCCAGGTCGGCCCTCAGCGCCGCGCCCTCGGTCGCGCGCATCGCGGCGAAGCCGCCCAAGGCCTGCTCCAGCGCGGCGAGCACCGCGGGACGCGCCTCGGCGACGGGCGGCGGCTCCGCCTTGCGGCGAAACTGCATCGCGGATTGCACGAGCGCGTCGGTCGTGGGGCTGAAAATCACATCCCGTTTCGCGGCGAAGGCGGCCAGACGGTCGAGCCAGACGCCCGCCGCCACCTCGTCGAAATCGGCCGCGGCGCCGCCACCCGTCGCGCCGTCGAGCTCGATGCGCACCTGCACGGTGCCGCGCGCCGCGACTTTTTTGACCGCCTCCAGGATGGCCGGCTCCAGCTCGTCCCAAGCCGAGGGCTGGACGACTTTCACCTCGAGAGCCTTGCGGTTCACCGCGCTCACCTGGACGGAGAAACTTTGCGCCCCGACGGAGCCGGAGGCGCGGCCGTAGCCGGTCATGCTGTTCATGGCGAAAAAGAGAGTGTCCGGCCGCGGCGCCGACAAACTCCAAATACCCCGGACCTCGGCCCGGGGCCGCGCCCGCTCACATGGTGCGGAGATGCGCGATGATGCTCGGGATGGCCTCCACCAACTCGTCGCGACAGGCCTCGTATTCGGAAAGCGGACCGCCGAAGGGATCGCCGATCTCGCGACTCGCCCCCTTGGGCATGAACTCGCGCCAGAGATAAACGTTTTTCGGCATCGGATCGAGGGAGAGCCCGATGACGGCGCGATGGCTTTCGGTCATGCAGAGAATGAGATCCGCCTGCGCCGCCAACTCCGGGGTGAGCGGACGGCTTCGGTGGTCGGAAATGCGCAAGCCGACCCTGGCGAGCGCCTCGATCGAGTTGGCCGAAACCTTTTCCCCGCCGCGCGCGGCGACACCGGCGGAAATCACCTTGCAGGATCGCAACGGCTCGGGTTCGGCGGCGAGCGCGTGACGCAGAAGCGCCTCGGCCATCGGGCTGCGACAAATGTTGGCGGTGCAGACGGTGAGGATGAGCTTGGGCGCGGGCATTGATAAACGATGCGGACCATCGGGGCGGACTGCGCGAAGGTCAAACGCTCACGCGGGGCCCCGTGCGCCGTCCGCGGTCAGCGCCCGGCCGAGCACCGCGGAAAGCGTCTCCATAGAAAAAGGCTTGGCCAGATGGTGACGCACGCCCGCCGCATGCATCGGGCCGAGATCGGCCGGGCGCAGATGCCCCGTCATGAGCACGATCGGGAACCCGGGGCGCAGCGCGTGCACGGAACGCGCGAGCGCGATGCCGTCCACCCCCGGCATGGTGAAGTCGCTGAGCAAGGCCGCGAAGGAGCCGGGCGAGGCCGCGAACGTCGCGAGCGCGAGGTGCGGATCGGAGCAGGTGCGGCAACGATAGCCGAGATGCCCCAGCATCGGCTCGATCAGCTCGAGGATCGCGACCTCGTCGTCGACCACGAGAATCGTCCGCCCCTCCCCGTCCGGAACCACGGTCTCGCGCTGGTCGAGCAACGCTCCGTCCGCCGAACGCACCTGGCCGGGCAGGAACACATGGAACGAGGCTCCCTCGCCGGGCAGGCTTTCCACCACGACCGAACCGCCGTGGTTTTCCACGATGCCGTGCACCATCGCCAAGCCGAGGCCCGAACCTTCGCCGACCGGTTTGGTGGTGAAAAACGGTTCGAATATCCGGTCGAGGTGCGCAGCCGGTATGCCGCGTCCGGTGTCGCGCACGGTCAGGCGCACGCGGTGCCCGGGGCGCACCTGCGGATATTCGCGATGCCATTCGTCGTTTTCCGAACTGGGGGCCAGCTCCACCGTGAGGGTGCCGCCAGCGGGCGACATCGCCTGCGCGGCGTTGGCGCCGAGATTGAGCACGACCTGATGGATCTGTCCGGCATCGCCCAGGACGTGGATGGCTTCCGGCGCGAACCGCGTGACGATGGCGACCGAGGCCGGAATCGAGGCGCGCAACAACTCGAGCGCCTCCTCCACGATCGGACGCAGGAGCGCGAGCGTGCGCGGCTGCTCGACCTGGCGGCTGAACGTGAGGATGCGGCGCACGAGATCCCGGGCGCGCAGACAACCCTGGTAGGCGTTGTCGAGAAACCGGCGCGCCGGCGCGCCGACGGGCATGTCCAGCGTGGCCAACTCGGTGTTGCCCATGATGCCGGCGAGAATGTTGTTGAAGTCGTGCGCGATGCCGCCGGCGAGCGTGCCGATCGCCTCCATCTTCTGCGCCCGCCGCAGCTGCGCCTCGAGACGCAATCGTTGCTCCTGCGCCTCCTCCTGCTCCGTGACGTCCTGCACGCCGCCGACCAGCCGCACCACGCGGTCGTCGACCTTCACCGCCTGGCCAAGCGCGCGCACATGGATCAACCGCCCCGACTCGAGCCGCGCCTGCGCGAAAAACTCGAAGTCGCCGCCTTCGTGCAACGCCCGGTGGAACGCCTGTCGGACCGCCGGCCGGCACTGCTCGGTGTAGAGTTCGATCGTGTTCTCCAGCGTCGGCGTGAAACGCGCCGGATCGCGCTCGAAGATGCCGAAGGTGCCCGGCGTCCAGAGCAGGCGGCCGGTGGCGCATTCCAGCTCCCAGCCGCCGATGCGCGCGATCAGCTCGGATTCGGCGAAAAGCCGCTGCTGCCGCCGCAGGTCGGTGAGATCGGTGCCGAGCGCGACGATGCGCACGACTTCTCCGGAGATGTCGCGCGAGGGAATGAACGTCGCCCGGATGGAGCGCGCGCCTCCGGGCAGCTCGAACTCGCGCTCCTGCGTGACCGGCGCGCCGGAACGCAGGCACGTCTCGATCGCGGCGCGGACGCGCGCGGCGGCGTCGGCGGGCAATATCTCCTCCGGCTCGCGGCCGATCATCGCCGCCGCCGGGAGGCCGATGATCTCCGCCACACGACGATTGACCCGCTCGCAAACGTAGCGGCCGACCGCCTCCACGCGCAGAAAGGCCACCAGGTCCTCGGTGTTTTCGAAGACGTCGGCGAACTGCTTTTCCCTCGCCGCCAAAGCCGCCTCGGCCTCGAGGCGAAGACGCTCCGCGGCGAAACGCTCCTCCTCCGCCCGGGTGCGGACGAGTTCCCCGACCGCGCGGAGCGCGAAGATCCGCATGAGCGTCATGACGAGTTCGCGGTCGGGCGCGTCGCCGGCGAAGATCACGACCAGGACGCCGAGCCTTCGCCCCTCCGAGTCGTCGAGCCGCAGTCCGACAAGCGAATCCGCCCCCCAGTCCTCGAACAACTGGCGCTGCCGGGGAAACGCCTCGGAGATCCCGCCCCAGACCACCACCTCGCCCCGCTCCCACACCAAGGCGGAGGCGGTGTCCGCGAGAAGAAACGAGTTCAACGGCTCGGAACTGCGCGGCCAACGGCTGAGCATTTCGAACCACGTCGGATCCTTCCGGAGCGGCACGCTGATGTGGGCGCGGCAGGCGTGCAGCGTCGAGCCGAGCTGCTCGGTGATCGCCACCAAGGCCTCCCGCCCCGTGCACCCCACGGTGGGCAACAACGAACGCACCAACGCGTCGAAACGTGCGCCCGAAGAGCGGCTCGGTTGTTCGGGGTGCCCCATCTCCCCCGCAGACTGCGGGACAACGCCGCCGCAGGCAATCGCGGGTTAACGATTATCCGGGCCGGAGGACGCCTGCAGCCGGGATATCTCGGCGAGCGCGGCCTCGCGGATTTCGTGCGAAACGGACGCCACCCGCCAGCCGGCGGCGGCGACCGCCGCGAGCTCGGCACGGGAAAACCCGGCCTCGGCGGCGAGCGCGCGGTATTCGTCGACGAGCGTGTTGCCGAACACGAGCGGATCGTCGGTGCTGACCGTGCAATTGACGCCCGCGGCCGTCAGCTCGCGCAAAGGACAGGCGGCAAGCGAGGGGACGACCCCGAGCTTCAGGTTGCTGATGGGACAGACGTCGAAGGTGACGCCGCGCTCGGCGGCGAGGGCGACGACGGCGGGATCCTCCACGGCGCGCACGCCATGCTGCACGCGCGTGACGCCCAGGTGCTCGATCGCCTCGCGGACGCGGGCGGCGCCGTCGAATTCGCCGGCGTGGCATTTGGTGATCTTGCCCGCGGCGCGCAGGCGGGCCCAGCACGCGGAAGTCCAGGGTTCGGTGAGCGCGATCTCGTGCCCGTGCAGATCGACCCCGTCGAGTTCGTCCCAGTTTTCCAGATCGTCGATCACGGCCCGCATCGGTCCGTCGTAGTCGCCGCGCAACATGCCCGCGAAAACGCGCACCTCGAGGCCCGCGGGCGCGGCGGAGCGGATCGCCGCGATGATCTCCCGTCCGGGCACGCCGATGAAGCCGGTGACCGGCAGGTGGAACGACGTCTCGACGTAGCGGACGTTTTGCGCGACGTGCCGCGCGAAGACCGCCTTCGCCGCCTCGTGGTAGCGTTCAGCGGAAACGAACCAGGGCAGCGCGTGGCCGAGCAGCACCTCGTCGAAGGCGGGGAAGTCGGGGAAACGGTAGTCCTCGGCGTGTGTGTAGAGTTTTTCCGGATACACGTCCGGCTTCCACGCGTGCAGCAGCTCGTAGGGCAAGGCGCCCTCGATATGGAGGTGCGTCTCCGTCTTCGGCAGCGCCTGGATGAACGCGTCGAGATTCATGGCCCCACGAAACACACGAAAAGACACGAAAGAGAAAAGCTCCGAAGCGAAACGCCCGGAGCTTTTCGTGTCATTTCGCGTGTTTCGCGGGCTTTTCCTTACTTCCCGCCGAGCAGGTAGTCCGGGTTCAGCTTGTGCAGCGACTTCGGCACGAAAAGGCCGTCCTTGCGGACGAGTTTTCCGTCGAACCAGATCTCGCCGCCGCCGTATTCGGGGCGCTGGATGCTCACCATGTCCCAGTGGACCTGGCTCCTGTTGCCGTTGCCGACGCCCTCGTAGGCCTGGCCGGGCGTGAAGTGGAAGCTGCCGGCGATCTTCTCGTCGAAGAGGATGTCGCGCATCGGCTCGCGGATGTGCGGGTTGAAGCCGAGGGCGAACTCGCCGATGTAGCGCGCGCCCACGTCGCTATCGAGGATCTCGTTGAGACGTTTCGTGTTGTTCGCCGTGGCCTCGACGATGCACCCCTTCTTGAAGACGAGGCGGATGTTGTCGAAGGAGGTGCCGAGATAGACGGAGGGCGTGTTGTATTGGATGACGCCCTCGACGGAGTCCTTCACCGGGCAGGAGAAGACCTCGCCGTCGGGAATGTTGCGCTGGCCGCCGCACTCGCGCGCGCCGATGCCCTTGATCGAGAAGGTGAGGTCGGTGCCGGGGCCCTTGATGTGCACGCGGTCGGTTTTTTCCATGAGGGCCTTGAGCGCCTTCATGCCCGGGATCATGCGCGCGTAGTCGAGCGTGCAGACCTTGAAGTAGAAATCCTCGAAGGCCTCGGTGCTCATGCCGGCCTGCTGCGCCATCGCCGGCGTGGGCCAGCGGAGCACGACCCACTTGGTCTTGTTCACGCGGTGGTCGAGCACGGGCTTCATCAGGCGCGCGTAGAGCTGCACCCGCGAGGCCGGCACGTCGGAGGACTCGAAGATGTTGTCCGAACCGCGGAGCGCGATGTAGGCGTCCATCTTCTGCATGCGCTTCAGCTCGACCTCGACGAGCGGCGCGAACTGCTCCTCGGCCGCCTCGATCATCAGCTCGCGGCTCACGCGGGCGCGGTGGATCTGCACCACCGGATGCGCGCCGCGGGCACGGGCGGCGCGGATGAGCGCGACGATCATCGCGTCGGGCACGTCGAAGGCGTCGATGAGGACGCGTTCGCCTTTTTTGAGGGCGCAGGAGAACCCGGCGAGGCCGGCGGCGAGCTGGTCGAAACGTGGATCGGAGAGCATGGGGAAAGCGGTAAGCCGAAAGCGGACAGTCGGAAGCGCGAGCCTGTTCAACGCAAGCGCGCGGCGGCGAAGGGGGCGCCTCCCCCGCCTGCCGGACCTCCCGCGCCGTCGGTGGGAAAACAGATGCGCCCCACCGCGTCGTCGAAGCCGCTCGCGCCGCGCAGAATCTCGATCTCGAGGCGCAGGTAGTAGATCGGCACCGGGCACGGCATCCCCTCCGGGATGCGCACCGCGTCCTTCTCGGTCGTCACGATGTAGTCGACCTTCCGCTCCAGCGCCTCCGAGAAGATCGACACGAAGTCCTCGTAGGTGAATCGATAGTGGTCGAGGAAACGCCGCGTGAACTCGATGCGCCCGCCGAGATCGCGCACGAAGGCCTCGAAGCTCTCCGGCACCGCGATGCCGGAAAACGCCCCCACGCGCTTGCCGTCGAGATCGGTGAGCGGGCGACGCTCCGCCGAACCGAGGCGTTGCAAATACTGCGGCCGGTGCGCGCACTCGATCACGTTCACCCCCGGGTTGTGTTTTTGGATCAGCTCCTCGAGCTCGGGGTCGCGGCGCCCGTCGGACTTGGTGAGGAAGACGTAGCTCGCCCGCTTCAGGTGCTTGATCGGTTCGCGCAGGATGCCGCGCGGCAGAAGGTGCCCGTTGCCGAAGGGATTGGTCTTGTCGACGAGGAGCAGGTTCAGCCGGCCCTTGAGCGGCAGGTATTGGAAACCGTCGTCCAGGATGAGCGTGTCGCAGCGGAATTTCTTGATCGCGAAGACGCCCGCCTTCACCCGGTCCTTGTCCACAAGCACGACCACGCCGGGCAGATTCCGGGCCAACATGTAGGGCTCGTCGCCGGCCTTCTCGGAATCGAGCAACACCGAGCGCCCGTCGCTCACCACGCGCGGCGGCGGCGCGCTGGTGTGGGTGAACCACCACAGGGCCTTTTTCCACTTCGGGGTCGATTTGCTGCGGTAGCCGCGCGAGAGGATCGCGACCTTGCGCCCGCGATCGCGCAGCGCGCGGGCGAACATTTCCACCACGGGCGTCTTGCCCGTGCCGCCGACGGTCAGGTTGCCCACAACCACGACGAGGCAGCCGAGCGGCTGGTCGTGCAGGATACGCTTTTTGTAGAGCCACACCCGGGTCTGCGCGATACCGCTGAAAATCCAGGAAAGGGCGTGGAGAAACCCCGCGAAGATCGTCGGCCCCATACCCTCGCGCCGACCGAAGATCACATCGATCGTGAAGTGCTCGAAGGCGTTTAATTTGCGTTTGAGCCAGTTGGACATGAGGGCGAAGCGGACGGCAGGCCGAAAAAAAGGAGGCCTGCGCGACAAGTGGCGAGGGGAAATCGGATTTGACCACCCAAGGACGCGCGGGATGTTGTCACCCTTCCCCGTCTTCCGACACCACACCACCTCCACATGAGCTACAAACTCTTCATTCCCGGTCCCATCGCGGTCTCGCAAAAGACCCTCCAAGCGATGGCCCAAGGTATGATCGGCCACCGCAGCACCGACTTCGTCGCGCTCTACAACGCGATCCAGCCCGAGCTGCAGGCCCTCTTCTTCACCAAGGATCCGGTGTATCTCTCCACCAGCTCCGCCTGGGGCGCCATGGAAGGCGCGATCCGCAACGTCGTGAAAAAGAAGGTGCTCAACTGCATGAACGGCGCCTTCTCCGACAAGTGGTTCGACGTCTCGCAGCGTTGCGGCAAGCAGGCCGGCGCGCTCAAGTTCGACTGGGGCCAGCCCGTCGATCCCGAGGCCCTCCGCAAGGAGCTCGCCACCGGCGAATACGACGCCGTCACCATCATCCACAACGAAACCTCCACCGGCACGATGAGCGACCTGCCCGCGCTCGCCGCCGTGCTCCGCGAGTTCCCCGACGTCATCTCGATCGTCGACACCGTCAGCTCCCTCTCGGCCGTGCCGGTCAAGAAGGACGAGCTCGGCATCGACGTGCTCATCACCGGCTCGCAGAAGGCCCTCGCCCTCCCCCCGGGCCTCGCCTTCCTCAGCGTCTCCAAGCGCGCCCTCGAGCGCGCCGCCACGATCAACGACCGCGGCTACTATTTCGACTTCCTCGAGTTCCAGAAGAACCACGAGGCCGGCATGACGCCGAGCACGCCCACCATCGCCCTCATCTACGCCCTCAAGTCCAAACTCGAGGACATCAAGGCCGAGGGTCTCGAGGCCCGTTTCGCCCGCCACGCGCGCCTCAACAAGACCGTGCGCGACCACGTCCTCGCGAAGGGCTTCACCCTCTTCCCGAAGGAGGGCTATGGTTCCGTCTCGCTCAACTGCTTCGTCAACAACCTCGGCTACGATCTCCCCGCGCTGAACAAGATCCTCAAGTCCAAGCATGGCCTCGTGATCGACGGCGGCTACGGCAAGCTCAAGGGCAAGACCTTCCGCATCTCCAACATGGGCGACGAGACCGACGAGACCATCGCCGCGATGCTCAAGGCCTTCGACGCCGCCCTCGCCGAGTGCCCGAAACTCGGGGCCGCCTGAACGCCCCCCGGTCAAGGCCGCCCTTCGCAAGCGATCTGCGCAAGAGCCCGCCGCGCCCCGCGCGGCGGGCTCTTTTCGTGTTTGCCGCCTCTCGGGGAAAAGCCGTCCCGCCCTCGAGCCGGCTCCGCCGCAAAACCTCCACGCGTCCGATGACGCCGAAAACTCGCGCTTGCGCTTGCCGCGCGCGCTCCCTACCCGCTCGCAGCCCATGAAGTCCCTTGTCATCGCCGAAAAGCCGTCCGTCGCGGCCGACCTTGCCCGCGCCCTCGGCAAAGTTCCGAAGAAAGGCGATGTATACGAAAACGACGAGTGGGTGATCTCCTCCGCGGTCGGCCATGTGGTCGAACTCGAGATGCCCGAGGACATCGACAAAAAGAAATACGGCTTCTGGCGCCTCGAGACGCTCCCGATCATCCCGCAAAAATTCGGCCTCAAGCCCATCGAGAGCTCCAAGGATCGCTTCAACCTTCTCAAAAAGCTCCTCGCCCGCAAAGACGTCGACCAGGTCATCAACGCCTGCGACGCCGGGCGCGAGGGCGAGCTCATCTTCGCCTATCTCTACCAGCTCGCGAAATCCAAGCTGCCCGTGAAGCGCGCTTGGATGCAGAGCATGACCCCCGACGGCATCCGCAAGGCCTTCGAAAAACTCCGCGACGGCTCCGAGCTCGCCGGTCTCGCCGACGCCGCCCGCTGCCGCTCCGAAAGCGACTGGCTCATCGGCATCAACGGCACCCGCGCCCTCACCAAGCGCATGTTCGGCTCCCGCGCCGGCAACGTCGCCTCCGTCGGCCGCGTGCAGACCCCCCCCCTCGCCATCGTTTACGCCCGCGAGCTCGAGATCCGCAATTTCAAGCCCACCCCCTTCTGGCGCCTCACCGCCACCTTCCAGGTCGCGCAGGGCGCCTACGAGGGCGTGTATCAGAAGCCCAACTTCAAAAAGGACGTCGCCAACGAGCACGACCGCATCGACCGCGTCTGGGAGGAGGCGATCGCGCAGGCCGTCCTCGCCGATTGCCAGGGCAACCCCACGGCCACCGTCCGCGAGGAGAAGAAGCCCACCACCCAGTCCTCCCCACGCCTCTACGACCTCACCACGCTCCAGCGCGAGGCGAACTCCCGCTTCGGCCTCTCCGCCCGCCGCACCCTGCAGATCGCGCAGGCCCTCTACGAGCGCCACAAGGTCATCACCTACCCGCGCACCGATTCGCGCGCCCTGCCCGAGGATTACGCCAACACCGTTCGCGAGACCCTGCAGGCCCTCGGCGGCGACCTCGCGCCCTTCGCGGCCAAGGTCGTCGAGTCCGCCTGGATCCGCCCCGGCAACAAGAAGATCTTCAACAACGCCCAGATCTCGGACCACTTCGCCATCATCCCCACCACCACCGAGCCCCGCTCGCTCGATGAGATGGAGGCCAAGGTCTACGACATGATCGCGCGCCGCTTCGTCGCCGCCTTCTACCCCGAGGCGCAGTTCGACGTCACCACGCGCATCTCCACCGTCGCCGGCAAACACGACTTCAAGACCGAGGGCAAGGTGCTCACCGAGGCCGGCTGGCTCGCCGTCTACGGCAAATCCGCCGTCGAGGAGGCCTCCGCCACCGACGCGAAAAAAGAAGGCGCCTCCGCCTCCTCGAAAGCCCTCCCCGCCCTCACGCCCGCCGACGACCACAAGGCGAAAACCCTCGAGGCCAAGCTCCACGCCGAGACCACCAAGCCTCCTCCGCGCTACACCGAAGCCACGCTCCTCTCCGCGATGGAAGGCGCCGGCAAACTCGTCGACGACGAGGCCATGGCCGAGGCCATGAAGGAACGGGGCCTCGGCACGCCCGCCACCCGCGCCGACACGATCGACGGCCTCATCAACCAGAAGTATCTCGAACGCCAGCAGCGCGAACTCGTCCCCACCCCCAAGGCCGAGTCGCTCCTCCAGTTCCTCTCCGCCGTGAAGGCCGACGCCCTCACCTCGCCCGCCATGACCGGCGAGTGGGAATACAAGCTCCGCCAGATGGAGCAGGGCCGCGTGAAGCGCGAAGACTTCATGCGCGAGATCGTCGACCAGACCAAGGGCATCGTCGAACGCGTCAAGGGCTACGAGGAGGACGACTCCACCTCGCGCGTCACCGACATCATCTCGCCCACCGACAACAAACCCGTTCTCGAGACCCTCCGCGGCTACAAGTCGCAGGACGGCGCCTTCATGATCTACAAGGTCATGACCGGCCGCAAAATCGAGGAGGAGGAGATCCGCCAGCTCGTCGCCACCGGCGAGGTCGGTCCGCTCGACGGCTTCGTCTCCCCGCGCACCGGCAACCGTTTCCCCGCCAAGCTCCGTCTCGTCCCCGACGCGAAGGCCGGCGAAGGTCGCCTGAAGGTCGCCCTCGACTTCGGCGAAAAGGCCGATGTGGGCGAACTCGAACCCTTTTGGACCGATCCGAAGACCGGCGCCGAGCTCTGCGAAGCCCCGACCAAATACATCCTCCGCGAGAAAAACGCCGAGGGCTCCTGGGAGCAGACGTTCTCGCTCTCCCGCATCCTCTGCAAACGCGAGCTCAAGCGAGAGGAGGTCGTCGCCTGCGTCGAAACCGGCCGCACGCCGCTCATCGAGGACTTCATCAGCAAGTTTGGTCGCCCCTTCAAAGCCTACCTCGTCAAGAACGGCAACAAGGCCACCTTCGAGTTCCCGCCCCGCGAGCCGAAGAAGGACAAGGACGGCAAGCCCGTGGCCCGTAAAACCAAGGCCGCGCTCGATCTCTCCAAGGCGCAAAAGCTCGGCCCCAGCCCGGCCCACGAGGGCGGCGAGCTCTACCAGACCGACGACGCCTACATCGTCGCCAAACCCGGCGCCGACGGCGCCCCGCGCGCGGTCTTCCAGACCAAGATCGAGCTCTGCGGCAAAAAGCTGGATGCCAAGCTCATCCAGCAACTGCTCACCGACGGCCGCACCGATCTCGTCGAGGGTTTTCTGTCCAAGGCTGGCCGCGCCTTCAGCGCCTACCTCGTCCTCTCCAAGGACAAGAAAAAGGCCGATTTCGAGTTCCCGCCTCGGTAAGCCCGAAAACAAGGCGGGAACGAAGCCCTTTTCTTTTCGTCCCGTTCTCGGGGACGGAAGACGCGCTTCCCTTTTTACCGCGACGCCTTTCGCTTGGCCGTAACCGACGCCATCGAGAGAGCGTCACGCTTGGGCAAGTCCGCCAACTCTCCCCCCGTCGCCTTACCTTCGCCCCGCTCCGCCCCATGCAAGCCAACACCAAGAACATCGCGCTCATTTTCCTCGCCGCCTCGACACTAGGCCTTGGCGTTCAACTGCTTCATACCCGGCAGCAGCTCGCCGACGCACGCAAGGCCCCGAGTCTGCAGGTCAAACGCAGCGACATCACCGTCTCCGCCGCCCCCAATCCGATCGTCTCCCGCGACACCCTCGAGGCCACGCCGACCGTCGACTCCGTGATCGAAAACGAATCCGCGTCCGAAGGCGCGCCCGGCGGCCCCGCCAATTTCGCCGGACGTGGTGGTCGCGGCGGTTTCGGCCAGCAAATGGCCGAACTCATGAACGATCCCGAGTTCGCCTCGGCGATGAAGATCGAGCAGGAAGCGCGGATCGAACAGCGCTACGGCGCCCTCTTCAAGCAGCTCAACCTTTCCCCCGACCAGATCGCCACGCTCAAAGCCCTGCTTGTCGACCGCGAAAACGCCAACCGCGAGGTCATGGCCATCTCGCGCGAGCAAGGCCTCAACCCCCGCGCGAATCGTGACGAACTGCGCCAGCTCACCGCCGAATTCCAGGCCGAGGTCGACGCCAACATCAAAGCCACCCTCGGCGAAAAGGTGCTGAACGAGCTCGTCGCCTACAACAGCTCCGGCCCCCAGCGCTCCACCGTCGACGATCTCAACCGCAAGCTCGCCTATTCCTCGCAACCCCTCACCGACGCCCAGTCGCGGATGCTCACCAGCATCCTTGCCGAGACCGGCCGGACATCCGGCCGGAGCGCGATCATCACCGACGCCACCATCGCCCGCGCCCAAGGCGTGCTCGCTCCCGCCCAGATCGCCGAGCTGAAGAAACTCCAAGCCGAGCAACAGGCCCGGCAACTCATGCAGGCCAAGATGCGCGAGGCTCGCGAACGCGCCCAAGCCGCCCGCAACGCCGCGCGGCAAAACAACAACTGATCAGCGTCCGCCCGCCGCGCCGCTCGCGGGTCCAAAAACGCGGCTTGGTCGTCCGCCACCGTTCGCGGGCGACCATTTTGCCTTGCCCCGTCGCGCCGCTCCACCGCCGACGCCCCAAGACAAGCGCATGGGAAGGAATGCGTTATCGCCCCCCTTCCCCATCGCGTTGTGGATTGATTCCAATCCGCATCATCGCACGACTCTTCTCGAAAAAATCCGGGAGTGATCCCTCGCCACCGCGGCGTTACGCGTCCTCCGCCCCGAGAAGATGAAAAGAAAGCTGTCCCCCGCCCAGACCGAGGAGCTCATCAAGACGCTAAAAGCCCGCTTCGAGAAAAACCCGATCCGGCACCAAGGCGTCGAATGGTCCCGCGTGCGGGAGCGTCTCGAGTCGGCTCCACCCGAAAAACTCTGGTCGCTCGCCGAAATGGAGAAAACCGGCGGCGAGCCCGACGTCGTGGGACTCGACCCGAAAACCGGCGAGATCGTCTTCTACGATTGCTCCCCGCAAAGCCCGAAGGGCCGCGTCGGCGTCTGCTATGATCGCGAGGGGTGGGAGTCCCGGAAAGAACATCGGCCTCACCATAACGCGGTCGACATGGCGGCCGAAATGGGAATCGAGCTTCTGACCGAAGAACAATACCTGGAGCTGCAAAGACTGGGCGAGTTCGACACCAAAACCTCGAGCTGGGTGGCCACTCCCGCGGATTTCCGGAAACTCGGAGGCGCGCTCTTCGGCGACCGCCGCTTCGGCCGCGTCTTCATCTATCAAAACGGAGCCCAGTCCTACTACGGCGCCCGCGCTTTCCGCGGTTCGCTTCGGGTGTAGCCATCTCGTTCCCCGCTCCCTTTCCGCATGTCGCTTTTCGACGCGACCAAGATTCAGCAACGGCAGGCTGAGCTGCGCGGTTCCCCATTCCTGAAGCTGGCCGCGGCCGGGCCGTTCCTCTTTGCGTTGCTCCTCGTCTGCGGCACGCTCTCCTCCGTCCTTCACCGGCACGTCCCCGGACAACAGACGTCGGAGCCCGGGCTTCCTCCGCTTCTCGTGCTGAGCACGCTGGTGTCGCTCGCCTGGTGGTTTCGGCGGCGCCGACGCCGGCTCGCTTTGTTCGAAATCGAAAACCTGAAACGCCGACGCCGGCTCGAAGCCGAAGAGGAAAACCGGCGGCGCTGATCTCAGGCTTCCCGGCGGATTCCGCCCGCCAGCAATCGAAGCGAGTTGAGGCAGACGAGCACCGTGCTGCCTTCGTGCGCCGCCACGCCGAGCCCGAGCGGCACCGCGCCGGCCACGCTCGCCACCGCCATCACCACGACCACGCCGAGCGAGATCGTCAGGTTCTGCCGGATGATCGCCCTCGCCCGCCGGCTCAATTCAAACGCCGCCAAGGCGTTCTCGATCCGGTCGTGCATGAGGACCACCTCCGCCTGCTCGAGCGCCGCGTCGCTGCCGCGCGCCCCCATCGCGATGGCCACGTCCGCCGCCGCCAGCGAAGGCGCGTCGTTCACGCCGTCGCCCACCATCGCGACGCGTTTCGCCCCGCCTTCCTTGAGCGAGGTGATCGCCCCCACCTTTTGCGCCGGCGACAAACCCGCGCGCACCTCGTCCACGCCCAGCTCCGCCCCGACCGCCTCGGCCGTCGCACGACGGTCCCCGGTCAGCATCACCGTGCGAATCCCCTCCTTTCGCATCGCCGCCAGCACCGGCGCCGATTCGCGACGAATGGCGTCTCGCAACAACACGCGGCCGAGAAAATCCGGCCCCACCACCCACACTTCGGCGAACTCCGGCGCCGACTCCGGCAACCGCTCCGCCCAGCCTTTGAGCGGCCCCTTCTCCAACAACTCGCGCCGGCCGAGCATCACCGACGCGCCTCCGACGCGTCCGCGCACGCCCTGTCCGGTCATCGACTCGAAGCCGTCCACGTCCAGCTCCGCCACGCCGCGCGCCCGCGCGTCGCGCACGATCGCGCGCGCCAACGGATGCTCGGACCGCGACTCCAAAGCGTGGGCGATTTCCATCACCTCGACCTCGCGCCCCGGAGGAAAGCTTTCATACGCCTCCACCACCAGTTCGCCGGTCGTCAGGGTGCCGGTCTTGTCGAGCGCGATCACCTTCACCTCCGCCAGTTTTTCGACCGCCGCTCCGCCGCGAAACAACACCCCCTGGCGCGCGCCGCGGGCGATCGCCGCCAAGATGGCCGACGGTATCGACAGCACGAGCGCGCAGGGGCTCATCACCACCAGCAGCGTCATCGCCCGATAAAACGCCGACGGCGTTTCCTCGGTGCCGCGCCACGGCGCCAGCCCCAGCGCCAGCCACCAGATCAGGAACATCGCCGTGCACACGCCGAGCACGAGCCAGGTGTAGCCCGTGCCAAACTTGTCGGTGAAACGCTGGCTCGGCGCGCGCAGTCGCTGCGCCCCGTGGATGAGCCGGATGATCTTTTGCAGCGTGCTCTCCGAGGGAAGCCGCGCCACGCGCCAGTCCAGCGTGCCGCCGACGTTGATCGTCCCGCTGAAGACCTGGTCGCCGCGCGATTTCTCCACCGGCATCGATTCTCCGGTCAGCGCCGATTCGTCCGCGCCGCTTTCGCCGCTCTCGACCACGCCGTCCGCGCAAAACGCCTCTCCCGGCCGCACACGCACAAGATCGCCGATGCCAACCTCCTCGATCGCCACGATCTTCTCGCGCCCGTCGCGATCGACGAGAGTCGCCTGCTTCGGAGCCGCCTTCAACAAGGCGTCCACCTCGCGATGCGTGCGCTCGTCGGCATAGGCCTCCATCGCGCCGGAGGCGGAAAACAAAAACAGCAGCAACACCGCCTCGCTCCACGCGCCGATGAAGGTCGCGCCGACCGCCACCGCGAGCATCAGGAAGTGGATGTCGAGCTTCGCCTTTCGCAGGTTTTCCCAGGAATCCTTCGCCGCGTCCCAGCCGCCCGCGACAAGCGCCGCTCCGCCCAGCGTGGGCCCGAGCCACGCCGGCCCCACGCCCGCCGTCTTCACGCCCCACCCCGCGAGGCCGAGCACGCCGCAGGCGACCGCGTAGGCGGCGAGTTCCCGCCAGTTTTCGTCATGGTCGTGCCCATGATCGAGATCGTCCGTCTCGGGCCACTCGTATTCCTTCCATCGCCAGAGCTTCGGCGCGGTCTCGCAGGAGGGCGCGCTGAGCTGCACCACGTCCCCTTCGCGCGTGAGCGTGAAACCCGCCGGCGCGTCGCCCGCGCCACCGCCCTCCAGCTCGGCCTCGATCGCGGCAAGGGTTTCGAGCAATCGCGCCCGGAGCGCCTCGCCGTCCACTTGCCCGATCGTGGCCACCCGCACCCGCCGCGCCGCGGGATCGAGGCGCACCGCGCCGATGTGAGGTTCTTCCCGCAAAAATTCCGCCAAGGTCTCGGTCCAAGTGGTCTGCATCGCAATGATGCCCGACCCTGCTCATCGCTCCCCTTTCCCGCAAGACTCCTAGCCAGCCTCCCGTCTGCCAGCGCCTCTGGCGATCGCTTGGCGCATGCCCGACGTGACACCGGACGCGCGCATGACGCATTCGGGCCTTCTCCGAGATGCCCGCTCCGTCGGTTTTCGATTCGGCACGGCCGACGCTTTCATAAGGTCCGAACCACAGGCAAATTCCCGCGCGGACACGCACTCGCCCCCGGCGCTCGGCGCGGGATTTCCCCGGTTTTGGTCGTTGGACAATGCCGACAGGTCCCTCAAGTTCCCCCGCTTCCGCCCGATGATCGGCCTGCGCGACGACCAGATTCCTTATCCGCCGGATTCCGACCACGACGACGCCCATCCCGCGCCGCCGCCCGCGCTCGCGCCCGAACTCGCCGCCAAACTCTTCGGCGAGGGCGGCATCCTCCAAACCGCGTTGGGACTCGAGCATCGCCCGCAGCAGGCGCGCATGGCCTCGGCCGTGGCCGACGCCTTCGTGAGCGACACTCCTCTCGTTTTCGAGGCCGGCACCGGCGTCGGCAAATCGCTCGCCTACCTCCTGCCCGGGCTCATCCACGCCGTCGACCACCAGCGCCAGCTCATCGTCTCGACGCACACCATCGCGCTCCAGGAGCAGCTCGATCGCAAAGACATCCCCCTCTGCCGTCGCGTCTTCAAGGCCGATCCCGCCACCGCGCGCTACGCCGACTTCAAATCCGCCGTCCTTGTCGGCAAGGCCAACTACCTCTGCACCACGCGCCTCGCCACCGCGCTCAAGGACAAACACGAACTCTTCGCCACGCCCGAGCACGACGAGCTCCAACGCATCGCCACCTGGGCGGAGACCACCACCGACGGACTGCGCCACGAACTCACGCCGCCGCCCAATCCCGACGTCTGGGAGATGGTCAACGCCGACTCCTCGTCGTGCTCGCGCAAATACTGCGACCCCGAGAAGTGCCCCTACCAGCGCGCCAAGGCCCGCATCCGCGCCGCACAGCTCATCATCGTCAACCACTCCCTCCTCTTCGCCCACATCGCCGCCGGCGGCGCCGCGGCGAACGGCTCGGCCGAGAAGGGTGTGCTCTTCCCCGACGACCTCGTCGTCCTCGACGAGGCCCACACCGTGCCCGAGGTCGCCACCGACTACTTCGGCCTCCGACTCAGCAGCTACGGCATCGACCGCATGCTGCGCCACCTCTACAACCCGAAGACCCGCCGCGGCCTCCTCCACAAGCTCGGCTCACCCGTGGAAAAACAGCTCGTCGCCGACGCGCTCGAGGCCAACCACCAGTTCTTCGCCTTTCTCCAGGAAACCTTCCTCCTCAACCAGTCCATCGTCCGCATCCGCCACGAAAACTGCGCCGAAGCCTGGCTCGACGGACCTCTCCTCGCCCTGCAAAAGGCCGTGCGCACGCTCGCCGACAAATTCGACGAGGGACGCGAACGCGAAGAGCTCCTCGAACAAGCCGGCAAACTTCGCACCGCCCAGCTCGGGTTGAAACGCTTCCTCGCCCTCGCCGAGCCCGAGGACAACGTTTACTGGCTCGAACGCACCGGACGCCGCCAGACGGTGATCGCGCTCCGTTCCGCGCCGATCGACATCGCGCCGCACCTCAAGGAGACGCTCCTCGATCGCCGGACCGCCGTCGTCTTCACCAGCGCCACGCTCGCCGTCGCCGACGACATCTCGCCCTTCCTCGCCCGCATCGGCGGCCCGCGCGTGCGCGCCGAGATCCAGCACTCGCCCTTCGACTACGAGCGCAACATGCGAGTCTACATCGCCGCCGACGTTCCCTTGCCCACGCGCGAGGACGCGAGACTCGCGATCGAGGTCCTCGCCGACCACATCGACTTCTGCACACGTCGCACCACCGGCGGCTCGCTCGTGCTTTTCACCAGCTACGCCGACATGCAGCGCGTCGCCGAGATCGTGGAGCCGATCTACCGCGGCGCGCACCGCCCCTTCTTCATGCAGGGCCGCGACGCCTCTCGCACCGAGCTCGCGCGCATGCTCCGCGAGGCCGGCGACGGCGTGCTCTTCGGCACCGAATCCTTCTGGACCGGCATCGACGTCCCCGGCGACGCGCTCTCGCAGGTCATCATCACGCGCCTGCCCTTCCAGGTGCCGACGCACCCCGTGCTCGAGGCTCGCACCGAACACGTCCGCGAACGCGGCGGAAATCCTTTTAACGAAATCACGCTTCCCGACGCGCTCATGACCTTCCGCCAGGGCGTCGGTCGCCTCATCCGCAGCCAACGCGACCGGGGACTGGTCACCGTGCTCGATTCGCGGATCGTTCAAAAAACCTACGGTCGTCAGTTCCTCGCCTGCCTGCCCCAGCCGAAACACGTGCGCTTCAACCGGCGCAACCGCGTGGAGGTGTTTCAACCCTACGTGTAAGTTCCACCCCTCGGAAACGGCGATTTTCCGCCTGAAACCTTGAAGGGCGTCCCGGCCCGCCTAGCGTCGAAGACCCGCCATGCTGCTGACTTCCGCCGCCCAGACCGACATCGGTCTTGCCCGCTCCGAGAATGAAGACCGTCTCCTCTGCGCCGACGATCTTCGCCTCTACGCCGTGGCGGACGGCATCGGCGGCCTGCCCGGCGGCGCGGAAGCCGCGCAACTCGCGGTCACCAGCCTGCTGAAGCAGGCGCGCGCCGCACAGGAGGCCGGCCTCGTGCTCGACCTCGCCCGCGCCGTCAAATTCGCCAACTCCGAGGTGATCGGCCTCGCTCGCCGCTTCGCTCCCGACACCGGCCTCGGCACCACGCTCACCGCCGTCCATCTTCACGACGACACCCTGCGGGTCGCGAGCGTGGGCGACAGCCGTTGCTACCTTTTCCGCGATCACCGTTTGAAGCTGCTCACGGTCGACGACACCGTGGAGCATGAGGTCGCGGTGCGCCGTTCCCGGGGGGAAAACGTCCACCTCGACGAACGCTATCGCAACGCGCTCACCCGCTGCATCGGACAACCCATGCCGCTCGAGGTGAAGGTGTCGCATTTCCCCGTCCAACCCGGGGACCGCGTGCTGATCTGCTCCGACGGCATCACGCGCATGGTCAACGATTCCGTGCTCGCCAAACGTCTCGGTCAAAACGAAGCCCCCGCCCTCGTTCTCGGCGCGCTCGTCGCCGACGCGCTCGCCCAAGGAGGCAGCGACAACATCACCGGCGTGTTGGTCGACGTTCACGCCGGTTAGGAGAGACGCCCCCTCCCCGCTTGATCCCGCTTGACGGTGGCGGAGTTCCGCGGAGCCGTCCTTCCTGTATCCTCGATCACGACTCCCGGCGCGGTCCGACATCGCGTGGATCCGCTCCCGGCATGCATCCACGAAAAAACCCGCCGGCCAGAGGGCTCGGCGGGTTCTGAAAAATCGCGAAACGAAGCCGGCGCGACGGTTCGGGCTTACTTCTTGGCGCCGGTGCCGCGGCGGAACTTGGAGGTGAACTTCTCCACGCGGCCGGCGGTGTCGACGATGCGCTTCTCGCCGGTGTAGGCGGGGTGCGAGTCCATCGTCACGTCGCGCACGACGACATAGTATTCGACGCCGTCGATGGTCTCCTTGCGGGCGGACTTCATCGTGGACTTGGTGAGGAACTTCTTGCCCGTGGCGACGTCGAGGAAGCAGACGTCGTTGAGAGAGGGATGGCCTTCGGCTTTCATGATGGTAAAGGAGTTGGGAGGCTGCTCGCCGGCTGGAATCTCTTAGCCCTGACGCGCCTTGTAACGCGGGTCGGTCTTGTTGATCACGTAGATGCGGCCTTTGCGGCGGACGACTTGGCAGTCGGGGTGGCGCTTCTTCGCGGATTTGATGGAGGAGACAACTTTCATAAAAAGGAAGACCACACCGATTCGCCTCGGGTGCTGTCAAATGGAAATTCTCCCGAGCGCGACTTTCGGAAAACGGGGCGCCTCAATTGAGGCTCGGATCGTCGGGTTCGCCGGCCAGCAGCCGCCATTGCGGGTCGAGTTCGCTCAAGACCTTGCGCCACAAGGTCTCGTCCGGGCGCTGGCGAATGATCTCCGGTTCGAGATCCGCCACCACCCAGGTGTCGCGCGCCAGTTCGCCTTCGAGCTGTCCCCCGCTCCAGCCCGCGTAGCCGAGGAAGGCGCGCAATTGCACGCCCTCGTGCGAGGCCAGTTCCGCCGCGCGTTCGGGATCGAGGCCGAACAACAGTTGCAGCGCATCGCCGTCCTCAGAGGGATGCGGCCGCCACGCGCAAAGGATGAGCTGACGCTTCGCGACGGGACCGCCGTCGAAAACCGGCACCTCCGAAAGAGGACCGAAGGCGAAATCTCCGCCCAGTTCGCCGAGACGTTTGTTCAACGGACGGTTGATCACCACGCCCATCGCCCCTTGGTCGTCGTGGCTCGACATGAGGATCGCCGTGCGGCGGAAGGTCGAATCACGCAGCACCGGGTGCGCCAGCAGGAGCGAGCCAGCCAGCGATTCGTCATCTTTCGCAGGACGCGGACGCATGGGCGAAACGATGAGAGTCCCCCGTCCGCTCGCAACTACAGTTGCAAAATCCTCACCCCCGCGTCGGCGAGCAGCGGCGCGACCAGCGGATCGTTGTGGTAATCCTGCCGATAACGGATCTCCGCGATACCCGACGCCGCGAGAATCTTCGCGCAATTGATGCACGGGTAATGGGTGACGTAGGCGACGCAGCCCTCGACCGAGCTGCCTCGGCGCGCGGCGTCGGCGATCGCGTTTTGCTCGGCGTGCACGGTCGCCTGCTCGTGGCCGTCGCGCACCCGCGAGGTGTGCGGGGTGCCGGGAAGGAATCCGTTGTAGCCGGCCGCGACGAGGCGGTTTTTCCGTTCGCCCGCGCTCACGATCACGCAGCCCACGTGCAAGCGCTCGCAAGGGCTGCGGGTCGAAAGCAACACCGCGGTGGCCATGAAATAATCATCCCACGAGGGACGGCCGCCAAACTGCGCGGCGGCGTTGGCGATGAGATCGACGGGGGATTGCTCGCTCGACATCCGGGCGACGCAAAAAGCGCGCCCTTGAAAACGCCATCCGAAAACTGCCCCGACCTCGGCTCCGGAGGAGCCCGGATGAAAGCGCCTTCAACCGGCGCGCAAGCGCGTCACTGCCCCGCGTCGAGGAAACGGCGCAAGGTTTCCTCGAGCGTCCACTGCATGCCGCGCGAACGCGACGCGCCGTAGAAGCGCAGAAATGGCACGATCTGGTGCGTGCCGGTCTCCATCTCGCGATAAAAGAGCCGGCCGAGCGGCCCGGCCTTGTCGAGATAACCGCTCTCGCGGAAACGTCGCAGCGTCGCGCCCACGTCGTAACGCACCGCGCGATGCCGGATCCGCCAGTCGGAACCGCCGAGAGGACGCTCGAGCACGAGGAACTGCGCGGCCGGGTTGCCGTCCTGCGGCAGGCCGATGCTGCCCGTGGTCACGATGCGGCGCCCGCCCCACTCGCGCGTCGAGCAGGCGTGGTTGTGCCCGCGCACGATGAGTTTCACCGAGGGATGCAACCCCTCGAACATCGGGTCGATGAGCGCGTCGGGCGTGTAGGGGAAGATCGAATCGTTGTCGCCGCGCAACGAAGCGTGCACCACGAGCAGGTCGGGCAGCGCGGGATCGCTCCAATGCGGAGGCAGGGCCGCCAACTCCGCGATCTCGTCCTCGCCGAACTCGCTTCGCGCGAAACGCAGAGGCGCGAACTGAGGCGAACTCCAGGCGGGGTCCGCGCGGGGCGTGCCGTAGTCGAAAACGTAGCGTTCGTGGTTCCCGCGGATCACGGGGCAGCCGAGCGCCTTCACACGACGCCAGCATGCGCCGGAGTCCGGCCCGCCGTCGACGATGTCGCCCGCCACGATCACGCGATCGGGCTTCAGGGTCTCGATTTCAGCGAGCGCGGCCTCGAGCGCGGGGAGGTTGCCATGAATGTCGGCGAGGAGGACGAGACGCATGCGCGCACCATGCGCGCGCGCGACGCGCTTCGCCAAGGAAAAGGTGCGCCGTCGCGCGCCCCCGGGCTTACAGCTTCGCCGCGGCGGCCTCGTCGACGAGCCAGACGACGCGATCCGCGCAGGTTTTGAGCAGCTGCGAGGGCACGTTCTCCACGTCGGCGGGCCCGCGATGCACGCGGTGCAGCGCCTCGGCTTTGCCGGCGCCGAGCGCCATCACGACGATCTTGCCGCAGGCGCGCAGGCCCGTGGGCGTGATCGTGAGGCGCCAGCCCTTGCCCGGAACCTCCTGGCCGCCGAAAAGCAGGCCGCCGTCGTCCTTGAGCAGCGGGGTCTGCGGGAAAAGCGAGGCGGTGTGGCAGTCGTCGCCCATGCCGAGGAAACACAGGTCGTAGGCGCGGCCGGGGCCGGCGAGAATGAGCATCGTCTTGCGATAGGCTTCGGCGGCCTCGGCGACGGGCCACGCGACCATCCACGGGAGGCGGCGGTCGGTGGGCACGCCGAGCGGGGCGAGGAGCTGGCGCTCGGCGTTGCCGAAGTTGCTCTCGGGGCTGTCGAGCAGGACGTGGCGCTCGTCGCTGACGGTGAAGTGCGTGCCCTGCGTCAGGGTCTCGGGCAGCGCCTTGGTCTCGATGCACCACTTGTAGAACGCCGCGGGCGTGCTGCCGCCGGTGAGCGCCCAGATGAAACGTCCGGGACGGGCCTCGCTTTGCGCGGCGAGGGTGATTTTCAGGGCTTCGCCGAAAAGTTCGGCCTGGGTGCCGACGATGACTCGGCCGTAGTCGGAGGTGATTTCGCGCATGGTGATAAAAGGTGGGGCGCGACCGCCGGGCGCGCCGATTGAAAAACGAAACTCCAGCGCGGCGGGCCCGGCGGCCCCGCCCCGCCCGCTCAAAAAAACATCGCCTCGGCGAGCGCGGCCTCGGGGCTGAGCAGGCCGATGGCCGTCGACAGCTCGGTAGTGGAACCATCGATACGAGCCTCGAGCTGGGCCCGCCCCTTGGCGAAGTCGCCCTCGAAACGGAACCCCGGAACGCCGCCGTAGGAGAAGACCAGCTCGATCAACTCGTCCGCGGCCGCGGGATCGGCTTCGACGCCGGCCGGAAGCGCCTCCGGGGCCCCGCAGGCGACGAGCCGCGCGCGCGCCCATTCGGCCAACACGCGCGCCTCGGCGCGACGACCGGCGCCGTGTCGGACGGACACCCCGGAAAGGTTGGCGACGAGCGTGGACGGGGAATAGGCGCTGAGAAACTGGCCGAGCGTCTGGCGCACGGGCAGGAGCCGCGAGGCCGCCAGATCGCGCACCGCCTCCGGACGCGGCCAGGCGACCTCGCCCTGGTCCTCCGGCGGCACCAACGAGCGGTCGATCAGGACGCGCTTCGCCTTGGCGAGGAGAAACTGGTAGGCCCCCAGCTTGGCGGAGGAGGCGAAATTGTGCGCCCAGTAGTAAACCGGCAGGTCGGTCGAGAGGCAGGTCGTGACCTGGTTTTCGAGAAACACGCGCGCCGCGGTCGGATAGTTCAGGATGACGAACTCGCAGCAACGCAGGTCTCCACGGGTTTTGCCGGGATGGCACTCGCCGTAGATTTTGGCGCGGATCGTCGGGTCCTGGACGTTTTCCTCGCGCGTCGGACAGAGCACGACGACGCGGCAGGGATAGCGACGCGAGAAACGGACCGCGGTCTGGAACTGCGCGATGGCGTCGGGCGGCGTGGTGTGCAAGCCGAGATGCAGGACGAAATTGACCTGCGTGGCCTTGGCGTCCTCGCCGGGCTTGGCGGCGGCGGTGGCGCGTTCGTCGGTCGCCCACATGCGGGCGAGGCTTTTGGAGATGGAACCGACCGGGGTTTCCTGGCCGGGCAAAGCGTCGAATATGGAGGACATGACGCGGGGAACGCTCAGGGTTGGCGCCAGGCGTGGTTGTTCTTGGCGAGGAGGGCGTCGGCGTTGGCCGGCCCCCAGCCGCCGGCGACGTAGCTGTCCATGCCCTCGCGGCCGGCCGCGGCCCAGGCCTTCAGGACCGGCGTGTAAAGCTGCCAGGAGGTTTCCGCCTCGTCGCCGCGGATGAAGAGCGTGCCGTCGCCGATCATGGCGTCGAGGACGAGGCGCTCGTAAGCCTCGGGCGTGTTGGAGCCGAAGGTCGCGGAGTAGCGGAAGTTCATCTTCACCGGCTGGGTGCGGGTCTCGAGGCCGGGCACCTTGCCGTTGAGGATGAGCGAGAGGCCCTCGTCGGGCTGGATCTGGAAAGCGAGGGTGTTGGGGGCGAGATCGAAGCGATCGCTGCCGGCGAAGAGCGTGCCGGGCGGACGCTTGAACTGCACCGCGATCTCGGTGACGCGGCGGGCCATGCGCTTGCCGGAACGCAGGTAGAAGGGCACGCCCTGCCAGCGCCAGTTGTTGATCGAGAGACGCACCGCGGCGTAGGTCTCGGTCGCGGAGTCCTGCGGTATGTCCTGCTCCTCGAGATAACCCTTGGCGGGTTTTCCGCCGATCATGCCCGGGGCGTATTGGGCGCGGGCGACGTCGCCGCCGGGGCCGAGGTTGAGGGGCTGGATGGCCTTGAGAACCTTCACCTTCTCGTTGCGCACGGCCTCGGCGTCGAGCGACACGGGCGGCTCCATCGCGGTGAGCGCGACGAGCTGCATGGTGTGGTTCTGGATCATGTCGCGCAGCGCTCCGCTCTGGTCGTAGTAGCCGCCGCGGCTGCCGACGCCGACCTCCTCGGCCACGGTGATCTGCACGTGGTCGATGTAGTTGCGGTTCCAGAGGGGCTCGAAGATCGAGTTCGAGAAACGCTGCACCAGGAGATCCTGGACGGTCTCCTTGCCGAGGTAGTGGTCGATCCGATACACCTGATGCTCCTCGAGCACCTCGCGGATCACGCCGTTGAGGGCGACGGCGGACTCGAGGTCCTTGCCGAAGGGTTTCTCGATGATGACCTTCGTGTGCAGCGGCGTGCCGAGGCGACGCGCGGCGAGGCCGGAGGCGCCGAGGTTGCGCAGGATCGGCGCGAAAACGGAGGGCGGAGTGGAAACGTAGAAGAGAACCTGCAGCTCGCGACCGAGTTTCTTCTCGATCGCGTCGATGTGGCCGGCGAGGCGCCTGAAGGCCTCGGGCTCGTCGTAGCCGCCCGCGACGTAGCTGGTGTTGGCCGCCACGTGGCTCCACACGTCCTGGTTCAGCTCGCGGCGGGAGAATTCCTTGATCGCACCGGCGGCGATGGTGCGGAACTCGTCGTCGGGGATCGGCTTGCGACCGTAGCCGATGAGGAAAAAGTCCGCCGGCAGGAGATGGTCGAAGGCGAGGTTGTAGATCGCCGGGATGAGCTTGCGGGCCGTGAGATCGCCCGAGGCGCCGAAGATGACGATCACCGTCGGCGGGGTGCCGCGGTGTTTGCTCAGACCTTGGAGGAAGGGATGACGAGGCGCTTCGGACATGGCGTAAATTGGCCGAAACTACGCGCCCGGTGCCCGGCTCCGGCAAGGCTAATGCTGTGAATTATCAGCATGAAACCGATTAGGCGGGATCATCCCGTCCCGGCCGTCCGGCCGCGGGAGACCGGGGTCACCCGTGCCAGCCATGCCGATGGGAGGAACGGTCGGCGAACAGGGGCACGTCGCGATAGTGCCACACCTGCCGGCCGTCGCGCACCGAGGCTATGCGCGGATCGAGACGCATCGCCTTCATCGCGGCGTCGCGCCCCGGGTCGGCTCCGTGGACGACCTCCACGACGTCGAAACGCACGTGCGCCGGCGGCGGTCGGAGTCTCCGCATGTAGGCGGCGCAGGCGCGGCGCAGCGCGGCTTTTTTGCGTTTGTCGACCGCGTGGTAGCCGCCCACGCGCGCCCCCGCCACGCGCGCCTTCACCTCGACGAAAACCAGCACCGGCGCGCCGTCGCCCGGTCCCGCCGGGTCCTCGCACACGAGGTCGATCTCCTCGCGCTCGTCGGCCGGGTTGCGCCAGTTGCGCGCGAGCACGCGCAGGCCGTTCGCCTTCAGATGGGCTTCCGCCGCCCTCTCTCCCGCGACGCCGAGCGCGGCCAGACGCGTCTTCCCGGCCGTCCCGCGCAGGTCCAGGACGGCCTTCGTCGCGGCCCGGAGTTTTTGCAATATGGCGCGCACCACGTGCATCGGGGCTTTGTCGTTGCCGGAGCGAGGCCGCGACACAACCTCGCTTTGCTCGTTCCGAGCCCGCTCTCTTTCTCTTCGCCCATGGCCACGCCCGCCCTCGTCAACACCCTCCGCCGCTCGCTGCTCATCAAGGTCATCTCGAAACCGCAGCCCAGCCGCGAGGATGTCGCCCACGTGATCGAGCTCACCGCGTCGAAGGTCGTCGAGGCGCTGCAGGCGCAGTCGATGACCCTCTATCTGGTCGAAGGAAACGAGATCGCCTTCAAACAGGTCTACTATTCCCCCACCCTCTGGGGCGCGGACAAACAGGCCGAAGCCTCCTTCAAGGCCACCGCCGAAAAACTGCTCCAGGTGAAACTCCCGCTCGGCCGCGGCGTGGTCGGCAAGGTCATCGCCGAGGGCAACCCCGTCTTCTTTCGCAACAGCGAGAGCCAGGCGCCGTTCATGAACTCGATGTCGGACACGACCGGCTTCGACGTCCGCTCCATGCTCACCGTGCCGCTCAAGACGAGCAACGCGGTCATCGGCGCCATCCAGGTGCTCAACAAGGAGCTCTCCGCCGGCACGCGCGGCGAGTTCACCGAAGCCGACCTCGGCCTCCTCCAGGAGGTCGCGGAATACTCCGCCACGCTGATGCAGCGCATGCTGGACCCGAAGTTCCAGCTCGGTCCGGACGACACCGCCAAATTCGTCGCCCGGCTCACCGACCACCCCTTGGTCACCACCCTCGACCAACTCGGCGAAGTCGACGAGCAGTTGCTCGAAATCGTCGGCGACGCCGTCATCCGCCGCGAGGGCGTTCTTCCCTATCGTCGCATCGAAGGGAGCCGCGTCGCCGTGCTGATGAGCAACCCCCTCGACTTCGCGAAACGCGAGTCCTTCCAGCAGACGACCGAACTGGTCATCGACGAGATCAGCGTCGCCCCGGCCTCGTTCATCGACGCCCTTCTCAAGCGGTTTTTCCGGGAAACCAAACCCGGCCCCGCCTCCACCGAGGTCGATCTCGGATCCGTGACCGAGGCCATCAGCTCGGTCTACGGCGACGTCGCCTCGGGCGCGGACGTGAAGCCCGAGGACTTCGAACACGAGGACTCCGCCCCCGTCATCCAGCTCGCCAACCGCATCATCGAGGACGCCTACATCTCCGGCGCCTCCGACATCCACATCGAGCCCCAGGAAAAGGACCTGCTGGTCCGCTACCGCATCGACGGCCTCTGCCAGGAAAAACTCCGCCTCCCCAAGCAGGTCACGGGCGCGCTCATCTCGCGCCTGAAGATCATGTGCAACCTCGACATCTCCGAGCGCCGCCTGCCCCAGGACGGCCGCATCGTCTTCAAACGCTACACCAAGAAAAACATCGATATCGACCTGCGCGTCGCCACCGGCCCGATGAACCACGGCGAGAAGGTCGTGATGCGCATCCTCGACAAGCAGAAGTCCACCCTGCCTCTCCCCGCCCTCGGCTTTTCCGACGAAAACCTCGCCAAATACCGCGAGTGCATCCGCCAGCCCTACGGCATGATCCTCCACTGCGGCCCCACCGGTAGTGGAAAATCCATGACGCTCTACTCCGCCCTCGGCGAGATCAACACCCCCGACATCAACATCCAGACCGCCGAGGACCCCATCGAATACACCCTGCCCGGCATCAACCAGATGCAGATGAACCGGCAGATCGGCCTCACCTTCGCCCGCGCCCTCCGCTGCTACCTGCGCATGGACCCCGACGTCATCCTCGTCGGCGAGATCCGCGACGAGGAGACCGCGCAGATCGCCGTCGAGGCCGCCCTCACCGGCCACCTTCTCGTCTCCACCCTCCACACCAACGACGCCCCCAGCACCGTCGCCCGCATCGGCGAGATGGGCGTCGAGCCCTTCAACATCTCCGCCTCGCTCGTCTGCGTCTGCGCCCAGCGGCTTCTCCGCCGCGTCTGCAAGAACTGCAAGCAGCCCTACGAGCCCGCCGGCCGCGAGAAGGACCTGCTCGAACGCGCCATCGGCTGGTCCGGCCAGATCTTCAAGGCCAACCCCAACGGCTGCCCCGCCTGCAACGGCCTCGGCTACAAGGGCCGCATCGGTATCCACGAGCTCATGACAAACTCCGAGGAGCTCACCGCCGCCATCAACAAGGAGGCCGAGGTCGCCGAGCTGAAGCGCATCGCGATGAAGGACGGCATGAAGACCCTTCATCAGGACTCCATGCTCAAGGTGAAACTCGGGCTCACCACCATCGAGGAAGCCCTCGCCAACGTCCCCCCGGATCTCATTCTCTGAGCCCGCGTCCCGCCCGGGGATTCCCCCGCCCCGCCCTCCGGCGCCCATCCCGGGACGGTTTTGTCCACCTATTCCCCGTGAGCGGGCTTTACCTTCGCCCGCCCGCCCCGCTTGCTTCGCCCCCAACGCTCCACCTTGCCCATGGCTTCCAACGCCACCTACGTCATCGGCCACAAGAATCCCGACGCGGACTCCATCTGCGCCGCCATCGCCTACGCCGCCTACAAGGAGGCCCGCGGCCTCTACGGCTACGTGCCCGCGCGCGCCGGCAACTCCAACGCCCGCATCGACGCCATCCTCGAGCGCTTCCACCAGCCGCTCCCCGTCCTTCTCACCGATGTCACCCCGCGCGTGCGCGACGTCATGGTCACCAACGTCGTCACCGTGCCGCAGGAGGCCACCTGCGCCGAGGCCCTCGAGCTCATCGACGAGCACGACGTCCGCGTCCTCCCCGTCCTCACCTCCGACCAGCGCGTCGTCGGCACCATCTCCATCTTCCAGCTCGGCGGTTTCTTCGTCCCGAAGGTTCGCGCCCTCCGCGAAATGCGGAAGGTCAACACCTCGCTCAACCACATCGTCCGCGCCCTCCGCGCCCGCGTCGAACACCTCCCCGATCCCGCCCGCGAACAGGATCTTTTCGTCCGTGTCGGCGCGATGGACGTGAAGTCCTTCGGCAAGGCCGCCCACAGCGACGGCATCCTTCCCGAACAATCCATCATCATCGTCGGCGACCGCCGCGACATCCAGCTTCGCTCGATCGAGATGGCCGTGCGCCTTCTCGTCATCACCGGCAACCTCCCCGTCGACGAGGAGATCATCCGGCTGGCCCGGGCCAAGGGCGTCGCCCTCATCGTCAGCCCCTACGACACCGCCACCTCCGCCTGGCTCGTCCGCTCCGCCACCAAGCTCGACCGTCTCATCGACCGCAAGTTCGCCTCCGTCTCGCCCGACCTCCGCCTCTCCGACGTCCGGAAGAAAATCGCGAACAACAACACCCCCGCCTTCATGGTCCTCGGCGACGACGGCCGCCTCCAGGGCATCCTCACCCGCACCGACATCCTCAAGCCCTCCCGCACCCGCCTCATTCTCGTCGACCACAACGAAATGACCCAGGCCGTGAACGGCGCCGACGAGGTCGCCATCACCGAGATCATCGACCACCACCGCCTCGGCTCGCTCGCCACCCAGCAGCCCATCCTCTTCATCAACGATCCCGTCGGCTCCACCTGCACCATCATCGCCGAGCTCTTCCGCCGCGACGGCCTCGCCCCCTCGCCCGACATCGCCGGCGTCCTCATGGGCGGCATCATTTCCGACACGCTCAATCTCCAGGGCCCCACCACCACCGAGAAGGACGCCACGCTCCTCGCCTGGCTCTCGCGCCTGGCCGGCGTCGATCCGCGCCAGCTCGCCGACCTGATCTTCAGCTCCGGCTCCGTGATCCTCGCCAATCCCCCCGAACGGGTCGTCCGCTCCGATTTCAAGATCTACGACGAGGACGGCGTTCGTTTCGCCGTCTCCCAGGTCGAGGAACTCGGCTTCGGCAACTTCTGGAGCCACTCCAAGGCCCTCGCCCGCGCCCTCGACGATCTCTGCACCCAGGAAAGCCTCTGCTTCGCCTGCCTGCTCGTCACCGACATCAACACGCAGAACTCGCTCCTTCTCATCAAGGGCGACCCCGAAGTCGCCAAACGCATCACCTATCCTGGCGTCGAGGCCGACGAAATCTTCGACCTGCCGGGCATTGTGAGCCGGAAAAAGCAGCTCATCCCCTACATCGGCACCTTGCTCAAGGAGCTCGCCCACGACGGTATCGCGCCCGTCGCCCGTCGCGCCGCCACCGGCTCGCCGTTCAAGGTCGGCGCCCAAAGCGGCTGAGTCCCCTCCGTCCTCCGCAGTCTCCCCGCGTTGTTCACGCCCTCCGGCGATCCGGCCGGGGCCGTCTCATCCGTTCGCGTTGTAAACCACAGCGGCCCCGCCATGTCCCGCGCCCGGCGACCGCGCTCCGCGTAAATACGCCACGCAATGTCCGCCGTGTATTTACCGCCCCCAAAGCCCTCGCCAAAAGCGAATCTATTACCTTTATTTGACAATCAGGGAAAGCATCGGGCTTTCCTTCATTGCCGATGCCCCTCTCCCCCATTGCTGACAAGTTGCCCGTCGCCCTACGAGGACGTCTCGGTCTCGCGCTCGTTGGTGTCATCGGTCTCTCCGCCACGCTCTCCATCGTTTTTCTTCTCCGGGAGGCCGACTCGCAAGGGGGCCGAAAGGAATTCGAACGCCGCGCCGACCTGCATTACGAGCTCCTGCGCGCCAGCCTCCGGGAATACGACAGCGCGCTTTTCGCCCTGCGCCTTCTCGTCGAAAATTCGGACGAACTATCCCCGGCCGAATTCCAGCAAGCCGCCCGGCGCATCGCCCGGCGCATCCCCGGCGTCCAGGCCGTCCAATGGGCGCCCTTGATCCGCCATGACGACTTGCCCGCGTTCACCGTGGCGGCCCGTGAGCACGTCGCCCCCGACTTCACCCCGAGGGCGCTCCAATCCGACGGCACCCTCGCCCCCATCTCTGCCGCGCCGTCGGACGCCGAACACGCGATCATCAGCTACATCGAACCCCTCGAAGGCAACGACGCGGCCATCGGTTACGACGTTTACACCGCGCCGACCGCCTCGACGCTCCGCCGCGCGCGTGCGATTCCCGAAACCTCCGCCGTCAGCGCCGTCTTCCCGCTCATCCAAGGCGGCCAAGGCATCGCGTTTTGCCTCTTCGTCCCCCGTCCCGCATCCGACACCCGCCCCTCGCCCGTCGGCGGCGACGGTTTCCTGCAACTTATCCTGCGGCTCGACGCCGCCTCCGTCCGGTTCTTCCAGGTCGGCCTCCGCCCGATCCACGACACCCTCGTCCTCGACGTCACCGACGAGGCGCCCACCCCGATCTACCTCCGAAACGCGAATCACACCGAACCCGAGCTCCTGCCCGCGACCGCGCCGGCCGATTTCCTCACCCACGGCACCATCATCCGCGATCTTCCCGTCGGCGGCCGCCTCTGGCGCATCTATTTCCGCCCGAGCACGGAATGGATCACATCCCGCCGTTCCCTCGCTCCGCTCTTCACCCTGATCGGCGGAAGCCTTTCCACGCTCCTCGCGATCGCCTTTCTCAACACCCTCCGCCGTCAAACCGCGAGCATCCGCCGTCAGGTCGCGCTTCGCACCGCCGAGTTGAACGAAAGCCGCGCCCTGCTCGACGCGATCACCGACAACAACCCCAGCTCCATCTGGGTCAAAGACACCTCACTCCGTTACCAGCTCGTCAACGCCCGCTTCGCCCGCCTTCACGATCTCGACCGTTCCGAAATCGTCGGCCGCACCGAGGCCGATCTCCACCCGCCCGAAATCGCGCGCGAAAGGGAGGCCGACGACACCGAGGTGCTCACCACCGGACAAACCCGCCATTTCGAGCACGCCTCCGACCTGGGCGGACGCCGTCGGGTTTTCCTCGTCACCAAGTTCCCCCTCCTTCGCGCCGACGGCTCGATCTACGCCCTCGCCGGCATCGCGACCGACATCACCGCCCTGCGCGAAGCCGAGGCCCGCCAACTCGCCATCGAGCGCAATCTTCTCGAAACCCAGAAACTCGAGAGCCTCGGCGTCCTCGCCGGCGGCGTCGCCCACGATTTCAACAACCTGCTCACCAGCATCCTCGGCCACGCCAATCTACTTCGCCTCCAGCTCCCGGCCAACGCCGGCGCGCAGGCCTCCCTGCGGCAAATCGAGAAAGCCTCCCAACGCGCCGCCGAGCTTTGCCGCCAGATGCTCGCCTACTCCGGCCGCGGACGTTTCGCCCTCCAGCCGCTCGAACTCGGCCAGCTCGTGCGCGACTCCACCGCCCTCCTCGAGCTCTCCCTCGCCCGTCGCGCGCGACTCCACTTCGACCTCTCGTCCGATCTCCCGCCCATCGTCGCCGATCCGACGCAAATCCGGCAGATCGTGATGAACCTCGTCACCAACGCCTCCGAATCCCTCGTCGACGGCTGCGGCGACATCACCCTCCGCACCCAACTCGTCCACGCCTCCCCCGAACTCTTCTCTGGATGCGTCATCACCCCCGATTCGCCCGGGGGCGATTACGTCCGCCTCGAGGTGATCGACACCGGCGCCGGCATGCCGGCGCATGTCCTGAGCCGCATCTTCGATCCCTTCTTCACCACCAAGTTCACCGGGCGCGGCCTCGGCCTCGCCGCGGTCCTCGGCATCGTTCGCGGCCACCACGGCGGACTTCACGTCGAGAGCACGGTCGGCCAAGGCACCATCTTCCGGCTCTACTTCCCCGTCTCCCCGACGCCTCCCGCGCCCGCCCCCGCCCCGGAACCCGTCGCCGCCCCGCCCGAACCCGCTCCCGCCGTCCCGTCCCAGCTCCGGCTCCTCCTCGTCGACGACGAGAACGCCGTGCGCGAGACCGCCGCCGATCTGCTCAAGGCCAGCGGCTACGCCGTCGACTCCTGCGCCGACGGCGAAACCGCCCTCCGCCTTTTCACCCAAGCTCCTGAAACCTACCACGCCGCCATCCTCGATCTCACCATGCCCGGCCTCGGCGGCGGCGCGCTGATGGAACGCCTGCGCGAGATCCGCCCGGGCCTGCCCGTCCTCATCATCAGCGGCTACGACGCGCACGACAGCGCCGTGCTCAATCTCCTCGCCACCCCCGGGGTGGATTTTCTCGCCAAGCCTTTCACCCTCTCCGCCCTCCGCGAGAAACTCCAACGCCTTCTCCAGACGACCGGAAGCGCCGCCTGACCCGGCGCCGGCCTTGCGCCGGAAGCGACCTCACTCCCCGTCCGCCGGCGCCCTTCGCCCCGCCTTCACCGCCGCGCGTATCCGTTTTCCGGCGACAAGGATCGCCTTCTGTCGCGCGCTCCGGCCGCGGCTCTTCCGTCTCGCCTTGGCCGCCGCCGCGCGCCGCGAGGCCTCCTCCGCGCGCACCCGCGCCTCCAGCTTCTCGCAAAACAACTCCCAGGCCCGCGCCCGGTTCGCCGCCTGGCTGCGCTCCGCCTGACAGCGCACCTCCGTCCCGCTCGGCCCGTGCCGCAACACCACCGTCGACGAGGTTTTGTTGATCTTCTGCCCGCCCGCCCCCGAGCCCCGCGTGAAGACCTCCGTCACGTCGCCGGTCAACACCCCCAGCGCATCCAAGCGCTCCCGGATTTTAGGTGGTAAATCCATGCTCCCGTAATTTTCGTCACCCAACGCAACCTCCGCGACTCGCGCGAGTCCCAAATCCCCCTTTCCATTTTCCCTCCCAGGTTTCAGGTCTCCGCCCTCACTCTTTCTTCTATGCCCACCGGTCCCGCTTGGTCTGAAAAACTCCGCGCCGAAATCTCCAAGGCCGTCATCGGCCAGAACGACGTCGTCGAGCGGCTCCTTCTCGCCCTCCTGGCCAACGGCCACGTCCTGCTCGAGGGCATGCCCGGTCTCGCCAAGACCCTGTTGATCAAATCCCTCGGCACCGCCCTCGGCGTCCAGTTCGAGCGCATCCAGTTCACCCCCGACCTCCTCCCGAGCGACGTCGTCGGCACGATGGTGTTCTCCCCCAAGGACGCCGCCTTCACGCCGCACCGCGGCCCCGTTTTCGCCAATCTCGTCCTCGCCGACGAAATCAATCGCGCCCCCGCCAAGGTCCAGTCCGCCCTCCTCGAGGCCATGCAGGAACGCCAGGTCACGATCGGCGGGGAAACCCATCCCCTGCCGAAGCCGTTCTTCGTCATGGCGACCCAGAACCCCGTCGAGCAGGAGGGCACCTACCCGCTCCCCGAGGCCCAGACCGATCGCTTCCTCTTCAAGCTCCTCGTCGACTACCCCTCGCTCGACGAGGAAACCGCGATGATGACCCGCTGGGGCCAGGTCACCAAGGCTCCCGCCCTCCAGGCCGTCTCCTCCGGCGAGGAACTCCTCGCCCTCCGCTCCGAGGTCGACGCCGTCCACGTCGCGCCCGCCGTGCAGGCCTACATCCTCGCTCTCGTCCGCGCCACCCGCGACCTCGCCAAACCCTCGCCCAACGGCAAGGCCCGCCACGTCTCCTACGGCGCCTCGCCCCGCGCCTCGCTCGCCCTCTACCAGGCCGCCAAAGCCCTCGCCTGGCTCCGCGGCCAGGACTTCGTCTCCCCCTCGCTCGTGCAGGAACTCGCCCCCGACGTCCTCCGACACCGCATCGGACTCACCTACGAGGCCGAGGCCGAAAACCTCACCGCCGACAGCATCATCACCCAAGTCGTCGCGATGACGCCGATGCCCACCGGCGCCTGAGAACCTTTCCCCTCCCGCTTTCTCTTAATCTTTCTCCACCTCCCGCCTTGCCCGAGCCCGCCGCATCGCCAGCGTCCCCCGCCTCGCCCGCGTCCGCGACGTCCGCCGCGCCGCTCGCCACCTTGCGCCGTCTCGAATGGCGCGTGCGCCACGCCGTCGAAACCTCGCTCGGCGGCGGCTACCGCTCCGCCTTCCGCGGCCGCGGCATGGAGTTCGACCAGGTCGTGAAATACGCCTTCGGCGACGACGTCCGCGACATCGACTGGAACGTCACCGCCCGCCTCGGCGAACCCTACCGCAAAAAGTTCATCGAGGAGCGCGAGGTCACCGTGCTGCTCGTCTTCGAGGACAGCCCCTCGCTGCAATTCGGTTCGGGCTCCGTCACCCGCCGCGAGGCCTTGCTCGAACTCGCCGGCCTTCTCCTTCTCCTCGCCTCGGTCAACCGCGACCGCATCGGCCTCGCCCACCTCCGCCCCTCCGGAGCCGAGCTCACGCCGCCCGTCAACGGCCGCGGTCCCATCCACCACCTCGCCGCGCGCCTCTTCGCCGCCGAGCCCCCGCCCCTGACCGCCGCCTCCGCCTCGTTGTCCCCGTTGAACTTGAGCGCGCTCACCGCGCTCGCCCCCCGCCACACCATCGTCGTCTGGCTTTCCGACCATCCCGCCCGGCCCGTCCCCGAAGGCTGGTCAGCCTTCATCCGCCGCAACACCGTTCTCGGCCTCCGCGTCGACGACCCCTGGGATCGCGCCTATCCGGAAAGCGCCTCGGTCCTCACCGCCTACGATCCGCTCACCGGCCGGCTCGTCTCCCTCGGACGCGGCCACGCCGAACGCGTCGCGCACGCCCGCTGGCGCGAGGCCCGCGACGCCTCCTTCGCCACGTGGTTTCCCGATCCCTTCGGCCGCCACGTCGTCGGCACCGACGAAAACCGCCTCGACTCCCTAGTTCGCTTCTTCCGCCGTCGCGAAACACGTTGACGCCGCCGACCGGATCCCCGCTTCCCGCATCGTCGTGCCCGCTCTCGCCCAGTTGCTTCCCGATCTCTCGCTCCCCCTCTGGGGGCAGCTCCGGCTCGCCCAGCCGCTCTGGCTCGCCGCGCTTCTCGTTCTCCCGCTCATCGCCCTTCTCCGACGCCGGCGCCCCGTATCCGTTCTTTTAATACCACACGCCGCCGCCTGGGCCTCGCCCCGTCCCGCCCCCGCGCGCCGCTGGCCCGTGCGCCTCGCCTGCGCCGCCGCCGTCCTCCTCGTCCTCGCCCTCGCCCGCCCGCAGCGCGTCGAGGACACCCGCATCGTCCGCGGCGAGGGTTACGACATCGTCATCGCCATCGACCTCTCCACCTCGATGTTCGCCGAGGACAGCGTCATCGACGGCCAGCGCGTCAACCGCCTCGAGGCCCTCAAACCCGTCCTCGAGGCCTTCATCCGCCGTCGCCCCTCCGATCGCATCGGCTTCGTCGCCTTCGCCGGCCGCGCCTACACCCTCGCCCCCCTCACCCACGACCACGACTGGCTCGCGCGCCAGGTCGCCCGGCTCCAGATCGGTCTCATCGAGGACGGCACCGCCCTTGGCGACGGCCTCGGCCTTTCGCTCGCCCGGCTCCAACGCGCCCACGCCGATTCCGATGCCCCCCGCGCCGGCGCCTTCGTCATCCTCATGACCGACGGTGCCAACAACCGCGGTCAGCTCACCCCCGAACAGGCCGCCGCCCTCGCCAAGGCCCGTGGCGTGTCCGTCTTCACCATCGGCGTCGGCCGCGACGGCCTCGTTCCCTTTCCCGTTTTCGACGAACAGGGCCGCCGCATCGGCCTCACCCGCCGCATGTCCGACCTCGATCCCTCCACCTTGCGCCGCATCGCCTCCGAGACCGGAGGACGGTTCTTCCGCGCCGAGGATCCCGACGCCTCCAACGCCGCCTTCGCCGAGATCGACCGCGCGAAAAAAATCTCCTTCGACCAAAGCACCCGGATCCTCGCCACCGAGCTCTATCCTTGGCCCGCCGCCGCCGCCGCCGCCCTGCTCGCCCTGGGCGTTCTCCCTCTGATTCGTCGCACCGCCTAGGTCATGACCTTCGCCCATCCGCAACTCTTCTGGCTCCTCGCCCTCCCCGCCGCCCTTCTTCTCGGGAGTTTCCTTCTCCGTGCCCGCGCGGCCGAGCGTCCCCACCCCAAGATTCCCCGCGCCACCGTCCGTCCCGGACGCCGGACCTTCGTCCTCGGCGGCGATCGATCCTCCCAACGTCGTCCCGTCGTCGCCTCGCTCGCCCTCGCCTGCCTGATCACGGCACTCGCCCGTCCCCAGGGAGCCACCATCTCCACCCCGTCCCTCATCCAGGCCCGCGACGTCCTCGTCGCCGTCGACGTCTCCCGCTCCATGCTCGCCGACGACGTCGCCCCCACCCGTCTCGGCCGCGCCCAACTTCTCGTTCGCAATCTCGCCGACGAACTTCGAGGCGAACGTCTCGGCCTCCTTCCGTTCGCCGGCACCGCGTTCCTCCAAAGCCCCCTCTCGGCCGACTACGAGATCTTCCGCACCTTCCTCGACGAACTCGGCCCCGACATGATCCCCGCCGGGGGCTCCAATTTCGCCGCCCTCCTCCGCACCGCCGACGAGGCTTTCGGTCCGCCGGACTCCACCGAACCCGACGCCCCCGCCCGCCCCGACCGCTTCCTCGTCATTCTCAGCGACGGCGAAGCGGAGGACGATTCCTGGCGTCCGTTCGCCCAAAAACTCGCCGGGCGCGGCGTCCGCGTGCTCGCCCTCGGCCTCGGCACCGCCGATGGCGCGATGGTGCCCGACGGCAAAGGTGGTCTGACCAAGGACGAGCGCGGCGCCGTCGTCCTCTCCCGCCTCAATCCCGCCACGCTCCAGGAACTCGCCCGCGTCACCGACGGCGCCTACCGCGACGCCTCCTCCTGGGTCGATCTGCCCGGACTTCTCAAGGAAACCATCACCCGCGGCCGCGCCGCCCGCGTCGCCACCGACACCGCGCCCCGCCGCCAGGAACTCTTCGCCTGGTTCCTCGCCCCCGCCCTCGTCCTCCTCGCAGCCGCCCTGGTCCGCGAATTCCCCGCAACCCCGCGCGTATCCAAGAATTCGCTACGCGTCGTCCCCGCCGCCTCGGCCCGCGTTCTCCCCCTTCTTCTGGTGCTCCATTGCGCGTGCGTCCTTTCGCCCCGGTCGTCCGCCGCGGAGACTCCCCCCGCCGCCCCCGCCGATCCGTTGGTCGAACTTGTCGGCCGCCTCGCCGCCGCCCCCGAGCTAAGCGCCTCCGACTTCGCGCGCCTCGCCACCTTGACCGCCGAGCGGGGCGAACAAGCGATGCAACCCGGCGCCGCGCCCGGCGCGTCCGTGCCCGAAGGCGCCATCCGCGACGCCCTCGCCGCCGTCTCCGCCGGCCAGGCCGCCGACCCGCGCGCCGCCGATTGGCCCGCGTTGCGCAAACGTCTCGAAGCTCTCCTCGCCCCTCCGCCCGACCAACCGCCGCCGCAACAACAACCGCAGGAAAACCGGACGAAACCCGACGACGCGCAACAGTCCGACGCGGAGAAACCACCCCAGGAGCAATCGTCCTCGGAAAACACCGAGAACTCCGAGAATACGTCCGGCTCCGAAGACTCCCGATCCGGCGGCACTTCGCCCGACTCTCCGCAACAAGACGCAGGTTCCTCCGGCGAATCCACCCGGCCCTCCGGTTCCCAACCCCTCGGCGATCTCGCCAAGCCGGACGAAAAGCAACCCGGCTCCGATTCGACCGAAGCCGCTCCCGCGGAACAACCAGCCTCCGACGACGAGCCCACCCAGCAGGCCGGCGGCGTCTCCGCTTCCGGCCGCCCCGCCGACGCCGAAGCCGGCGCCGAACTCGACCCCGGTCTCGTGGTCCCGCAACAACGCCTCGAACGCGTTCGCGATTCCGACGCCCCCGCCCGCCTTTTCCAACTCATCCAAGAATCCGAGAATCCGTCCGAAGCCCGTGAACGCCGCGCCGCCGGCACCAAACAAACCTGGTAACCCGCGTCCGCCCGCCGTCTCTCCATGCCTCGTCTCCTTCGCTTTTTTCTTCTTCCGCTCTTCCTCCTCGCCGACCTCCTCCACGCCCAGTCCGTGCGCTGGGAACCGGCTTCGGGCACCCTGCCCCGCGATCAAATCTCGCAACTCGCGCTGATCTTCGAGGACGCCGAACCCAAGGACCCGCCCGTCCCACCCAAGGTCGACGGCCTCGACTTCCTCGGCTCGCCCGGCCGCAGCGAGCAAAGTTCCTTCAGCCTCAGCTTCGGGGCCAGGGCCGTCCGCCGCAGCACCGTCGTCTACACCTTCGCCGTGCGCCCCACCCGACCCGACGGAGAAGTGCGCATCCCCGCCTTCACCGTCGAGACCGACGCCGGCCGCCTCAGCGTCCCGCCCGCCGGTTTTCGCATCGCCGCCGCCACCGTCGGCAACAGCGGGCTCACCCTCGACCAGGTGGCACGCACCCGCCTCGCCATCTCCTCGCCCACCGTCTGGGCCGGCGAAGTCTTCAGCCTCAACCACATCCTCGAGGTAAACCGCAACCACCAGTTCCGCAGTTCCGACAACCTCACCTGGAACAACCAATCCGTCGTCGCCGAACCGTGGGGCGAACCGCTCCGCGCCTCCGGCACCGCCGGCGGCTCCTCCATCGCCAGCGAAACCCGAACCACCCGCGCGATGGTCGCCAATCCCGGCAACCGCGACATCGGCACCGTCTCCCAGGAGGTCCTCATCGCCACCGGCGTGAACATGTTCGGCCAGGCCGTCGGCAGCTCCTACACGCTTACCACCGACCCCTTCCCGCTGGAGGTCCGCCCGTTGCCCTCGCCCGCCCCCGCCGACTTCATCGGCGCCGTCGGCAAGTTCACCCTCGTCTCCAAGGTTGTTCCGGAAAAAGCCGCCGTCGGCGAACCCATCACCTGGACGCTTACCCTCGAGGGCATGGGCAACTGGCCCGCCATCGACAAACTCCGTCCGCGCTCCCTCTCCCGCGATTTCCGCGTCGTCACGCCGCACGCTCAAAAATCCATCCAGCCCGAACTGCTCTTCGAGGGTTCCCTCACCGAGGATCTCGTCCTCATCCCGCAAAAACCCGGCCGCACCGCCCTCGGCCCCTACACCGTCTCGATCTTCAACCCCGCCACCGGAGACTACGAAACGCTCCGGACCGAGCCCGTTACGATCGAGATCACCGGATCGGCCACGCCCTCGCCCGCCACCGTCCCCGGGCAATCGTCGACCTCCGCCCCCGCCGGCGACGATTCCGATAACGCCCCCCCGCCTCCGGCGCCCACGGTCCCCGCTCGCGTCGCCAAGCTTCCCGCCGATCCGCTTCCCCCCGGTCTCCTCGCCTCCGCTCCACACGCCGCATGGCCTCGCGCGCTTCTCCGGAGCCCGCTCGCGCTTCTTTTCCCGCTCGCGTTGTGGCTTGCGCTCGCCGCCCGCCA